>Ga0364874_10031_pt1 | contig 71196 bp, 54 predicted proteins | sample ExccelAu500001D4_2_FD_206922 | JGI IMG/M metagenome (GOLD analysis project Ga0364874, IMG submission 206922) | Enriched cells from Trout Bog Lake Hypolimnion, Wisconsin, USA - BchlTB.Aug07.5000.01.D4 | ecosystem: Environmental > Aquatic > Freshwater > Lake > Hypolimnion/Profundal zone | place... | reverse complement strand
AAGAGCAGGTAGACCAGGGGCAAAAAGACACCGAGCAGGGTGGCTATGCCGACCAGCTGGGCGACAAGTTGTCCGGGCTGGGGGGCGAAGAGTCCCGCAGCGAAGAGTCCCCAGAGGCCGGCGGCGACGTGGACGGAGACGGCTCCGGAGGGGTCGTCGACGGAGAGGGCGAGATCGAACAACTCGACCAGCAGAGGCGTGGCGATGCCGGCGACGAGGCCGACGAAGAGGGATGCGGCGGGTGAGACAATTCCCGCGCAGGCGCTGGATGCGACCAGGCCGGACATCCAGCCGTTGGCGCAGAGGCTGGCGTCAGGCTTGCCGAAGCGGACGGTGGTAACGATGAAGGTGGACCCAAGCGCCGCAGAGGCGGTGAGCAGAGTATTAATAGCGGTGACAGGCAGGGCGGCGAGGGGCGCGTGGAGCCAGAGGATCGCTCCCGCGAGGTTCCAGGCTACCCATCCAACCAGGCTGACCAGACAGCCGAAGAGCACATAAACGGCGTTGTGGCCGGGCATGGCGACGGGGTCCGGCGATCCAAATCACCGCCAGGGCGCAGAAACCGCCGAGGACGTGGACGGTGGCCGCACCGCCGCCGTCGAGGAAGCCGGCACCGAGATTGAAGTTGACGCCGAGTTGAGCGAGCCATCCGCCGCCCCAGATCCAATGAGCTGCCAGGGGAAAGACAAAGGCCGCGATGAGCGCGGAGGTTGCGCATCCAGCGGTGAGCCGCCAGCGGTCGGCTCCCGAGCCCCAGGGAAGAAGAGCGGCGAGGGCTACAGCGAGGAACTCGAAGATGAGCGCGAGCTGAGACTGGGCTGGGGCCGAGGCAAGACCGCCGAGGAAGAGCGGACCGGCTCCGAGCAGGTTCCAGGGTTTGCCTGCCATGCGGAAGATGTGGCCCGCCCCGCCGGGCAGACAGCCAGCGAAGGTGGCGCCCACCAGGGCAAAGACAATAGCAGTGACGGCGAGGATGGCGACATTGCCGAGCAGCGCCTGGGAGGCGGAGCGGGAGCGACCCAGGCCGGCATTGATGAGGGCCAGACCGGCGATGGCCAACGGGGCAATCAGCAGGAGTGCAAGGGTGAGGGCGAAGACGGCGTCGGAAAGGGCGGGGGGTACGGTCGTATTCATGGGCGGCTCTCCCCACGCGCAAGCATGTGTCCCTTGATGGTGACGACCAGGCCGAGGCTTTCGACGGCGAGGCCACAGACGACAAAGACGGATCGCTGCATGGGGTCAGGGAAGAGTACGAGCGCGGCAATGGTGAGAAAGAATCCGGCTGGCATAACGAGCAATCCGGCGATTTTCATGGTCTTTCCTTTCAGAAGTCTCTAGAGCAATTCCAGGATCACCGTACCCTGGCAGAATTCATTCGAGGTTGCCGCTCCCCGATGGTCGCGTCAACTTTGTGTCTTGCCTTCGAGGTATACCAATCCTGGAATTGCTTTAGAAAGCCTTTACGCCCTTAGTACGGAATGAACGGCCGCCCTCCGGACCATATCTTGCTTGTGGGTCCGCAATTCTGTGAGTTTTCTGAGGTTGGTTTAGCGTCCTTATGAATTCTAAAGCATTTGGTTGTTAGGCTCAGAAGCAAGGCCCGGGATGCGGAGAGGATTCGCGCACGGAGCCAGTAAAGATGCGATTCCCCGCATGGTTTCCCTGGAGGATTTACCGAATGAATACTTTCGAGCAACTGGTTGAGAGCCCGGTGGGCGCGCTTGCATTCCTAATCGTGGCTGCATTTCCTGAGGCTTTTGGAGACTCGTTTTTTCAGGCCGGATTTTATCGCGCGACCGGTTGGGGCAGGCTGGCGGCACTAGTGGCCGGAGCGATTGTGCTGACGGCTTACGGCTCGATTGTGAATCTGCCGCGGTGGGATTTTGGCAGGCTGATCGGAGTCTATGTGGCGGTTTTCTTCCTGATAGCGCAGCTATTGAACAAGGTTCGCTTTGGGCAGTCGCCCACAACGCCGATTTATGCCGGTGGCGCGCTGATCGTGGCCGGTGGCCTGGTGATGGCGCTCTGGAAAGGCTGAGATGCGATTGGGGTGGGTAGCGATTTCAAGCTCAGAGGCTGGCGCGGATCGAAGAAAAACTTTTAGCGTCAGAAGAGTCGCTGCTTGCATCTCTGAATAAGAGACCTATTTGTGACCGGCATGGTGGAGTCTTCAGGGCTCTGCCGACAACTGGCTACTAGACTGAGTAGCGGGGCGTGGAGTCGGCGCGAGGTTTTGGAGTCGTCATACCGGTTTCTGGTACGCGGGCCACCAGAGGCTCGGTGGTTTTTTGCCTAATCTTGTCTTTATCACAATCTTTTTTCCTTTCAGCGGGTTACGTGGTCCATTTTGCACAGAATTATTTTCTGCAAATTGGATGTAAATAGTCCAATTTGGAGGCTTTGGCTGTTATATTGAGATTTCGGGGTTCTCCGCCTCTCGGGTGAATTGTACCCAAGAAAGATTTTTGTACACAACCCATGTGACCGCCAGCACAGCGGGCGCATTTCGACACGAAAATCAAGCAGGAAAGCATTCATGGCGCAAATTTTTGAACGCAGCTCCAACGCTCTGGCACGTATGAGCCTGGTGTTGACGGGTCTGATTGTGATCGCCCTGGGAGTTACGCTGAACGAATTGCAACGCTCCCCCTGGGTGACGCGGCAAGGGCAGCGTCCCGATCAGCCGGTGCCTTTCAGCCACAAGCACCACGTGCAAGGGCTGGGGTTGCAGTGCCAGTACTGTCATACGACAGTTGAGAAGTCGAGTTACGCCGGAATTCCCCCGACCAAGACCTGCATGAATTGCCATGCGCAGATATGGACCAACGCGCAGTTGTTGGAGCCGGTGCGTACGAGCTGGGCCAGTGGTGAGTCATTGAAGTGGACGAAGGTTCACGATCTTCCCGATTACGCCTACTTTAACCATTCGGTTCATGTGGCCAAGGGTGTGGGCTGCGCGAGTTGCCATGGGCGCGTGGACCAGATGCCGCTGATGTATGCGCAGAACACACTACAGATGGAGTGGTGCCTGGACTGCCATCGCAATCCGGCCAAGAATCTGCGGCCTGCGGGCGAGATCTACAACATGGCCTGGGAGAAGCCGGCTGAGGACAGGCCGGTGTGGTGCGCGGTGGGCGATGAAAAGAGCGGAGTGCCGACAGCGCAGAGCGTGAATTGCGTGACCAAGGAGCCGAGCGGGGCAGGCGCGCAAGTTGCGCTGCTGCAGATGCCTCTGGGCAGCACGCACGGGCTGGCCGGCGATGGGCCTGCGGGTGTGATGCCGGTTGCGCCGGTTTACAAGAAGTTCACCAGCCAGGATGAGTTGGGGCATTTCCTGGTGGATCACTACAAGATTCGGACGCCGAAGGATCTGACCAGTTGCGAGGTCTGCCACCGATGAACGGAAACGGAAAGAGCACAACCACGAAGACGGTGGAGAACAAGACGGGGAATGCCGTGAAGCAGGAGACAAAGGACGTTCCGATGACTCTGGAGGCAGTGCGCCAGGAGTTGAAGAGCGTGAAGGGCAAACGCTACTGGCGCTCGGTGGACGAACTCGCCAAAACAGCGGAGTTCCAAGCGGCGGTGGAGAAGGAATTTCCAAGCGCGGCACAGGAGTGGGTCGATCCGGTTTCGCGGCGCGGCTTTATGAAGCTGATGGGTGCGTCGATGGCGCTGGCCGGCCTTGCCGGTTGCACCAAGCAGCCGGACGAGCCGATTTATACCTACGTGAAGCAGCCGGAAGACCTGGTGCTGGGCAAGCCGAATTATTTTGCCACGGCGCACCCGTTTGCAACCGGCGCGGTGCCGCTGCTGGTGAAGAGCGACGAGTACCGGCCGATCAAGGTGGACGGCAATCCGGAGCACGCGTACAACCAGGGCTCCTCTGACCCTTACACGCAAGGGACGCTGCTGGATCTTTACGATCCGGACCGTTCGCAGCATGTGACCTATCGCGGCGAGAACCGGGAGTGGGCGGAGTTTGCGCGGGCTCTGCGTTTGAAGGTGGCCGGGACCAAAGACGGCACCGGTATCTACTTTTTGAGTTCGACCATTACCTCGCCGACGCTGGCGCGGCAGTGGAAGGCGGTGCAGACGGCGTGGCCCAAGGCCAGGCTGGTGCAGTATGACCCGGCGGTGGCCGGGACTGCGGCTGCAAAGGGATTGAACGTCCAATACGCGTTGGGCGACGCGGACGTGATTGTGTCGCTGGATGCGGACTTTTTATCGGGCGCCAGCTTCCCCGGATTTCACCTGCTGGTCCGCGAGTACGCAAAGCGGCGCAAGGACCCAACGAATCTGAACAGGCTGTACTCGGTGGAGGCGATGCCGAGTACGACCGGGTTGAAGGCCGAGCACAGGCTTGGGCTGCGGGCGAGCGAGATTCCGGCGTTCGCGGCGGAACTGGCAAGGGCTGTGGGCGTTGCGGGCATCAACGCTCCGGCGTTTGCGTGGACCGATGAGCAGAAGAAGTTTTTAGCCGCGCTGGCGAAGGACTTGAAGGCTCACGCAGGCAAGAGCGTGGTGATTCCGGGACTCTATCAAGATGAGTCGGTCACGATGCTGGCGCTGGCGATCAACAATGCGCTGGGCAATGTGGGCAAGACGGTTTTTGTTGCGCCGGAGCCGATGAATCCTGTGCCGAGCGATCAGATTGCCGACATGAAGGCGCTGGTGAGCGATCTTTGGGCGGGCAAGGTGGATTGGCTCGTGATACTGAACGCCAACCCGATCTATACGGCACCTGCTGACCTGGGATTTGCCGCGGCTTTCGAAAAGGCCAACATTGTGGCGCACCTGGGCTCGCATTATGACGAGACGGGCCACGAAGCGCACTGGCATATTCCGGCGGCGCACTATCTGGAATCGTGGTCGGATGCGCGGGCCTATGACGGAACCGTTTCGATTGTGCAGCCGATGATTGAACCGCTGTATGGCGGCAAGACGGCGCACGATGTGCTGCAGGCACTGCTGGACGAGCCGATGATGAGCGCGTATGAAGCGGTGCGGACGACGTGGAAGCCGGTTCTGGAAAAAGGCGGAGATTTCGAGAAGGGTTGGCGCAAGGCGCTGCATGCCGGATGGATTGAAGGCACTGCGTACGACAAGACTTCAAAGAGCAGCGCGGACACGGCGTTTCATGGGGCGGTTCCCGCGCCTTCGCAGAAAGACTCGATCGAGATTAACTTCCGGCCCGATCCGAATATTTATGACGGGCGCTGGTCGAATGTGGGCTGGCTGCAGGAGTTGCCCAAGCCGCTGACAAGCTTGAGCTGGGATAACGCGGCTATTGTTTCTGCCGCGACGCTGACCAGACTGGGACTGGAAGAAGACGACATTGTCGAGCTGGCGGTGGGCAATGGCAAGGTGAAGGCGCCGGTGATTGTAGCGCCCGGGCATCCTGATAATTCGGTGACAGTGCACCTGGGCTATGGCCGATCGTTCGCGGGGCGTGTGGGCTCGGGAGCGGGCTTTAATGCTTATCTGATCAGGACCGCGGCTTCCCCGTTTCACGCCGCAGGCTCGATCAGGAAGGTGGATGGCAAGTGGGGCACGGCGATTACCAAGAGCCATTACCAGGACCATCGGTCGAAGCTTTTCGGAGGCCAGGGCACGGGCAACAATTCGCTCGAAGCCGACGAGGCGCTTGGTCCGCGCGGGATTATCCGCTATGCCACGCTTGAGGAGTTCAAGGCGAACCCGGGATTTGCGAACGAGGGCGAGGGGCACGAGAAGACAAATATCGAGACCACGCTGTTCCCTAACTGGGAGTACAAGGACAACGCCTGGGGCATGTCGATCGACATGAACAGTTGCACCGGATGCAATGCGTGCATTGTGGGCTGTTATGCCGAGAACAACATTGCCGTGGTGGGCAAGGAGCAGGTGAGGATCGGGCGCAACATGCAGTGGCTGCGGATCGATACTTATTTTGAAGGCGATCTGGCCACGCCCAGGGCGCACTTCCAGCCGATGGCCTGCCAGCACTGCGAGAACGCTCCCTGCGAGCAGGTTTGCCCGGTGGGGGCCACGGTGCACACGCCGGAAGGCCTGAACGCGATGGTCTACAACCGCTGCGTGGGCACGCGCTACTGCTCGAACAACTGCCCGTACAAGGTGCGGCGGTTCAACTTCCTTCTCTACTCCGATTACGAAGCCGAGAGCCTGAAGCTGATGCGGAATCCCGACGTTTCGGTTCGTTCGCGCGGCGTAATGGAGAAGTGCAGCTACTGCGTTCAGCGCATTTCTTCAGCGAAGATCGAGGCTGACAAGGAGAACCGTCCGGTGCGCGACGGCGAGGTTGTAACCGCATGCCAGCAGGCGTGCCCGGCTTCAGCGATCACATTCGGCAATCTCAACGACAATAAGAGCCGGGTGGCGAAACTGCGCGGAGATGAACGCAGCTACCAGGTGCTTGCCGATCAGAACACCCGTCCGCGGACGACGTATGTGGCCGCGGTAATCAATCCGAACCAGGAACTGGAAGACGCGCCGGTGGAACACGCACCGGCAAAGGGTTGAAGCCACGATGGCAACCAGCGAATTGAAAACCAAAGACCCGGGTGTCGATCCAGCAACCGGAGAATACCGGGTCATAGGGCCGGGCCAGACCTTCAGGTCGGTGACCGAAAAGATCTCGCGCATTGTGCTGACGCCGCACACACCGCTGGGCTGGTTCCTGCTGTTTGGCGTGGGCGGCGCAGTAGCCACCGTACTGCTGACGGCATTGATCTGGCTGTTTCTGGTGGGCGTTGGCATTTGGGGAATTACGCAGCCGGTGGCCTGGGGCTTTGCGATCATCAACTTTGTCTGGTGGATCGGCATTGGCCACGCGGGCACGCTGATCTCTGCGATTCTGCTGCTGTTTAAGCAGGGATGGCGCAACTCGATCAATCGCTTCGCGGAGGCGATGACGATCTTCGCGGTGGTTTGCGCAGGCATGTTCCCGCTGATTCACGTGGGCCGTCCGTGGCTGGCTTACTGGATGCTGCCGCTTCCGTTCACGATGAACGTGTGGCCGCAGTTCAGGTCGCCACTGATGTGGGACGTGTTCGCGGTTTCGACATACGCCACGATCTCGGTGGTGTTCTGGTACATCGGCATGGTGCCCGACTTCGGCACGTTGCGCGATCGCGCGGATTCGAAGCTCGCGCAGTATACATACGGGTTGTTGTCGATGGGCTGGCGTGGATCAGTGCGGCACTGGATGCGCTACGAAACGGCATCGCTGCTGCTGGCGGGGCTGGCGACGCCGCTGGTGCTCTCGGTGCATACGGTCATCAGCTTCGACTTTGCGGTGGCGGTGCTGCCGGGCTGGCATACGACGATCTTCCCCCCGTACTTTGTGGCGGGCGCCATTTACTCCGGTTTTGCAATGGTGCTGACGCTGGCCATTCCGCTGCGCAAGTTCTATCACCTGGAACAACTGGTGACGGAGCGCCACATCGACAACATGGGCAAGGTGATGCTGGCGACGGGGTTCATTGTGGCCTACGGGTACGGCATGGAAGTGTTCATGGCGTGGTACTCGGCGTCGCACTGGGAAGCCTTTATGATGTGGAACCGCATGTTCGGTCCGATGGGCTGGTCCTACTGGGTTCTGGTGACGTGCAACCTGGCGATTCCGCTGACGACTTTGTGGTCACGCAAGCTGCGCACTTCGATTCCCTACATGTTCTTCCTGTCGATTGTCGTGAATACGGGCATGTGGTTTGAGCGCTTCGTGATTGTTGTAACTAGCCTCTATCGGGACTTTCTGCCCTCGTCGTGGGGAACTTACCGCGCGACCAAATGGGACTACATGATTTATGTGGGAACGCTGGGCTTGTTCACGGCGCTGTTCATGCTGTTCGTGCGCTTCCTGCCCATGATTCCCATGTCTGAAATCCGCATGATGTTGCCGGGGGCCAAGATTACGCCCAAGGCTACCGCAAAGGCTGGTGATTGATGCCCGCACGCGAAGGGACTTACGGCCTGCTGGCCGAATTCGATACGCCGAGCGATCTGGTCCGCGCCGCGCAACAGGCGCGGAAAGACGGCTGGCGGCGCATGGACTGCTATACACCTTATCCGGTGGAAGAGGCGGCCGAGGCCATTGGCTTCCATCGCAACAAGGTGCCGCTGATTACGCTGGTGGGCGCGCTGATGGGGCTGACGGCGATGTTCCTGTTCGAGACCTGGGTTTCAGTGCTGGCGTATCCGCTGAACATCGGCGGGCGCCCGTTGTATTCATGGCCGGCATTTATTGTGCCCGCTTACGAGTGGACGATTCTGTTTGCGGGCTTGTCGGCGGCCTTTGGAATGCTGGCGCTGAACGGGCTGCCTTCGCTTTATCATCCGCTGTTCAACGCGCCCAACTTTCGCGATGGGGCGACAACGGACAAGTTCTTCCTGTGTCTGGAGGCGCTGGACCCGAAGTTCGACCTGGTGGAAGGGAAGAAATATCTGCAGAGCTTGCAGCCGGTTTCAATTGTGGAGGTGGAGTACTGATGGAAATACAGTTCTCAGTTCTCAGTTCTCAGTTCTCAGCCTTCAGCTTTCAGATTTCAGCGAGGAGGTTTGCACTTCGCAGCTTCGCGGCTGCCGGGATGGCTACGCTTTTGTTGGTGGCTGGGTGCAGACAGGATATGCAGGATCAGCCGAAGATGATGCCGCAGCGGGGATCGGAGATGTTTGCCGACCATCGCGGTGCGCGGCCGCAGGTGCTGAATACGGTGGGGCGTGATCAACTGCACGAAGATAGCTATTTCTATACCGGCGTAGTGCAGGGCGCGAATGGTTACCGCCAGGAACTGAACGTGATGCCGTTCCCGGTGACGATGGAAGTGCTGAAGCGGGGGCAGGAGCGATTCAATATTTACTGCACGCCTTGCCACTCGCGCGTGGGCAACGGGCTGGGCGAGATTGTGCAGCGCGGCTACAAGCCTGCCGCCAATCTTCACGATCAAGTGCGGCTGTCGCAACCGATTTCGCACTACTTTTACGTAATGTCGCATGGATACGGAGCGATGCCGGACTACTCGGCGCAGTTGGCTCCGGTAGATCGCTGGGCGGTGGCGGCTTACATTCGCGCGTTGCAGTTGAGCCAGGCAGCCACGCCGCAGGATGTACCGGCGGGCGTGCCGGTGGAAAGCCTGAAGAACATCGCCGCGCAGCAGGGACACGCGGAGTTCGCGGAGCCGTGGGCTCTGCCGGCAACAGCCATACAGGCATATCCGCACATTGCATCCGAAGGCACGCCGGGCATGGCTCCAGCGAATCCAGCGGATCCGGCGATCAAGATTCCCGCAAGCAAACCGGCCCCAGCGGCCGCCAAGTAAGGACCTGAAGGCATGGCTCACGAATCGAATGCAACACACGGAGCAACACACGCAAAGGCGCTCCCCGCGGACTTGAGCGCGCCTGCGTTTGTGGATGTCTGGAAGATGCGCGCGCTGACGGTGGGAGCGGCTTTCACGGGGATCGCCGCAGTGTTGGCTTTCGCGGATGGAAAGCTTGATCATGTGCTGCGCGCATGGGTGCTTGGTTTGATGCTGACCTTTGGCTGGGCGGTGGGCGGCCTGGCGCTGTTGATGGTGCAATACTGCACAGGCGGCAAGTGGGGACTGCTGTTTCGGCGGCCACTGGAAGCGATGACGCGCACGCTACCGCTGGTGTTTGTTTACTGGCTGGTGGTGGTGCTGGAGATGAAGAAGCTCTACCTGTGGGCGCAAGTGGACGATGTGGCGGGTGCGCTGAAGTCGGGTTTCATCAGTGAAATTCAGGCGCATGCGATCGAGTTCAAGCGACCGATGCTGAATCCCGCGGCATTTGTCTGGACGGGCTTGGTGTGTTTCGCAATTTGGGGCTTCTACACGTGGCGGCTGAACGCGCTGGCGCTGAAGCGCGACGCCGACTTGCCAGAAAACACGCCGTACTGGATCAAGAAGTTTGAGAACATTAGCGGCCCCGGTATTGTGATCTACTCGCTGACCATGACGGCGGCGGTTATCTACTGGGTTATGTCGATGGACCCGACCTGGTACTCGTCGGTTTATGGACTGCTGTTCCTTGTGGGCCAGGGCTACTCGGTGCTGGCGCTGTCGATTATCGTTTCGATTTCGCTGTCGAAGTCCGAGCCATTCAAGACGATTCTGCGGCAGACGGAACAGCACGACATGGGCAAGCTGACGTTTGCTTTTGTCATGCTGAATATCTATCTGGCCTTCGCGCAGTTCCTCATCATCTGGTCAGGAAACCTGCCCGAGGAGATTCCCTGGTACATGGATCGCATTCAAGGGCATTGGGGAATCATCATCACGCTGGACTTCATGTTCCACTGGCTGATTCCGTTTACGCTGCTGCTGTCGCGTGACCTGAAGCGCAACAAGAAGCGGCTGGTTCGCGTGTGCCAATGGATGATATTTGCCAAAGCCTTTGATCTGTTCTGGCTGATCGAGCCGAACTACAGAGACGCGGCACGCAACCTGCATTTCAGTTGGGGAATTCTGGAATACGTGGCTGTACCGGTGGCGATGGTGGCCTTCTGGGTGGCCTACTTCTGCACGCGCCTGAAGACAAGGCCGCTGGTGCAGGTGAACGACCCGCATCTGGCGGAGATATTGGAGCCTGAGCATGCACACGCATAAGGGAGAAGAACCAGGCGGCCACGAGCCGGAAGAAGTCGACGCGTCCGCGGGCTATGAGCGCAGCGATGTGCGCACCACGGGGATCGTGGTGTTTCTGACCGCGCTGGGCATCTTTGTGGTGGTGACGGCGGTGCTTTGCTACGGCATAGGCAAGGTTCTGAATGCGCAGATGAACCGTGAAGACGGGCCCAATAGCAAGTGGACCAAGACGGTGGATGTGCGCCAGCTTGGCAATCTGCCCTCCAATCCAGAGATGCAGAACAAGGTGGCGGAGCTGGCGCAGACGTTTCCGACGCCGCGAGTTCAGACCGACGACGGGAACCAGGATGTAGCCGACCTGCATGCGCGCGAGGATATTCTGCTGGGCAACTACAGCTGGGCGAACGACGCGCACAGCAAGGTGAGAATTCCGATTGAGCGTGCGATGGAATTGATTGCGCAACGTGGATTGCCGTTGGCGACGGCGGTGCAGAAATCGCCGTTGTTGACTGGGGATAGTGATCCGGTGGTTAGGGTGCCATTGACGAACGGGTTTGCGCGCACGGCTTACGAGCAGGATCAGGCAGCGAATGTTGTGGGCGGTAAGTGAGGTTTTGGTATCTCACACAGAATTGTTTGTAAGAGGCAAGAAAGCGGGAGCACGATGCGGAGCATGAGCACAATCCGGAGAAGCTGGCAGAGGGCGGCGATTGCCGCGGCCAGTGCTGTGGGGCTGTGTCTGGTTGCTGCGAATTCGCCGTTGATGGCGCAGGTATCAGGTTACGGCGAGAAAACGATGGGTCCGGTGAGCGACAAGCCGCCGGCGATTCTGGACAAGGTCGGCATTGCGCAGCACCTGAACTGGCAAGTGCCGCTCACGCTGACGTTCACGGATGATGCGGGAAAACAGGTGCAACTGAGCAGCTACATCGGCAAGTCGCCGGCGATTCTGGCGCTGGTGTACTACCAGTGCCCGATGCTCTGCTCAGAAGAGTTGAACGGGCTGACGAGCGCGCTGCAGATGGTGAAGTATGTTCCCGGCAAAGACTTCAACATAATCGTTGTGAGCATCGATCCCACCGAGGGCACAGACCTGGCCGCGGCCAAGAAGCGCAGCTATCTGAAGCGGTATGGACATCCCGAAACCGCGGCGGGCTGGCACTTCATGACAGGCACGCAGGCGAACATCGATGCGATCACCAAGGCGGTGGGTTTCGGCTATGTCAAGATTCCGGGGCCGGATGGCAAGCTGACGCAATTTGCGCATGCAAGTTCGATTCAGATTGTGACGCCGGAGGGCAAGCTGGCGCAGTACTACATGGGCGTCGAGTACTCGCCTAAGGACCTGATGCTGGGTTTGAATGAGGCGTCGGCCAACCGCATCGGTTCGCCGGTGGACAACATATTGACCTACTGCTATCACTACGATCCGCAGACCAACAAGCACTCGCTGATTGTGGCGCGGGTGGTGCAGTTGGGCGGCGGACTGACGGTGATGCTGCTGGGCGGATTTATGCTGACGATGTTTCGCAGGGACCTGCGACTCGAACACAACGAGGGCGACAACGGCGCTGCCGGAAACGGAAAAACAGGGACAGGCACAAAGGTGAACGGATAACGGAATGAGCCATATCAGCCCAACAATTTGGCAGTTTCTCGTCAAGTGGATGACGAACTTCGCACTGTTTCCGCCGGAGGCCTCGAAGATTGCGCCTCAGATGGACGCGCTGTATTTCTTCATCGCCCTGGTGAGCCTGATCGGACTGACGATCGTGATTCTTCTGGTCGTCAGCTTCTCCATTCTTTACAGCAAGGAACGTCATCCGAACGCGGTGCAGATCGAGGGCTCGACGCTGCTGGAAGCCACCTGGACGATTATTCCGCTGGGGCTGTTTCTGGTGATGTTCGTCTGGGGCGCGCTGATCTATTTCCGTGTTTACACGCCGCCGGCTAACGCCATGAACATCTATGTGGTGGGCAAGCAGTGGATGTGGAAGGCGGAGCACGAGGGCGGGCAGCACGAGATTAACTCCCTGCATGTGCCTACGGGCCGCGCGGTGCAGTTGACGATGATCTCGCAGGACGTGTTTCACAGCTTTTCGATTCCCGCATTTCGCGTGAAGCGCGAGGCGATTCCGGGCCGCTACACGACGGTCTGGTTTGAGGCCACGCTGCCTGGCACCTATCACCTTTTCTGCACGCAATACTGCGGCACGAATCACTCGCAGATGATTGGCGACGTGGTGGTGTTGAGCCCCGAAGACTTCAAGCAGTGGCTGGCGAGTTCCACCAGCGGGGCGTCGCTGGCGCAGGACGGCGAGCGGCTGTTCGCAAGCTTGAGTTGCGCGGCCTGCCACAATACGCGGCCGGATGCGCGCGGGCCATCGCTGGCTAACGTGTACGGCGCGAAGCTGACGCTAACCAGCGGGCAGGCGATCACAGCGGACGACGCCTATTTGCGCGAAGCGATTCTTAATCCGTCGCAACACATTACCCAGGGCTATGCGCCCATCATGCCCACTTACCAGGGACAAGTAAGCGAAGAGGGCGTGATTGCGCTGGTTGAATATATCAAGCACCTCGACTCCGACTACCGGGTGCAGCAGACAACGACTACGACCGATCTGCTCCCGGAGGGCGGGGGCAAAGCGACGCCTGCCGGGCCTGCGCCCGCGGCGGCGGGGAAGGTGAACCCATGAGCGCCACAATCATAAGTCTTCCCGATCAGTCGACGGCCAGGATTCCGAAGATGAATTACCTGACCAAGGAGAACGGGCTGCTGAGCTGGTTGCTGACCGGCGACCACAAGCGGATCGCGATTCTCTACCTGATTTCAATTACGTTTTTCTTCTTCATCGGCGGAGCGCTGGCGGGACTGATCCGACTGGAACTGCTGACACCGCAGAGCGATCTGATGGCTACCGACACCTATAATAAGGTGTTCACGATGCACGGCGTCATCATGATTTTCCTGTTTCTGGTGCCTTCGGTTCCGGCCACGCTGGGCAATTTCTTTATACCGATGATGCTGGGGGCGAAGGATCTGGCGCTGCCCAGAATCAACCTGCTGAGCTGGTACTTGTATGTTCTTGGCGGCATCCTGGTGATCTACACCATGGTGAGCGGCGGCGTGGATACCGGGTGGACATTTACGACTCCGCTATCGACGCACTACGTGAACACGAATGTGCTGTCGACCGGCATGGCGGTGTTTATCGCGGGATTCAGTTCGATCTTTACCGGTCTGAATTTCATCGTCACAATCCACAAGATGCGAGCACCGGGGATGACGTGGTTCCGCATGCCGCTGTTTGTGTGGGCGCATTATGCGGCCAGCATTCTGATGGTTCTGGGGACGCCGGTGCTGGCCATCGCGGTGGTCTTGCTGGCGCTCGAGCGGACGATTGGGATTGGGGTTTTCGATCCTGTCAAGGGCGGCGACCCGCTTTTGTTCCAGCACCTGTTCTGGTTCTATTCGCACCCGGCTGTCTACATCATGATTCTGCCCGGCATGGGTGTGATCTCGGAAGTGATTTCGACGTTTAGCCGCAAGCGCGTTTTCGGCTATACGGCGGTGGCTTTTTCATCGGTGGCGATTGCGGTGTTCGGCTTCTTCGTCTGGGCGCACCACATGTTCATCATGGGTATTTCGAATTATGCGGTGCTGGTATTTTCGCTGCTGACGATGCTGGTTGCGGTGCCTTCGGCGATCAAGATTTTCAACTGGACGTTTACGCTTTACAAGGGCTCCATCACTTTCGAGACGCCGATGCTTTACGCGTTCGGCTTCATGGGATTGTTCACGATCGGCGGCATGACGGGGGTGTTCCTGGGCACGTCAGGCACGGACATTCACCTGACCGAGACGTACTTCATCGTGGCGCATTTCCATTTCGTCATGGTGGGCGGGATGCTGATGGCGTTCCTGGCGGGCATTCACTTCTGGTGGCCGAAGATGACCGGGCGCATGTATCCGGAGAAGATATCGCAGATGGCGGCGGTGGTCACGTTCATCGGCTTCAACCTGACGTTCTTCCCGCAGTTCATTCTGGGGACGCTGGGTATGCCGAGGCGCTACGCGGCTTATCCGCCGGAGTTCCAGATTTTGAATGTGTTCTCAACCGCGGGCGCGACTATTCTGGGCGTGGGTTATTTGCTGCCGGTTCTCTACCTGGTGTGGTCGCTCAAGTACGGCGAGATCGCGGGCGACAATCCCTGGCAGGCGACGGGGCTGGAGTGGCAGACGCAGTCTCCGCCGTTGACCGAGAACTTTACCGAGCTACCGATCATGGACCACGAAGCATACGACTACGAGTGGCTGGAAAATCAGAAGACGAAAGAGGTGGCCAGTGCCGGATAGCTCAGCAATTGACCACGGTGCGGTGACGACGGCCGGCGACGCTCACGCGGAGCATCCGTCTTATCAGCGCCACCACTTTGAAACCGTCGAGCAGCAGGCGGATGCCTCCGCCTTTGCGATGTGGCTTTTCCTGTTGACGGAAGTGATGTTCTTTGGCGGACTGTTCACCGCCTACCTGATCTACCGCAACTGGTACTACCCGGCGTTTGTCTCCGCTTCGCACCAGTTGAATGTAGTGTGGGGAACGCTGAACACGGTGGTACTGATCCTGTCGAGCTTCACCATGGCCATGGGGGTGTGGTGCGCGGAGACGCGGCGCAGGCGCGGGCTGGTGCTTTGCCTCACACTGACGATGACCCTGGGACTGGTCTTTCTTGGCATCAAGACAGTCGAGTACAAAGAGAAGATCGAAAAGCATCACGTTCCGGGCCAGCACTATAGCCTGCAGTCGTTCCTCGATCCTGCGCACGACGAAGCTGCGCTGGCTGCGGGTGACAAGCCATTAGCCCTGGACATGGCGCGCCACACTGAAATCTATTTCTCGCTTTACTTTGCCATGACCGGCATGCACGCGCTGCACATGATCATCGGCATCGGCATTCTGGCATTCATGATCTTTCGCGCGCGAGCGGGAGCGTACACGGGTGGCCACGTTACGTTTGTCGAAAATTTCGGCTTCTACTGGCACTTTGTGGACCTTGTCTGGATCTATCTTTTCGCGCTGTTGTATTTGATAAGCAGGCATCAGTAGTGGGCAGTCGCTAGTGTGGTGAGTCTGAAGTTCGGCGTAGAACAAAAGCAGATTCTTCGCTCACCACCCCCGAACTGAAAAGCGTTCGGGGCCCCGTTCGCTCAGAATGACAGCCGATGCTCTATTGGGAATTTTGGACTCGGGACACTAGCTATCAAAGGAGACGCGGCATGAGCGAAGAAACGAAACACACGCATCAAATCGTCGGCCCCAAGGTCTACGTGATCATCCTTTTTGCGTTGCTGATCGGCACCGCGCTTACTGTGTGGGCATCGTTCATTGAGCTGGGCCCGTGGAATCCGGTGATCGCGCTGGCGATTGCCACCGGCAAGGCCGTGCTGGTGGTGCTGTTTTTCATGCAAGTGAAGTACAGTTCCAAGCTGACGAAGCTGACGGTGGGCGCGGGCATCTTCACGCTTCTGGCTCTGATCAGCATGACGCTGTCGGACTACATTAGCCGGGCCTGGGGACGATGGTAGTAGGGCAGTTCACGGTGGGCAGTGGACAGTGGTCAGTTTGTTGAATCCCATGTATTGAGATTATGTATGAGGGGCTGCCTGATGGAGGTGGCCCTTTTTGCTGTCGGCGGAACGGCGCAGAATAGAGGCGGAGGCCAACCCGGTTTGAATCTCAAGCCTGACAGCGAGCAATTCCCCGAAGAGATTGCAAAACTGGCCGATCAGCCACGTGTGCTGGTTCGCAGAGGCGGTGCGCTGCGCAAGGGGGCGCGGTGCGTTGTGTACTGGATGCAGCGGGCGATGCGGATTGTGGACAATCCGGCGCTGGATGTGGCGATCGAAGCGGGGAACCTGCTGGGGTTGCCGGTGGTGGTGTACTTCCAGGTAATTCCGAACTATCCGAATGCGAACCTGCGGCATTACCACTTTATGCAGCAGGGGCTGAGGGATGTGGCTGAAGATGCGGCGGAGCGCGGGGTGGGCTTGTTGGTACGGAGGACGCCGGCGACGCTGGAGGGGTTTCTGGAAGAGGTGGAGGCGGCGCTGGTGGTGGGGGATGAAAATCCCTGTCGCGAGCCGGAGCGTTGGCGTGGAGTGTTGGCGAAGAGGCTCAGGGTGCCTTTCTGGACAGTGGATGCGGATGTGGTGGCGCCGTCGCGGGTGTTTGGGCGGAGCTTTGTGCTGCTGCATCACTTCAGGCCGCACCTGAAGAGGGAGTTGCCGAATTTCCTGGTGGCGGCTCCGAAAATAAGTCCGTCGCACGCGTGGAAGCCGTGGAAAGCGCTGGAGAACTATTCGCTGGCGGAGGATATTACCGCCGGGTTCGTGAGACTAGACCGAACCGTGAAGCCGGTGGACAATTTTACGGGCGGGACGCATGCGGCTCTTAAGCGGCTTGGCGAGTTTGTGCGGCTGGAACTCAAGGACTACGACGAGACGCGGAACCATCCGGAGACGCGTGGAACCAGCCGGCTGTCTCCTTATCTGCATTTCGGCAATATTGGCCCGCTGACCATTGCGGTGGCGGTGGAAAAAGCTGCGGCAGCGGGAAAGATTCCGGCAGCGGCCAGAGACCGTTTTCTGGAGCAGGTGATTGGCTGGCGGGAACTGGCGGTGCTGTTCGTTCGCTACGAGCCGAACTACGACAACTGGGAATGCGCCGCGCCGTGGGCTCGGAAGACACTGGTGGAACACGGGGGCGACCTTCGGCCGCACCGCTACAGCTTTTCGCAACTGGAACGCGGCGAGACCGCAGACGAACTGTGGAACGCGGCTCAGCAGGAGATGGTCCAGACCGGCTGGATGCACAACTATATGCGGATGTACTGGGCGAAGAAGATTTTGGAATGGGCGCCGGACCCGGCCACGGCCTTTGAATGGGCAGTGACGCTAAACGACCGGTATGAGCTGGACGGGCGCGATCCAAACGGCTACGCGGGCATTGCGTGGGCCATTGTGGGCAGGCATGACCGGCCCTGGTTCAACCGCCCGGTCTTTGGGCTGGTGCGCCCGATGACGGGGACGTCGATTGCCAAGAAGTTCGACGCCAAGGCCTACATTCGGCAGCAAGGCGTTCCGGGACCCTAGGGGTTATTGGACCGGCAAAAGACAAGGTCATCTTCATCTCACCCATTCCCGCAAAATACGCGGGAATGAAGGGGCACGTGCCGGGACAATAGGGGTTAGGGATTGGATGCCCCCAGGCTTGATGAGCGGACAAGTGCTTTCAATCACACCCACTCCACTTTCCCCGTGTCCTATAATGGGCCAAACATTCAATCCCGGAAACTGTTTGTTTCGCACTGCGTAATCCAATGGATTCTGCGCGATCCCCCTCGGAAGATGAGAGAGAGGGGAGGCCGGAGTCGGATACCGGACGCGTGTGAAGACCTGGAACCTGAGACCGAAGTTGAGCCAGTCTGCCCGCTGTGGCGGGGTAGGGAAGCGTGTGTCCTGGTGGCGGGATGGATGGTGGACGGCGGCGAAGAGCGCCTTGTTGATCCAGCCCTCAAGAACTGTTACAGCTTCCCACCCATTTCGCGATAAAGCCTGCGAAAAGGATGGGGCACGGGGCTTCTGTTTGAGGGCCGGCTCAATAGTGCTGGCTGCATGGGCTCTGGCTCCTTTGGCTGTCTGGTTTGCTCTGGCGGCAGCGGCGCAGGGGGTGCCCGCTGGACTTGAAGACAAGGCGCAGCAGGCAGCGAATGCGCCTCCGCGCGTGAAAGCGGCGCAGCGGTTTATGGCGCAGCGGGGTTGGACGCCCGCGCGCGGCCTTGCGGTGAGACGCGCAGGACGCCTGCCCGCCCGGCCGAAAATAAATTCAATTGCGGCTTCGTTACCCATGGATGGAGGGGCGGCTTCGGCTACGTGGCAGCCGCTGGGGCCAGCGGCTGTGGTGACGCCGGAGTTTGGTCTTGTGACGGGCCGCGTATCGGCGCTGGCGCTGGACACATCTGATCCGGCAGGCAAGCGCATTTACCTGGGAACGACCGGGGGCGGGGTGTGGATGGCGCAGTACGCGACCAACCCGGCGGCCGCGGCATTTACGCCTCTCACAGATACGCTGACGGCTCTGGGCGGCGCAGCGGACGCTTCCACCAGCATTGGCGCGATGACGGTGCAGCCGGGCGGCACGGGCGTGATTCTGGCCGGAACCGGCGACCCCAACGATCTGCTTGATTCCTACTACGGCGGCGGCATTCTGCGCTCGACCGATGGCGGAAGCACGTGGACCCTGATTTCGCGGACCAGAGATGTAGAGGATGGACTGGGTGCGCAGGACTTCAGCTTTCTGGGCGAGGGCTTTGCTGGTTTCGCATGGAGTACAGCTGATCCGCAAGTGGTGGTTGCCGCGGTTTCGCAGGCTTGGGAAGGCACGCTGGTGAATGCGGCACAGGCGGGCATAAGCTACCAGGGCTTGTATTACAGCAACGACAGCGGCGAAAGCTGGCACCTGGCTACGATCACCGACGGTGGCGGGAGTTTTGTGCAGGGTCCGCTGGCGGCGTTTGCGGCTCCGGACGGAAACGCGGCTACAGCGGTGGTGTGGAACGCGAAGCGAGGCCTGTTTGTGGCCGCGGTGCGCTACCACGGCTACTACCAGTCCGCGGACGGCGTTACCTGGACGCGCATGGCGTCGCAACCGGGCGCGGGCCTGACTACGCTGTTGTGCCCGAACAACCCGGGCAGCACGGGCTCGTTTGCCTGCCCCATCTTTCGTGGTGCGCTGGCAGTGAATCCCGAGACCGGCGACACCTTTGCCTGGACGGTGAATTCCTATAACCCGGCAACAGGACTATGGCCTGACCTGGGGATCTGGCAGGACCAGTGCGGCCTGAATGGAAGCGCGTGCGGCAATCAGGCCATCGCTTTTGCGAAGCTGCCCTGGCTTCCAGGGACAAGCGCCACGGAGCCCGCGATCGCAGACGGCGGCTACACACTGGCGCTGGCTGCGGTTCCGGCGGGTGTGGGAGCGGGCTACGATACGCTGCTCTTTGCCGGGGCAGACGACCTGTGGAAGTGCAGCCTGGCGATGGGTTGCCAGTGGCGGAACACCACGAACGCAACGACTGGCTTCTGTGCGCAGGTGGGCGCATACCAGCATGCCCTGGCCTGGGACCCAGGCAACCCGTTGCAGATTTTTGTGGGCAACGACAGCGGACTGTGGAGTTCGAGCGACGGGATTGGGGAGTCGGGAGCGCTGTGCCCCTCGTCCGGCAATAGCGACGCTTCTCACTTTCAGAATCTGAACGGGAACCTGGGTTCGCTGGCGGATGTGGTGAGCATTTCCGCAGTAACCACGACGCCCTACACGATGATGTCGGGGCTGGGTGCGAACGGGACCGTGGGCGTAAAGAGCGGGGCGGCGACGACGAACTGGCCGCAGATTCTGGGCGGTTACGGCGGTCCGGTGTCCATTGACCCGAGAAACAGCTCGAACTGGTACGTGAACAACGAGTCGGGCGTCTCAATCTACCTGTGCGCGCAGGCGACACCGTGCGCGGCTGCGGATTTCGGTTCGAGCCCGGTGGTAAGCAATGTGGACGTGAGCGGAGATGGACTCACGATGCCTACGCCGGCGCCTTTCCTGGTGGACCCGCTGGACCCGACGCAGTTGCTGGTGGGGACATGCCGGGTATGGCGAGGGCCGGGGGACGGCAGCGGCTGGAGCCAAAGCAACGCGGTGAGCGACGTTCTGGACGGCGGGGTGGGCGGCACGTGCAAGGGCGACGCTCTGATCCGCTCGATGGCCGCGATGCCGCTCGGGAGCGGCGGCGAGGTGGTGTACCTGGGCATGTACGGGTCGGCCAATGGCGGGGCCAATCTGCCCGGCCATGTGTTGAGCGCGGTGGTCAAGCCTCCACTGAGCGCCATGCCCGAGTGGCACGATTTGACGCTGGGTAAGGTCGACAACGACCGCAACGGCCTGAATGCGTTTGGCCTGGACATTTCCAGTCTCTTCATCGATCCGCACGACCCGAGCGGGAACACGGTTTACGTCACGGTGGAGGGAGTGAAGAGCCCTTTGCAAGAGGTGCAGGTGGTGTACCGCACTACCGATGGGGGCAAGCACTGGACGGACCTGACGGCGAATCTTCCGGCTACTCCGGCAAGCAGCGTGGTGGTGGACCCGCAGGAAGCCAGTACTGTGTATGTGGCCACGGACGAGGGTGTTTATTTCACGACCGAGGTCGGGAGTTGCGGTTTGCCGCCGTACGCATGCTGGTCAGTGTTTGGGACCGGCCTTCCGGAGGCTCCGGCGGTGGCTCTGAGCGCTTCACCGGCGGGCACGGCGAAGCCGGTGCTGGTAGCGGCGACGTACGGCCGCGGTATATGGCAGACGCCGCTTTGGACGGCGGGCGCAAATCTGACCGCCGCGGTGGCCAGCCCCGCTTCGCTGAGCTTTGCCAGCCAGATGTTTGGGACCACCAGCGCAGCGCAGACTGTGACCATTTGGAACACGGGCAACATCGCATTGACGCCGACGACGATTACCAAGACCGGGGACTTCAACGAGACGGACAACTGCCAGAACATGAGTGTGGCGGTGGGGGCGAACTGCACGATTCAGGTAACGTTCCGGCCCACAGCGGTGGGGCAGCGCACGGGACAGATGATTGTGAGCGCCAACGTTTATGGCGGGCAGTTGACGGTGGATCTGGGCGGGACTGGAACGCCGTCGGGCTCGGTCAGCCTGACTCCGCCCAGCATTGATTTCGGCCAGGTGGCGGTGGGGGCCGTGTCGGATGCGGTGCAGGTTCAGGCCGGCAACAGCGGCACGGCGGCGGTTCAGATTAGCTCCGTCACCATTACATCTCCTTTTACGATTGCGACGAACCTTTGCGGGTCCGCCAGCCTGGATGTGGGCGCCGATTGCCAGGTTCGGATAGAGTTTGCGCCAACGCAGATTGGAGCGGCGGCTGGAACGCTGACGTTTACAGACGCGGCCGGAACACAGACGGTCGAGCTGAGAGGGACAGGTGCAGTCGCGCCGACCGATGTCCTGAACCCCAGTTCGCTAAGTTTTCCCGCGACGGGGACGGGCGAGCTATCGGATGCGCAGACGATTACGCTGACCAACGTGGGCGACCTGCCGCTGAAGGCGATTTCAATCACGGTGAGCGGAGACTTCAGGGACACGGACAATTGCGGCACGCAACTGGCGCCGCATTCGGTGTGCACGATTACGGTGGTTTTTGCGCCGACGCAACAGGGCAGCCTGGCCGGCACGCTGACCGTGAAAGACGCGCTGCGGACGCAGACGGCGGGGCTTGCGGGGGCAGGGGCGGCGGCGCCGGTGCTGAGCGTGAGTCCGGGCAGTTTGAATTTTCCGATGCAGTTGCCGGGGGTGGCCAGTTCGCCTTTGACTTTGACGGTAAGGAACACCGGAGGAGTGGCGATGGCGGGGCTGGGCTTTCAGATTGCGAGCCCTGCAGCCGCCAGTTTTGCCAAAGGCGCGACAACCTGCGGAACGTCGCTGGACAGCGGCAGCAGTTGCACGATGCAAGTGATCTTTACCCCTGCAACAACCGGCGGAAGCGCGGCCACGCTATCGGTCTATTCCTCATCCGTGGGCGTGGCGGGGATCGATGTGCCGCTGAGCGGATCGGCGCAGCTTGTTTCCGGGCTGGGGGTGAACCCGGCGCACTTGAGCTTTGCGGCCGCCAATCCGGGACAGCCGAGCGCCCCGCAGATAGTGACGGTGAGCAACACCAGCGGCTTTGCGATGCAGTCGCTGTCTTTGTCGCTATCTGTCGCTTCTCCATTCAGTCTGGCGCAGAATACCTGTTCCGGCACTCTGGCGGCCGGAGCAAATTGCACTGCTGGAGTGATCTTTACGCCCGTTGCCAGCGGGGCGGCGGCAGGTATCTTGACCGTCAGTTCTTCGTCTGTAGCAACCGCGGCTACGGTTGCACTGAGCGGCACCGGTGCTGTTCCGGCGGAGATCCGGGTGACGCCATCGCCGATGAACCTGGGAGCTGCGGGACCAGGCACGGCGAGCGGCGCAACGGCGTTTGTCGTGACCAACCCAGGAACGCTGGTGAGCCTGAGCAATCTGACGCTGGCGGTTTCGACGGGCTTTCAACTTGTGAACAACACCTGTACCAGCACACTCGCGACGCAGGCCAGTTGCGGCGCCGGGGTTGAGTTCATCCCTGGAAGCGTGGGGCCGGTGACAGGGAGCCTGACTGTCATCAGCAGTTCGGTAAATGGAAACACCGTGGTGGCGCTGTCGGGCATGGGTTTCGATTTCACGCCTTCCGTCTCCGGATCGAGTGCCGTGACTGTCTCGGCCGGGCAGACCGCCAACTACGTTTTGAAGATCGACGCAGCAAGCGGAGTTCAGGGGACCTTCACGTATGGCTACACGTGCGGCACGCTTCCGGCGTATGCGCTGTGCCTGTTCAACCCCACGAGCACAGCAGCCAGTGCGGGCAACAGCGGCTATGTGACGATTTCAATTTCAACCGGGTCAGGGTCGGCGGCACTGACGGGTGATCCGGCCAAGTGGCGCATGGCTCCGCTGCTGTGCGGGCTGGTGCTGCTGCCGCTGGCCTGGAGACGGAGGCGCAAGGCGCTGCTGCTGTTTGTGCTGCTGGCCGTAACGGCAGGCGCAGTTTCCAGTTGCACCAGCGCGGGGCTGATTTCGACCGGAGGCTCAGGCGGTTCCAGCAAAGGGTCCCGCACTCCAGCGGGAACTTATACGATTCCGGTTACGGTGACTTCGAGCGGTGTCTCGCATGCGGTGACGCTGACTCTGGCTGTCGACTAATAGCCGGCGCGCGGACACAGCATGGATGGCTGGGCGCAGACTGAAAACCGCTATACTCTATCTTCGGGCTTTGCTCATGAGCGCACGCGCCGAAACCTCGGAAAGACCGGATACAGAAACGCCTGAGATGAGGAAGGGCAGGGAATGACCGCCAGAGTAACTGTGGAAGAAGTAGTGCGCGTGGCCGAGCTGGCCCATCTGGAGCTGAAGCCTGAAGAAACACCGGCGATGCTCAACGATCTGAACGCCATCCTGGACTACGTAGCCGAACTGAACGAACTGGATACGGTGGGCGTGACGCCGCTGGCGCAGGTGAGCGAGTTAGGGAACGGGGCAGGTGCTGGCTGTTTGCGATCCGACCAGGTGTCGCCTTCGCTCGACCGGGCGGCTGTAATGCCCCAGGCTCCGGAGACGGATCAGGTCTTCTTCAAGGTGCCTAAGGTGATTGAGCGGTAACTTGCCTTTCGCGGTGAAGATGCGCGGTGAATAGGATTGCAGAAGATCGCAGCGGGGCTAAAGCAAGCAGCGAAGCGGCCGCCAGAAGGCCATGAGACCGGGAAGGTCGATAAGGAAGGTTCGATTGTCCAGCGAAGCGAAAGCCACGGAAAGTTTTGTTGAAAAGCCGAAATCACTGGCGGCGTTGCGCGCCGGGATTCAGTCGGGCAGCACCAAAGCTACGGATCTGGCCGCAAGGTACTTCGACCGGATTGCCGCGATCAATCCGCGGCTGAACGTCTACCTGAGCCTGACCAGGGAGCGCGCTCTCGAGCAGGCGGCGCGCGTGGATGAGATGGCGGCCAAGGGCGATCCTCTGCCGCCGCTGGCGGGAATTCCGGTGGGCATCAAGGATGTGCTGGTGGTGAAGGGCGCTCCTGCCACGGCGGGGTCCAAGATTCTGGAAGGCTACCGGCCTCCCTACGACGCCACGGCTGTGGCCAGGCTGGAAGCGGCGGGCGCGGTGCTGCTTGGCAAGCTGAATTGCGACGAGTTCGCCATGGGCTCGTCCAATGAAAATTCTGCTTATGGACCGGTGCGCAACCCGGTGGATACGGAGCGGGTTCCAGGCGGCTCGAGCGGCGGCTCGGCGGCGGCGGTGGCGGCCAACATGGCGGTGGCCACGCTGGGCTCGGACACGGGCGGCTCGATTCGCCAGCCGGCCAGTTTCTGCGGAGTTGTGGGCGTGCTGCCAACATACGGACGGGTTTCGCGCTATGGGCTGATTGCCTATGCGTCTTCGCTGGACCGCGTGGGGCCGTTCGCCTCTAACGTGCGCGACGCCGCCACGCTGCTGGGCGTGATCGCAGGGCAGGATCCGAAAGACGCGACCTGCTCTCCCGCTCCGGTGCCGGATTACGCGGCGGAGAGCGACAAGCCGGTGGCGGGATTACGCATCGGCGTTCCGGCTGAGTATTTTGCCGAGGGACTTGACCCGGAGGTGCGGGCGGCCATTGAAAAGGGCATCGCCGCGCTGGGGGCGGCAGGATGCAGTGTAAAGCCGGTTTCGATGCCGAATACCAAGTACGCGGTTCCGACGTATTACCTGATTGCCACGGCTGAAGCCAGCGCCAACCTGGCGCGCTTCGACGGCGTGCGCTACGGGTACCGCTCGCCGGCCTCCGACACTCTGTCCGACATGTATTCGCACTCCCGCGACGAGGGCTTTGGCGCGGAGGTCAAGCGGCGCATTCTGCTGGGAACCTACGCGCTGAGCGCGGGCTACTACGATGCCTACTACTTGAAGGCGCAGCAGGTGCGTCGGCTGCTGGCCGAGGAGTATCTGCGGGCCTTCAACGACGTGGACGCGATCGTGACGCCGACGGCTCCGACACCCGCCTTCAAGCTGGGCGAGAAGACAGGCGATCCGCTGGCCATGTACCTGGCCGACATCTATACGGTGACAGCGAGCCTGGCGGGCATCTGTGGCGTGACGGTGCCCTGCGGAACAACCGCAGCCGGACTGCCCGTAGGCATGCAGGTGCTGGCTGCGCATTTGAATGAAAGCACGGCCTTCCGCGTGGCGCGGGCCGTGGAAGATGCGGGGATTTATTGATCCGGCAAAAAAGCAAGGTCATCTTCTTCCCATCCATTCCCGCAAAACACGCGGGAATGGATGGGGCACCCGAACAGTATTGAGTTGCCGGATCTATAGGAGCGAGGGAAATGAGCAAGGGCGGGAAGATTGCGGCGGTGGTTCTGACGGCGGCGCTCGCCGTTGCGACGGCTTCACAGGCGGCACCGCGCAAACCGCATACCGTGGTTCTGGGCGCAGGCAAGCGCGTTCCTTACTCGAAGGCCGGCGACCCGGCCGGCGCGGCGGCCACTGAAGACGCGCTGAAGATTCGCGCCCTCATGGTGGATGGCGTTCTGAAGGAGTGGACCACCGGCGACGCCCACGATGTAACCGATCGCAGCTTTGTGGTGAGGCGCGTGATCCGCCTCAATGATTCTCTTCCCGGCGACAAGCTTGGCCACTGGGTTTGGCAGCGGGGCCCCTGGGTGCTGGTGGATCGCGTGACGGGCCATGCCGCGCCGCTCAAGTTGCCAGACTACGACCCAGGAGTAAGCCAGGTGAGCTGGTTCCGCGACTACGGGGCCTATTGCGGCGTAACCGCGAGCGGGAAGAGCCTGTACGCCGTGGTGGCGCAGGTGGCGGCGCGCAAGGCGGTGCTGGCAAAGAAGCTTTCGGCCTTCGATCCAGAGAGTCATCCCGATCCGGCCTGCGCACCTCCAGAATGGCAGCGCGAGCCGCTGCGGATTACCTTTCATCCAACGGTCAAGGACGCGGTGAGCTACGACATTGTTCCCGGCTCAGCGGTGCTGGTGGAAGACTCAGGCGACGAGGCCGAGACTCCAGCGCAGCCTGCCGCAGAGACAAAAGCGAAGTAGCAAGTCGGCTAGTCAGCGAAAACCATGGAATCACTCGACGAACTTCTGCGGAAGGCTGAGGCGGCGCATGGGCACCTGTGCGCGGGGCAGATTCTGGGAGTGCGCATGGCCCTTCTTGGTCTGGCGCGGCTCGGCATTGCGGACCCGCGCGGCGCAGCTCGCAGACGCTTCGTGACCTATGTCGAGATCGACCGCTGCGCAACCGACGCCATAAGTCTTGTGACTGGCTGCCGGCTGGGCAAGCGCGCCCTCAAATTCCGTGACTGGGGCAAGATGGCCGCCACCTTCGTCGATACTGCCTCGGGCCGCGGGGTACGGATTGTGGCTCTCGAAGACTCCCGCGAGTTAGCGCGCGAACTTTATCCCCACCTGGCAAGCGAGGGCAGCAAGCAAATGCAGGCCTATCGCGAACTCTCCGATGCTCAACTCTTCCGGGAGCAACGGGTGCGCGTGGACATCCATGGAGCCGAAATGCCGGGCAGCCGGGGCAAGCGCGCGGTCTGCCCTCGCTGCGGAGAAAGCGTGAACTTTGGGCGCTTTGAGCAGGCGGATGGCGAGCGTCTCTGCCTGAGCTGCGCGCGCCCCGAACTTCGCTACTGGACGCCGGAAGACACGGAGAAGGGAGGGAACAGGGAACAGTGAGCAGGGGACAGTGAAAATCAGCCTCTGGCCACTGCTTACGGTCCGCTGCCTCACCGCTTTATTTCGCGGTTCAGATTCCACAGCACCCAGAGCATGAGGGCTATGGAGGGGACTAGGGCAAAACCAGAGTCACTGTGTCCTGTTCAATGCATGCGAGGCCGCCGCTCCCTGGGGGGTCGCGTCGACTTGGATGAACTGCTTTCGGGATATACCAACTCTGGTTTTGCCATATCGGGATAAGCAAGAGCAATTCTGAGCGAAATTCGAACATGAGGATGGGCCCCCTTCCCGCATTCGGGGCTGAGGAGGAGGCTCCCAACAGTCGCGCCCCGAGGCGAGTGCGTCGTAATACCAGAAATCGCCCGAACCGGTAATGAAGGGGTATGTAAGCTGTAAGGGCTTTATAAAAAGGACGGGAAGTGGCCGGTTGAGGTGTTTTGACGCTCAGAACGCCTTGACACGCAAGCGGGCACGCGTATCTTATCTTCCTAGGCATTCTTTTGGATTCCGTGCGGAGTGGGCACCGGTTGAGTGGTGCGGTTTTCGCGGGCGGAGCGCCAACAGAGAGCTGTGTCGAACAGGAAGCAGACGGCGGCAGGGTTCCAAGGATGAATGCAGGCACGGGAAGGCTCTTCAATTTCCCGTCATGCGGCAACCGGACTCTACTTCCAGAGCCTGGGCTGGATTTGACCAACGGCCAGGACCATTCCCGGAGACAAATTTATTTTCAGGCGCCCGGCGAAAGGCCGGGTGTGCCTGTGCCCCGAGCAGCGAATTTGCGGCTCAGGGCGAGCAAAGGACGAGTGTGGCGACGAGTTTCGCAATGTTGTTGGCTGGACCCGGCGGAGCAGGTGGTGGCGGCCTGACGGTGCTGTTGCCCTTGCTTTTGATCCCGGTACTTTACCTGGTGATGATCCGCCCGCAACAGAAGCGGCAAAAGCAGTGGCAGTCGATGCTGGGCTCGATCAAGCCTGGCGACCGCGTGACCACTGCCGGCGGCATCCGCGGCATTATCCTGTCCATGAAGGACGATTCCATCATCATCCGCGTGGCTCCGGACAACCTGAAGCTGGAAGTGGCCAAGAACGCGATCGCCTCGGTTACCACCCAGGACGGCTCTTCGGCCTCCTAGGCCTCGGACCAAAGAAACGGAACTAGAGAAACGGAACCATGAAGAAGAATCTCAAGAACAAAGTTCTCCTGATTATTGCGGTCCTGGTGGTTTTCACCTACGGCATCATCGGGGTGCCCTCGGGAGTGAGCGGCAAGGCCCTGATGGAAGCCCTCAGCAACCGTATTCACCTCGGTCTCGATCTGCGCGGCGGCGCCCACCTGATTTTGCAGGTAGTGGTGTCAGAAGCGGTGGCTTCGGAGACGGACAACACCGTGGCGCGGGTTCAGCAGGACTTGAAGACGGCCAAGCTGACGTTCTCGCAGGCGTACAAGCCAGATCCGACCAAGCCTCAGGTGATCCGCCTGGAAGGCACGACACAGCCCAACGCGAGCGTGGTGCGCTCCCTGCTTGACACCAAGTATTCCAACGAATACGACGTGAACGGCGGCGGCGCGGACAACACCTGGACGCTGACCATGAAGCCGCTGGTGCAGAAAGCCCTGGAAGAAAAGACCGTCCAGCAGGCCATCGACACCATTCGCGACCGCGTGGATTCGCTGGGTGTGAGCGAGCCGCTGATCCAGGAGTACAACCTGGGCGCCAATCAGATTCTTGTCGAGCTGCCGGGCATCTCGGACCTGGACCGCGTGAAAAGCATCATCCAGTCCACCGCTCGGCTTGAGATTCACGCTGTTGTGGGCGGTCCCTATCAGGACGAAACAGCGGCGCTGGCAAGTGTGGGAGGCGTGGTTCCTCCCGACGAGATGCTGGTTCATGGCTCCGGCGCCCTAGCCACCGGTTCCGATGCCGACAGCGTATACGTGCTGCAGCGCGTCTCGGTAGTGGCGGGCAGCGACTTCCGCTCGGCCGACCCTGGCACCGATCAAAACGGCCTCAGAAATGTCCGCTTCACGCTGACCAATGAAGCCGGCGACAAGTTCTACGAATACACAAGCGTCAACGTCGGCAAGAGCATGGCGGTGGTGATGGGCGGCCGCGTTCGCGAAGTGGCGAACATCAAGAGCGCCATTCGGGATAGCGGCGAAATTGAAGGCAGCTTCACTCCAGACGAAGTCACCATCCTTTCCAAGATGCTGCGCACCGGCGCGCTTCCGGCTTCGTTGAATTATCTGGAAGATCGCACCGTGGGCGCGTCACTCGGCGCGGATTCGATTCGCCAGGGTGTCACGGCGGCTATCGTCGGTGTGCTCGTGGTGATGGCCTTCATGCTCTTCTATTACCGGGGCTCGGGCATCAACGCCGACCTGGCGCTGTTCCTGAACCTGGTTATCCTGCTGGGCTTCATGGGCTTCTCCAAGGCGACGCTGACATTGCCCGGTATTGCCGGAGTGATTTTGACCATAGGCATGGGCGTGGACTCGAACGTACTGATCTTTGAGCGAATACGCGAAGAGGTACGCGCCGGCAAGGCGCCATCGGCGGCTGTGGACCAGGGCTTTGCGCATGCCTGGGTAACCATCGTCGATACGCACGTAACCACCATTGTTTCGGCGGCCATCCTGTTCCTTTTCGGCAGCGGCCCGGTGAAGGGCTTCGCGGTCACCCTGACCTTCGGTCTGGCGGCCAACCTGTTCACGGCAGTGTATGTCTCGCGCGTAATTTTCGAGGCGCACCTGAACAAGCTGAAGCCAGGGGAAACGGTGTCAATCTAGGATTTGGGACGAGGGCCGCCTGACCGGCAATTCCGGCCGGCGGCAGAAAACATTGAACGCTGCAGTCCTTAAGGACTACGGCCCCAGGAAGCGGAGAGAACCAGTGGAATTGTTTCACGGCGTGAATGTGGACTGGCTTGGGAAGAAGTGGTACTTCCTCGCCTTTTCTATGATCTTCAGCGTTGCCGGCATCATCTCGATGAGTATGCACTGGGTGCAGATCGGCAGTCCGGTCCCCCTGAGCGTGGACTTTCGCGGCGGCACACAGGTACAGCTTCAGTTTGCCCAAACTCCCGATATAGGCAGAATTCGCCAGGCGACTGTCGAGGCGGGCATCAAGGACGCCAGCGTTGTGGCCTATGACGTAGCCAGCAACAACGAGGTACTCATCAGCCTGCCCGAGCAGACCAATGAGAGCTCGCTTGATGCGGGCCGCCAGCAGATCGTCGATGCCCTGCATGCGCACTACGCCAATCAATTTACGGTGCGTAACGTGCAGGTAGTCGGACCCACAGTGGGCAAGCAACTTGAGCGGCAGGCCGGCCTCGCCACGCTTTACTCCATGGCGGGCATGCTGGTCTATCTATGGTTCCGTTTCCAGTTGATCTACGGCGTGGCCGCAGTTGTTGCCTGTTTCCACGACACCCTGATCACGGTTGGCTTTTTTGCGCTTACCGGGCAGGAGATCAGCCTGACCGTCATTGCGGCCATCCTGACGCTCGTGGGCTATTCGATGAACGATACCATCGTCGTTTTTGACCGAATCCGCGAGAACCTGCGCCTGAGCCGGAGAGAGGCCTTGCCGGATGTCGTTAATCGCAGCATTAACCAGACGCTGAGCAGAACTGTACTCACGTCGGGTCTTACCTTCCTGACCGTGCTGTCGCTTTATGTTTTTGGCGGCCAGGTGTTGAGGGGCTTTTCATTTGCGCTCGTGGTGGGTATTCTGATTGGTACCTATTCATCAATTGCTGTGGCCGCTCCAATGCTGGTTGCATGGCAGGAGTGGCGTGGAAAGAGCGGCAAGGGGACAACGCTACCTGCCGCGAAACGCGCACGAGTGTAGTTTTTTGAGGCGTCCGGGAGTATCCTGAAGCTCGCTTGTGAATGCGAGCGAACGTTTTCCCGGACAAGGCACAAAATCTTTCAACCAGCTCCAGAGTGCGGCGTTTTTTGGCGGCTTGGGGGCTGGGAATTGCACAGGTTTTAGAGCACGCTTTGCATGAGAGGCGTTGTTCTGATAAGGTGATCACGCTTCTTCAGAGACCGTTTTCACGCTCGGGAACATTTTCAGTTTCCGCGGTGTCTAAGTAGAGGTAACCAACACCCGATTCGAGGCTGGCCATGTTTGAAGATTCCACGTTTGAATCCGCGGGTAGGATCAAAACCAAGAGTGGACGCTGGGCGATGTTTACAGGAATCGCCAACTTCTCGGTTCTTGTTCTCCTGGTTCTCATTCCGCTGATCTACCCTGAGGCGCTGCCCAAGGGCGCTATGCAGACATTGCTGTTTGCACCCCCTCCGCCGCCACCTCCTCCTCCTCCGCCACCTCCACCGGAGGCAGTGCATGTTGTGCATGTGCAGTCGGAGATGATGAACAACCAGCTGACGGCCCCCACGCGCATTCCGCATAACGTCACCATCGTTACCGAGAAGGAAGCGCCCACCTCAAGCTTCGGCGTTGCCGGCATGGAAGGTTTGGGAGGAAGCAACACGGGCGTCACCGACAGCCTGTTTGGAAGTGGCGGACCCAAGGTGAAAGCCGCTGTTCCGAAGAAGGTCAATATTTCAGCCGGCGTAGCCGTGGGCATGCTGCTTCAGAAGACTCAGCCTGTCTATCCGCCGATTGCCAAGGCAGCCCGTGTTTCCGGGACGGTGGTTTTACAGGCCACCATCTCGAAGTCCGGAACAATTGAAGGTCTCCACGTGATCAGTGGACCGGCTATGTTGCAACAGGCCGCCATGGACGCCGTGAAGTCCTGGCGCTACAAGCCCTACCTGCTCAATAACGAGCCGGTCGAAGTTGAGACCACGGTGAACGTGATCTTTACTCTGGGTGGATGACCAACTCCCTGGCTCCCTGCTGCGTCTTTGACAAGGGGCCCCGCTTTTGACTTGAATGCGAATCTGGAAAGAGCAGCATTCTCAGCAACCGCAAGGCAGTATTAGTTCACAAGAAACTCCTTAGGAGGAACGATTCAGTGATTCTCGCTCAGCTCACACACTTCGCTTCGCACACGGTCAGCAGCCTGGCACTTTTCCAGGAAGAGCAGACGGTCGGTTTCAGCCCCATGCAGCTTTGGGAAAACATGGGTTGGCCCGTGCGCTTCATCGCCGTCACTCTTTTTGTCGAGTCGATCTGGTCGTTGGCCGTTATGATCGACCGCTACCTGTACTTCTCCGCAGCCCGCAAGCAGTCGCGCGAATTCGCGCCCAAGGTTGCCGGCGCCCTGAAGGACAGCAAGCTTGAAGAGGCGATCAAGATCGCCGACCGCAACAAGAAGTCCCACCTGGCCGAGGTTGTAACGGCTGGCCTGCAGGAGTTCCGCTCTTCCGGCGGCTCACCTACAGACGAGACGATTGCTAGTTCGGGCCGCGCGTTGGAGAGGGCTGAGGCCATCGTCCACGCCAAGCTGAAGAGGGGCCTTGCAGTTCTGGCCACCATCGGCGCCACTGCACCGTTCGTTGGACTGCTGGGCACCGTCATCGGTATTCTGCACGCCTTCCAGCAGATCGCCACCCAGAAGACCTCAGGTATCGGCGCGGTTGCTGGCGGCATCTCGGAAGCCCTGGTCACCACGGCTTTCGGCCTGCTTGTGGCCATCCCCGCTGTCATGGCATTCAACTACTTCACCGGCCGCGTTGAGGCGTTCGACGTCGAAATGGACAACTCCTCTAGCGAACTGGTCGACTACTTCATCAAGCAGAGCCACAAGCGCTAAGCGAGGCGGCTCACGGCTCGAGCGAGAAGCTGCGGAGGGCAGGGGAGTTGCAAGTCTCTCCTGCCCGCCGGTTTCAACCTCACGCAAGCCATCTAGTTCGAGAGTAAAGCCGGACGGGATCCGGTACAAAAAATTCAAACGCACGGAGCCCCGACAATGGGAATAGCGGTACGTGACGTAAGCAAAGCTGTAAGTTCCAACATCAATGTCACACCCATGGTGGACGTGATGCTGGTTCTACTCATCATCTTCATGGTCATCACCCCCATGCTTCAAAACAAGGTCCAGGTCGACATGGCCAAGGTGGACAACGCCGTTGCCATGCCGGACGCTGACAAGGAAGACGCTATCGTCGTCGCGGTTACTCGTGATGGTGGCTTGTTTCTTGGGCAGGACAAGGTGGCCCCCAGCGAGCTTGGAAGGTTGGTTCGCGATAAACTTTCTGACAAGCCTGGCAAAACGATATATGTTCGCGCAGATGCGCGCGCACAGTACAAAGCTGTTGAAGACGCCATCGACGACGTGCGTACTGCCGGCGTGGATGAAGTGGGCTTGCTAACGCAAAAGCGCGAAGGCAACCTATCAGGCGGCGAATAAGTTTTGCAGCTATGCTGTCTCTATAACGATTCCGCAGTAAACGAGGAGTTTTAAGCCATGGCAATGTCAATGGGAGGCGGGGGAGGCTACTCGTCCGACATCAATGTTACGCCCATGATCGACGTTCTTCTGGTATTGTTGATCATCTTCATGGTCATCGTGCCGGTGACGCCCAAGGGCTTGGATGCGCTGGTGCCTCAGCCTCCAAAGACTCAGCAGCCGGAGCAGATTAAGAATGACCGCACAATTGTCGTGCAGGTCTTCTACCATCCCGGCGCGGCGCCAACATACAAGATCAACGAGGACGATGTGGCCAAGACGGATTTGAAAACCCGTCTTGACACAATCTATGCCAACCGGGCTGAGAAGGTCATGTTTGTTCGCGGCGATGACGATCTAAACTTCGCCTACATCGCAGACGTGATCGATACGGGCCGAGCGGTCGGTGTGGATCACATAGGGTTGATGACGCCGAAGATTCAGGCCGGCCAATAGCAGGGCGCACGGTGGCGTCTTTCTCTTAAGAGGGAAAGGCGCGCCAGGGCAATAGGGCCCAGCCATCTGGCAGGAACCGGTTGCATCGCACCCAAGGCGCCAAAGATTCAGGCTGGCCGATGGGCTGCTGGAATAGCTACAATATTCCAGATTGTCCCTGAGATCCCAGCCACGTTCGGAATGAATTTGTCCGGGCGGAAACTGGAGTACAATTCTTTTTTGATCCTGGTTTCGGTTGCTCCCGCCCGCGGCCAGTGGCAATAGATTCCAGGCGCGCAACCGATAGGCACTCGCCTGAAGGAGAAGGATACGAACATGAATGGACCCGCACGTATTACGGCGCTCGCGGTTACCCTGGCCGGCATGGTGCTTACCATGAGCGGGTGCAACCAGCTTGCAGCCCGTGACCAATTAAACAAGGGAGTGGAGGCGTACAAAAGCGCCCACTACGAAGAGGCGATCGGTCACTTCCAGAAGGCCACTCAGCTTGACCCGAGTCTGCCCATGGCGAAGACCTATCTGGCCACAGCGTTGGCCCAGAATGTGGTTCCCGGACTGGAGACGCAGGAAAACCTGAAGACGGCCCAACAGGCCATCGACATCTTCAAGGACGTACTGGTCAAGGACCCGCACGACGTTAACAGCCTGAAACAGATCGCTGGCATCTATTACCAGATTCATAAGATGGACGACGCCAAGGAATGGCAGAAGAAGGTTCTGCAGGCTGATCCGAAAGATCCCGAGGCCGCTTACACAATCGGCGTGATTGACTGGGATCAGGCGCACAAAAACGTGTTGTCGGCCCTGCAAGCTGCCGGCTTCAACGACGACGGCGCGGGCAACGTCAAGGTGCCCAAGAAGGTTATGGACCCCCTCAAGGCACAGAATTCCGAGTTGGTTGCAGAAGGCCTGCAGTATCTCCTTCAGGCCAACCAGAATCGCGCTAACTATGACGAGGCCATGGCTTATCTAAACCTGATCTATCGGCGCAAGGCGGATGTGGATTTTGGAGATGCTGCAGCCGTCAAGGCTGACATTGCTGCGGCAGAAGATTGGCGCACCAAGGCGATGGGAGTTCGCAAGGCCAACGAAGAGAAGAAGAACGCTGGGCCCGGCGGCATCACCATGGATTCGAACGGCAACCTGAAATAGGCAACTCATTCTGTCCATCAACACCGACGGCCTCTGCTATGCGCGGAGGCCGTTTTATTTCCTATATGCTACAGCTACAACTAACGAGGTGGGTCTTGATCAAGCTACGCAATTACGGCTGCTGGACGGCTCTGTCCACCCTTGTCTTCTCGCCGTTTCTCGCAATTCCCTCGATTGCCCAGACGGTCACCGGGGACGTTCCGCGTCCTGGCATGATGCAGGTTGTGCACACGCTGGGGGGCCTATCGGCGCACAATGACAGTGAAGTTCTTGAGGTGACGGTCTGCGGGGATTCACTGCTGCACGTGGTTGCCCACCCCTTGGGCGCACCGGCATCGTCCGCCTCAAGGCCGTGGATGCTCGACAAGGCGCAGTCCTGCCCTGGGGTGGGTTTTCAGTTCAGCCAATCCGGTGACACGACAACACTGACTACGTCTAAGCTGACCATCTCCCTCTCTGGACGGGAGGGTAGCCTGACCGTTAAAACTCTCAAGGGCGAGACGCTACTGCACGAGAATTCTAATGTGCCGCGGACATACAGTCCACTGGGCTCGCCGGGGCTCTACCAGCTTGAGGACCGCTTCCGGCCCGAGGCCACCGAGGCCGTCTACGGGCTTGGGCAGCACCAGAGCGGCGTGTTCAACTATCGCGGCAGCACGGTAGAACTGGGCCAGAACAACACCGATGTCGCAATTCCGCTGCTGCTGTCCAGCAAGGGGTACGGCATCTTGTGGAATACCGCCTCTTTCAGCTACATGGACAACCGCTTTCCGCTGGAGCTCAGTTTTGAGTCCATGGCGGCAGACCAGGTGGATTACTACGTTCTCTACGGGCCGGAGATGGACGGGATTATCCACGAATACCGGTCGCTGACCGGCCACGCCCCCATGTTTCCGCAATGGGCCTACGGGCTCTTCCAATCCAAAGACCGCTACCAGACACAGGCCGAGATCCTGGATGTCGCCGGCCAGTATCGTGCCCGGCATATCCCAATGGACGCCATTGTTCAGGACTGGTTCTGGTGGAAGCATGGTGGCGAGGGCGATCCGGAGTTCAATGCCGGGTATACCGATGTGCCTGCTGAGTTGAAGGCGCTTCATGAAGAGCACGTCCACGCCATGATCTCGGTGTGGGGCTTGATGGACGAGGATTCGAAGAATTATCAAGAAATCCATCGGCAAGGATTCGAGATCCCGGGAACGCGGGTCTATGATCCGACCAACGCCGCAGGGCGCGAGTTCTTCTGGAACCAACTGGCAGGCAAGCTCTTTGCGCAAGGATGGGACGCATTCTGGCTCGACAGCGCGGAGCCGGAAGAACACTGGCCGCATGTGGGCGATGCGATTCTGCGTTACAAGCAACTGGCTATCGGCAGCGGCCTCGAATACACCAATATCTTTCCGTTCGCGCATAACCTCGGTGTGCAGGACCATTGGAAGCAGGCGAACCAGGAGAAGCGCGTGTTCCTGCTGACTCGCTCGGCGTTCCTGGGGCAGCAGCGCGTAGGGGCTACGGTTTGGTCGGGCGATGTGTACAGCACCTGGTGGGCGCTGCGCCACCAGGTGGCTGCGGGGCTGAATTTTGCGCTTTCCGGGTATCCCTATTGGACCACCGATATCGGCGGATACCACCAGCCGTACCCAGGCGCGGCCAACGAGCCGGCGTACCAGGAACTGTATGCGCGCTGGTTTGAGTACGGGGCGTTCTGCCCGGTCTTCCGCACGCACGGACACCGCGATCATAACGAACTTTGGACCTACGACAAGGTGTATCCGTCGCTGCTGGCGATCGATCGTCTGCGCTACCGGCTCCTACCCTACGTCTACTCGCTGGCATGGAAGGTGACGGACGAGGACTACACGATTCAGCGGCCCCTGGTGATGGACTTCCGCGCGGATCGAGCTACTTGGGAGATCGGGGATGAATTCCTTTTCGGCCCGGCGATCCTGGTAAGCCCGGTGCTGAAGGAACACGCCACTGGTCGCGGAGTCTATCTTCCGGCCGGAACGGGCTGGTATGACTTCTGGACCGGCGAGCGGACCGAGGGCGGCACCGAGATCAATGTCGCGGCCCCGATCGGACGGATTCCTCTGGATGTGCGGGAAGGGACGATTCTGCCGATGGGACCGGCGATCGAATATGCCGGACAGGCCACGGATCCCATCGAACTGCGCATCTATGCGGGGAAAGATGGCGACTTCAACCTCTATGAGGACGAGGGCGACAGCTATCGCTACGCACAGGGAGCCCACTCGATTATCCCGATCCACTGGGACAATGCGACCCGGACTCTGACCGTTGGCGCCCGGCAGGGAAGCTACAAGGGAATGGCCGCGCGTCACACCTTCAATGTGGTGGTTGTGAGCGCGGGACACGGTACAGGCGGCGAGGTCACAAGCGCGCCGGACAAGGTGCTGGCCTATTCGGGGGAGAAAGCCGCGGCCAGGCTCTGAATGGCGTGAAGAGGATGCGGGAAAAGGCAGGAACTTGGAGCGAAGGGACCGAAAAGCAAACATTCCGGGGCTTTGCCCAAAGAATCGCAAAGACTGCCAGCTTCCCCTGAATCCGCGACTTTCCTGAAGAGTCAGTTTCCGGGCTAAAATCAGCGGTTCGCAAGACGTTGTTCAGGAATTGGTTCGATTCCAGGATTCGACTGGCAACAGCGATGCTGAGATGTTCACCAGCTAGTAACTGACGAGTTGGCGGTGATACGTCCGGAACTCTGGAATCTGAAGACTTCACCTACCTCGTTCTCGCTGAATGTTTTGCGGTATTTCTCTCGCCGGGTGTTTGGCGGAGGAACCTCGGTTAGTATGGCTTGTAAACAGATTGAGTAAAACGCCATGTCTCGAAAGTCCAAAGTTCTGGTTGCTCTCACTCTGCTATCTGCCCTAGGGCCTGCTCGTTTGGCGCTCCCTCAATGCGACAACCAAATCACTGTCGTGCCGCTCGTTGCTATGAAGGCGGCGAGTAAAGCCCGAGACTTCGTTCGTTTCAGCTTCCCTTTGTCCACGTCCGACTCACTCCTCATACGTTCGCACGAGGATACCGAGACATCAATCGGGGCGTTTGATAAAGGCTTTGTGATCAAACGGGACGGGAAGATATTGCAGAGCGTTATTCTGCGGAACCTTCCACAGTTTCGACGCAATGAGCTTTTCTTCTCGGAGTCTTTTACTACGCTTGCGGTGACCCGCGCATGCACGGCCACAGGCCCTATCTACTTCGTTACGATGGGATACACAGGCGACGAAACCAGCCCGGTCCTCACCTTCACATTGTTCCCTTCAGGGGAGGGATATGAGGTCTCCACTCTCCCGATGTTCGGCGGGGGATTTTTGGAGGTTTCCATCGCCAACCCGCTTCATCTCAGGACTTGGGACAATTTAATGGATGGCAGCTGTAACGCGTGCGAGACCGCCTATCGGATTACGGAGTATGAGGTTCGAGACGGCAAGCCTATCCAAACTCGGAAGTACCGGACGCGGCACCTCTACACTTCCGGAGCCTACATTTTCGATGATCGACGGCGCATCCGATTTATCCCTTGAAGATGTTTAGGCTGTATCGAAGATGTTCCGCCCGTATCGTCGGCAAACCGGAAGTAACGCGAGTTTGAAACTCTCAAAGGCAGCCGCGGATCCTTCACTTCGTTCAGGATGACATTGCTGTGGGTGGAGGATGATCGTGCGGAGCTGGTATTGTGGTTGGATTGCCGGCAAACCGTCTCCAGCGCCAAAAGCGCATTGGAGACAAGTTACCGGTCAAACCACAACAGAGGGGGCGAAGTGAGTTCGCTCGTCTAAATTGGCCCACTTCGCTCATCTAAACTGGCCCACATGTACAAGCCCGAATGTAAGGATTCGGGGATGGACAGGAGGCAAAAAGTGGAACTATTTGAGGTGATCCGGCGCGGGTACGCGTCCGGAGAGACGATCCAGGGACTATCCAAGAAGCATGGCGTGCACCGGCGGATGGTGCGGCAAGCACTGGGAAGCGCGACCCCTCCCGAGCGAAAAGCGGTGGTACGGGAAGCGCCGCGGCTGGGTCCGGTCAAGGAACACATCGACCAGATGCTGGCCTCGGACGTAAAAGCTCCGCGCAAGCAGCGGCACACGGCTCATCGGATCTGGATGCGCCTATGCCGCGAGCATCCGGATCATCTCGTAGGGGAAGCCACGGTCCGGCGTTATGTGCAGGTGCGGAAGCGCGAGCTGGGGCTCAGCGGGCGGGAAGTTTTCGTGCCCCAGAGCTACGAGCTGGGCCAGGAAGCTCAGGTGGATTGGTTCGAGGGCATGGCCAAGCTGGGCGGCGAAGTTGTGAAGCTGCAGTTCTTCGCGATGCGCAGCATGGGTTCGGGCGACGCCTTCCATCGAGCTTATCCGCACGCCACGCAACAGGCGCTGCTTGAGGCCCACGAACATGCATTCGACTACTTCGGCGGTGTATTCAAAACCCTGCGCTACGACAACATGAAGTCCGTGGTGAAGAAGATTCTTCGCGGGTATCAGCGGGTAGAGACAGATCGGATCATCGCGTTCCGGTCGCACTGGGGCTATCTGAGCGAGTACTGCAACCCGGCCAGCGGCAACGAAAAAGGCGGCGTGGAAGGCGAGTTGGGCTGGTTCCGGCGCAACTTGCTTGTGCCCGTTCCGGAGGCCGGCGATCTGACGGCATTGAACCAGCAAGTATTGGCCGACTGTGTCGCCAACCGCGGCCGCACGATCATCGGCAGAAGCATGACTATCGGCGCGGCCAGCGAGTTGGAGCGCGAGCACCTGTTGCCGCTGGCGGCGGAAGGTTTTCCGATTCACGAGTTACTCTATCCCCTTATCGTGGACGGCAAGGGCCGCGTGAAGGTGAAGACCAACTGGTACTCGACCTCGCTCTGGCCGGGACTACGCGTGATGGCGAGCGTGGGGCCGTTGAACGTGAAGATCGTGCACGACAACAAGGTGGCTGCGCAACATCCGCGTTGCTACGGGCGCGGCCACGAGATCCTCGATCTGGAACACTATCTGGATGTGCTGGAGCGGAAGCCGGGCGCCATGAAGGGTTCCACGCCTTTGCAGCAGTGGCGTCAGGCTGGCCGCTGGCCTGCTTGCATGGACGCGATGTGGCGCGAGCTTGAGCAGCGTCATGGCAAGAGCAAGGGTACCCGCGAGATGATCGCGCTGGTCCGCGCTGGCTCCAGCGATGGCTGGGACAAGCTGATCGTCGCCGTAAAAGATGCGTTGCGCCTGGGCATCAGCGATGCCGCCGCTGTGATGCATCTGCTGCGTATGCCCGATCCGGAACAACGCCGCCAGTGCGCCGTTGCCCTGGCAGAAGAGCTGCAACAGTACGAGCGGCCCATGCCGGTAATGGATAACTATGACCTTCTTCTGACCAACACCACGGGGGCTATCCAGTGAAAAACCAGACCCAAGCCCTGGAATACGCCAGCGTGTTGCAGTACTGCAAAGCGGCCCGAATGCCCACGGTGGCAGCTAACTTCATCACTCTTGCCGAACAGGCGGTGAAGGAAAATCACAGCCACATCCGCTACCTCGAAGCGTTGCTGGCCATCGAGTGCGAAGAGCGCGACCGCCATGCCATCGACAGTCGTATCCGCGATGCGCAACTGCCGCGTTTGAAAACACTGGAGGAGTTCGATTTCGCGCAAGCACAGCAGATCTCGGCAGCCCGCATCCGAGAGTTAGCCGAAGGCGGCTATATCGAGCGCAAGGAACCGATCGTGTTGATCGGCGAGTGCGGCACGGGCAAAACCCACTTGGCCACCGGCCTGTGCCTGGCTGCTTGCCGGCAGAAGCGGCGGGTTCGCTTCACCACGGCCGCGGCGTTGGTCAACGAGTTGGTCGAAGCCAGGCAGAACAACCAGGTCCGCAAGCTGATGACGCGCTGGCAGAAGTATGAACTGATCGCGCTCGACGAAGTCGGATACGTGCCCCTGGCTGACATCGGCGCGGAGTTCCTCTTCCAGGTAATCTCGGAACGGGCCGAGCGGGCCGCCATCATCGTCACCACCAACTTGCCCTTCTCTGAGTGGACGACAGTGTTTCCCAATCCGCGGCTCTGCAAGGCGCTGCTGGACCGGATCACGGATCGAGCCCACATCATCGAAACCGGAACCGAATCGTTTCGCTTCCGACGCACAATGGAAAGGAGCAAAAAGCGCTGAGCAGACCGGCCTGGGCGAGCCGTTTGACGGTCCCGGCGTCCGTTCCGCCCGCTGCCTCCGCCCGAAGGGCAGAGACAGCAGGCTCCACTCCCGCCGGGACCGTCAAACCAACACCGGCAGAATGATGCACAATATCACTACCCAGGTGGGCCAAATCAAATGGTCAAAGTGGGCCACGCCGGAATAGCGAACTCACGAAGTCTCCCACAAGGCTCAGTTAGAGCATTTCTCTAGTCGGTGTACACTGTACTAGCTCTGGAGTTCGCGGCATGAGATATGGCGAAGGCCTATTCGAACGATCTTCGTTGCAAGCTGTTGACAGCCTACGATCGCGGGCAGGGTTCGTTGCGCACGTTGTCGGAGTTGTTTTCTGTCAGTTATGACTGGGCCAAGAAGATATCCAGGCAGCGGTTGCGCAGCCAGCAGATGGAGCGGGTTGCGCAGAGCCGTCATGGAGTCGAGAGCCGGGTTACGCCAGAGGTTGAAGCCGAGTTATTGGGTCAGTTGCGCGAACAACCGGATAGCACGCTGGCCGATTTGCAGAAGGGACTTCAGCAGTCGCTTGGGATTGGCATCAGTAGCCAGCATTTATGGCGTGTACTGAAGCGCTTGGGCGTGCGTTTGAAAAAAAGTCACTCCACGCAGCCGAGCGAGACACTGAAGCCAATCAAAAGCGGCGGGCGGAGTTCCTTGAGAAAATCTATTCGACCCCGCTTGACAAGCTGATCTTCCTCGATGAAAGCGGTGTCACCACTTCGATGACGCGGCTGTATGCGCGGTGTCTTGGAGGCCGGCGCATCCATGAAGCGACGCCTGGCAGCCACTGGAAAATCATGACCATCCTGGGCGCCATAAGCACCCGGGGCATGATCGCAACCATGACCATCGAAGAGGCAACCGACACAGAGATATTCCTGGCCTATCTGGATCATGTTCTGTGTCCGCAACTGCGGCTTGGCGACGTGGTAGTGATGGATAACCTGAGTTCGCACAAGGTCAAAGGCGTGCGCGAGAGAATCGAAGCGGCAGGTGCAGAGCTGCTCTACCTGCCGCCCTATTCGCCAGACCTGAACCCAATCGAAAAGGCTTGGTCCAAACTGAGGCTGCTGCTCCGGTCCGCCAAAGCAAGAACCAAGGATGTTCTCGATCAGGCCATCACCGATCTACTCCCACAGATCACTCACGACAATGCGCGAGCTTGGTTTCGTTGCTCTGGATATGGAGTACACCTATGAGAGAGATGCTCTAGCCCCTGCTGCGCAGGGATAGGAAGTCAGCGAGTCGGCGGGTGATGCCCGAAGGCGAGTTGTCATCCCCCGCGGGGTGGCGACGCTGGTGGACGACGGGCTTTGCCATATTCGCCGTCATGGTGGGGGAAGATAAAAGCCCGCGCTTGAAGGCATGGCGTTGATGGGCTCGATTCAGGGGCATGAATGCCCCTGCTCCCTCCGAAAAGGCGATGCCGCGGCCGACCGATGAACGAAGCCAGTGGAGTGTTGTGCAGTCAGACCCTTTCGCATAGAGCTGCGAAAGGATGGGGCACGGAGCGTTTGTGCGGTAATTGGTGCTGGAGACAGGACACAGGCTGCAGCGGGCATAAAAATGCCTCATGCGCGTTGGATCGAAGCGCATGAGGCGGTGTTCTGGAGGGCGTACTTTAGCGCGCGCCGTCCTTGAGGATACGGTCGGCAAGGTAGTTGTGTACCTTGGCTTCGTCGTGGAGCATTTCCAGATAAGCGTTCTGGAGCAACTGCGCGCGGCTGTCGTGGAGGAGCTTGTGAATGGCCTGCTGTACGCGGGGGTCATTCAATTCGCGCTGCCCGGCGGGCTCATGCGCGATCAGCTTGTAGATGGCATAGCCGATGGTCTTGTGAGCGGGCCCGGAGGGGTCGTTGATGGGCAGAACGCCGGTGAACTGATCCGGCTTGAGCTTGCTGATCGAATCGTATACTTCCGGCGCGCCGTGCAGGGCCGACTCGGCAACAAAGCCCATGTCTCCGCCATTGGAACTGGTGTTCGAGTCCTCTGAGAAGTTCATGGCCAGGGCGCCAAAGTCTTCGCCGCTTTCGAGGCGGCTGTGCAGCGTCTGGATTTTCTTTTTGGCGTCGGCATCGCCGGATGCCTTGTTGTTCTGCAGGTTGCCGGCCTGCTGGGTGGGACCGCTGGTAACGACGATCTGCGCCAGATGATACTGGGGCTCGATCAAATTGAACTCGGCCTTGTGGGCCGTATAGTAGCTGGAGATTTCGCCGTCCGTGATGTTGATTCTGGACTCGATCTCCTTGTTGATCAGCTTGGTCTTGGTGAGGGAGCGGTGCAGGTCGCGCTTGAAGTCGTCCAGAGAGAGGTTGCGCTGCTTGAGCTGGTTGTCAAACTCTTCCTGCGTGTAGGGCGCCTTGATCTCAGTCAGCTTGGCGTTGACGTCCTCATCGGAAGCGGCCAGGTTGAGCTTGGCGGCACGCTGCTGGATAATCTCATCCTCAATCATTCCATGCAGAATGGTGAGCCGCCGGATGTCCGCCTCTTCATCTGAAGGCTTCTGGGGCGAGCCGCCGAGGCTTGCCTGGAAATATCTTTCCAGGTCCGCGCGCAGAATATCCTTGCCGTTCACGGTGGCCATTACGTCCGCGGTGGGCGAACGATGGCATCCCGCCACCGCAGCCAGGATGGCGCCACTGAAAACAACAAGGACGGCAAAACGGGAACTATTCCGGAAAATCGATTTCACTTGCAACCTGATCTCTCCTGTGGGGCCGAACAAGGCCCCGGCATCCAAGGATATATCCATAGGCCGGTACGGCGATAGAGAAACCGGCTCTTAATTACCGGCTCCCGCAGCGAGCGTCGGCGCGGCTTGGGCGGGGGGTGGCTGTTCGCCCGCGGCACGCAGAGCGCGGTCGATCACGATCCAAAGCTGGTCTTCCGGCACGGCTCCGGGAATCCTCTCTCCATTGATAAAGAGAGCGGGTGCTCCTTCGAGTCCCAGTGCGAGACCCTCATTGAGCGAGGCGCGGACCTGGGTCTCGTCCTGCTTGGCGAGGCAGGCGTCGAGCCTGCCGCTGTCCAGTTTGCCCAGGACGGCCTCCTGGCGGGCGATGCGGTCAAGCGTCGCGAAGCTTTGGGAGGCATTCCGGTCTTTGCCGTTGACCTCTTCGGCGTGGCTGTGAAGGTAATCCACGTAGGTCCAATAGACATCGCCGCTCTGGGCCGCGAGGCAGTTGGCGTCAATGGAGGCATGCATGGCCCAGGGGTGGATTTCCATGAGCGGAAAGTCTTTGTAGACGACCTGTACCTTTTCTTTGTAGCGATCCAGGGTGGCGGGAAACAGCGACAGGTGCATGCGGGCGCAGTAAGGGCACTCGAGGTCGTCGAAGTTGATGATGGTGACCTTGGCCGCGGGATTTCCGCGGACTGGCCTGCCGCCGGCATTGATGGTGAAGGACGGGTCCTTCAAGAGGTCAAAGGTCTCCAGGCGGGCCAGCGTCTTGCCGTCGGAGGAGATGAGGAAGTTGACCACCTGGGACTTGGCTCCATGGGTCAGCGTAACGGGTAATGCGTCATAGCCCGGCATCTGGCTGGGTGTGCGCGCGCCGAGGATTACATCGAAGCTGGGGGGCAGGTTGAACTGGGAGCGGACCATGACCTCGATGTGCCGCTGGAGCAACGGGTCATTGACAGCGGTCTGGGCTTTGCACCCAGCGGTAAGGCAAACCGCCAGCAGGGCGGCCATTAAGCGTATATGCGACAAATGAGAGTCCTCTCTGGAAAGGATACTCCAGCGGGGGACGGTTCGAACCTGACGAAGCGCACGATTTCTACCACCCACAGTGAGTGGACGCGGACGGGAGTGAAACGCAACCCGCAAGAGCATGTTCTGTCAGGCGGCGGATGGTTGAGATGGGGACCTATGCTCTCCCACCCTTGGATCAAGAGCGATTCAAGGATGGGGCACTGTGATGTCGAGGTCAAGGGTGGTCAGCCGTCCAACGTATTGATATCCCCGGTGCCCAAAAGCGAGGCACCGGGGGCACCTAATCAATTCTTCACAATCGAGTTGAAAACGGCCTAATAGGCTGGCGGCAGGGAGGGGTCGCGAAAGACGGAGTTGGTGCGGCGGATGTCACCGACGGACCCGAAGTTGGCCAGGGTGAAGCTGTAGAGATACTGGGTCTCGTCTCGAACCGAGCCAAGCTGGAAGCGGCGGTAGCCGAGGGTGAGGCCGCAGCAGTCCCAGTTATAGGTGGTCTGGATTCCGGCGTATTGCAACTGTCCGAGCACAAAGTCGTATCCGCCATTGGCGGCGAGGTTGAAACCGACGCTGGTGGGCTTGCCGATGGCGAGGAAGGGCTGCAACTGCTGGCTCTTGATGGTGGAAGCGGAGCCGCGGCTCTCATCGACGGCGTTGAGCAGGGCGTGGCCCAGGCCGATGGTGGTTCGGCCAAAGCTGTACCCGGCAAAAAGATTGTCGGCGCTCAGTTGTCCGCCTTTGGGGTCGTAGTCGAGATCCCACTGGATGCGCAGATTGTCGATGGCCTCAAAGCGCAAGCGCGAGGTGATGGGGGCAACATTGGTGGGCGATATGAGGAAGGCCACGCCGCTCATGTCCAAAGTGGAATCGAGGACGTTGCGGCGGCCGGGAATGAGTGCGCCGGCGAAGTTGGGATCGATGAAGAACTTCTGGGCAATCTGCCAACTGGCCCACTCGCGCTGGGGGGCGGGGCAATCGCCGGGGACCTTGGCTCCCTGCTGCGTGCAGGGTTGCTCGCCGGTGGGGCGCATGTAAAGGCGCTGTGTGATGGAGAAGCCCGCCTCGTTGGTGCTGGTGGCAATGTCGGTGGTGTCGACCAGGAGCACGTTACGGGCCTGTGCGCCAATGCCGCCGATGTAGCGATAGGTCAGCTCGGGCTCGATCACATGGCGCAGCACGCGGTTCCAATGGGTCAGCGCAAAGTCGCGCTCCAAGGCCGGCGGACGGACATCCAGGACCCCCTCGACATCGATGCGATTGAGCGGGTCGTGGCTGATGGTGGGGACGCCGTGGCGCAGGTCGGCCAGGTCGGGGGTCTGGCTGATGGTGTAGAAGGTATCGCGGAAAGCGATCTCAGGAACAGCACTCCAGCCGCCGGCGGAGAGGGGGAGCGACAGATGCGGATAGAGGTCAATGCGGCCCACGTTGCGGGCGTGGAAACGGGGCTCAGAGCGGCTGAGATAACTGGCGGAGGAGCCAAGCCCCCAGTAAAGGGGCGATGCGCCCAAGGGCCTATCAAGCACGTCGTAGCGCAGGCTGGGAAGATGGAAGATCCTGGCCTCGTCGCCGTTTGTGGAACTGGCAAAGGTCTCAAAGCGGTCCAGCGAAATGGACGGAACAAAACCGTTATGGGCGTGCGTGAGCGAGGCGTTGCTGGTTACCTGTGAACTGACTGCCTGGGTGAAGTTGTCGTTGAAGACGAGGCGGTAAAGGTAGCTGGAGAGGTATTCGACGGTTCCGGCGGCATGAGTGCGGGGCGTGAGATCTTTGCGGCCCTGGGCGACAATATCCACCCCACCCTGGTTGACGAGCTGGTAGCCCACCGGGCCGGGGAGGTGGTCGGCGGCGCCATTGGTGGATTGCACGCCCGATGCGGCATAGGTATTGCCTATCTGCTGCATGACGCCGCGGTCGAGAAGGCCATTCCAGCGCACCACCAAGTGGTCAAGATCGCGGCCCTTATAGCGGAAGTCGCCGTTGGGCGCCCATCCGCGCCTGCTGAACAACTCGGCGCCAATCACCATGTCCATGCTGCGGCTGATAACCCAGTAGACCTGCGCGCCGGCGATAAAACCCTTGATGGACGAGTTGCCGACCACGGGAATCAGCAGACCGCTCTCGCGTCCGGTCTCGTCGATGGGGTGGCGCAGATAGGGCAGGTAGAAGAGTGGCACACCGAGAAACTGAAAGAAGGAGTTGGTTGTCGAGGCGGTGCCATCTTCGAGCTTGATGGAGCGCGAGATTACCTTCCAATCCGGCTTGGGCAGGCGGCAGTTGGTCATGGTGCCATCGATGAGCCGGTAGTTGCCCTCGCCGGTCTGCAGCACCACCCTTGCGGAGAACAGGAAAGGGTTCGACGTGGAGTAAACCGCGCTGCGACCGCCGCGGTGGATGCCCTGCGAGCCGGTGACGTTGTAAAAGCGCGCGGTGTGCATGTTGAGGCGCATGTCGCCGTGGGATGCGTTGATGAGCACATCGGTGGGGCCGCCGGAGATCTCGAGATGGCCCTCGGCCTCAAGCTGCGAAGTGGACTGGTTGTAAACCACCTTGTCGGCCTTGAGGATGTAGTTGCGGTAGTGGAAGACCACATCCCCGTCGAGCGTAAGGGTATTGCCGACCCAGTTCTGGTGCCTGGCTTCCCAGCGCACGGGCACGCCGGCGGGCGGGATAGGCTCGGGCTCGGCGACGGGGAGAATTTCCTGGCCGGGATCGTCGGGAAGCGCTGCGGTGGAAGCGTCCTGATCGCGTGCGGGTGTGCTCTGGGTGGCAGGGGGTAACGCATTGGTCAACGCCTGCCCCCCAAGTTGCAGGTGACAGAGGGCCAGCAGCGTGATACATACTAAGTTACGAGGACGCATCCCTAACCAAGACAGTTGCAAGGCTCAGCATAGCAAAAGTGAGCCACCTTGGTTGAGACGCGCTCCACGACGCTCTGGCAGCAGGCAAAATCGGGTTGATCTCACTGGCTACGGGTCTCACGATCCGAACCGCACCCCTGTTTTTCCGCGACCCTCTTCCCTCCATTGAAAGCATTTGTCCGCGAAGCCCCGTTTGCATTTGGGTTTCCGTCGCGGGCCGAAGCTGCGGCAAGACCTCCAAACCGGGTCAATTGCCGCATGGGAAGGGACACAGAAACTGTGAGCACATTGCCGAGCCTCTCACCATCGTGGAAGCAGGAAGTGAACCGGCGACTCGCGGAACACAAGAACCGCAAAGGTTCATCCGCGGCAGAGCCGGAATTGTTTCAGCAGGCACCTCTTAGCGCCAACGCCAAAGCCGCCGCCGCGGCTGCGCGGGTGGCTGCCCGCTACGCCAATGCGCCCAGCTACAGCGAGATCCTGGCCGACGATGCGCGTGCAGCGGTACGAGCCGCGGAAGCCGCCTCGCGAGCCGCTCTGGAAGCGCAGGCCGCCGCGGAATCCGTGCTGGCGGGACTGGAAGCTGTGTCCGCCGCCGAGTCTGTGTGGGAACGGCCGGGTACCCCCGTGGCGGTTCCTGAGCGGCCTGTAAAGCTGGCTGCTGAGCCGGTGCGCGTCGAGACAGTGCAGATTGCCCAGGCGCGCCGGGTTCTGAATGTAGAGGACAGGCAGCCGTTCGCCATTCGCTGGGAGCCGGATTTTCCGGAGCATACTGTTGAACCTGAGCAAGCCCGAGCGGTGCATGGACCCAAACTGCCGGAGATTGAGCCGCAGGACTGGCGGGAACCGGTTCAGACTGCGGTTGAAGCCATTGAGGTGGTGGAGCCGGCTCAGCCGATTCACGCCAACCTGATCGAATTTCCGCGTGAGCTGGTGGCTACGCGCAAGGCTCGCCCTCGCCGCGAAGAAGGGCCCCTGGCTGCGGTTGCCGAGCCCGGAGCGCAGTTGAGCATCTTCGAGGTGGACCCCGGAACCATTTCAATTCAACCTGTGCAGGCGGAGGTTGCGGACGAGACCCTGGCAACGGAGTGGACCGTTCCCAACTGGCAGGAACCGGAGTGGGCTCTGCCGGAGCTGCCGGCCATGGAGCCGGCCGTCCAGCGGCAGACGCGCCTGCAGGCTGAATATGACGAAGAGCTTTTGGAAGATCCGGCGCCTGCCGCCGCTCCGCCGATTGAACTGGCTACGCTGGGCTGGCGGCTGTTGTCGATTACGGTGAATGGCACGCTGATTATGGGCGCAGTGGTGGGGGCTGCCATGGCAACGGCGTACAACATGGCGGAACTGCCTCCGCTGCGGGAGATAGAAATAGGCGGGGCGGTAGCGCTGGTCCTGGCCGGAGTACTTTATCAGTTGCTGTTCTTCGTTCTGGCCAAGGGTACGCCGGGCATGAAGTATGCGCACATTTCGCTGTGCACCTTCGACGGCGGGCGACCCAGCCGCGCGCGTCGGTGCGGGCGCCTGCTGGCGCTGCTGCTGTCATTGCTGCCGGTGGGCCTGGGGATTGTGTGGGCCCTCTTCGACGAAAGCCACCTGTTCTGGCACGACCGCCTGTCAAAGACTTATATGCGGAAGTACTGAAGAGCAGGGAGCAGGGAATAGGGAACAGAAAAACGCCGAGGTTTTTGCGGGTTATTGGCTCTTCATGCGCAACGCTCGGTCAGCGCGCGAATCGCTGAAACGCTCGCGCCCAGCAGGGCGATTTCGTCGTCCAGTGGCAGGATCTCAAGGGAAAAGCTCTGCAATGGGCTCATCTTGACCATGGTTTCAAGGTGGCTGCGCAAGAGGGCCAAGTCAAGGAACTCGACGTTGTGCCCGGTGAAGTAAAAGCGTCCTGGCCCGGCAAGGTGAATGAACGATGATATGGCGGCGGCCAGCGCGCGATGCCACAAGTCCACGAACTCCTTGCAGCGCGGATCTCCCTGGCGGCCTTTGAGAAACACTTCCTCCGGCTCCAGGTCGAGGAACCTCATGCGCATGGCGCGGTAGCCCATGATGCCTTCCAGATGGCCCAGTCCGCCGCAGCCGCAAAAACGCTCCTTCGGGTCGAGGGTCACGGTGATGTGTCCGCCCTCCCACACGCCCTCCACATAAGGCCAGCGGCCGTAGCCGATGCCGTTTCCGATGGTCCACACGCGGGTGAGCTTGTCGAGCTGGCCGCGCGTGGCGGCGACTCCTGCGGCGATGGCGTCGGCGTCGTTTGTCACATGGACGGGGGCCGTGTTGCCGCGGGCAGACAGCACCCTGGTTAGTTCCATCGCGAGCCGCATGCCCTTGATCTGGGGAAGGTTGGGCGAGTCCTCGATAATGCCGTAGCGGATGATGCCGGGTACGGCGACGCCGATGGCATCGACCGGGCCTTCGGCGCTATCGGCAAGGCTGGCGATGTGAGTGGCCAGCAGGTTTACCAGGTCGCTGCCGGGGATCGCCGTGAGCGCGTGTACTTCGTCGGTGTTCGTTGGGTAGTGCAATAGACGGCCGGTGAGCCGCTGGTCTTGAAATCTGCCGGCAACAATGTGCTCGGTCATGACGATGCCGATTGCTGTGGTCACTCTGGACCTCCTGGGCCTGGAGGGGGGAATCCTCGCGTTCAGCTTGCCAAATCCTTATGGAAGGATACGTCAGTGCAGGGCCGGGGTGCTGAGCGACTGCTGTTTTTGGCAGGGTGGCTGAACGCGGAGCGGGGACAATAGTGAAAAGGGCAGTTGTCTTCGCGTGGGCGGCTAACCTCTCCGCACTCCCGGTCCTGGAGCACGCTAGTGCTACAGGAGATGAAGCGTAAAGCTTGTCAGCCGCTTTTACTCTCCGGTTGGCAGGACTGCTTCAATCCCAGCCCAGGGTCCACCTTGAAGCACGAGGTACTTCATGTAAAGTTCGGAGCCGGTGCGATCTGCCGATGCGAGCAAGCTACGGGCAGCCTCCTGAACGCGTTCATTTGTCAGGGTGGCGAAGTCAAAGCTCTCCTCGATCATTCCCTCGGAATGGGGAATATTGAGCAAGTCAAGAAAGCTGACAATAACGGCACGATGCTCGTGGAGAAGATATTTCTTCAGCAGGTCATCCACGATCGGGTCAGGAAATGACAAGGTTGCCGCAGTCCAGTTGACCAGCCGCTCAATGGAGCTTTTGCGGACAAAGACCTCACGCAGTTTTTTCTCTTTTGCAAGAGATGCAATGAGAAACTGCTTCTCTGTGCCCTTTGACTGAGCCCAAAAAATCTGGCAGACGGCGACTCGGGTCTCAATTGGCAATTGTCGCCAAACACGATTTGCAGAAACTGGCACCGGCGGTCCTCTCGTACGTCGAATCTGAAGTATCAGCTTTGATGATAACGGTTGCATGGAAAATATGCGCGGACAGCTGTGGGTTTACGGGAAGGGCTGTAGGCGGCAACTGACGATCAAGCCGGGGCGGGTGACTGCCGCCCCTATGGCGATTCAACGCTGCGTCTGAGTGCGTTTCTGGATTGACGGTAAATCGCCAAAGCGTGAAAGATGCGCCTGCGTGACCGGTTTTGCGGCTTGTGGTGAAACACCGGCTATTCGGAGTTTATGCATTGCCAGGTCTCAAAATTGAGACCTGGGGCACCCGCGGGTAAGCAACAACAGGGGCCTATCTCGCTCCAAGTGGATTAAAATGGTTCGCACCATGCCACACCGCAAGTTCCCGTTCCTTGTGCTTATGCTGTCCTCATGCCTTGTGGGGTGCATCGCACCGCTTCTCGAAGGGCAGATTGATGAGTGGCACGGTTATCCGGGCAGTCCGGACTTCTACATTTGTTCTCGAAGCGGCTTGAAAGGGATGGGCAGGGACTGCGGAACAAAATACGATGAAATGGTTTTCACCGCGCAAATTCTCTCCATCGCGTCCGCCCCCAGTGACGAATTCCGTCTCACGCTCCGTCCCGAAACGATCTTCAAAGGCGCTCCCTCTATAGGAATTCAGGTACTCACGGCACAGTGGCGATGTCTTCCGACAATGAAGACTGGCGATTCATGGCTATTCTCTTTGTATCGCGATAAGGAGTCGAAAGAACTCATTGTCAGCTATGGGAGCCGCAGTGGGCCCGATGCTGAGGAAAGCCAACAGATCGACTCGCTACGCAGACTCGCAGGCTTGGACGCTGCAGGCGTCGTGAAGGGACTCGCATACGTCTATCGAGAGACAACGGATGCGGGGCGAGAGTTGATCCCGTCCGTGAATCACACGATCATTCTCACGCACGTCGAGGACGGCCTGAAGTTCAAGGCTCTTAGTAACGAAAAAGGCGAATTTGAGTTCGAGCCGGTTCCAGCAGGGAAGTATGATCTCGACCCCAACACCAAGCCTGGTCTCTGGACCATGTGGTCGGGTGGATTGGACGTTGAACCGCACGGGTGCACCACCTTCGATCTGGACTTCCAGGTAGATGGTCAGATTACCGGAAGACTCGTCTTTCCGGCAGGGGTGGACCCAACAGAATGGCAAGTCGAGGTCACGCCCGTAGACGATCCTGAGGTTGTTCCGGCTTCGGCTTGGACCGACGACACCGGACATTTTGTCCTACACGGTCTGGAGCCCGGCAAATACATTGTCGCGTTCGAGAAGACTGAAATGCGTAAGGGGCCAAACCTGCGCGTCAATTTATTCGCACCCGGTACTCCAGACCGCATCAACGCTCAAGTTATCGAGTTAGGCAAAGCTACCCGGGTCGAAGGCATTGAGTTGGTCGTTCCACGCTCAGCTATCGAGTGACCGATTACTCGGAAGTTACCTTACGGTTAACACTTCAGCGGTGTCGCTGCAAAAAGCACTTGAATGCAAAAAGCCGTTTTGCATCGCGCCTTCTTCCTCAGCCCAATTTGACTCCGCCGTGAGCCGGACAGCCCTAATCCGCCTGGTAGCGGTGGAGGCGGCCTAGGCCGTTGAAGGCGGCTACCTTGTAGCACTCGGCTAGAGTGGGGTAGTTGAAGACGGCTTCGATGAAGTAGTCCATGGTGCCGTCCAGAATCATGACTGCCTGGCCGATGTGGACCAGCTCGGTGGCGCCTTCGCCGATGATGTGCACGCCCAGCACCTTGCGGGTGTCGCGGTGGAAGATGAGCTTGAGCCTTCCCGTGGTGTCGCCGCGAATCTGGCCGCGGGCAACCTCGCGATAGTAGGCCATGCCGACCTCGTAGGGCACATCCTCTTCAGTCAACTGCTCTTCGGTTTTGCCGATGAAGCTGATCTCGGGGATGGTGTAGATGCCATAGGGATAAAAGCCTGGGTTGGAGGTGGTGGCCTTGTCATTGAAGGCGCGGGCCGAGGCGATGCGGCCCTGCTCCATGGAGACGGAAGCGAGCGAGGGGAAGCCGACAACGTCGCCCGCCGCAAAGATGTGTTCGACCTTGGTTTGATAGTGCTCGTCGACGGGGATGCGGCCGCGGCTGTCGGCTTCAAGCCCGGCGGCGGCCAGGTTCAGGTCTTCGACGTTGCCCTGTCGGCCCACGGCATAGAGCAGGGCGTCGCCGGAGACACGCTTGTTGCTCTTGAGGTTGGCGACTACGGTGCCCAGGGGCAGCTCTTCCACGCTGTCCACCTCTTCGCCGAGGCGCAGGGTGACGCGGCTGTCGCGCAGATGGTAGCTGAGCGCCTCGATAATTTCGCGGTCGGCAAATTCGAGCAGGCGGTCGCGCTTTTCAATCAGCGTGACGCGCACCCCGAGGACGGCGAACATGCAGGCGTATTCCACGCCAACGACGCCGCCGCCGACCACGATGAGCGAGTGAGGCAGGGTCTCGAGGTCCAGAATCTGGTCGCTGTTCACGATGGTGCGGCCGTTGGTGGGCACGTTGGGCGAGGAGGCGGGCTTGGTGCCGACGGCGATGATGATGCGGTCGGCCTCGAGAGTGGTCTCAGCCTGCGGACCCTGCACGCGCACCTGGTGGGCATCGACGAAGTGGGCGATGCCGTGGACGACGTCGATGCCGTTGCGCGACAGTTGCGCCTCGGTCACGTCCACCTCGGTCTTGATGACGGCCTGGACGCGGTAGGCCAGGTCGGCCATGGTGATCTTTTCCTTGACGCGGTAGTTGACGCCGTAGATGGCGCGGTAGTTGAAGCCCGACAGGTGCAGGACGGCCTCGCGCATGGTTTTGGAGGGGATGGTGCCGGTGTTGACGCAGACGCCGCCCACGACAGAGCGGGCCTCGACAACAGCCACGCGCTTGTTCATTTTGGACGCGGCCACGGCGGCACGCTGCCCGGCAGGCCCGGAGCCAATCACAATAAGGTCATATTTAACGGCGCTCATGCGAATCTATCTCCCCAGGGGCGTTTTTTGAAGAACTTCCGCGGCGGGTTTCAGCGGGATGCGTCGAGGTCCATAAACGGAGGCTACCATAGCGGCCAGTTGCCATAAACTCAGGAGGAGCGGCGAGGGGCGCATAAAAAATTGCGCTGCCGAAGAGGATCCGGCAGCGCGAGGGGGAAAGTGGCGGCAGTGCGGGGCTCGTGGCGAGGGGGTAATGTCGCCGCGACGCAGATCTGTAACCCCCGCCCCGCCGCCAACTTGTCTTGAGTCTAGGAACGAACCGCTTTGTAGACGGCCTGACCCAAGGGCTGGGGCTTGGCGGTGAATTTGCCGCCGGGTTGCCGGTCGCCTTCCAGGTGGAACTGGCGGATGATGCCATCCAGGTCGCTGGCCAGCGAGGCCAGGTTTCTGAGGGCTTCCACGGCCTCGTCCGCGCCCTGCGCGGTTTCGTTGGACAGCTGCGAGATTTGGCCGGCGGATTCGGAGATTTCTCCCGAAGCCGAGGTCTGCTCTGTGGCAGCTGTGGCGATGAGGTGAATCTGGTGCTCCACCTGTTTTGAGGACTCGATAATGGCATCGAGGCTTTCGCGGGCGTGCGCTGTCTCTGCCATGCCGCTTTCGACGGCGGTGCGGCTGTCATGCATTACCTGGAGGGTGTCTCGGGTTTCCTCCTGGATTCTGCGAATGGTGCCGGCGATTTCTTCCGTGGCGCCCTTGGTGCGTTCGGCGAGGCGGCGAACCTCGCCGGCCACCACCGCGAAGCCGCGTCCATGCTCTCCGGCGCGAGCTGCTTCAATGGCAGCATTCAGGGCCAGCAGGTTGGTTTGCTCGCTGATCTCCTGAATCACGTTGACCACCTTGCCAATTTCCTCGGAGCGATGGGACAGCGAAGTCATTTTTTCAGAGACCGAACTGGTGGCGGCGGCGATCTTTTCCATGGTGACGGAGGCGGCCTGCATCACGGTTCCTCCCTGGTCGGCGTTTTCGGCGGAGGCGCGGCTCGCACCGGCCGCATTTTCGGCGTTGTGGCTGATCTCGCCGATGGTCGCGGTCATCTCCTGGGCGGCAGCGGCGATCTGGTTTATCTTGCTGCACTCGGTGCGCGCATTGCCGGCGCTCTGCACGGAGCGCGCGCTGATTTCGGTAGTGGCGGCTGAGAGAGTATCCGCACCCTGCGCTACAGCCTGCAACACAGCGCGTATGGAGGCCACACTGCTGTTGAACGCCTCGCCCAGTTGACCAATTTCATCGTTGCCTGAGACACGGACGGTGACCGTCAGATCCTTGGCCGCCATGGCTTCCACGGCGTTTCTGAGTCTCGCGATACGCGGCGCTATTTCCCGGGTAAGGCCTGCTCCGGTGAGCGCACAGAAAATCACGATTAGAAGAGTGACTCCGGCGTTGATCCAGGTGGTGTGGGTACTTAATACTGTTGCGGCTTGAGAGGAATCAGTGCCACTCTTGACATTAATAGCGAGGGCCTTGCCGCTCGTATCCAAGGCGGTTTCCAAAGAAACTCGCACGCTATCAGACAAAAGCAGGTCAAGAGCATCTCCGGTTTTGCCGGCTGCAACCAGCGCACTCACGCGATCGCTGGCGTCCTTGTACTGGTTGAATGCTGCCTCAAGTTTTGCGCAGTTATCGCGTTCTCCTTGTTCGTCGGTCAGGGGCTCATAGGCTTTTACTGCTGCAAAGTAGGCGTTGATTGCCACTTGGCGTTTTGCGCTCTCGTCCGTGAAGCAGGCCGGCGTTGTGCAAAGCAAAAGGTGGAGATCTTCCCGGCGCAGGGTACCGATCGTCTCGCGAACGGTCGCCAGTTGGATTACGGAAGGAAAGTCCTTCTCGCTGACCTCGGAATTTTTCGCAGCGATGCTGTGGAACTGGATGAAGGTGTACGTGCCCAGCATGATGCAGAGTCCACAAACAAGACCGAATGCGTAGAGGAATTTGCGGGATACGGGTAAGTTGCGAAGCCAATGCATAAGCGGTGCCTTTCTTGGGTGGTTCGCTCATCTCATCGGCGCTGACAGGGGCAACTTGAGTGAACCGCATCGAGATACTTATTGATCCGGCAAGAAAACAAGGTCATCTTCTTCCCGCCCATTCCCGCAAAATACGCGGGAATGGATGGAGCACCCGAACGGTATTTAGTTGCCGGATCCGAAGTTTGGGCGGCTAAACGGAACCCGCTCAACTCAGGCCGGCGCTTGCCCAACATCGAACTAAATCGTTATGCTTGGGCCGTTTCGCTCTCCATCTTTGGAGATGCACTGAAAACGAGGTTCCCGATGATGATGTTGCGGACGATGTTGCGGTTGACTGCTCCGGTCAGGCTGGCAGTGCTGGTGCTGGCCCTTCTTGCAGGTTCTTGGGTATCGTGGCTGGCGGCTCAGGCAGCGCCCGCTGCTGCGCCCGCTCCTGCCCAGGCTGCGCCCGCGCGTCCGGCGCCCACGCCGGAACAGCTGGCCATCCAGGCGGCATCGGAAAAGGACCACCAGCGCATGATGGACCTGCTGGGCATCAAGGTGCTGCGGCCCGGGGTGAGCGGCGAAGCCAATGCGCCCAACGCGGCCAACTACGACGAGTCGAAGGCCGATGTCTACACCAACCTGCCCGATCCGCTGGTGCTCAAGAGCGGCGAAAAGGTTGCCTCGGAGCAGATGTGGTGGAGCAAGCGGCGGGGGGAGATTCAAGAGGATTTCGATCGTGAGATCCTGGGCCGCACACCCGCGAACCTGCCCCAGGTGCTGTGGGAAGTGATGAGCACGACGCGGGAAAAGAACGGCGACGTGCCGGTGGTGACGAAGCGGCTTTTGGGCCATGTGGATAATTCGGCGTGGCCCGCGATCACGGTGGATATCGACCTGACGCTGACGACACCGGCCGATGCAAAAGGGCCGGTTCCGGTGATTATGGAGTTCGGATTCAGCCGCGAGTTCATGGCGGCGATGGCGAAGCGCTTTCCGCAGATGTTTGGCGCCGGGGCGGGGAATCAGGGGCCGACCTGGCAGCAACAGGTGCTGGCAAGAGGCTGGGGTTACGCGGAACTGGTACCCACCAGCTATCAGGCGGACAACGGCGCCGGATTGACCGAGGGCATTATCGGCCTGGTGAACAAGGGCCAGCCGCGGGCGGCGGACGACTGGGGCACGCTGAAGGCCTGGGGCTGGGGCGCGAGCCGGGCGATTGATTACTTTGAAACCGACAGAGCGGTGGACGCGAAGCAGATAGGCATGGAAGGACACTCCCGCTACGGCAAGGCCACGCTGGTGGCGATGGCCTATGAACCGCGGCTGGCGATTGCCTATGTCAGTTCTTCGGGCGAGGGCGGGGCCAAACTTTACCGGCACATCTTCGGCGAGCAGGTGGGCAACGTGGCCGCCACCAACGAGTATCACTGGATGGCCGGCAACTTTATGAAATACGCCGGCCCGCTGACGCCGGGCGACATGCCCGTGGATGCGCATGAGCTGGTTGCGATGTGCGCGCCGCGGCCGGTGTTCATCTCGGGCGGCGCGCTTAAAGGGGACGGTTGGATCGACGCCAAGGGGATGTTTCTGGCGGCGGCAGGTGCGGGTCCGGTCTATCGGCTGCTGGGCAAGCGGGACATGGGCACGACCGAGTTTCCGCCCATGGAGACGGCGCTGATCGATGGAGACGTGGCCTTCCGCCAGCACGCGGGCGGGCACACGCCGGGGCCGAACTGGCCCACGTTCCTGACCTTTGCCGGGCGCTATCTGCACATCCAAGGGGCTGCGCAAGGCCCGTCCGTGCCCAACCAGGAACAGTTGGCTGAGCGGGATGCGGCAATCAAGGACCACCAGCTCATGATGGATCGGCTGGGCATCAAGCAACTGCGGCCCGCCGCCAGCCACGATCCCAAATCGCCCAACGCCGTGAATTACGATGAGTCGAAGGCGAATCCCTACCCCAAGCTGCCTGAACCGCTGGTGCTGAAAAACGGCAAACCGGTTACCTCGGCCAAGGTGTGGTGGGCCCAGCGCCGGCCCGAGATTGTCGAGGACTTCGACCGCGATGTTTTGGGCCGCGTGCCCGCGCATCTGCCCAAGGTGACCTGGGAGGTGACCAGCAGCAAGCGGGAAACCATTGGCAACGTGCCGGTGGTGACCAAGCGGCTGGCGGGCCATGTGGACAACTCAGCCTACCCCGCGATCAAGGTCAATATCGATCTGCTGCTGACCACGCCGGCCAATGCTGCTGGGCCGGTTCCGGTGGTCATGGAACTGGCATTCAGCCCGGAGTTTATGGCGGCCATCGCCAAGAGCATTCCCGAAATGCTGCCCGGCGGACCCGGCAACCCGGAACCCGCGTGGCAGCAGCAGGTGCTGGCCAAGGGATGGGGCTATGCGATTCTGCTGCCGACCAGTTTTCAGGACGACAACGGCGCGGGACTCGATGCCGGCATTATCGGCCTGGTGAACAAGGGCCATCCGCGCAGTCCCGAGGATTGGGGAACGCTGCGCGCCTGGGCCTGGGGCGCAAGCCGGGCGCTGGATTACCTGGAGACGGACAAGGCTGTGGATGCGAAGCGGGTGGGCATCGAGGGCCATTCGAGATTCGGGAAAACGGCGCTGGTCACGATGGCTTACGATTCGCGCTTCGCCGTGGCCTACATCAGCTCGTCCGGCACAGGAGGGGTGAAGCCCTACCGCCATGTTTACGGCGAGCAGCTTGAAAATCTGGCGGCCGCGCCCACTTTCTACTATTGGATGGCGGGCAATTTCATGAAGTACGCCGGTCCGCTGACCACCGGCGATCTGCCCGTAGACGCCCATGAGCTGATTGCGCTCTGCGCTCCCCGGCCGGTGTTTATCGGCGTGGGCTCGGATACCGCAGGAGACGAGTGGGCCGATCCCAAGGGCGAATTCCTTGGCGCAGTGGGAGCGGGGCCGGTTTATCGATTGTTGGGCAAAAAGGACATGGGGACGGCGCAGTTTCCAGCCATGCAAACCGGACTGGTCGAGGGCGATCTGGCCTTCCGCCAGCACCAGTTTGGCCACACGCCGGGGCCGAACTGGCCTGTGTTTCTGGAGTTCGCCGGGCGCTATCTGCACGCGCAAGGGGGCGGCGCGAAGCGGTAATACTGACCGGTCTTCGGTCTGGCCGCGGATTCGTGTTGCGCTTTCCCACCCTTTCCGCAAAAGCGCGGAGAGGATGGGGCACCCAATCTGCAGTGTCTAAGGGCCGGAACAATGGGCCGCGAGAGTTACGGCTGAGTGGCCAGGCTGGCGCGGACCCGCTGCATGATGCCCAGGTAGTAGGCCAGGTTATGGATTGAGTTAAGCGTGCCGGAGAGGGCCTCGCCGGTCTGCATCAGGTGGCGCAGGTAGGCGCGGGTGTAGCGGCGGCAGACGGGGCAGTCGCAGGCGGGGTCGGGCGGGCCCTGGTCTTCGGCGTAGCGTTTGGCCTTGATGTTGACGCGGCCTTCGCTGGTGAACAGCAGGCCGTGGCGGGCGGCGCGGGTTGGCAGCACGCAATCCATCATGTCCACGCCCATGCGGGCGTATTGCTCAATCTCGTCGGGATAGCCGACGCCCATCACGTAACGGGGCTTGTCTTTGGGCAGCAGCGGCAGAACCTCGGCGATCATCTCCAGAGTCAACTCGCGGGGCTCGCCCACGCTGAGTCCGCCGATGGCGTAGCCGTCAAAATTCATCTCAATGAGGCGCTCGGCGCACTGGCGGCGCAGATCGGTATACATGCCGCCCTGGACGATGCCGAAGAGATTTTGTGTCTTGCCCTGGAACTCGTCGCGCCACACGACCTCGTCGCGGTGCGCGCGAAAGTGATCCAGCGAGCGCTGTGCCCAGGCCATGGTCAGGCGCAAGCTTTCTTCGGCGCGATTCCGGTCAGCCGGGTACTCGGTGCACTCGTCGAAGGCCATGGCGATGTCCGCGCCCAGGGCGATCTGCACGTCCATCGAATGTTCAGGAGTGAAGAAGTGGCTGCTCCCATCCAGATGCGAACGGAAACGCACGCCGTCGTCGGTGACCTTGCGGAGGGCGCTGAGCGAAAAAACCTGAAAGCCGCCGGAGTCGGTGAGCATGGCGCGGGGCCAGCTGATGAAGCGGTGCAGGCCGCCGAGGTTGCGGATGGTTTCGTGGCCGGGGCGCAGGTAGAGGTGATAGGTGTTGCCGAGGATGATTTCAGCGCCGAGGGATTCGAGCGTGTCCTGGGGAACGGCTTTGACGGTGCCCGCAGTGCCGACCGGCATAAAAACGGGGGTCTGAACGGTGCGATGGGGTAGATGGAGCTGGGCGCGGCGGCCGCCGGGTTCTGTTGTTGCCAGGACTTCGAAAGGTGAACTCACTCAACGATTTTAGCGGGAATGGGGATGGGGCGTTTTGCGGATTGCCGAGTCTCGAAAGCGGAGGGACATGGCCGGAGGGAAGGTGTTGCTGTCCCACCCATTCCGCGATGAAGCCGCGGAAAGGATGGTGCACGGGGCATTTTTGCGGGACGTGGAGTTTAGGAGCAACCGCAGGTCCTTCGACTCGCTGCGCTCGCTCAGGATGACAGTTCATTTTTGATGCGAGCTTTAGGCTCCTCATTAAGAGGGCAGTTGAGATTCGTCGCTTCCCACCCATTCCGCGATGAAGCCGCGGAAAGGATGGTGCACGGGGCATTTTTGCGGGACGTGGAGTTTAGGAGCAACCGCAGGTCCTTCGACTCGCTGCGCTCGCTCAGGATGACAGTTCATTTTTGATGCGAGCTTTAGGCTCCTCATTAAGAGGGCAGTTGAGATTCGTCGCTTCCCACCCATTCCGCGATGAAGCCGCGGAAAGGATGGGGCACGGGGCATTTTTGCCGGATCAATCGTCGCCCGAGTCTTCCTGCCAGATTAGTCGTTGCCGAGTTTTGACAGGCGGACGGTTCGGCCGGTGCGGGCGGATTCGCGGGCGGCGTCGAGGATCTGCGTGACCACGACGTTGGTGTCGAGGGCGCTGAGATCGGCTTTGTCCTGGACGCGGCCCGAGAGGACGGCTGCGAGATAAGTCAGCGAGTCGTTCTCGGGCGAGGTGAGCGGAGGGGCGGTGACTAGGCGCTCGTCGTTGTCGTGCTCGTGGCGGATGCGCAGGCGGGTTGCGTCGATGGTGATGGCGTAGCCGGTGGCGCCGTAGACTTCCATATCCTTGCGGCCGAAGGGCCAGTTCCACGAGGCCTGAATGACGGCCTGGGCGCGGGGATAGGCGAGCACAATAGTGGCGTCGTCATCGACATGCGGATAAATCTGGGGCTTGTCCTGGTTGACGACGGCGGTGACGGTGAGCGGGGCTTCGCCGTGCATCATCCAGGTCATGAGGTCGACGCCGTAACAGCCGAAGTCGTAGAGGGCTCCGGCTCCGTTTTGCGCGGGGTCAGTAAGCCAACTCAGAAATTCCGGAGGGACGCCGATTTCCTTGGGGCCCTGATGGCCGTCATGGACAACGACTTTGCGGACAGGGCCCAGGCTTCCATGCGCCAGTTCTTCATAAGCCGCGCGGTTGCTCGAGTACCAGGTGGTTTCGTAGTTGACCAGCACATGAATGTTGTAGTGGCGGGCGGCGCGGCGGATGGCGAGCGCGTCGTCGAGCGAGATGGTGAGCGGCTTTTCGACCATGACGGAGACGCCGTATTGCGCGGCAATCTCAATGGCGTGGCGATGCTCGCCAACGGAGGTGTAGACGAGTATGGCCTGGGGATGGCGCACCTCGATCATGTTGGCCATGCTCTTGAAGAAGAGGGTTTCAGGCAGGTCAAACTTCTTCTGGTATTTGGCGAAGAGCGCGGGATCGGCGTCGGCGATGCCCACCAGTTCGATGTCGTGGTGCTGCGGCAGGGACTTGAGAAATCCCTCGACGTGGCCGTGCTCGAGGCCGACGATGGCCACTTTGAGCGGAGCGGCCGGGGCCTGGGCAGCAACGACGGCGGGCACGATGAAGAACAACCCCACCACCAAGATGCGGCGTACTTGAGAGACAAAATCAGAGCGTAATTCCAGCATTTTCTTAGAGCCCCCTCGCGCCCGATTTTACTCGGAAACGAGAGGAGCGGTCTTCAGGATAGGCTTAGGGGAAGCAAAGCAGGCAACCGGAGAACTGATGACGCCATCCTTTTACGTAGGGGCCGCACGAATTATGGCCAGAATGGAGACCACGATGCCGATCCCGCGCCGGCTTTCGCGTATTTGTCTTCTGTTTGCCGTTCCGATTTTATTGCTTGCATTTTCGTCTGTGGCCAGGGCGGTCGGTCCCAACGGAGACGCATTTCTGGGATATAGCCGCCTGGGTGCCAACGCCTTCAATCCCACCGCAGGGGGCCTGAACGGGTGGGAGGGCGCAGTGCATTTCAAAGTGAAGCCCTTTCTGGGAGTTGAGGGCGATATTGCCCATTACGGTCTGGGCGCGAACTCGACGATTCCCCGCACCACGACGCTCCTTGTCGGCCCGCGGCTGAGCCTGGGCGCGATGCGGGTGAAGGTTTTTGTTCATGCGCTGGCCGGAGGAGAACACTCCTCGAACGGCAACATCTTCTCCGGCAGCGCTTTTGCGGTAGCGCTGGGGGGCGGGGTGGATGTGCCGATTGCGCCGTTCTTCGCATGGCGCGCGGCGGCTGATTATCTGGATGCGCCGACCTCGTCGCCCGGAACCGGGACGCATGGGCGGTTCAGCACAGGGTTGGTATTTCGGTTTTAAAGGGCGGTCTGAGGAGATCCCGGAGAACGCGCTTCAGGGACGGCAGAGACTGCGGAAAACGCCTGAATGCAAGGCGATTCGTAGTTTGACGCACCTGGCAGCCGGTGACAAAAAATTGCCGCCCGTAAACCCGGGTCGCCTGTTTGCCGTCCATGCATACGTGGAAACTGTCGAGAAGCGATTCCGCTGCCCGTGCTGCGGAAACAGGACGCTGCAAACTCCCGACGCATTGGCTCTGTGCCCGGTCTGCTGGTGGGAGGACGATGGCCAGGAGGACCGCGACGCCGGGGAAGTGAAGCTTACGGTGAACGGCCAACTGAGCCTTGACCAGGCCCGGGAATACTATGCCCAGATCGGCGCCGCTCATCCGCGCTTTGTCCCATACGTCCGCAAGGCCCTGGCCACCGAGGAGTAACGTGCCTTTCGCGGTGCGTTTCAGCCGTCTGGCCCCCTGCCCGGTTTGACCCTGTCAGCAAACCCTCTTACCATGAGATGAGACATATCCTCGGCATCGAGGCGCTGTTCTCGTCTTGCGCGACAGCACGATGCGGCGGTTTGTAGATGGAATCGGCGGTTTAGGTGCCGGAAGGTACGGCATGCGGCCGGGAATTAGCCTATAGTGGCAGTTTGATCGGCGCCAAGTGCGCCTGGAAGGCAAAACGTTGAGTTCTACGGACACCCTCGAGGACAACCTCCAACCTGGCGCGGCTGAAGCGGCGGGCGTTGATCATGACCATGAGCACGAAGGCCACGATCACAACCATGAAGGCCACGATCACGAAGGCCATAACCACCAGCATGGGCCGGTTCTAAACCCGGAATGCACCCGCGAACTGGTGCTGGACATTCCTGCCGAAGAGGTTGCCAAGGCGTATCGCACCGTGGCTGCCAATTATCGCAAATATGCCAAGATTCCTGGCTTCCGCGCCGGCAAGGTGCCGGAGACGGTGATTCGTCGGCGTTTTGGGGCCGAGATCAAGAAGGACGTAATCGACGGCCTGCTGCCGGAGCGGTTCAACAAGGCTGTCGCCGAGTTGGGCGTAAAGCCGGTTGGGCAGCCGCAAGTGACGGAACTGACGGTAGAAGACGGCGCGCCTCTGCATGTGAAGGCGGTCTTCGAATACGTTCCCGATTTCTCGATCGAGGGCTATCAGACGGTCACCGTCGACAAGCCTTCCGTGGAGATTACGGAAGAGGAGTATCAGCAGGAGATCGACCAGCTGCGCGAGGCGCGCGCCACCATTGAGCCTGTAGAAGAAGACCGGGCGCTGGTGGATGGCGACTGGGCACAGATTACCTACAAGGGCGAGATTGAAGGCGATACCGATTCAGCTCCGGTGGCCGGAGAAGATTCGCTGGTTGAGATTGGCGGAAAAGACACGGTAGAGGCATTCTCGACTTCACTGCGCGGCGCCAGGCCGGGTCAGGAACTGAAGGCGGAAGTCATTTATCCGGAGGACTATGCCGAGCCCAAGCTGGCCGGCAAGACGGTAGCCTACGAAGTGGAAGTAAAAGCCATCAAGAAGCGCACCCTGCCGGAGTTGAACGACGACTTCGCCAAGGAGATCGGCGCGTATGAGAGCTTTGCCGACCTGGCAGCGCGGGTGCGCGAGCACCTGGCCAGCCGCAAGCGCCGCAGCGTGGAGGGGGAAACCAAGGATCGCCTGTTCGCGGCCCTGACGGAGCGCTATGCGTTCCCGGTTCCCGAGTCTTTGGTGCAGGAGCAGATTGACGCGCGGCTGGAACGCGGTTTGCGGGCGTTGGCTGCCCAGGGCATGGACACCGAGCAGATGCGGAAGCTGGACTTTGTCCGTTTGCGGGCTGCGCAGCGGGATAGCGCCCTGGCAGAGGCGAGGACTTCTATTCTGCTGGATCGCATTGCGAATGAAGAGAACATTAGCGTCAGCGACGAGGAACTGGACAGCGAGCTGCAGCTTGCGGCTTTGCAGTCCCGTGAGCCCGTGGATGTGCTGCGAGCACGATTGACTGAGGATGGCGGACTGGCTAGGATACGGGAGCAGTTGCGGCGCGAGAAGACCGCCTCGGCTCTTTATGATCGGCTGCCCGCGTAGATTCGGCAACTGGCACCTGGGGCGCCGCGCGGCGGGAAAAATGCCGCGCGGACAACAAGAAACGGGGAGCAAGCGACCCCCAACGCGAGAGCGAGAAAAAACTCAATGGCATTGGTTCCCATGGTGGTTGAGCAGACGAGCCGAGGCGAGCGCGCCTACGACATCTACTCCCGTCTGCTACGCGACAACATCATCTTTCTTGGCACGCCCATCGACGACCAGGTGGCTAATCTGATCGTGGCGCAGATGCTGTTTCTGCAGGGTGAAGACCCTGAAAAGGACGTATCGCTTTACATTAATTCTCCCGGCGGTTCGATTACGGCGGGGCTGGCGATTTATGACACCATGCAGTTCATCAAGAACAACGTGGTGACGTATTGCATTGGTCAGGCGGCCAGCATGGGCGCGTTTCTGCTTTTGGCAGGGACCAAGGGCAAGCGATTTACGCTGCCGAACTCGAGGATTCTGATTCATCAGCCTTCGATGGGCGGATTGAGCGGACAGGCCACGGATATCGACATTCATGCGCGTGAGATTCTGCGCATCCGCGAGATTACCAATACGCTGATGGCCAAGCATACCGGCCAGCCGCTGGACCGGATTGAGCGCGACGTGGAACGGGACTTCATCATGAACGCGCAACAGGCCAAGGAATATGGCATCGTAGACGAAATTATTGACCGGCCGCGCACCTAGGTGTAAACGGACGGCCGGACCCGCATGGGGCGGAGATCGACGAGCACGTCAAAGGGAGTAAAGAAATGAAAACGCGCACGGGACCCGAAGAAGCATTGCGCTGCTCGTTCTGTCACAAGTCGCAGGATGCCGTTGCGAAGCTGATTTCTTCGCCCAGCGACTACCCTCGCGCCTATATCTGCGACGAATGCGTGGCTGTTTGTAACTCGATTCTCGAAGATGATCGTGGCGAAGCGGCGCCAGCCGCTGCGGCGGGGCACCTGCCCAAGCCGAGTGAAGTGAAGAGCTTCCTCGACGACTTCGTCATCGGACAGGACCAGACCAAGAAGAAGCTTGCTGTGGCGGTCTATAACCACTACAAGCGCATCCAGATGAATCGGCTGCGCAATAACGAAGTGGAACTGGCCAAGAGCAACATTCTGCTGATCGGCCCCACCGGATCAGGAAAGACCCTGCTGGCGCAGACGCTGGCGAAGATGCTGGATGTTCCCTTCGCAATCGTCGACGCGACCACGCTGACCGAGGCCGGCTATGTGGGCGAGGATGTCGAGAACATCATTCTCAAACTGCTGCAGGCCGCCGACGGCGACGTGACCCGCGCTCAGCAAGGCATCATCTACATCGACGAAATCGACAAGATCGGCCGCAAGGACGAGAACCCGTCGATTACCCGCGATGTTTCCGGCGAGGGAGTGCAGCAGGCGCTCTTGAAGATTCTGGAAGGCACGGTTGCCAACGTTCCACCGCAGGGCGGCCGCAAGCATCCGCACCAGGAGTTCACCGCCATCGACACCACCAACATACTGTTCATTTGCGGCGGTGCGTTTGTAGGCCTGGAGCGCGTGGTTGGCCGGCGCGTGGGCAAGAAGGCGCTTGGCTTCAAGGCAGCAGATGCAGAGGCGGATGCGGCGACCACACGGTCGCATCGCGACACCGAGTTGCTGCGCCGCACCGAGCCGCAGGATCTGATCAAGTACGGCCTGATTCCTGAATTTGTCGGCCGGTTGCCGGTGATGGGCATTCTGGACGAACTGGACGAAGCTGCGTTGATCGATATTTTGACCAAGCCGAAGAATGCAATTCTGAAGCAGTACCAGCGCCTTTTCGAGTTTGAAAACGTACGCCTGCACTTTACTCCTGAAGCCTGCTGCGCCGTTGCCAAGGAGGCGTTGGCGCGCAAGGTGGGCGCCCGCGGTTTGCGCATGATTCTTGAGGAGCTGATGCTCGACCTGATGTATCACCTGCCCAACAACAAGCGCGTCCGTGATCTGGAGATTACCAGCGATATGGTTGAGCGGCGTGATCTGTCGCTTTGTTTGCTGGAAAAAGCGGGCTGATTCACGCTACTGCACATTTCGTCTGTCCCGGGTTTCATGGCTGAGGCCCGGGACAGCGTGTCTATGCGCTTCTTCGCGCCCTGTTCCGCGATACAATCCCAACATGCGCACTGGAATGCGGCACTGAATCCTGGGCCGTTCCAGCGCGTCTAATCATCAAGGTGTCCGAATGACCGCATCCCGAGAAAAGACCGAGTCGCGCAAGTTGCCCATGATGCCCATCCGGGACATGGTGATTTTTCCGTACATGATGACGCCTTTTGTGGTGGGCCGCGAGTCAAGCGTGCGCGCGCTGGAAGAGGCTCTGAGCGGCGACCGCAAGATATTTCTTGCCACGCAGCACGACGCATCCATCGACGAGCCCAAAGCCAAAGACATTTTCCAGGTTGGGTCGATTTGCAGCATCGTGCAGAGCGTCAAGATGCCCGACGGAAATATCAAGGTTTTGGTGGAGGGCGTGGAACGCGCCAAGTCCATCGAAGTGACCGACCGCGACGGGTTCTTTGTGGCCACGGTGCGCACCGGCAAGAGCCAGTTTGAGATGACGCCTGCGGCAGAACAACTGATGCAGCGCGTGACCAGCCTTTTTGAGCAATACGTGAAACTGCAGCAGTCGCTGAACTACGAGACGATCATCGCCACGGTGCGCATGGACGAACCGGCGAAGCTGAGCGACACGATCGCCGCAAACCTGCAACTTGGCATCGAGGAGAAGCAGGAACTGCTGTCGATCTTCGATCCCGCGGTGCGGCTGGCGCGTATTGCGGATGTACTGGACATCGAGATCGAGAAGCTTGACCTAGACCGCAACATCCAGTCGCGCGTGAAGCGGCAGATGGAGCGGGCGCAAAAAGAGTACTACCTGAACGAAAAGATTAAGGCCATTCAGAAGGAACTGGGCCGTGGGGAAAAGAGCGAGTTCGACGAACTGCGGAAGAAGATTGAAGCCGCGGGAATGCCGAAGGATGTGCTCGACAAGGCGATCCAGGAACTCAAGAAGCTTGAAGCGATGCCGCCGATGTCGGCCGAATCCACGGTGAGCCGGAACTATATAGATTGGCTGCTGGCGGTGCCGTGGAAGAAGAAGTCGAAAGAGACGCGCTCGATCGATTACGCCGAAAAGGTGCTGAACTCAGACCATTACGGCCTGGAAAAGATCAAGGAGCGCATTCTCGAATTTCTTGCAGTGCGGCAGTTGGTGAAGAATCCAAAGGGGTCGATTCTGTGTTTCGCCGGACCTCCGGGAGTGGGCAAGACTTCGCTGGGCATGTCCATCGCAAAGGCCACAGGGCGCAAGTTTGTACGGCTCTCGCTGGGCGGCGTGCGCGACGAGGCGGAGATTCGCGGGCATCGCAGAACGTATATCGGCGCGCTGCCGGGACAGATTATCCAGCACATGAAGCGTGCGGGGACGAAGAACCCGGTGTTCCTGCTGGACGAGGTGGACAAAATCTCATCGGACTTCCGCGGCGACCCGTCGTCTGCGCTGCTGGAGGTGCTGGACCCGGAACAGAATAGCGCCTTCCAGGACCACTATCTCGACGTGGACTACGACCTGTCGCAGGTTCTTTTTGTGGCAACGGCCAACGTGATGCATACGATTCCGGCCGCGCTGCAAGACCGCATGGAAGTTCTGCGCCTGCAAGGGTACACGGAGCAGGAGAAGCTGGAGATTGCACGCCAGTACCTGGTGAAAAAGCAGCGCGAACAGACCGGCCTGAGCGAGAAGAATATCGTCTTCAAAGACGACGCGATTCTTGAGATCATCCGGTACTACACGCGCGAAGCGGGCGTTCGAAACCTGGAGCGCGAGATCGGCAATGTGTGCCGCAAGGTGGCGCGGCGGGTGGTGAAATCCGGCGCGAAGCACAAGGAAGAAGTGACCGCGGCGAACATCAACGAGTTTTTGGGCGTGGCCCGATTCCGCGACTCCGAGGTGCACGAGAAGAGTGAAGTGGGCCTGGTGACGGGCCTTGCGTGGACCGAGGTGGGCGGCAGCATTCTGACCACGGAAGTGCAGGTGCTGGACGGCAAGGGAAAGCTCACCATTACAGGCCAGTTGGGCGACGTGATGCAGGAGTCGGCTCAAGCGGCGCTGAGTTACATTCGCGGGCGCGCGCAGGCTCTGGGGCTAAGCCGCGAGTTCTATCGCAACGTGGATTTGCATCTGCATGTGCCCGAGGGCGCGATTCCGAAGGATGGGCCGTCAGCGGGAATTACGATGGCGACTGCCCTGGCAAGCGCACTGGCCAAGATTCCGGTGCGGCGCGATATCGCCATGACGGGCGAAATCACACTGCGCGGCAAGGTGCTGGCCATTGGCGGGCTGAAGGAAAAGCTGCTGGCTGCGCTGCGAGCGGGTATCTTCGAGATTATTTTGCCGCGCGCCAACGAGAAGGATATTGCCGAACTGCCGGACAACATCAAGAACTCGATGAAGCTGCATTTTGTGGATCAGATGGATGAGGTGTTGGCGCTCGCGCTGGAGAGTCCGCTGAAGCCGCTGAAGCACGTGGAAGCGGAGACGCTCACGGCGGTTCCGCCGGCGGAGATTACGGGAAACGTGCCGGCACGGCAGTAAGATCGTATCGCGAGAGGCGCGGTGATGTTTGAGCGGTATACGGAGCAAGCGCGGCGAGCGGTCTTTTACGCTCGTTATGAAGCGTCCTTCCAGCCTGCCGGTGAGATAACTGCAGGGCACATTCTCGTAGGCGTTATGCGGGAAGCAGAATCCCCCTCAGTTGCCGCAAGTTTTCTCAAGGGACATGAGACACATATTCGTTCTACGCTTGGTATTCCTTTGCCCAGCGGTGAAGCAACGATAGATCTCATGAAGGATATTCCTTTGGATCGAAACGCAAAGATGGTTCTGGCTTATGCATTCAACGAAGCCGAATTGGATAGCTCGTTTTATATCTATGGCGACCATCTTTTGCGCGGCGTTCTGCGGTTTCCGAATGAAGCGGCTGAGGCGCTCCAGTCCATTTCGCTCGATCTTGCCAAGGCCCGCGACGCTTCCAAGCTCATTCGCGCCAAATATCCTCCCAGGAAGACCCTTTATCATCGCTTGTTTGGGAGCCCGTTGCGAGCGCACAGAGACAATCTGATCAAATTGCTCGCGGTTGTGATTGTCTTCCTTTTGTCTGCGCTTCTCATTCGCTGGCTTAATTGACGATGCGGACGCCCCAGTCCTGTATCGTTAGACTTAATGCACTATACGACACAGTTTTTGCTTTCGGCGATGGCTCCGGCACAGTTTCCTGAGCCGGATGTGCCGGAGGTTGCCTTTCTGGGACGATCGAATGTGGGCAAATCGAGCCTGCTGAATGCGCTGGTGGGCGACAAGGCGGCCAAGGTGTCGCAAACGCCGGGGCGCACGCGGGCGATCAACTTCTTTGCCCTGTTGAACCAGAGCCAGAGACGCCAGCTGATTTTTGCGGACTTGCCGGGCTACGGCTACGCGAAGATTTCCAAGTCGATTTCGGCGGGATGGTCTGCGTTCATCGATCCGTACCTGGCGATTCGCTCGACGTTGAAGCTATGCGTGTGCCTGGTGGACTCGAATGTCCCCCCGCAAGTGAACGACGCGAAGTTGTTTGATTGGCTGCGGTCCGCGGAGCGTGACTTTGTTGTGGTGGCGACCAAGATCGACCGGTTGAGCGGTAACGAGCGGACGCGGAATCTGCTGGCGCTGAAAAAGGGGCTGGAACTGGACGAGATTCTTCCGGTTTCCGCGAAGACCGGCTACGGGGTCAGGGAGCTATGGACCCGGATCGAAACTGCCGGAGGGGAACAAGAGTGAGTCCTCGGGCCGCTGCCGATTCGAAGGCGGAGTGATCTGGTGGGATTCGGACTTGCCAGAGCTGCACATCTCAATCGCCACCGCGACGTCAAGCAGGCCATCCGCCACCAGTCCCCGCACCGTATTGAGGAAAGCACGCGCGACCGGGGTTTGGCAGCGCACCAGGCGCTTTTCGTGTGCCAAGCGTCCCATGTAACGCGGGGCATAGCGGAGCCAACGCCTGACAGGCCAAGTTATGGGGGTCTTATTTGCCCCGAGGCAGTCCAGGGCGATTGCGTCCAGCTTTGGAAGGTGACGGGTAGGCGTGCGGTCCACGCTCCAAGTCAATATGGTCTGGTTCTTGGCGGCGGAGACCGGGGCGATCTGCCGCGCACCCTGATCCAGGAAGACCTCGAACCGGCTCGCATTCAAAGCACCTGGCGGTAGCAGATCGGGAAGCACACCGAGCTCGGCCATGTCGCTCTCGAGTTCTTCAGGAGGCTGGGCAACGCAGACAGCTACCGGCTCACGTTTGCGGATTTC
>Ga0364874_10030_pt1 | contig 71810 bp, 68 predicted proteins | sample ExccelAu500001D4_2_FD_206922 | JGI IMG/M metagenome (GOLD analysis project Ga0364874, IMG submission 206922) | Enriched cells from Trout Bog Lake Hypolimnion, Wisconsin, USA - BchlTB.Aug07.5000.01.D4 | ecosystem: Environmental > Aquatic > Freshwater > Lake > Hypolimnion/Profundal zone | place... | reverse complement strand
ATAAACATCCTTTGTACATTTTAGCGGGACAAATCAATTGGTCGCTATTCGAAGAGAACTTCAGAAAGCATTACCGGGAAGATTTTGGCCGTCCTGCTAAGGCTATTCGCCTGATGGCAGGGTTGCTGATGCTGAAACATATCCGAAATCTGAGTGACGAAAGCGTAGTGGAACAATGGGCGTAAAATGCTTATTATCAGTATTTCAGCGGAGAGCAAACATTTACCGCAAAAGAACCTTGTGAAGCCAGTGAACTGGTGCATTTCCGTAACCGTATCGGGGCGGAAGGTATAGAATTGATTTTGGGAGAAAGTATCCGCATAAACGGCAAGGGTGGTAAAGAAGATAAGGTCAGTATTGATACCACCGTTCAGGAGAAGAACATCACTTACCCGACCGACAGCAAACTGCACCGGAAGATCATCAAAAAGGGTGTAAGCATCGCCGAAAAAGAAGGGATAGAACTTCGGCAGAGTTACAGCCGTACTTTAAAGAAGCTTGGTATTGACCAGCGATTCAGAAACCATCCTAAAAATGGTGCAAAAGCACGTAAGGCTGATGAAAAAGTAAAAACGATAGCTGGCAGACTGGTAAGGGAACTGCAAAGGAAAATAGCTGCAAAAAGCTACAGCACCGAACTGGCGTTATTTCAGCGGGTACTTGGACAAAAAAGGCACGACAAGAATAAAGTTTACAGCCTTCATGAACCGGAAGTAGTGTGCATCAGCAAAGGAAAAGAACATAAAAAATACGAATTTGGCGCTAAGGTATCTATCACCATTACCCAAAAAAGTGGTGTGATTATCGGGGCGCTGAACATTCCCGGCAATGATTATGACGGCCATACACTTGATGCCGCCCTGGAACAGCAGCAAAGGCTTACAGGACATATGCTCAAAGAAGCATTTGTTGACAGGGGATACCGGGGAAGAAAAGAGGTACTTGGAACCATTATTCATACCCCTAAAACTTTCAGCGGTAAACTAACCAGGTATCGCAAAACCAAATTAAAGGAGGGCTTTTCAACAAGGGCTGCCATTGAACCGAAAATTGGTCATCTGAAAGCGGATCACCCGTTAAGTCGTAACTTCTACAAAGGAATCAAAGGCGATACCATCAATGTTATGCTGGCTGCTGCTGCAATGAACTTCAAAAGAATGATGAATATCTGGAAAGACAATCTTTTGGCCCTTGTTTTTCGCCTCTTGCATATCTTTACAGAACTAATGGCCCCGCCAAAATATATATGTCGTATTGTTTATTGACTTTTTAAGGACTGAGTATTTATTATACCGATGATGTATCGGTAAAAGATGGGAAAATTGTGATGTATGACGAGAAACAGCGGATGTTTCCGCAAGCTGCAAACAAAAAATAAAGGGGAATATATTTTGATGAACGACGGGCTGTTGCATTATATTTTCAACTGATTTGGGCACAGCGGCAACAAAATATAGCACGTTTTACCTATATGGCGAACACTTTAATATACGGATATTCGATTTTAAAAAGAGCCATGAACTTTAATGTAAAACGCCATGAAAAAGAAACATTTTTATCATTTTATCTTCTTGTTCCTAATGTGCCAGTTTGCAGCATCATTTGCCTTTACGCAAATCAAACCATCTATTGCTCCAACCAAACCTGTTGTTCCCATAACCAGTACAACTGTAATCAAGGTAACCGTGGACAAGGGTTGGCCCGTTTTTCAACCCATAAGTGTAAACGGGTTACCACCGGCAGGTACTAATAATATCAGCGGTGTAGTTACGATAACAAATAATCCACCTGATGCTAATGCATTAGGTGAGCCCTTTAAAACTACTTTTAACGCCAAAATTGTTTATTACTCAAAATCAGCTGCTGGATATTTATCTGTAATTCACACATTTCAGTTAATTGGCTGCAAGGTTACTTCTAAAGGACTAAATCCAGACGGATCGACATACTACAAGGTTCAATTTAATAATTTACAATCCCAATAAAAGTTTAGCAGGGCGGGTCAATAAGAAAGCACTCCATCATTTTTTGATTAGTGACAGAATAAAGAAATACTAAAAAGCAACCTCTGTTTCAGTAATATCTGATTTCTTAACCACCACTGTTCCGGCAAATAAATCACCCAACCTTTGAAATTTGGGGGTATTATAAATACAGATGAGGGCTGGGATGCCATAGAAAAAAATATCAATAAAGTCGAGTATCCGCCTTTTGAAAGCTATCCCCAAACTGATCTTTTCTCCGTCCGTTTTAACGACAATTAGCTTACATATGTCGTGACCGGGTGTAGCCTGATTAATTGCTTCCAATACAACAAAGTATAGAAACCAAAAAATAAAAACCGGTAAAGCCGCTAGTCCATTGGCCTGGTAACTACCGTCATCTGTCTTTTCACCAAATGTGTATAGATAAAGAAAGAAAAGTCCGATATAGATGCCATAATCAATTAATGTTGCTAAAATGCGTAGTCCAATATATTTTTTAGGTTCTACCCGGCGAATGATCATGAGATAAGATTTTTTTAAATGTACTATTTTCGCCGTTGTTGGAGTTGTCTCCAACAACATGGACCATTTTTGATGCAGGAATTTGCGGGCCGGCATTATACGTCATTTTAACATATCGGTACTTGTTGGTGACAACACCAACAAGGGCGTAGGCTATGGTGACAACACCAACAACGGCGTAAGAAAAAACTTACCCCGCGCCCTCCCTCGCTACCAACTGTCCGATTTTTCCGGACAGTTCCGCTATACGTTGCACCTGCAATTTTCCGTTCTTCGGTTTTCAGTTGTACGATATTTTCTTACAACTGCCGTCCTTCTTAGGATAATAAATAATAGTCAATGAACCATAAGGGATGTATTGCCATTTCTCCAAAATCCCTGTTTTAAATGGATTACTCGTCATTGTTAAGGAGGCTCGCAAAGAGTTTCCTACCCCGCCCATCCTTCTCTATCCAAACTCCTGAAATTTATCGCCTCTGCCAAATGCTCCAACTCTATTTCCTCCGTACCTGCCAGATCGGCAATGGTGCGGGAAACTTTTAGTATCCTGTCATAAGCACGGGCGGATAGCCCCAGTTTTTCCATCGCTTTTTTTAGCAGGTTTTGGCCGGCCTCGCTTATTTTGCAGATGTCGCGTACCATTTGGGGACTCATCTGGGCGTTGGCATGCAGGTCGGGTTTGTTGCCAAAGCGTTCGGCTTGTATGTCCCTTGCTTTTATTACGCGGTCGCGGATAAACTCGCTTTTTTCGGCAAGGCGGTCGCTGGCCAGTTCGGTAAAGTTTACCGGGGTTACTTCCACATGCAGGTCGATACGGTCGAGCAGCGGGCCGGAGATTTTACTTAAATATTTTTGCACCGTTCCCGGCGGGCAGATACATTCCTTGTCCGGATGGTTAAAATAGCCGCAAGGACAGGGGTTCATAGAAGCGACCAACATGAACGAGCTTGGATAATCAACCGAAAACTTTGCCCGCGATATAGTTACCCGGCGTTCTTCCAGTGGCTGGCGCATTACTTCGAGGGCGCTGCGTTTAAACTCGGGCAATTCATCCAAAAAAAGCACGCCGTTATGCGCCAGGGATATTTCGCCGGGCTGTGGGTTGCTGCCACCGCCAACCAGAGCCACATCGCTAATGGTATGGTGTGGCGAACGGAAGGGCCGAACGGTAACCAATGCATCCGCAGCGGCCAGCTTACCGGCCACAGAATGGATCTTAGTTGTCTCCAATGACTCATATAAACTCAGCGGCGGCAAAATAGAAGGCAACCTGCGTGCCAGCATGGTTTTACCCGCCCCCGGCGGACCGATCAGTATCACGTTATGCCCGCCTGCGGCGGCGATCTCCAGGGCGCGTTTGATGTTCTCCTGACCGCGTACTTCGCTGAAATCGCTGTCGTAACTGGTGAGGCTTTTATAAAACTCTTCGCGGGTATTTACTACTTCAACTTCAAGCTGTATCGTCCCGTTAAAAAACCCGACGATATCTTTGATGCTTTCCACACCATAAACCTCCAGATCGTTAACTATGGCGGCTTCGCGGGCGTTTTGTTTTGGGAGGATAAAACCCTTATAGCCATCTTTGCGGGCCTGTATGGCAATAGGCAAGGCGCCTTTTATGGGCTGCAAACTACCATCCAGCGAAAGCTCACCCATGATGATATATTTGTCAAGGTTCTCGTTTTCTATCTGGCCCGAGCTGGCCAATATGGCGGTGGCTATGGTAAGGTCGTATGCCGACCCTTCTTTGCGGATATCGGCAGGGGCCATGTTTACCACGATCCTTTGCCGGGGCATCCGGTAATTATTGGTTTGCAGGGCGGCTTCTATGCGCTGCATAGATTCACGCACGGCATTATCGGGCAGGCCAACAATAAAGTAGGCCAATTTACCAGGACTAATATTTACTTCAATTGTAATGGTGATGGCCTCAATGCCAAAAACCGCGCTGCCAAAAGTTTTAACTAACACAGGATAAAGTTTATTTGCAGCGAAAGGTATATAATTTATTTGAGGGGATAAAATGGAGGGTGAAAATTTGATTGGATTGCGTGGCGCAGACGCGATGCATCGCGTCTCTACGTCGGCGGAAAGAGGTGATGATGGAAAATTTATTTTTCAAAATGATGAAGCACCATCGTTTCCCCGTCAAATACGGCATACGTATTTGCGAATACCCATTCGCCAAGGTTAATATAGCGGCTTTTGGCGTTCAACTGAATATCGAGCGGCAGGTGACGATGTCCGAATACCAGGTAATCGTAAAAATGAGTTTGCAGTAATTGATTCGAATAGGTAACCAGCCATTCCTGCTGCCCGGGTTTGTGGTTTTCTTTTTTCTCGCTGACTAAACGGCTATGCCTCGACCAGTAGTTGGCAATTCCCACGCCGAGGTTGGGATGAATCCGGGCAAATAGCCACTGACAAAACCCGCTCCGGAATATCTTTTTCAGGATTTTATAAAAGTTATCTCCCGGCCCAAGTCCGTCGCCATGGTGCAGGTAAAACTTTTTGCCAGCGCGTTCTATCTCCAGTTCATCGCTGATGATGGTGGCGTTAAGTTCTTTTACAAAATAATCAAACATCCACATGTCGTGGTTGCCTTTAAAAATATAGAGTTTTACGCCGGCATCAGTCAGTTCCGCCAGTTTCCCCAAAAAACGGATATATCCCTTAGGCACCACGGTTTTATATTCGAACCAGAAATCAAAAACATCGCCCATTAAAAAAACTTCTGCAGCATCGCTTTTGATAGTATCCAGCCAGCGCACCAAACGGACTTCGCGTTCGCGGTATTTGGCATAAGTGCCTGTGCCTAAATGAAAATCGGAAGCAAAGTAAAGTTTGTTACGGACAGCCATAATTGTCGCAAAAATAAGCTATTAAGGGGGAGATGTGCAAATACAGATTTGCAGAAGGCGCAGATCAGCACGGGATTGCTGACCTGCCTTCCTGAAAGCGTAAAAAGGGAGGTTAGAGAAAACCTCCCTTGCTCATTGTATTGCTCAAAAATAATTTTAAATTTAAAATCAGGTGCTTGTCAGCCTCTAATTGCGTAAATAGTTTGCCTGCTGGCATACCTGATTCACAAGGTCCTTTGATAAAGGTTTAGTCATAAATGAATTAACACAGGCATATTTTTTTGAATGAAAAACATCCGCCGAGCGTATAGATGAGCTCATGATATGCACCTGCACATTTTTCTTGGCTCCTTCGTTAAAAGTTTCTAATTCGTCTAAAAACTCCCAGCCGGTTAACTCGGGCATATCCAGGTCTAAAAATATTACGTCGGGCAACATTGTCCCGGTTTCTTTATTTTCTTCCAGGTAATCTAAAACTAATCTGCCATCATAGGTATAGGTAGCCTGCTCACAGTTAAAATTATTATGCAGTAACCTCTGCATAATATAGTGATCTGTGGGGTTATCATCAATTACTACAAGTTTGCACATGATTAATCAGGGTTAATTTTTATTTTTAAATAGCTGGGCTTCTCAAAATTTATCGTTTAAAAGTAGTCAATTTTTTACAATAAACAATCATCTGTTGAGTAACCCGCTACAATTATTTCAACATACAATTATGTATACAATTGGTGTGCCATGTGTTGTTTGGGTGGGCAAATAATACCCGGTTAAACGTAAAAAAGGCATTGAATTTATTTTGATCCGATAAAAAATGGGGACCCCGGGAATTTAACTCTAACGAAATGGGGAAAATGTGGCGCACACTGGGTAAAATAGCATACTGTGGGTAATAAACCGCAAGTTACGGCCTGTTTAAATGCCGCCCATTTCCATAAACCGTTAAAAAAAATTATTTTAGCCACCCCGTAATGAGTTTTTTTTATAAACCAGTTAAAACCAATGATGCAGACGATGATCAGCTGCTGAACAGCTATCGCCAAAACGGCGACCTTGCTGTTTTGGGGCGCCTTTATGAAAAATACATGTCTTTGGTTTATGGTGTTTGCCTGAAATACCTCGCCGACGAGGAATTAGCCAAAGATGCTGTAATGGGCATATTTGAGGAATTAATTGATAAGGCAAAAAAACATGAGATCAAGCAATTCCGCGGGTGGTTATATGTATTGGGCCGCAATTATTGTTTGATGCAATTACGGTCGGGCAAAAAAATGGAGATGGTTAGTTTGGATGATTTTATGGAATTTTCGCCTGTTTTGCATCCTGATGATAATAACCGTGAAGCGGCGATGGTGGCTTTAGAAAATTGTATGGATAAGCTTAATGAAGCTCAAAAACAAAGCATCCGCCTGTTTTATTTTAATGAAAAATGCTACAGGGAAATAGTTGAACTCACCGGTTTTAATTTAAACGAGGTGAAAAGTTATATACAGAACGGCAAAAGGAACCTTAAAATTTGCCTGGAGAGAAATAGTGGGTAAAAGAGAAACTGACATATCGCAAATAAACAAGTACCTGAAGGGAGAGCTGGATGCCAATGCTATGCACCAGCTGGAAAGGCGCGCCCAGGAGGATGCCTTTTTGATGGATGCACTTGAAGGTTTTGAACAGACCGGTGATAATCAACAGTTAAAATTGAATGAACTTGCAGACCGTTTAAAAAAGCGTACAGAACGAAAAGAAAGTCGAATAATCCCGTGGAGGTTGATGAGTATCGCCGCATCGGTATTAATTATCTGCGCCGTCGGATTTTGGTTTTTGAACGAAAAGCATCCCGCCAGTACACCAAAACTTGCATTAACAATTAAACCCGAAATTAAACCGACGCTGGCTGACACTTTAAAACCGGCATCTAAAAACCAACCTATAGCTGCTGCACTTAATAAAAGTTCGAATCAGCCTATCCAAAAGTTGCAGGCGGTTAAGGTTGATACAGCGCTTTTCGTTGTTAAAAATATTTCGTCTTCAGCGAACGAAATAGCCAATGCAAACATTAAAGATTCAGTGCGAAAGGATACGACTCCGCTGAATGAAATGGTTGTGATGGACTACAACGCCACCAAAAAAAAGGATATCGCTGCTGATAAAATTGTTGCTGTGCCGGAAAATTTGAAATCCAAAAAGGATACCATTGCAGAAAAATTATTGGAGGGGAGTGTAGCGGGTGTCACGGTTAACAATAGTATAACGTCTCAGCAGCAACAAAATGCAGCAATTCTCAATGGTAAAACTATGCAGGTATTGCATGAAATTCCTCCACTAAACAAGAGCTATGCTGCGGCGAGAAAAATAATAAAAGGAAGGGTTGTTGGCAAGGATGACGGATTGCCGATAGCAGGGGCAAGTGTGAAAGTGAATGGCACTAATGTAAGCGCATTTACCGACACCAACGGTCAGTTTACCTTACCTGCCGACAGTAATAAAACAAAATTGACCATTGCCTATATCGGCTATCAAACCCTCGCAGTGAATGCACCTAACCGCGATTCATTAAAAACCATTTTGCTTCAGCCTGCCAGTAGCTCGTTAAATGAAGTTGTTGTGACCGGCTATACTTCTCAAAAAAACACAGACGAGCCTGTGGAGATAGCTGCCCACCCTCAATCAGGATGGCATAGTTTCCGGAAATATTTAAAAGAAAATGCCATTTCGCCTGATGGGAAAACAGGTGTGGTTACCTTATCATTTATCGTTGATGTTAATGGCGTGATCTCTGCTATTAAAGTAAAAAAGGGATTAAGCAAGGCCACCAACCAGGCAGCCATTGACCTTATAAACAATGGCCCTCATTGGGTTGGCAATTCAAACCGGGAGCCCGAAAACGTGAATTTGCGGGTTCGGTTTACAAAAACGAAGTGATAAAATCAAGCGAGTCCTGGATAAGTAATAACATTACAGTATGCCCATCGGGGTCAAATATTGGTAGGAAAACAAACGCCTGCATTGTGTGCCGTAGGTACTTAACCCGTTATGCGATAGCGCTAATGCCGCTTCGTTCGTTGCGTACCGATGGCACGCTAAATTCTTTTTCATGTTTTCTATCAGTACTTAGCACCTAACTGCGCTTCCTTTTAATGTTTGAGTTTGGTTTTTTGCCACAGATTCTTAAAAAGCGCAAAAAGCAACCCCTGCCCTTCACCAAAACGCTCCCCACATTTTCCTTCTCCCCAAAACCAAGCTTATCAATATTCCCGTATCTTTGAAACAGGGGTTCAATTTCTTTGTTAGGTATTTATGCGGGTCATGCTACTTTCTTGACTCTTGGTTCTTGATTCGCATTTTTTGTACATTCGGGTATGCAACAATTGATATGAATGTTTTCTATTGGGATCAATTTTTAAAGATTGGCCCGGTTTTTTTGTACACAATAAGCAACCTGCCCGTTTTTGAACCGTATTCACATTATTGATTATAGCCTGCCATTGAAAAACAAAGAATTATACACCAGCAGCGAAGGGGTAACTGGCTTAGATACAGACACGCTTAAATTACTGAGGATCCCGTTCTCTTATTTCCTGATGCCTGTGTTCTTCTTTGCACTCAGCCAGGTGCAGCAACCAGACTGGCCGAAAGCTATCATTTGTTTTTTTGTCTTGCACCTTTTCATATACCCGGCGAGCAATGGTTATAACAGCTATATGGACCAGGATGAATCGAGCATTGGCGGATTGGAAAACCCACCAAAACCCACCAGGAAACTTTTTTATACCTCCATCATCTTTGATGCCATCGGCTTAAGCCTTTCCCTGTTGCTGGGGTTTTATTTCTTTTTCAGTGTACTGGCTTATATGCTCGCATCGAGGGCCTATAGCTATAAGGGTACCCGGTTAAAAAAGTATGCCATCCCCGGCTTTTTAACCGTTGTGTTTTTCCAGGGTGCTTTTACTTTCTGGATGGTTTATCACGGAGTAAGTAAAAATGCCGTTGAATTAAACAACCATGCCCTGCTTGTATTGGCGGCATGTTTATTCCTCATTAGCGGGGTTTATCCCCTTACACAGGTGTATCAGCACGAAGCCGACAAAGCAGCGGGCGACATTACCATTAGCTATATTTTAGGCGTGAGGGGCACTTTTATTTTTTGTGCAATTATGTTTGCTGTGGCTAATGGCCTGTTGTACTTGTATTTTAGTGCAGCGCAAAAAACAGGGCAGTTCCTTTTGTTCCAGGCTTTTTTATTCCCCGTGATCATTTATTTTTTACAGTGGTTTATTAAAGTACTGAAGGACAATAAACATGCCTCGTTTAAAAATACCATGCGCATGAATTTTATTGCTTCTACCTGCATGAATTTGTTTTTTATCGCACTTTTAATTTTGAATACCTTCAAATGAGCGTTATAGCGAATATATCAACGTCACTTCCGGAATTTAAACATAAGCAATCGGATTTAGCGGAGTTTATGTCGGACTTGTACCAGTATCCTGATCATAAAAAAAGGAAACTAAAGATCATGTATTCCAAAAGCGGGATCTTTAACCGTTATTCAGTGATCCCCGATTATTCCTCAAGCAAGGAGGATATGGTTTTCTTTCCTAAAACACATAACCTTGAGCCTTTCCCAAGTATCGAATACAGGATGCAGTATTTTAATAAGGCCGCGTTGCCCTTGTGTATCCGGGCAATCGAAAATTGCATAAAAGAGAAGGTGCTCTACCATCAAATCACCCATCTTATTACTGTTTCCTGCACCGGGCTTTCTGCTCCCGGTTTGGATATCGATATTGTGCAATCTCTTAAGCTGAACTCAGCCATTAACCGTACTTCTGTTAATTTTATGGGCTGTTACGCCGCTATTCATGCACTAAAACAGGCCGATTATATCTGCAAAAGCGATGAAAATGCCATCGTGCTGGTTGTTTGCGTAGAGCTGTGTACCATCCATTTTCAAAAAATTGACGATCTCGACAATACGCTTGCCAATTTGCTTTTCGGCGACGGTGCAGCAGCCGCTTTAGTAGTACCAGATGCTGCTGCATTGAAACATAATTTTAATGGCTTTGGGATAAAAAACTTCCATTCGCAAATCGACCTGAACGGAAAGCGGGATATGACCTGGCAATTATCGTCTACCGGTTTTTTAATGTCATTAAGCTCGTATATCCCGCAATTGATTGAAAAGGGTTTTAAGAACCTGTTCGAAGACTCGATAAACCGGCTTGGTATAAAAAAGCAGGACATTACCCATTGGGCTATCCATCCCGGCGGAAGAAAAATACTGGAAGTAATACAACAGGAGCTTGAATTAACCGATGCTGACCTGGAAAGCTCCTACCGGGTGTTAAAAAACTACGGCAATATGTCGTCGCCGACAATTTTGTTTGTGTTAAAAGATATTTGGGACACGAAGGCAGATTTGAATAAGAAGGAACTTACCTACGGCGCTGCATTTGGCCCCGGACTTACGATGGAAACAGTAATTCTTGAAAATGTTTAAACTGCGATCATACCAAAAAGAATTATTAGACGAGCCCGAAATTCAAAAGGACTTGCTTTTTCAGAATTTGAAAGAGCTTGATATCATCAACAAATATTTGGGAGGTCATGCCATTTCTTTACAGGGACTGAAAAAGGTGATGACAGACAAGTCGAAAACGTATAAAGTAATTGATATTGGTTGCGGGGGCGGCGATTCTTTAAAAGCAATTGCCCGCTGGGCGCGCGACAAACAATACAAAATACAATTAGCCGGGATTGACCTTAAGGAGGATTGCATTGAATATGCCCGGGAAACCTGCAGTACCTTCCCGGAAATAGATTTCTATTGTGATGATTTCCGCAATGTTTTTTCAAAGATCAATGGTATAGATATCGTTCATGCTTCTTTATTTTGCCATCATTTTACCGAAGATGAGATCATTGGTTTTATCGGATTTTGCCGTAAAAACAAAACAGTATTTGTTATCAATGACCTCGAAAGAAATGCGGTGGCTTATTATGCCATTAAATTAATTACCGGTTTGTTTTCGAAATCGTCACTGGTGAAAAACGATGCCCCATTGTCGGTACGGCGGGGATTCAAAAAAAAGGAATGGCAAGCAATCCTGCAAAAAGCGGGTATAAAGAATTATTCGGTTTCAAATCGCTTTGCATTCAGGCACCTGGTAATTATTTATCCCAATGAATGACCAACAATTTGATTGCGGCATTGCAGGTGGCGGCCTGGCGGGTTTAACATTGGCTATCCAGCTGGCAGGCGCCGGTTATGCTGTCATTTTGTTCGAAAAAGAAAAATATCCATTTCATAAAGTATGTGGTGAATATATTTCTATGGAGAGTTATGACTTCCTCGAACGGATCGGCTTACCCTTATCGGCAATGGACATGCCGATGATCAATGAAGTAAAGATCTCTTCTCCCAATGGAAATTCATTAACCCGGAAATTGGATCTGGGCGGCTTTGGTATCAGTCGTTTTACACTCGATTCAGCATTGGCGGCAATAGCAACAACCAAAGGCGTTACTTTATTACAGGAAACAAAAGTTACCGATATTGTGTTTGAAAACGATTCGTTTTTGATGAAAACGGACCAACAAAACTACCGGGTAAAAACGGCCTTTGGTGCTTATGGCAAAAAGTCGGCGCTGGATAAAAAATTAAACCGGGATTTCGGAAAGAACAAAAATAGTACAGAGAAAAATTATGTCGCTGTAAAATACCATATTATTAATGCGGATTTACCGGCTAACCGCATAGAACTGCATAATTTTAAAGATGGCTATTGCGGCATTTCAAAAGTCGACGGAGATCGCTATTGCCTTTGTTATTTAACCGATTCGAAGAACCTGAAGAACAATAACAACGACATCAGGCAGATGGAACAAAACGTGCTGATGAAGAACCCATTTCTGAACAAGTATTTTACCGGGTCATTGTTTTTATACGATCAGCCGCTCACTATTTCTCAAATCACATTCCACGGAAAACCAACAATAGAAAACCACGTGTTAATGTTAGGTGATGCGGCAGGCACGATAACGCCATTATGCGGCAATGGTATGAGCATCTCCATGCACGCTTCGTTCAAAGCTTTCGGGCTGACTGATGAATATCTGAAAGGTAAAATAACCCGCCAGGAATCGGAATCATCGTATGCAAACGAATGGCATGACCTTTTTTCAAACAGAATAAAAACCGGCCGCTTTCTCCAGCATCTTTTCGGAAAAAACTTTTTGACCAATATTGCCATCGGCCTGCTCAAAAGAATGCCCTTTGTAACCGACACACTGATAAGTAAGACACATGGTAGTAAATTTTAATAGATTCCGGCGTTAATGTTTGTTTGAAAGGCGGCAATTGCCCGGTTAAAATAACAGATGGGTAATAACACAATCCTGCTCCGCTGTAATTTAAATTTTTAACTTTGTGTAGCATATTCAGCGCCTATCCCGTAATAACCTTTAAAAGGAGTCCCGCCATGACAAAAAACCTCACTTTATTACTGTTTCCAGCCCTAATCATAGCCTTTTTCTCCTGCAAAAAACTCAACCAGGTCCCAATAAAAAACAATCAGACCACAGCAACCTCCCCGCTTGATGGCAACTGGACTATTGTAAACGATTCAACTACTACAGATTTTTGGGGATTATGGGCCAATCTTCCGTCAACAGGAACCAATTATGTGGGCCAGACCGGAGACTACTATAATTTTATGTCGAATGGCAAATTATATCGCAACGAGGGAACCAGTGCTGATACATCGCTTTATACTCTAAACAAAAACAACATAATTGAGTTACTCTTTTATTATCCCAATAGTACAATTTTCAACGCCCAGCGTACGAGACATTATGCGGTCAGCAACCTCACCGCTCATACCATGACATTGAAGGGAGATACGGCTGTTTCACCCGAAACGGTTTACTCGCATATCATCAACTTAAAAAAGTAAATACAGCTCAATATTCTTACGGCTATCCCTTGCATTATTAGTCATACCTTGTGTGGCGGATGTTAACATTACCTGCCTGCTAATAAAGTAGTGTATTCCTATAATAACCATAGCGCATTTCCATAGAAGATGGCAGCGAATTTAACTTCCAATATTTAGCCTTTTTCAGGTCATTAATGGCAACCAAAGATTTCGTCTTCCGTATAAAGAGGCTTACAACCAAACGCCTATAGTATTATGCTACTATCCACCGCTGATATTGACGGATCCAAAACAAGCTTTTGGAATGAAAAATCCATTGCTAACGAATATCAGTTACTCCAGCAATTTAATAACACTATTACGGAGTATCCAAAAGAAAAAACCATTACCAACCTGTTTGAAGAACAGGTATCAAAAAAACCTGATGCAATAGCACTGCGCAGGAATGAACAGGTAATGACCTATGGGGAACTCAATAAAAAAGCCAACCAGCTTGCGAGGTATTTGATTGCACATGGCGTTAAAAACCAGGATAACGTAGGCCTTTTGGTTGCCCGGAGTTTTGATATGATCATAGGGATGCTTGCAATTATGAAGGCGGGAGGGGCGTATGTTCCTATCGATCCTGACTACCCTATTGACAGGCAGGAATACATCCTGCAAAATTCCGCCGTGGAAATGGTGATTACGGACAATGAATATCCGCTGTCGGTATTATTGCACGAAACGCAACTGATAAAACTAAAGGAGATCAACCTCAATAATCTCAAAAATGTTAATCCGCAGGTAAATGCCGAAAGCAGTCAGCTTGCTTACACGATATATACTTCCGGATCGACCGGAAAGCCAAAAGGGGTGATGATAGAACATCATTCGGCGGTTAATTTGATCACCTGGGTTAACAGCGAATTTAATATCGGCCCTGATGACTGCCTGTTGTTTATCACTTCCATGTGTTTTGATCTATCGGTGTATGATATTTTTGGCTTACTGGCTGCGGGCGGATCAATTGTAATGGTTGAAAAGCAGGAACTAATGGATGTGCCCAAGCTAAAAGAGATGCTTGTTAAACATCATGTTACTTTTTGGGATTCTGTACCGTCAACAATGGATTATTTTGTTGCTGAACTGGAAGCCGCAGAATGCAACTTATTTGAGAACTCTCTGCGACTGGTATTTATGAGCGGCGACTGGATACCTGTTAACCTGCCAAACCGCATCAAAAATTATTTTCCGAAGGCAAATGTTATCAGCCTCGGCGGCGCTACTGAAGGAACGGTGTGGTCTAATTTTTACCCAATCGATAAGGTAGAGCCCCATTGGACGAGCATCCCCTATGGCAAGCCAATGAATAACAACTTTTTTTACATCCTTGATGAACAACTAAACCCTGTACAACTGGGCGAGCCGGGGGAATTGTATATCGGAGGGGTTGGGGTTGCCAGAGGTTATGCGAATGACAAAGAAAAAACAGGTAAGGCCTTTATAAAAGATCCATTTAACAACAAGCTGGGCGGAAGGATGTACAAAACCGGCGACATGGGCCGGATGCTGCCCGATATGAATATGGAGTTTATAGGCCGGATTGATGACCAGGTAAAGATCAGGGGCTTCAGGATTGAACTCGGGGAAATAGCAACAGCTTTACAGAAACATGAAAAAGTAAAAGCCGCTGTAGTATTGGCCAAAACCATAAAGGAACACCAAAAAGAGCTGATAGCCTATATTGTCGGCGATGTAAATGCAACTGTGTTAAAAGCTTACTTAGCAGAAAAACTGCCTTTTTATATGATTCCGGCTAATTATGTGATGCTGGATTCAATTCCTTTAACGAGTAATGGTAAGGTGGATAAAAAAGCATTGTTGCTGTACGATTGCCACACAGACGACAAACTGAGTTTTTATGTAGCGCCCCGCACAACCACCGAGAAATTGTTGACCGATGTTTGGACAGAAGCACTGGGCATTAAGAAAATCGGCATTTATGATAATTTTTTTGAATTAGGCGGGCATTCGCTGATTGCCGTGAAGGTGATGACCAAAATTGAGCGTTTAACCGGCAAACGTTTACCCCTTGCTTCGTTATTTGAAAACCCCACCATCGAAAAGATGTCACAGTTGCTTCAAATGGATGGCAGATCTGTAACCTGGGATTCATTGGTGCCTATAAAACCACAGGGAAGTAAAACACCTTTATATATTGTACATGGTGCTGGCCTTAATGTTTTGCTATTTAACACAGTAGCTGCGGGCTTATCAGCCGATCAGCCGGTGTATGGTTTGCAGGCAAAGGGATTAAACGGTGTCGATGAACCTTTCAACAAGATAGAAGATATGGCGGCTCATTATATTGAAGCCATCATGCGGCAAAATCCAACCGGCCCATATGCCCTTGCCGGTTTTTCCTTCGGCGGCATAATTGCATTTGAAATGGCGCGCCAGCTCAAAACATTAGGGAAAGAGGTAAAAATGCTTGCCGTGTTTGATACTTATGTTTATAAATGCATTTATTTTGATCCGCTGCCAATAAAAGTATTGAAAAAATTGCGGTTTTATTTTTTCACCGTGTTGCATACTTTAAAATTCAGCAGCGGTTTCAAAAACACCATCGTCGAAAAAAGCACCATATTAAAACGGAACCTGATCAGGATGTACTGGAAATTAAGGTATGGTAAAGATCAAAACCAACCCGGATTTTTTGGCTATGCCTATAAAATTGATCAAAGTAACCTCGAGGCCCTGAAACGCTACCAGTTTAAACCGCTGGAAATTGTCGTTGACGTTTTTAAGGCAGAAACCCGTACGTTTTATGTAGAAGACAAAGAAACCATGGGATGGAAGCCCTATGCGCTAAACGGCGTAAATATCCATGATATCCCGGGTGAACATAACACGATCTTTAAGGCTCCAAATGATAAAAAATTTGCTGAGGTTTTGCAAAAATGCCTGGATAATATTGAGGAAGAAGATTACGCGCTATTTGTGTAGGTAAAGTTATTATTAACCGGCAAGGAAGCCGCCTGCATCTTTTTACAGCCTGATTATCCCCGTTCCCCAAAATACGCCAAACAAAATAATTGCAAGTATTATACACAGGGCAACATACCCCGCGGGTCTGTCGTAGTTAATTTTAAATCCTAAACCATCCTCGCGCTGAAGAAAAATTGGCCCCCCGGGATCACCACCGGGTTTGGAATTGCCGTCAGCTTTTTTCATTAGTTTATTCTCCCGGAAAATATTTACTCAATGCGCTTTAATTGTTTTTCAAACCCATTTTGTGGTCGGTAAAATCAAGCATGTACTCATTGTTTAAAAAGAACTCCAGGCCCAAAATAGAAATGTTCCCTCCGGATGTCGTTGGGTTTTCTACATCTGTCAGGTTATCAACAGTGCTGGTAGAGTAGTTGTAATTAAACCCGAAATTGGTGCCCACCGTTATCGCCGTACCCGATGGCAACTGCGTTGTCGTACCCGAATAAGTGGGGTCTTCAATATAGCTGAATGGATCTGTTCCGGTATCAAACAACATATCTGTTGAAAAGGATTTATTATTATATTTTACTGTCGTCGGAACAACAGGAGGGTATCCAGCGCCAGCGTTATAGTAAAGCTGGGTCATTGAAAATCCTGATGTTGACGAGAGGTCTGATGCTGTTAAGCCAAGGGTAATTGCGCCGGGTACATAAGTACCGGCATAGGAAAAATTGGAGGCACTAAGCTGCGCCATTTTAAACCCTTTGGTAAGGCCGTTTCCGGGATCGAAATAGCGGAAAGGGCTTGTAATATAGCTGCTGTTTGGAAAAATCACGTCATATTCTTCATTCACACCAAAAACATCAAAATCGTGTGCTGCATACTGGTTTCCACTTGCATCCACTGCCTTATAATATAAAAAAAACGGCAGGCGCTTAATTACAATATTTCCGTTTTGGTCACCAACGGTTACGTTGGCATAAGCGAGGTTACCATATACTTTATCTATTGAAGCAGCGTCATTTCCGTACTCAACGATCTGAGTTTGGCTGGTAATGGTAATGCCGTTAACAACGGTTGAGTCTCCTGTAAAATTAATGCCTGTACTTGTGATCATCGCTGCCGGAATAACCCCGTCGGCGTCCATCACCATGCCACCCGAACCGGTATCAAATACCAAACCATAATTAACCGGCTGGGTCCCGATGTTTGAGACAGCAATGATCAACAGTTTATAAATTGACGAGTCGGTTTCATACAATCCCAGTTGTTTTGGTGTGGCTATAGGTATTGTCTTTGCATTGTCTTTTTTACACGAGGCGATGGCGAACAACAAAAATAAAAGCGAAATAACTACTATGTTGGTTGCGGGGTAACTTTTTTTCATCTTCGGGATATATGTGTTCAAACCTTTTTTTCGAAATTTATTATGCGGTTACATTTCTGTTAGTTTAAAAGCATTAAATAGGTGCGAAAAATATCTTCGCCGCAAAAAACTCTTTCTTCCGCAAGTTATTGAATGATTTTGTTCTTTTGATGAAAAATACGGTTTTTTGGCATCGGACTGGAAATAAAAAGTAATACCCATCCGGACGCCGTTGAAACAGTTTCTTTAAAAGTGGCCTTATGCCCTGTAGTTTTTTACCATGTCAATAGTTTCCCCGGCAAATTTCTTAGCCTCTTCAAGCCATTCCGGGGCCTTATCCGTAATCTCGTCCAGAATTGAACGCCCGTCCTCTCCTTTTTTAGTAATCAAATGGATTCCCAAGCCAACGGCAGCACCAACTATTGCAAATTTTAATATTTTCATACTTTTAGTTTCAAAATAAACGGCAATTCTTAAAATATGTTTTTTAAGGTTATTGGTAAATTTCGTGAAGATAATTTTATGTTCGAATAAAAACTATCTTTATATAAACTAAATTAACATGTCAGCAACGCATTTTATCCTATCGGCTATTTGCATAGGTTTTGCAAATACCTGTATTGAATGGTTTGTTATCGGGTTTTTGTTCCACAAGGCCCAGGCGCTTACTCCTGGTACATGGAAACCGGAAAGCAAGCGTAGTTATATGTACAGCACGCTATTATCATTGCTGTTCGGTGCTGTTTTTACACTTTTCTATTTTAAAATAGGCGTTAATTATGTGCTTTTAGGAAATATCTGGTCGCATATTAAACTGGGGCTCATTTGCTTTGCATGTTTCAGCTTCATAGCAGAGATCAGCAACGCCATTTATATCAATTATGATAAAAAGTTTGTTGCCGGCAAGCTGATTTCTTCCTGTCTTAGCATCGTTGCCGCAGCGGTTATTGCAGGCTTTTTTTGCTGGAAGTAATAACCCACGTTCAAAAAGGCATGAAATTACGTGCATTCAAAACCGGATTAAACGAGATTTTGCCATTCCGTGCATTGCACTTGCAGGAAACAAATTTCCAGGTAAGATACAATGCCTGTCATGAACGCGGCTGGACGGATTCCTGGCTGATCACCCTGGATGATAAAGCGATAGGCTACGGATCGGTAAAAGGAGTGGAGATAGCCGACAGAGATGCCGTTTTTGAGTTTTACATAGCGCCCTCTTTCAGAAAATATACCCGTCCGGCATTTTCCGAATTATTAGCCGAATCGGCGGTAATATTCATTGAATGCCAGAGTAACGACCTGATGCTTTCATCAATGCTTTATGAGTTTGCAGAAAATATCAATTCAGACGTGGTGTTATTTGAAGACCACTCTGCAACTTCATTAACAATACCCGGCGCTATTTTTCGTCGCGGGAAAGACGATGACTTTATATTTGAACATACTGAGAACCAAAAGGAGATTATGTCATCGAAATTAATGGAGCGATCGTTGCAACCGGCGGATTTATGCTGCACTATAATAAACCATTCGCTGACTTGTATATGGAAGTTAATGCGGCACAGCGAAGAAAAGGTTTTGGCAGCTTTTTGTTACAGGAAGTAAAAAAGGAATGTTACCTGAGTGGTCGTGTGCCCGCCGCCCGCTGCAATATTGAAAATAAAGCATCCATGTATACACTACTGAGGGCTGGATTGAAAGTAGCTGGCTATATGCTTACCGGGCGTGTTAAATTCAAAGCAGCAAATTGATCAGCCCCCGGAAGATTTCCTTATAAACAGTTTAGATTTAAGCACATGCTCTTTTTTTTGAATATACATCCCCTTTTTTTCCAGTTCATCAAATAGCAGTGTGGCCGCTTTGCTTCCCATTTCAAATGCTGGCTGAGTAATGGTTGATAAAGGCGGGCACAATAACGGCGCTATATGCAGGCTGGAGAAACTGATCACTTTCAGATCTTTGGGGATATTAACGCCTGTATCATTACAAACATAATAGGTGGCAAATGCCAAACGCTCAACAGAACTGAATATGCCATCCGGCTTAATTTCTTCTAAAACCTTTTTCAGAATAACATAATTTTCTTTTTCATCATTACTGCAATCAATCACAAGTTCATCATCAAAATCTATATGGTGCTTTTGCAAAGCATCAATATAGCCCTGCATGCGCACTTTACCAATTGAAATACTTTTATTAACAACCAGGTATGCAATTTTACGGCAGCCTGTATCGATCAGGTGTTCGGTAGCAGCAAAACTACTGTCGTAGTCATTGGTGGTAACTTTTGCTGCCTCAATATCTTCATATACACGGTCGAAAAACACTACCGGTACATTTTTTTGTTCGAGTTTTCGTAAATAATTGTGATCGCTTGCCTCACCCGACACCGACATGATAATACCATCGACCTTTCCGTTGTTCAAATAGTTTACAAACGATACTTCTTTTTCAAAAACATCATCGGTACGGTACAGCAAAATGTAAAATCCTTTTTTGCGTGCAATTTCCTCGATCCCATTGATGGCCTGGGCAAAAAAATCATTGGCTATCTCCGGTACAATAACTGCTATAGTTTTGCTTTTTTTATCGCGCAGGTTACTGGCATAATGGTTTGGCAAAAAATTATGTTCGCGGGCAAAGGCTAAAATTTTTTCTTTAGTGTCCTTATTAATATCCGGGCTGCCGTTAAATGCTCTCGAAATAGTAGAGGTTGAGATCTTTAATTCTTTCGCCAGTTTTTTAATATTAATATTATCCATATTTACGCTAATCGTTTGTATTACAGGCCAAATTAAAAAAAAACAGGGTGTTTGGTTTAAAATCGAATTTATAATTATGTAAATATAACGCGGATACTATTAAAAGTTTAATAACAAGCGTTGATATTTATATTTTTTTAATAAATGGCATCTGCTTTGTGTAGTATAAAGCAGCTAAAGAAAAAGATAATGCCAAAAAAAATATTAATTGTAGAAGATAATGTGCAGATGGTTGAAATAATGACCTACATTTTAATGAATTGTGGCTATGAAGTTGTTTCATTGCCAAACGGCAACGATGTTTTTACCCACATTAAAACCGACCACCCCGACCTTGTTATCCTTGACAATGTATTACCCGGGATGCACGGAACCGAAATTTGTCAACTAATAAAATTAAATAAAACCACACAAAACCTGCCCGTTATTATCTGTTCGGGTGACGATGACATTGACAAAGCCTTAAAACAAAAAGGAGCACCGGACGATATCTTGTATAAACCTTTTGACATTAACGGCCTGATTGATATGGTTGCCTTTCGACTGGCTGCCTGAGTTTTTAGTCTGAAGCCCGAAGTCTTTAGTCATAAGTCGAATTTTGCACCTTTCTTTGCTTTGGACTTGAGACTTCGGGCTTTCGACTTAAGACTTAAACACTAATTGCTGTACAAAATATAAGCCGCAGTGGCCGGAATAGTAACCGTTCCGGCGACACCGGTTTTAATTCCCTTTTCATTAATTGTATTTTCATCCGCAGCAACCACCCAGTTTCCCTGGGGTACCTTAATCGTTTTTGCAGTGATGTTCCCGTTTAAAATGACCAGAATATTTTTCCAGCTATCGCCATTGGCATTATTGCTGATCTGGTATGCGATCAGTCCGATAACGCCGGTATCTAAAAAATTCAAATTATTTACGATCATTTGGGTTGATGGCATCCTGAATGCCGGGTGGTTTTTCCGCAGGGCAATCAAACCTTTATAATATTCAAAAACGGCCTTGTATTTGGTTTTGCGGCTCCAGTCAAACTGGTTGATGGAATCAGGCGATTCAAATGAATTGGCGATACCTTGTTTGGTCCGCAACAATTCGGCCCCGGCATGCAAAAATGAAACACCCTGCGATGTTAATACAACTGCTGCCGCCAACTTATCCATTTTTATCAGATCAGCTTCACTTGCCGCAGAATTTGAAATTTTAAGCCGGTCGAATAAAGTATTATCATCATGGCAGGATACATAGGTAATGGCCTCATAAGGCTCCGCCGCCCAGGGGGCTTTTGAATAATTAACAGCCAGATCATTAACCTGCGGGTTGGGCGTAGCCGCCACAATGCCGAATTTCACACTTTCAACCATCGTCGTGTTTCCGCTTACAAAGCCTTTTTCCTTTACACTGCTCCAGCCGCCTTTTAGTCCATCCCTGAAATCGTCGCCAAAAACAGCGATCTTATTAAGTTTTGAAACATTCTTTTTTACAGCCCGCAATGCCTCAGGCATGGGGCTGTTGCCTGCTGTCCAACCTTCGCCATAAATGAAAATCGTGGGATCAATTTTATGCAGCGTATCATTGATCATATTCATGGTTGTAATATCATGCACGCCCATCAAATCAAACCTGAAACCATCCAAATGGTATTCTTTGGCCCAGTAAACTACCGATTCGATCATGAACTTGCGGGCCATTGGCATTTCCGAAGCTACCTCATTACCACAGCCTGTAGCATTTGAATATGAGCCATCGGGGTTATGGCGGTAAAAATAGCCCGGCGCAAACTGGCTGAAATTTGAGCCTTTAATATCGCTGGTATGGTTATAAACCACATCCAATATCACCCTTAGTCCGTTTTTATGCAGGGTTTGCACCATTTTTTTAAACTCCTTTATCCTTACATTACCATCATAAGGGTTTGTGGAATAACTGCCCTCGGGCACATTATAGTTTAAAGGATCATAGCCCCAATTGTATTTATTGGCCTCCGGTTTCGTTTCATCAATCGAATTAAAATCAAAACAAGGCAGCAGGTGTACATGGGTTACGCCAAGCTGTTTAATATGGTCAAGCCCGGTAGGTTCGCCATCGGGGCTTTTTGTCCCGTTTTCTGTCAGGCCCAAATACTTCCCTTTTTGTGTTATCCCCGAGTTCGGACTGATGGAAACATCCCTGATATGCAACTCATAAATGATAATATCATTGAAACTTTTAAGCACTGGTTTTTCATCGTTCGCCCAATTTTCGGGGTTGGTTGAAGTCATATCGGCCACCATTCCGCGTTTCCCGTTAACGCCAACCGCTTTGGCATAAATATCCGGGCATTCCGAAAGCCACATGCCGTCCTGCATCACCTGGAAGGTATAATATTTATTTTTCAGGTCTTTGCTGATCGATGTTGTCCAAAGGCCATTGATCCCTTTCTCCATACTGATAGCGCCGATGGCCTGGCCGCCGTCGCCCGCCTCATACAAACGCAATGTTACCTGTGATGCTTTTGGCGCCCAAACTTTGAAGTCGGTTTTGGATGGCGAATAGGCGACACCGAGATCGTTACCGGAATAAACCGGGTAAGCATCAAACGGCCCGGTTGATTGGGCAAGCCCAGCGGTTGTAAGCATGGTTATAAATACAATAGTTAAAATAAATCCGGGATTTTTCATAATTGGTTTTCTGCAATCTGACTGAGTTAGATTGAGGGATAAATATAGAATAAATTGACCAATACGTTTAATTTCTCCATTTAAACGATTTTTCATCGATAGCCCGCATGGTGCAAAGTATGCCGTTTACATGATCGTATTCGTGCTGCAAAAGCTCTGATAATGCTCCTTCCATTTTCCAAACCCGCGGTTGCCAGTTTTCATCAAGGTATTTTATGTTAAGGGAATGATGCCTTTTTACTTTCACCAGTAAATTGGGGAAGCTCATGCAATCGTCCCATAACTCGAAAAGCTCCTCGCTCAAATCAATCAGTTCAGGATTGATAAAAATAACCGGGCTATCTATGTTCATATAAATGAGCCTTTTCATAATACCCAATTGCGGCGCAGCAATGGCCCGGCCAAAATTATATTTCAGCCTTATTTCCTTCATTACATTGTCCAGATCGGCAACCCAGTCTTTAACCAATGGCAATTCCGTTTCTAAAACAGGCTCGCAGGTTTCATAAAGGCGGGGATCGCCCAATAAAAGAAGGTCGGAAAGTGTTTTCAAACTTTGGTTTAATTTGTTTGATACAATATTAGGTTTTTTGCATCAAAACAATCAGAAATGGAATGCCTTGTTTTTGTAACGGGGTTGAGACACAAAAAAGGGGATCCGCACCAGCGAAGTCCCCCTCTAAATTAAAGCTAAACCTATTACTTCAAACTTGCCTGTATCTCAGTTATCGCTTCTAAATGTGCCTGCACAACCGCAACGGTTTTAGATGCAAATGTTTTTAAATCGGCATCGGTACCATTTTGCGCTTCATCCTGAAATAATTTAAGTGCATCTTTATGCCCCTTGATCATGGCGTCAACATAAGCTTTATCAAAGTCTTTAACTGTTTTTCTGCCAAGCTCGTCTATTTTTTTCTGGTCGTCGGTTGTAACCGCAGCCGGTATGGAAATATTTTTAGTTTTTGCAAGGTCGGCTAATTCAGTATTTGCTGCACTGTGGTCTTTTACCATCATGGCGCCAAAATTCCTGATTTTCTCATTCGCGCTTTTTTGCTGGGCCAGGTTACCAAGGGCAACTTCGGCAAGCCCGCCAGCCGCAGCATTACTTGCAAATTTGGCATCATCATTATTTACGGCGATACCACCTGTAGCAGAGGCGTTGATGCTGGTATCTTTAACTTTATTTAAACTGTCGGCTGCTGCCTTGTCATCCTTTGGCTTGCTGTTGCAGGCCTGGATCGCATAAACGCCAAGGGCGAGTATGAACATATAACATAACTTTTTCATAGGATAATAATTTGTTTTCCTGATAAACAAATTATTTGCCTTTAAGTTTGCTGAACCCTGTTTTAGGTTGACAAGTGTTTCTATTTGATCAGCTCAGTTCCTTCATCAGTTTATCAAAGGCTTCCTTTAATTCGGCCAGATCATTCTCAAGCTTAACCACTCTCGCCTCCAATCCGCCATGACTTCTTGCCGGGGCTTCATCAGCGAAATCATCCTCATTATATTCGGGAGTTCCGCTTAATAAATGCGCATATCTGGTTTCCTTTTGTCCGGGACGACGGGGCAATTCCACTAAAAAAGGCATTTCAGGCGAACTCAACCTCTCAAGTGCAGCCTGTAACTCTTCAAGCGACTCAAATTCATGCATCCTGCCCGAATTGGTATTTAACTCACCCGGCGTTTGCGGCCCCCTTAACATCAAAAGGCAAATAATAGCCACTTCCGATGGTAAAACAGGGAAAACGATGGCAAAATTGTGTTTATATTTTACCGAGCGGATAGATCCGCCGGTAGCCGTGGAAATCAGGCCCTTCCTTTTCAGTGTGTTTAGCGCCTGTGCAACGGTATCTTCATCATATTGCACCACCGGTCTGCGCGATGTTTTTTGGTTACACGCCAGGGTAAGACTATTGATGGTCATGGGATAATAATCGGGCGTGGTTTTGCTTTTTTCCATTAATGAACCAAGCACACGCAATTCTTCGGCACTCAGTACAGGTAAAGTTATCGGTGAATCCATGGGGCTAAATATAGTTTATTTCGGATTTATTATTGTTGTACGGTTGGAATGTTGCAAAGTTGGAATGTTGTGACCCGTTTTAATTCCGAAATCGAAACTCCGAAATCCGAAATCCTCTGTTATTATTGTTGTACGGTTGGATTGTTGTGTACCCTTTTTATTCCGCGATCGAACCTCCGAAATCCGAAATAAATATTGATTATTGCTGAAATATCCGGTTTCTTTGCATGTTATATGTCTATGTTCATCGCATCATTAAATTCGGGGAGTAATGGTAATTGCTATTATGTCGGTAATGAGCAAGAGGCGGTATTGATTGATGCAGGGATCTCCTGCCGCGAAACGGAAAAACGGATGCTGCGGCTGGGGCTCAACATCCGCAAAGTAAAGGCCATTTTTGTATCGCACGAACACTCTGATCATATCAACGGCATACCGGTGCTGTCCAAAAAATACCGGTTGCCGGTTTATATTACCCGGCCAACCCTAACAAGCGGCAGGTTGAGTTTGGAGGAAGAGCTTGTTAAATCTTTTTCTGCTTTTCAAACGATCTGTATTGGTGAATTGCATATTACCGCGTTTCCAAAAGAACATGACGCGAGCAACCCCCATAGTTTTATCGTTACCTGCCGGGATATAAATGTGGGTGTGTTTACTGATATTGGCATAGCCTGCAAACACGTAGTGGATCATTTCAGCAGGTGCCATGCAGCATTCCTTGAGGCTAACTACGATGATGAAATGCTCGACAATGGCGGGTACCCTTATCATTTAAAACGCCGGATCCGCGGCGGGCAGGGCCACCTCTCCAATAAACAGGCTTTGGAACTTTTCACAGTGCACCGGTCGCCTTTTATGAGCCATCTGCTACTTTCGCACCTTTCAAAAAACAACAACGATCCGCAATTGGTGCAGGAACTATTTGATGCCTGTGCTGCGGGGGTATATGTTAGCGTAGCTTCCCGCTATAAGGAGTCGGCAGTATATCAGATCGGGGCTGATAATGGTATAGCGATTAAGCCGTTCCGTTTACCGCCGCCAATAATACAGCAGCCCACTTTATTTTAATTTTCCTATTCCCTTTTTATGGAAAAACACAGCCATCCCATCATCTGATGACTGGATAATGTTGTTTGGTTCAGATAGTTTGTCCGGTAATTTTAGCGCACCAGTACCAGGCTTTTTTAGGGTCTTCGCGCAAAACACCATCGAATAATTTATTTAATGGTTCCGAAGTTTCTTTAAAGTAGGCCGTGGTTTCATTGGAATCCAGCAGCTCCTCTTTTAGATGGGTGGCGAATAATTTATACAAATCGGCCATAATCGCATTTTTTGAGGCCTCGGCAAGTGCGATATAAAAACTTATGTGTGCATCGACACATTCGCTGAGCAAATTTGCGTTAGCAGCTTTTGTCCGTTTACCCAAAAAGTGTTCGAGTTTTGAAATGTCGTTACCCGTGCGGTTCAAGGCAGCCTTTTCAGCTATCTTCAGTTCAAGCAATTGCCGGACTTCATTGATGTCTTTTTGCCCGGCTCTTTTTAGTCTTTGCGACAAGGGCTCGTTTATCCCGGAGGTGTCTTTGATGAAAGTTCCAACACCCTGTTGCACTCTCAAAAAACCGGAGTTGACCAAAATTTTAACCGCCTCCCTAATGGTTGACCGTCCAACACCAAAATTGCGCATTAGCTCGGCCTCAACCGGCAACTTCTGGTTCACCTTGTAGCCGCCTTTCAGTATTTTCGCCTGCAACTGGGAGGCAACTTCGTCGGCTAATGACTTACGGGGGATAATATTTGAGTTCATCCTATCATCTGATGAATACAAATATGGGTATATTTTTTTCAAAAACAAATGGGCAACGGCTTTGTTTTTGCTCATCAAATCGGTGTAAGGAAAAAAGGTTTTTTCAAAGTCAGGCGCGGTTTAAAAAACACCTCTACGACACTATTAATGATGAATTGTTTTGGAAATATGGCAGATATTGCAGACATTAGAAAAATATCTAATTAAATTATCACGCATCAAACCTTGCCACATATGGAAAAATCTGCTATTTATTGTTTTTCACAAAAGGGACACAGCCGTATTATTAATTTAAAAAATCCACAACCTTATTCAAAACAAACTTGATTACGGCCGGCATGACAACTGAGAATTTTGCACTCAATACTTGCTAATTACGCTGGCAATGACGTGGTTATCATGCCATCTTTTGCTTAGAAAGCGAATAGACTAAAATTAATATCAGGGTGTTTTTACGGTATAAAAAAGGGCGTTATCACGGTGAAGCACGTAGATAATAATGCAGAAATTGGCACCAACCATATAAATTAACTTAAAACTATAAAAAATGAAAAAATCAGTATTCGCGATCTTGACCGCTTTTATCATCCTGGTTTCTGTGGCATGCAACCAAAAGGGGAAGCAAAACGGAAATCCGTCAGATAGCGGCAAAACAAATGCAGCGGCTCTTGCAGCGCCGCCGGCAAATAGTTTTACTTTAAACGCCATTCCCGCTGACAGCGCCAATGCAATGGTGAAAAAATTCACGCTCGATCCGGGTCATTACGACCCGAATCATCATACCTGTATATGGTTTAGCAAAGCCGCCTTACAGCAGATGGACACTGTTTTAAATACTACGCCAAACAGTGATGGTATCCGGTTTTATTTTGCCAGAGAACTGGCAAGCGGTAGCTATACAACAATAGCGGTTTCCACTTCGGATGGCGGGGTTAATCCGCAAGATACTTCAAAACATATCCACAACGATTATTTTCAAACAAGCAACCCTTCCGGCGGAATTCCAATGGCGGGCAAACTTGGAGATACTACCCCTGCGCAGGGGGCTTTATTATATAGCCCTCACTCCCCATGCAAAACGGCAGATACCTGTAAAGAAAAAGGGCAGCACTATATAAGTTGCGCTAAGGCTTACAGAATGGTGTATATCAACTGTAAGCCAAATGATTCAATTAACGCAAAAGCCGAATGGTTTGATAAAGGAGTGATAAAGGATTTGATTAATGCTATTCCAACCGGCGGCGGACTACGGCTTTATTTTGCAAAGCACTCCGAAGCAGCACCTGGTGATAAAGTACCCAGAACCGCATTTGTGCTTATGGTAACGCAATCTATAAACGGGATACAAACAGATGAATTTGTTTGTCTTCCGATCCATCCAAAATATAAAAACTTTATTCCTTTGACCGGAGGAGGAACCGATAACGGAGAAATGTGCCCGCTTAATTGTTCCGGCGTTACATTGCCATCAAATTAAAAAAATTACCACTGAATTTATATCAATGTTACACTATCTTACATTAAACACTGCCGTTGAAACAATTTGTTTCGTAATTGCATTTTTATGTTTAAAAAAAGATCCCGGTTTAGTGTGGCGAAGCATGATTTTGTTTCTTTTTGTAACTTGTGTTACAGAAATGTCAGGTATCTATTTCAGAGGGCTTTATCTTGCAGACAGGGTGCATGTTCACCCCAATATCTGGCTTTATAATTTGTTCCTTTTATTTCAGGCAGGATTTTTTAGTTGGATGTTCCAGCATTTATTGAACAAATACATTAAAAGCAGGCCCATTATTGTTAGTGGGCTTGCTTTGCTTGTCATGATATATGCTTATGAAATTTTCACTCACGGTATTTTCGTATACAATGAATTAACAAATACCGTAATGTCCGTTCTAATCGTTTTATATAGCTTCTATTTTTATTACTGTTTAATTAAAGATGAAGCATATATCAAGCTAAAGAATTCACCAGAATTTTGGTGGGTTGCCGGCGTTTTGTTTTTTTATTTTGGGACAACCGCATGTAATCTCTTTTATGACAAACTTGCTTCCATAATAATCAACACGAAACAAAGTTTTAATTATTTAAAATATCTTTTTTACGCATTTAATGTCCTGTTATATGGCTGCTGGAGCTATTCATTTATCTGTAGAAAATGGCTGACGACATCAAAGGTTTAATTTTAACAATTACCCTGATTTTCTTAATTGCGCCTGCTTTCATTTTGCTTTATATCGTTGTTTACAATCGCCGCAAAAAAAAGCATATGGAGGAAAAGGAAATGATGAAGCTGACCTTTGAAACCGAACTGGTTAAAACCCAGTACGAAGTGCAGGAACAAACCATGCAAACCATCGGCGCCGAACTGCATGACAATATTGGCCAGTTGCTAAGCCTTACCTCCTTAACTTTAAACTCCATAGAACTGGATAACCAAACAAAGGCCAAACAAAAAATTGAAACTGCTATTGATCTCACTATCCGCTCCATCAAAGAACTGAGACTACTGGGCAAACTATTGCAGGGCGACCAACTGGTGGTAATGGGCCTGTCAGAAGCCATAAAGCACGAGATCAGCTGGATGGAGCGTGCCGGGAAATACAGGATCATTTATACGCAGGCGGAAGAAATGCCTGCCGCCAGTAACCCGGATAAAGATCTGATCCTATTCAGGATCTTGCAGGAAATTTTGAATAATATTATTAAGCATGCCGCTGCCAGTGAGTTAACTATTAACATGGAATACATGGATGGCATATTGCAATTACAAATAGCGGATAACGGAGTGGGTTTTGATGCTGATACCTTAGCTTTAGAACAGCATGGGATGGGTTTATATAACATCCGCAAAAGGGTAGGAATCATTGGCGGTGAGGTGGAAATAAAATCAACCCCTGGCGCAGGGACTCAGATAACTATTATCATACAATATCCTTAGCCTCACCTAAATCCTCTCCAAAGGAGAGAGGACTTAAAGCAAGAGCGAAGTTAGAACCCTCTCCTTTGGAGAGGGCAGGGTGAGGTAAATAACAACAAGGAAGGGCAAAACAGCTATACTTTAAAAAAATGGGAACAGATCAAATTAATATCGCAATTGTTGACGACCATACCCTTTTCAGGAATGGCGTTGCTGCGCTGATGGGTGAGTTTGAAGAATTAAATGTTGTTTTTGAAGCGGAAAACGGCGAACAACTACAGCAAAAACTGGTAAAGCATCCCATGCCGCAGGTGATCCTGATGGATATTAATATGCCGGTGATGGATGGCTATGCGACCACCAAATGGCTAAAAGAAAACCACCCCAAAATAAAAGTACTGGCGCTTAGCATGTTCGAAGATGATAAAGCGGTAATAAAAATGATCAGGAACGGCGCAAGCGGCTATGTATTGAAAGAATCTAAACCAAGCGAATTGCTGGACGCCATAAAAAGCATTAATGAAAAAGGCATTTATATTAATGAACTGGTATCCGGAAAGTTATTGCGTTCTGTCTCCGACAAAGAAGAGGCGCCTGATTTTTCGAAAAAAGAACTTGAGTTTTTAAAATTATGCTGCTCGGAATTAACCTACAAAGAAATTCCCGACCAGATGAATGTGAGTCCGCGTACCGTTGATAACTATCGCGAGGCGTTGTTTCTGAAACTCAGCCTTAAATCAAGAACGGGCCTTGTTTTGTACGCTTTGCAAAATGAAATATTTAAGTTCTGAGGGCTGAAAAAGAGTCGAAAAAAAAGTACCGGGCAAAATTTGTGCGATTATATCACATAGCCTTAATTCACATTTTAACCTGATTCCCGTATCTTGGCTCCTGATTCTCATCAGTATGGAACGAAGAACACTCCTTAAAAATATTGGCGGCCTATTGCTTGTTCCCGCATTGCCTTTTAACAGCTTTTCCGGCGAAAAAAAACCTGTTTTGCGGGTGGCGCACCTCACCGATGTACATTTAAAAGACAAGTTTGACGCCCCTGCCAGGTTCGCAAAATGCCTGCATCATGTGCAGCAGCAGCCCGGCGTGGATCTGATATTGAATGGCGGCGACATTGTGTTCGATATGAACAAGGAAAACATCGATACCATTAACGCCCAATGGAAATTATGGCATTCCATCATCAAATCCGACTGCAGCCTGCCCATGCATTATATTTTAGGCAACCATGATGTTTGGTGGAATGAGAACGACAAGGGTCAGGCGCTCTACGGCAAAAAGTTTTCCATGGACCAGATCCAGCTAAGTGCGCCTTATTACAGCTTTATCAAAAATGGCTGGAAATTTATTTTGCTGGATAGCGTGCATTTAGATATCGATGATACCTGGTACATGGGCAAATTGGGCGATGTGCAGTTTGCCTGGCTGGAAAATGAGTTGAACAATACACCGGCAGCCATGCCGGTCCTCGTGATGTCGCATATTCCGCTGCTGACAGCTACCAACCTGGTTGACGACGAAGTCGCAGTGAACAAATGGGAAATATTGGGCGGCGAGATGCATACTGATATCAGTAAAATTGCTACCCTGTTTTATAAGCACCCTAATGTAAAACTGTGCCCGAGCGGCCACATCCACCTGCGCGATAAGGTGGTGTATAATAATGTTACCTACCTGTGTAACGGCGCTGTCAGCGGCGCCTGGTGGGAGGGCAATAAACGCGAAACCGCGCCCGGCTATGGCTTAATTGATCTTTATGCCGATGGCAGTTTTGATGAACGCTATGTGAATTATTGAGTTCGGAAATTTGCTTAAAAAAATACGGGCGATTATCTCCTGGCCAATGTTCAACCTCAACCGACAAAGCCAGTAGGTTAAAGAAAACACAGCTGCTCTTTGCCGTCTGCAGAAGGGAGATTCTGTGTTAAAAATCAAAACGGCTTTATTTCAGACGAACCTATTGTTTCCCTAAAACCTCCTCCAGCTTGTTCTCCAGGTCATCGCCGCGAAGGTCTTTTGCGATGATCTTGCCTGTAGGATCGATCAGGAAATTTGCCGGGATGGAGGAAATGGAATATAAAGTTGCAACCTGGTTATTCCAGAATTTCAGGTCCGATACCTGTGTCCAGCTCAATCCGTCATTTTGAATGGCAGCCAGCCAACTTGCTTTCCCATCGGGTTTATCAAGCGATACGCTCAAAATAGTGAAGTTTTTATCTTTATACTTAGTATAGGCTTTTACCACATTGGGGTTTTCCTGCCGGCATGGCCCGCACCACGATGCCCAAAAATCAAGCAAAACATATTTCCCCCTGAATGATGACAGTGTAACAGGTGCCCCGTTTACATCATTCTGGCTAAAATCGGGCGCCATTACGCCAATGGCGGTATTTCTTAAAACATCCAGCGATTTCTTTAAAACCTTGGCTGTCTCCGTGTTTTTCAGCGCATCAGATAATGAGTTGAACAAGGGGTCAATTTCAGTAGGATCGGGAGAGGGACCGCCTACCGAATATAGGGCAAGTAAACTCAGGTAACTGTCGGGGTTCGATAAAATAAAGACCTTAAGCGCAGCCTTTTGAGCCATTTGCAATTCTTTGTGTTTCGCCTGCATCGCATTCTGAAATTCGGCAGTATTTTGCTGCGCGGGAGTGGCGGCGCTTTCCTGTTCTTTCAGTTTTTTGGCCTGCTCAATTACGGGAGTTAAATCGGCCATTAATTTTTTGTTTTCATCATTTATTTTTGATCCGGTAATCTGGGCCTTTGATAAAGAATCCTTGCTGTTTATTGCAAATTCCCCTTTATCAATATAAAAGCTGATGTTGTCGGCAGTGGTATCCAGCGTGTTCAATCCAAAGCCATACTTGTCGATAACCATCATGGCAGAAGAGGGGGTCATTATTTGTCCTTTGAACTCAAAACTACCATTAGTGATCAAAGCCGAGTCAATCACCCGATTTGCGCCTAACTGGTAGATAAGGTAGGCCCTCGACGGGGTATTCAAATTGCCCACTTTCGCCTTAATTGCAAATGTTTGTGGCGCTTGTGCAAATGCCATTACCGGCAACAGCGCTATGATGTATAAAAATATTCTTTTCATCTGTTTGATTGAACTATAAGCTGTTATAACGGATAAATAGCAAATGAATTATACCGTTTAATTTAATTTTTGGTAAGTGCGCCACCACAGATCGGGCATTTCGCCGGAAACTGCTGTTTTATAATCCTCATACCCACAGGGCACAAGGTGAAAACGTTCGTTTTTTGACCCGCCGGTAGGGTAAGGCACCTGCATCCACCAACGGTCGGTTTTTTTGCTTTTTACGAAAACCAGTTCATGTTCGTCATGCTTTAAGCTGGTTTTATAAATGAGGTACTGGGATTTAGGATTGAGCGGAAAATCCTTTTTACGGTTATAAACGCCATCGATAAAATACCATACCATCTGGGCGATCAGCAAAGCGGTTTGCCCGTTATTGTCATACGCGGGGTTAAATTCATAAAACCCAATGGAACTTAATTTGTCATTGATACCGGCGTACCTGGCTAACCGGCAGGCTTCTTCGCCGTAAAAACCATTAGGCCCGGCATTGGCATTTCCCATTGCATCTGCGGAACGGATTGCGCCGATATCAAAACTTACCATGCTGGCATTTCGGATAATCGGTTCGGCAACGGCCACATTCCCGCTCAATTCGCCAAGGCGGGTGGTGTCAAAATAAAGCTTATCCATCACCCGCAAACTTTCCTGGCTTATAAAATAGGTTTGATAGCCTAAGTTGCTGAAATTAAAAAGGTAATTGGGCTCATGCAAAAAAATCCTGTTGAGGTACGACGCGGATGTAGTTTCAACGCTTTCGCTGCCGTTGTCATCCTCATCCAAATCAAAAGCCTGGTCGATAATAACCAGATCTACTTTTTGCTCCAGGGTTTCATAAGCCATGTACTGGGCATAGGTTAAATCCTGACCGCCGCCTAAGATCACAGGAATGATATCTTTTTTGATAAGCTCATTGACCACCGTTTTAAGGGCGAAATATGTATCGCTCACGGTATCACCCTGCCGGATATTGCCAAGATCAATAATTTTGGTTGGATAATTGCCTTCGTTAAGCCGGTATAATTTCTCGCGGATATAATCAGGCCCCAGCGCACAGCCCACATTGTTGACTGCAAAACGGTCCTCCTGTACCCCGATAATGGCAATAACTGCCTCCTGTTCAAGGTCGGGAAAGCTCTCTGCAAAGTATTCGATCTTGCTGCCTAACTGACTGGTATAGTATCCCTTTGCAGGGATGATCTTTTCAATAGCAACAGGCGTAAAAAAATCGGATAGAGACATCTTGTAATGTGCAAATTTTTGATGTGCAAATGTGCAGATTTTTTAATTCCGGGATAGACAAAAATCTGAACATTTGCACATATTGCGATTTGCGAATCGTTTAATTCCTCATGAAACAAAAAATCCGCACATTTGCACATGTGCACATCAGCACATCAATCTATGATTTTAATCACCGGGGCAACTGGGTTTTTGGGTTCGGAACTGGCAATGCAGCTTGCAAAGCAGGGTGAGCATATCCGTTGCACAAAAAGGGCAAAGTCAGTGGTCCCGCAAATATTAGTTCCTTTTCAGCAGCAAATAGAGTGGGTTGAAGCTGATATCCTGGACATTTTCGCGCTTGCAGATGCAATGATTGATGTTACAAAGGTATATCACTGCGGCGCCTGGGTATCCTTAAAACAGGCTGATAAAAAACCCATGATCAATACCAATGTTACCGGCACTGCAAACCTGGTAAACATTTGCCTGGAAAATAAGATCAGAATGGTGCACGTAAGCTCCATTGCTGCTATTGGCCTTGCCAAACCCGGTGAACTGGTAACAGAAAACCATCACCTTGACCAGGCAACCGAAAACGATGGTTATGCTATATCGAAATTAGAAAGTGAAATGGAAGTTTGGCGCGGTATTGCCGAGGGATTGGACGCTGTTATTGTTAACCCCTCGCTCATCATCGGCGCAAATGCCGGCAAAAACGGCAGCGGGCAACTATTTGAAACCGTACGCAAGGGACTTAAGTTTTATACCGCAGGAAGCTCCGGCTTTATTGATGTAGAAGATGTTGCCAAATGCATGATTGCTCTGATGAACAGCAATGTCAGCGCCGAACGCTATATCATCAACGCCGAAAACAGGGATTTTAAACAGGTAACCGCCGAAATAGCCGATGGCTTTGGCATAAAATCACCGGCTATTTTTGCAAAACCATGGATGATGGGTATTGCCTGGCGTGGCGCAGCAGTGGTTTCGTTATTTACAGGAAAAGCCCCTGTAATTGATAAAATTTCGGCACAATCGGCATCGCTGACAAGGAATTACGACAATAAGAAAATCAAACAGGTAACCGGGATTGAATTTAAACCGGTAAGTGTTTCGATAAAAGAAATTTGTGAACGGTTGAAAACGTCGTAGATGCATTGCATCTATACATCGTTAAAATATTTCCTTTAATCCAGGTATACATCTAACAATCCCTCCGGCAAGTCTACCGTAACTATTTCTTTAACCACATCAATCCCCTTGATGATCTCTTCATTGAGAGGGAAAAGGATCTCCTTGTTCCGATAGGCAACTGCGGCTATTATTTGCCGCGGATATTCATGCACCGCTGTTATTACGCCTAAAACACCTTCGTTTACATCAACGGCAGTAAAGCCTTCCAGGTCGAACAGGGTGAATTCCTGTTTCTTTCTTTTGGGTTTTAGTTTATTGGGGAGGTAAATATGTTTTTTTACGAGCAGCGAAGCTTTTTCGATGGTATCTACATCTTCCAAAATAAGATAGGCTGCATTTTTCTGAAGATATTTGATGGAGCTTACAAAGTATGGCACCAGTTTGCCGGTAATTTCAATAAAAATGGTGCTAAACTTCACCGCTTCCAGGCCCTCGAAATCTACATAGATATGCAGTTCGCCCTTTAGGCCTTTGGGCTTTAATATAGTGCCGATGCGGAAATAATCTTCTGTTAACATGCTGTACCTTTTAATTATCGTTAATTAATAACAATATGAGTGAGAAACGACGTTGGTATTCGAAACAAAAAATCTTGCAGTTAACCCTCTTTACCGCTTGCGGAAGAGAGGGTCGACCAGCGTAGCGCAGTCGGGGTGAGTAAACTCGCCGACATGCATTGGCGGCAATATCCGCCGGGTTGACTCACCCGGTCGTCGCTACGCTCGACCACCCTCTCTTTTGCAGGCAAAAAAGAGGGTAAAACGGTCGTTATTTAATATTCAAAACCATCGCTATCCGCAATGCGTAAAAACAAGAATGGCGAAGAACCTGTAGGTGCTTCGCCATTGAATTTATATCTAAATAAAAATTATTCAGCGCTTTCAGCTTCAGTGTCAGCAGCTTCTTCAGCAGGAGCTTCAACTTCTTCAACCGGTGGCGTGTTTTTAGCAACAATAGCAGCAGCTTTTGCTTCTTTCTTCTTAGCCTCAGCAACCAAAGCAGCTTTCTTCGCTTCGTCTTTTGCCGAAACTAAGCCAGTTTTTTTACCGGTGATCTTGTTATCCTTGTGATCAAGCCATTCCTGGAATTTTGTTTCCACTTGCTCTTCGGTCAAAGCACCTTTTTTAAGGCCGCCTTGTAAGTGTTTTTTGTATAAAACGCCTTTGTACGACAGAATCGCACGGCAGGTATCAGTTGGCTGTGCGCCGCTGTTTACCCAATCAAGAGTTTTGTCAAAATTAATGTCGATAGTTGCAGGGTTGGTGTTAGGGTTGTATGAACCTAAACGCTCAATAAAACGTCCGTCCCTTGGTGCGCGTGCATCCGCTACCACGATATAATAAAAAGGTTTCCCTTTTTTACCGTGTCTTTGCAGTCTGATTTTAGTTGCCATTTTTAATTTTTATGTATTCAACATTGTCCCCGGAGTCCTTTCTGCGGGGATGCAAAGGTAGAAAATTATTTTTAAATAAAAAACGTTTTTGGAATCCGAAAGACGGAAAGTCCGAAATTCCGAAAGTTTGCAGCGTGATTAATACGGCTTTATCTATAAAACCTACAATTTCCCGGCCTTTCCGGCTCCCGGCCTTCAATGATTTAAATAAAAATATTTATAAAAAAATCATCAGATATGTTTAGTATCGCAAAATGATAGCAGTTGCCGGTTAGAGACTGGTGGTTAGAGATTAGCGTTTAGTGTAATTCGGACTTTACAGCTTCGGACTTTACTAATCTCCAACCTCCTGTCTCTAATCTCTAAATTTCATTTATTATAACTAACTTTATGCTAACAGCAATAGTCCTTAACTTTTATTATGCAGCTTACTGATCTCAGTTTCCTGTTCGACGACAATCCAAATCCGATGTGGATTTATGAACTATCCACATTGAATATAGTAAAGGTGAATAAAGCCGCCATCACCAAATACGGTTACTCCGAAGCGGAACTTTTATCGATGCGTATCAGTGATCTTCGTCCGCAGGAAGAGCAGGAGAATTTTTATAATTATTTAAATCAAACGGGCATAAATCAGGCTGAGTTTAAGGGGATAAATAATGGGGGTATCTGGAAACACATAAATAAAAGCGGAGAAATTGTTTACGCCGAAATAACAAGTCACAATATAAAGTTTGCAAATACGGATTGCCGGGTAGTAGTGGCCGCCGATGCTACCGAAAAGGTACTTTACCAGGAGCAATTATTATGGACGAAAAGCAACCTGGAAGCCCTTATCAATAATACCGAGGATCAGATCTGGTCGCTCGATAAGGAATGCAGGTATGTTTATATGAACAATGCCTACCGGAAACACATTTCTCATTTTACCGGGATTGAGCCGCAAGAAGGTACTTATTTTTATTTGCACGAAGGCCATAGTCTGGCGGAAATTGAAGAATGGGACCAATACTACAAACGGGCGCTAACCGGCGAACGTTATTCAATTGTAAATGAGAGCATTGACCCCATCACCCAACAGGTGTTCAGTTTTGAAATCAGCTTTAACCCCATTTATAAAATAAAAGGCGACATTACCGGCGTGGGATGCTTTGCCCGCAATATTACTGAGTTATTAGCCACCGAGAAGGCCATCATTGACCAAAACGAAAGGTTGCGGAATATAGCCTCTGTAACTTCGCATGAATTGCGGCGGCCGGTAGCAAGTATGCTGGGGCTGATCAATATTATGGACCGCAGTAATTTTTTCAACCCCGATAACAAAGAAGTTATTGAACACCTGCTCACCGTGGGCAACGAAATTGATGAAGTTATCCGTTTAATTATTGATAAAACTTTTATGGACGGCCCGACAAAAAGTAAGTATCAATCGCCCTGATGTTAAGTCAGCAGTCTTTAGCCGGAAGTCACTGTTGTCCGGTAAAAGGTTTATCTATTTTTTTTACCGGACAGCCGAATTGAAAATGGCTGCGATATTTGCGTTTTGAAAATAATTTTGCTTGTATATTGCAGCTATAAATAGTCTACGAGCAAAAAGATACAATATTTTCGCTGACTTTTACCGGACAGCCGATTTATACTAAAAACATAGAAAGTAAAAAAATAGGGGGGCTTTCTTTTTAAAATGTGCTTAAAAAGCCCCTCTATAGAGTTTTTTCGATGATTTACAAGTTAATTTTATTTTTACCGGACAACAGTGAGCCGGAAGTCATGAGTCAAACTTTGTCCTTTTCTATGCTTGCCACAGCATCAATTTTCGGATGATAAACCTCTTTGGGAATCAAAACTTTCAATCAAATCAAGCCCGATAAGGTTTTTTAATGCTTGTTTTCCTGTTGCGTCCCCGGATAATGAGCCTTCAAAAACTATTCTTCCAGACCCTGACACATATTTTTTAACTATAACCCCGCGCTATTTTATAGTAAGTACCGCCGCGCTGCCGGCGGGCACCTCAACCACAAAGCTTTTTCCATTAACCGGATATTGTTCGGTTGTTTTTGTTTCAAAGGTACCATCAGCATTTAGTGCAGCACCCCCAAAAGAGGCTCCGGCTGTGCAGTGACTGAAGGTGCAGTTAGCCGCAAAACCTGTATCGCAGAGGCGGTTTTGTTTAACCGCACAGTAAAAGAATATTTATTTGTTTCATCTTTATTGATTAGGGTTACGGTGTAATTATTATCTGCTTTAACACAAGCATAGGCACTGCAAAATCCGGGATCACTTATAATTGCCGGGATAATTGTCCCCCCTGAACTTCCATACTTAAAGGCCAGCATGGCGTAATATTCAGGACTGGCATTTAACACACCATTTTGAATAAGCACCGGCGAATAGAAAAGGCCGTAACCTCCATGAAAATTAATGCCATCCCCATTATTTTCGGCTACTGTCCACATAAGGTCAAGCGCCCATAATGCAGAAGCGAAGGTGTCACTAACCCCGGCTTTACCTCCCCCATAAACATTGTTACTTTCGGTGACACGGTAAGGCAAATTATATTTCAGCGATTCATTTTTGATGGCTCGCAGGAAATTGGACAATTTGAAACTATAGGCTAAAATCGTTTGGTAGGTAATAGAGGGATCTGTTGCGGGGCCCGTGAGGTAATAATGCCCGTCCAGCAGTTTTACATTGTTGCTTTCATTTAATGCAAACGAAGATATCCAGTCGGTATTATAAGCAACATCCGGCCCGGCAAATGGTGCTTGTGGGATTTTACTCCTTACAGCCGATAAATAGGATTCCCATTCAGCCTGGTAGGCAGTGTAATTATAATTTGACTGGCGTATACCGTAATTGAACACATCAGGCTCGTTTCCCGACTGAAATGCATACAGGCTACCCACCAGGCTATTACGCACATAAAGCGCTTCATTTGCTGCTGCAGTAACGTCACCGCTGCCCAGGTTTAACCCAAATAGAACCTGCCACCCTATTGCTTTTGAAAAAGCCGATAAACGATCTATATCAGAAGTAGTAAGTGAATCGGCTGTGGTATTGCCGGTTCGTATATTTTCAGACCAGTAAACTTCATCGCTGGTGCCACCACCAATACGTAAAATACCTGGTCCAAGATTTTTTATCATTTGAATAAGAACTTTATTATCCGCGTTTAAAAATTCAGGATTAGCAGACAATATTTTGGTCTCAAAACTTAGTCCTTCAAACGTTGCCGGCAATATATAACCCGGCTGATTTTGATTTACAGTTACAGTAACCGGAATTCCACTGTAAACAATTGAATTTACACGTTCTTTCCGGCAGGAAAACAGAAAGGTAGCCAGTAAAATTATAATCGATATTTTTTTCATGTGACAAGCTTTAGGCTATCGATGTGTAAACATACATTACTTTATCAGGAAAAAGGTTCTTGTAAAACAAAAAACCTCCTTTGCTTTTTCCTTTTATAGTACATCGGAATACGCGGGCGCAACGTTGGGTGTCAGCAGATATATAATTTTTTAATCCGTAATCAGTTAAATCGGATACAGTTAACCGATCGCATCCTATCTGCTTTCATTTTGGTGCTTTGAATATTTGTACTTATTTATTTTAAAATAAATTTGCGTAGGTAAACGCTTACATATAAACTTTAAAAAAATAGGAGGAGATCAAACCATGTCATTTCAAGCGTATCTCGATAACATCCAAACGAAAACCGGCAAAACGCCCGCAGACTTTAAAACTATGGCTGCAGAGAAAGGCCTTGCAACAACCGCAGAAATTTTGGACTGGCTGAAAAAAGATTTTGGATTGGGGCATGGGCATGCCATGGCCATTGTTCACCTGATTGTGCATGAAGAAAACCTGAAGGCAAGCCCTGAAGATAAAACTGCCCAACTATTTGCCGGCAATAAAGGAAAATGGCGGGAGGGCTGGGATAAAATCGCCGAGCAAATTAAAAGGTTTGGCCCGGATGTATCAACTTCTTCTGGTCAAACCTATATTAATCTACTCCGCAACGGAAAAAAATTTGCCATAGTGCAACCTTCGTCTGTTGAACGCATGGATATTGGTATAAAGCTTAAAGGAACTGATGCTGCCGGCCGGCTTGAAGCAGCTGGCACATGGAATGCAATGGTCACCCACCGCGTAAAGGTGACGGTGCCCGAACAAATTGATGCGGAAATTTTTGAATGGCTTAAAAAGGCCTACACTGCTGTATAAACAATTTTGACTGAGCCTGCACAATATTTGCTTTACCTGCTTATCTCCTTATCATCAGGAACAATAGTTTTATCTGTGATATCTCTGATAATATCATCAAGTTCATTTGCTGATATCATTAAAAAATCAAACATCATTTCCCTTTCCGTTGTATGTTCTTTTAAATCTTTAATAAGCGGAATAAGTCCCATAATGCGGGCAAGAGGCGCCCTCACAATGTGTGATTTTATCCATGATATCTCCCGGAGTCTTTCATTCTGTGATTCAATTGCTGCAACGTACTTTAAACGTTCTGTAATATCGCTGGCAATAACAACCTTTGCTCTTTTTCCTTTGAAATCAATAAAATTGCTTTGAATGTCAACATTTATCACTTCGCCATTCTTTTTTACGTGGCGAAAATTCTCCGGGCTGCGCTGACTTTGAGGATCGTTTTCATCATTGAGTAATTCGTCCATTTCAAGAATATCATCCGAAGGTTTAATCGCGTTCACTGTCATTGACAAAAACTCCTCCCTGCTATAGCCGTATTGTTTAATTGCCGCATTGTTAACATCCAGATATTTTAAGGTGCCTAATTCAAACACCCACATTGGCAGAGGAGTTAAATGAAATAATTCGCTGTATTTTTTTTCCGATTCGGCAAGCTCAGCAATTGTTTTTTTCCTTTCGGTGCTGTATAAAATGCTTTTGTATAATGAGAGGGATGTTAATTCATCCTTTAACATATAATCAGAAACACCCAGCGAAATTGATTTCACACTAAAATTAAAATCAGAATAGCCCGTTAAAACAATAACCGGCGTATTTGGGCAAAGGTCAACTATGCCGTTAATAAGGGGCTCCCCTATTTTATCAGGCAGGGAAAGGTCAAGCAGTACAATGTCAAATCTGTTTTCGGAATTTGATAATTGCTCACTGGCGTCCTTAAAATTTAAAGCCGATGAAATTACGGGCGCTTCAATTTGTTCAAATAAAAAATCCTCGATGAGTGCAAAATCACCCGGGTTGTCTTCAATTACCAAAATTTGGTATTCTCTTTTATCTGCAGCCATAATTTTATTTGCCGGGGATGGTAACAATATTGATCCAAAAATCTTCAATTTTTGAGATCGCCTTCATAAAATCGCCCACTTCAATAGGTTTAGTGATATAGCAATTTACGTAGTTTTTGTAGGATAATGAAATATCTTTTTCCGACGAGGAGGTGGTTAACATAATTACAGGAATACTTTTAAACTTGTCGTTGCTTTTTAAAAAAATCAGCACCTCGTGGCCATTTATTTTAGGAAGGTTTACATCCAATAAAACCAGGTCGGGATAATGGCTTTTATGCTGTAATTCTTTAAAAAAGTTAATCGCTACTTCTCCATTTCTGATCACCCTGATTGTATTCACAATCCTGCTTTCCTCAAATGCCTCGGTAGTAAGCATTATATCACCTTCATTATCTTCAATCAACAAAATATTTATTGAATTCATTTTTTAATGTGCTTTAGTATAGTAAAATAAAATGTGCGGCCCTGCCCTAATTCTGAATCAACCCAAATCTTTCCGCCCAGGTTTTCTACAATCTTTTTAGTAATTGCCAAACCTATCCCGGTACCCGAATATTCGTCTTTGTTTTGTAAACCTTGAAAAATGATAAATATCTTGTCAAAGTAATCTGCATCAATGCCTATACCATTATCTCTCACGGGGATATGCCAGTTTTTATACGCTCTGTGGCCGAAATACTGAAAATCGGCATGGCTCCTTTTATTGCTACTGGTATCATATTCTACATCGCCCATCAGTAATGTATTTATTTTCTGTGAGTTCGCGCACAGTAATGGCAAAGCCAAGTAACCGGCGTTCAAAGTCGAATAATGCCGTATATTCAACGTAGGCCCAAAATTTAGTTCCGTCTTTTTTTACCCGCCAGCCTTCTGCAAAATAATCAGGGGATTGTGCCGCATGCAGAAGATTATCGCTATGTTCGCCGCTTTCGATGGAACACGCCAGATAAAAGTACGCAATTGATTTTCCGATTATTTCATTTTCGGTATAGCCAAAAATAGTTTCTGCTGCTTTATTCCAGGTGATCACCAGGCCTGTGGGGTCGGTCATGATCATGGCAGAATCTTCCCCATCACTAAGAATTGCTCTCAGTGTTTTTTCACCGGTGAATTGCACCTCAGGTTGATCAACCGTCGATACCACAGGCGATGAAACAGGGTTTAGATTAGGGTTCTGTTTCAATAGCTTTATTAATTAGGGGTAGCTATTCTTTATAAATATTCGTATACGTAGAAGCAAATGTTTTATTTCTGCGAATAAAACATTTTTTCGTAAGGCATATTTCGCTTACAAGTGTTATTCGGCCGATGTATCCGATATTTATTTAAGGTCAAATAATACTTCAACACATATGCACCCTACTGTGTTATAAATATTCAAAGAAAAAACAATTGTTGTTTGTAAAGCTTAGTATTATTTCTTTCAATAACAACCCATGTTTTGACAGTATTTTATTGTTAAAAATTATTATTATTAACCAAGCTATCACTTATAAAATAAAATAGGGCACATACAGCAAATGACTGAATTGCGGAAAAGTTAAACTATTTCTGAAAGGTTAATTAAAGTTAGGCATGATTTTTTAAAATTACAAGTATCCCCCCGGGTGTTTTGTATATTAAATGGAAATAGCTTTCGCTTAAGGCAGGACGTACTTTTGACAGAGCGGAAAAAAGGTGGCCCGTCACCAGGCCACCTTTTAAAACTAAATAATACGGCGTTCAGATCAAACCAGGTCAAACCGGTCAAGGTTCATCACCTTGGTCCATGTCGCAACAAAGTCATTTACAAACTTCTCCTGGGAATCCTCACAGGCATACACTTCCGCAAGCGCCCGCAGCTCGGAATTGGAACCGAAAATGAGATCGGCACGGGTCGCGGTCCACTTGAGTTCCCCAGTTTTACGGGCACGACCTTCAAAAACATCCCCGGTGTCTGAAATCGCTGTCCACTTCGTACCAAGATCAAGCAGGTTCAACAAGAAGTCGTTAGAAAGTGTCCCAGGGTGTTTGGTGAAGACACCATGTTGCGACTGATCGAAATTAGTCCCCAGCACACGCATACCCCCAACAAGCACAGTTAGCTCTGGTGCTGTCAGCGTTAGCAGTTGCGCTTTGTCTACAAGCATTTCCTCTGCTGATACCCTATGTTTGGCTTTATAATAATTGCGGAAGCCATCTGCATTCGGCTCAAGTACAGCGAATGAGTCCACGTCTGTTTGCGCCTGCGATGCATCTGCACGCCCAGGGCTGAAAGGAACCTTCACATCATGACCGCCATTCTTTGCCGCCTGCTCAACGCCTGCGCATCCGCCCAAGACAATCAAATCAGCCAGTGAAACCTGCTTGCCACCAGATTGAGCGCTATTGAATTCCTTTTGGATGCCTTCAAGCGTTGTTAATACTTTTGCCAGTTGTGGCGGGTTGTTTACTTCCCAATCTTTCTGCGGGGCCAAACGAATCCGTGCACCGTTTGCGCCACCGCGTTTATCGGAGCCGCGAAAAGTTGATGCCGATGCCCAGGCGGTTGATACCAGCTGGGACACGGAAAGCCCCGATGCAAGAATCTTGCTCTTCAGCGCGGCGATGTCCTGCCCGTCAATCAGCGGATGCTTAACTTCCGGGATGGGGTCTTGCCAGATCAATTCTTCTGCAGGTACTTCCGGGCCGAGATAACGGGCACGCGGCCCCATATCACGGTGTGTAAGTTTGAACCAGGCGCGCGCAAAAGCATCGGCAAATTGATCCGGGTTCTCGTAAAAATGCCGTGAAATTGGTTCGTATATAGGATCCATGCGCAAGGCAAGGTCAGTGGTTAACATAAAGGGCGCATTGCGTTTTGAAGGGTTGTGCGCATCCGGCACAGTGCCTGCACCTGCGCCATCCTTCGGTTTCCACTGTTGCGCACCAGCAGGGCTATGGGTGAGTTCCCATTCGTAACCAAATAGATTTTCAAAGAAATTATTGCTCCATTTTGTTGGCGTGGTGGTCCATGCACCTTCGAGGCCGCTTGTGATGGTATCGTCTCCATTGCCACTGCCGAAAGTGTTTTTCCAGCCGAGGCCCTGTTCCTCAATGCCAGCCGCAGCGGGTTCACGACCAACATATTTGCCCGGGTCAGCAGCGCCATGGGTTTTGCCAAAGGTATGCCCGCCGGCAATCAGTGCAACGGTTTCTTCATCATTCATCGCCATACGGCCAAAAGTCTCGCGGATGTCAATGGCTGCAGCAAGCGGGTCGGGTTTTCCATTAGGGCCCTCGGGGTTCACGTATATCAAACCCATCTGAACAGCGCCCAAAGGGTTTTCCAGTTCACGGTTGCCGGTATAGCGTTTGTCGCCCAACCATTCCGTTTCCGAACCCCAATAAACATCCTCCTGGGGTTCCCAAACATCCACTCGTCCACCGCCGAAACCGAATGTTTCGAAGCCCATCGATTCAAGGGCACAATTACCGGTGAGAATCATCAGGTCGGCCCATGAAAGTTTTTTGCCGTATTTCTTTTTGATCGGCCAAAGCAGCAGGCGTGCCTTGTCGAGGTTAGCGTTGTCGGGCCAACTGTTGAGCGGCGCAAAACGCTGGGTGCCAGAGCCCCCGCCACCACGACCGTCGGAGATGCGGTAGGTACCTGCGCTATGCCAGGCCATCCGGATAAAGAAGGGTCCATAATGCCCGTAATCGGCCGGCCACCAGTCTTGCGAGGTGGTCATCAGATCGAAGATGTCTTGTTTTACAGTATTTAGGTCAAGACTTTTGAACTCCTTGGCGTAATTGAATGTCTCACCCATAGGGTTTGATAGTGATGAGTGCTGACGCAGAATGTTTAATTTTAATTGATTTGGCCACCAGTCGCTGTTCCTGGTGCCGCTGCCTGCGCTTTGTTTCAGCGCACCGCCATGAAACGGGCACTTGCTTTCACCGCTATTTTGGGCTGATGCGCTTTGGGATGTGTTATTTTCCATGTTTTGTGTAAATGTTTTAGTTATCTAATTTAGGAAAATATCTTTTTGTTTTAAGCATCTGATTTATCATAATATTTTCATATTCGGGAGGGTGGATAAGAGAGGAAAATGGCAATTAAGCCTAACACTTAAATGGTCTCATATGACTTGATTATCAATTAAACATCTTATAGTAATTATATAACCAGTCTCTCCTTACTTTATAATGCCCTGAAATTCTTTTTCTGCTCTTAATTAATTAATACGATTTTCCCGGTAACTTGTCCGTTTTCCAGTAGCCTATTTGCCTCAGCGGCTTCAAGTATTGGCATTCGTTTATAAATAAGCGGCTTAATTTTTCCATTCTCAAGTAAGTTTAAAACAGCTGTTATATCTTCCAGTACCGATTGTCTATTCATTTTATATTTTGCCGATATTCCATATCCCTTTACTTTTACACCCAATGGTATAGCTGATAACAAATCAAACATCGTTTTCATAAAATAGGAAATAGATTTAAGCGAATAACCATATTCCACCAGCGTACCTCTCCTGTGTAATGTTTTAATTGATTTTCTAATAAAATCTCCACCAACACCATCAAAAGCGTAATCTAATCCTTCAGGTTTTTTATTTCTTATAATTTCAACAAAATCCTGTGATCTATAATCAATTAGGTACGCGCCGAAGCGCTTCAACAAATCATGCTTTTGAATGGAAGCAGTTCCGTACAGTATTAAATTCTCCATTTTACCTAAATCGAGCAAAGCAGAACCGACACCACCGCTTACTCCTGTAATTAAGACATTATTACCTTCGCTTACCTGCGCAACTTTTTTAATCATTTGATACGCACTTGTATAATTCAGAACCACTGCGGCGGCCTCCCCCGAATCTACAGATTTTGGAACCATAACCAGGTTCTCTTCTTTAAGGTAAATATATTCAGAATAGCCTCCATAGACAGTTAAAGCCGCTACGCGATCACCTATTTTCACCGATGAAATATTTGGTCCAACTTCTTCAACAATACCAACAATTTCATAACCGGGGACAAATGGTATTTTTGGAGCGCCGGGGTAATTCCAGTATCTCATAGCCACATCAGTTCCGCCAGCACCACAAGCCTGAATTTTTATTAAAACCTCCCCGTTTTTAGGCGATATCAAGTCTTTTTCAATAATCTGCAAAACTTCCGGCCCACCCTTTTTACTAATTACAATACTTTTGTATTTCATAATATTTTACCGCGGTCTATTAGGATTAAATAAAAAAACTGTGCAAAAAATCAGTAAAATCAACATTATAAAGTTATTAATTTATTGTATTCCGATTAGAAATCGGCTAAATTTTTAAGTGTGTATTCAGTGCAGGTAAAAAATATAAACAAGGCAATACTTAGAACAGCTTCAAAGGTGCAATCAATGCAAACGTTTGTCCATCGCTTGCGCCCCCGATTTTTTTGGATATCAGTAAAAAGGTTAGAACAAGTCTTTAAAAAATCTTCAAGTACGCCGCAATACACTATTATTATTAAATAAATAGCTGCCTGTTGACCGAATAACAAATACTTTATAAATTACTTTAAAATGTAACAGGCACATACACAAACGTTTGTGTAATCTATTTGTAATGGACTTTAATTATGTATTGGTATGATTGTATTAAATGATTTTAGCTAATCAGGGCTATAAATTCATTACCCTAATATATACACCTTACCAATAAACAAATTAAAACAAACCATTATGAAAAAAAATGTTTACCTCGCAGCATTGATGCTGTCAATTGTCGTACTAAGTTGTAACAAACAATCTACGCCAGGGCCCCAATCATCACCGACAAATCCATCTTTTAAACAGCAGATTTTGGCCCATAATCAAACCTATCCGGGTGGTGGTTATGCGCAAGCCCTGCTACCAGCCGGTGATACTATAAAATCATTTTCCACCACGTGGATTGTGCCGGTTAATCCGCCCAGGGATTCTACCGTTTTTTGGTGGAATGGTTTAGATGGCGGTGCCTGTCAACCTGTGCTGCAATGGGAAAATGGCAGCTGGACAATAGCAAACTGGTATTTCAATGATGACCTTGACGGACAGGGCCCCACTTATCACCATGGCACATTTGTTCCTGTTACATCTGGCACTAAGCTTACCGGTGTAATTACATTGGTATCGCACACAGCAAATAGCTTTACTTATAAAGAGTCATTTACCGGCTATACTACTGCCGATGTTACCTTTACCCGAACAACCGTGGCAACCGGGTTAGTTGAAGACCAGGAGGCTTATACGAATACCTATCTTGCATTCCCCAATCAAACAAAATTACAAATGACAGGGATTAATTGTGTCTTAACCAATGGAACCCATCCGCCTAATCTTACCTGGACTTTTAATGAAGGGACTTATACAACCCCGCTTGGTCATCCGCAAATTCTTGTTGTAAGCGCAAGTTCTTCAAACGGTGAGGTTGATTTTTACTTGCATTAAAAATCGGATTTTTCAATCTCAATCTATAATAGAATAAGTTAAAATATTTATTAGATGATTGTCAAACCGAAGGTTACTGATTTAACTTTTGGTTTGACAATCTGATTAAAACCAACCATGAAAAACAGAGTAATTTTCCTCGCAGCAATAATGCTGTCTATTGCCTTTATTAGCTGTAAAAAACAGACTCCTGTACCCGCTAATGTACCTGTTAAGCCACTTAATGAAACCTATCCGGGTGGTGGTTATGCATCAGCCCTTCTCCCGGCTGGTGATACTATACAATCATTCTCCACCACATGGATTGTGCCGGCGACGCCTCCCAGAGATTCTACTATTTTTTGGTGGAATGGTTTGGATGGCGGTGCTTGTCAGCCTGTACTTCAATGGGAAAATGGGAGCTGGACGGTTTCAAACTGGTATTTTAATGATGACCTTGATGGGAAAGGACCCACATATCATCATGGTGCATTTGTCCCTGTTACCAAGGGTACACAGCTTACCGGTGTTATTACATTGGTATCACACACCGCGAATAGCTTTACTTATAAAGAGCAATTTATTGGCATTCCTGCTGCCGATATCACCTTTACCCGATCAACTTTGGCTACAGGTTTGGTTGAAGACCAGGAGGCTTATACCAACACCTATCTTGCATTTCCCGATCAAACAAAATTACAAATGACAGGGATCAATTGTATTTTAACTAATGGGACGCATCCGCCCAACCTTAACTGGACTTTTGATGAAGGTACTTATACAACCCCGCTTGGCAATCCGCAAATTCTTGTTGTAAGCCCAAGTTCTTCAAACGGTGAGGTTGATTTTTACTTGCAATAAAAAAGTATTTCAATTCCGTGTCTATAAAAGCATAAGTTAAAATATTTATTAAATGATTGTCAAACCGAAGGTTATTGCTTTAGCTTTTGGTTTGACGATCTCATTTAAACCCCAAAGGCTGTTCATTGTTCAAATTTGATATACCGCCTTTACATTTCTAACAAAAATTTAACACGAAAAGTGTAACGCTGTTGTTTCGGATCGCATCTTATGGATATGACATTGTTTGCCATAAGAACGAGATTTACTTTGCTACTGTTATTTTTCTTTGTAACCTGTTCTGTTTTTGCGCAGGCGCCGGTTAAAAAATCAGTTGCCATAAAAACAACAACCCCGCCGAAAATAGACGGTCTGCTGGATGATGGGGCCTGGAAAAATGCGCCCATAGCAACGGACTTCGTAGAGATTAGTCCTGTTTCCGGTACGCATGAAACACAGGAAAACCGAACTGAAGTAAAAATATTGTATGATGACGATGCCATTTACGTCGGCGCACGTATGTATGAAACATCGGCAAAAGGAGTAGCCCATGAGCTGGTGAACCGCGATAACGTAGGCACATCTGATTTTGTGGGGGTTGTACTGGATACCTATCACGATGGCATAAACGCAGTGGGTTTTTATGTTACTGCAGCCGGAGTTCAGTTTGATGCCAAATACGCTCCAAACCCCAACGGCAACATCGAAGACCCGAGCTGGAATGCCGTTTGGTTAAGCAAGGCCCACATTGACGGGCATGGATGGACGGCCGAACTCAAGATCCCTTATTCGGCGTTGCGCTTTGCCAAAAAAGATGTGCAGTTATGGGGCTTGCAGCTGGTGCGCCGCCGGCAATATGAGCAAAAGGAATTATTTTGGAATGAGGTGGACCCCAAAAAGAACGGCTTTGTGAACCAGGAAGGCGAATTGCATGGCATACAAAACATTACGCCGCCGGTGCGCCTGGCATTTTACCCTTACATTTCCACTTACGTTAATCATTATCCGTACAACACGCCAGGGATTAAAAATACCAGCGCCCAGTTTGACGGCGGCATGGACGTTAAATACGGGATCAGCGAAAGCTTTATGCTCGACCTGACGCTGGTGCCTGATTTTGGGCAGGTACAATCGGATAACAAGATATTAAACCTTACGCCTTTTGAAGTTAAATACGTAGACAACAGACCATTTTTTACCGAAGGAACGGAACTATTCAGCAAAGGGAATATTTTTTATTCGCGGAGGGTAGGCGGGCAGCCGGTAAATTATAACACAGCTTATAATAACCTGAAGCCTGGCGAACAGGTGATCAGTAACCCAACAGAAACCAAGTTATTGAATGCCTTTAAAATAACCGGAAGGACAGCCTGCGGGCTAGGTATCGGTTTATTTAACGCCGTTACGGAGCCTACGGATGCAATTATCCAGGACGGCCTGGGCCATAAACGCCGGTTTCAAACGTCGCCCTATGCAAATTACAATATCATGGTTCTCGACCAAAACCTGGTTAACAATTCGTCGGTAACGCTGATTAATACCAATGTCGATCGCTTTGGGAAGGATTATTCTGCCGATGTGGGCGGCGTGGTGTTCAATCTTTATAATAACAAGGCCAATACCTATACCCTGCGTGGTTTTGGGTTGATGAGTAATTTGTACGGCGCTGGTACAAAGCCTGCTACAGGTTACAGTTACGAATGGGCGGGCGGGAAATCGTCCGGTAATTTTACCTGGATATTGACTGAAGACCACGTTGATGATAAATACAATCCCAACGACCTTGGCATATTGAATAATAACAATTATTTCGACCATAATCTTAACATGGCATATGCCGACTACAAGCCAAAAAAATGGTTTACCCAATGGGACGTATTTGGCAACCTCTACTATTCCCGCCGGGAAACCCCTGCGGCTTTTCAGCGATTTAATCAAATTTTAGGGTTCGACTTTAAGCTGAAAAACTTTTCCTACATCGGGTTAAATTTTGCCCACAACAGCCAGGCAAATGACTTTTATGAGCCACGCGTAGCCGGTCGTGTATTCCTCTCGCCCGAAAACAATAACGCCGGCATCTATTATAACAACAACCCCGCTGCCCGTTTTAACTGGGGAGGCGATTATTTTTACCGCAGATTTTATTCACACGGAGGTTATGGCCATGATATCGTACTGTTTTATAACCTGCGCGTGACCGATCATTTTTCATTCGGGCAAAATGTCTCCTATACGCCGCGCATCAACAATATAGGTTACGCCACGATCGACAGCGTAAGCAACAATCCGGTATTCGCGCTGCGCAATGTGCAAACCATCGAAAATATCTTCAATATCAAATATACCTTCAACGATGTGATGGGCCTGACATTCAGATTGAGACATTACTGGTCGAAACTGAATGTGCAGCAATATTACGACCTGGGCCAGTCCGGTACGCTTGATCCGCTTGCCTCCTCGCATTTCAACAGAGATGATAACATGAACTATAACGACTGGAACATCGATATGCTATACGTGTGGGAAATATCGCCCGGAAGTGAGCTGAGCTTCGATTGGAAAAACGCATCACTTATTGATACTGACCAGGCCCGCCAAAATTACGTCAACAATTTCGAAAACACCCTTCATGTGCCCAAAAACAATAATTTCTCGCTGAAGATCTTATACTATATCGACTACCAGAGTCTGCGGAAGCATAAAAAAGTTTCGGGATAAAGGTGAAGATCTCGTACAACATATAGAATTGTCTTGTTAATCAGAAGGTCGCTGGATTGAGGCAAGGCTTACCGGGGTGACCATTGAAGAGCAGGGAAGCTCCTAACAAATCCAGTCATCGCGCAACCGGCAGAGCCTTCATTTTTAATTTAATTGATTATTTTAGACGTAAATTAAAGCACATACATAAACAATACAGGAGAGAAAATCTTATGACCGTTAAATCCTGCATACCTGTTATTCCCCCGCTACCGCAAGCCTCCCGGCTTGTGGCCCGTTGATAGGTAATAAACTATGCCTGCACTTTGATATTGGAAAAGGAGCGCATGGTCAACCCCGCCTGTTCAAGTGTCCACACTTGAACACATAAAATTGTGAGCGTCCAGGCTCACGTCATTGATTGAGCATTCTAACTTGTAAATAAATTTGTTCGCTTTCGGGAGCGTGGAGTCATCGCGCAACAGGCAGAGCCAGCATTTTTAATTTAATTGATTATTTTAGATTAAAATTTACAGCGCATACACATAAACAATACAGGAGAGAAAATCTTATGACCGTTAAATCATGCATACCTGTTATTCCCTGTGCTGATATTGAGAAAACTCTGCGCTTTTGGGTTGAGGGGCTTGGCCTAACCGTGGACCGGGAAATGAGACATGAAGGCAGACTGGTCGGCTGTATGGTACACAACGAAAATGTTTACTTCTGGCTCAACCAGAGGGCCGGGACACCGATCAAGCCGGACAACTATAACGGTATCAGCCTTTACTGGGCGCCGGCTGATATTCACGCCACGAGGGAGCGTTTGAGACAAATGGGATACGAGGTGTCGGACATAGCAGACAGGGACTACGGGCAAACCGAGTTCTTCCTTACTGACGACGATGGTTACTCCCATTGTTTCGGGGTTGCAACAAAGGCATAAACGGCATGTTTCAGGTTCCGCACCTGGACATGTAAAAATTTATACCAACCCTTTTTTAGTCCTCTATTGCCTCAATACCTTGCTCCTTGAGTTTTCCTAATCCGCCTTTCATTGCTTCGACTTGTTCTGACGGATGTCCCTGCCAAATAGAAATCTCCCCAACAACCTTAACCGGATGTTTCGAGCGGTAAGACTTTGTTGGATTACCAGGGAATTTTTTGTCCGTTAAATTGGGGTCGTCCTCAATTTGCCCCATTGGTTCTACTAAATAGATTCTTTCACGCCCTTCGCCTAAAGCAAGTTCAGCACCCCAGATAGCAGCATCAAGAGTAGCCGTGAGATAGATATATTTCGCTTTATTTCTACTGCCATAGTTTGAGTTGATACCAATGTCTATAAAGTCACCAATCTTTAGGTCAGCCTTTGTGCCGTGGAAGAACGTCTGAGCAAAAGGGCGGGGAATTGGTCCATGCGATTTATTTTCACTTTTGTCTGTTTCCATTGTTGTTATACTGTTTGAATGTCTTGAAGAAAACATCTGCCATCCCAAATATAACAAAAGTTAAGATGTCGTTCTTATCCGCCTGTTTATGTATTCAATCCTGAACACATAAAATTTTGAGCGTCCGTGCCCGCGTCATTGAAGCATGCATTTGGGCGTGTAAATAAATCCCCTCGTAATCGGGAGCGCGAGCGCTCCCAGCCAAAGCGGGGCCGACCAAAAAGCAAGAACTTGTTGGTCAGCCCCGATTCAAACAAGACAAAAATGGCATTAGTTCGCCGCAATATCAACCTTTTCGTGCGGTGATAAGTCAAATGGCACCACAACTTTAAAGCTGACGTTACGCCCCATATTAAAGATCCCCGGCTGAACACCTGCAGGAACAACCTGGTTATCGAAATATTTAAGTCTGCTCATATTCGACTGGTAGCTCACATTGCCAAGGTTAGTCCCTTCAATAAACAGTTCAACAACCTTCTTTCCGGCAGCATTTACAAGGTTCCCGCCTATCCCGGCGCTTATTAAGTTATAACCTGCAGTATACGTTTCTGTTCCGTAAGCCGAGAAAAAACGATCCTGGGCATTATAGTGGTCGAACCCTACAAAAGCATACACATTTCTGAAATTATCAAACCCTTTTGCGAAAGTGCCGCGCAGTTCAGAGTGGGTATGCAGGGGCGGTATAAATGGCAAATATTTCAGGCTGTCGGGTACTTTCGCCACGGTGCCAAGGTTGGTACCATAAGTTAAGGTCATGGAATTTTCAAAATGCAGCCACGAAAAAGGGTGTATATCCAAATAAAATTCACCCCCGTTTATACGTGCTTTGCTTTGCGTATAATGAAATTCACTGTATTGCCCGACAGGGTTTGGCGTGCCATCCGGATTTACCCGTTCAGGGTTGCCGTTTGCGTCCAAAACTTGTTCCTGGAAGATGTAGTTCTGAATAGTGTTATCAAAAACCTCCACGCTTGCCGATACATTTGGCAGCGTCAGAAAAGCGCCAATATCGCCCTGCACGCTTGTTTCAGGACTAAAAGTGCTGTTACCAACGTGGTAGATCTGCGAACCGGGGTCAGGGCCATTAGCTGATAGTTCCGAAATACTTGGCGCCCGGAATCCCTGGGCAATGTTTCCCTTTAGCAGGAACTTATCTGAGAAATTATAAGTAGCGCCCAAACTGCCCGATACCCCCGAAAAAGTTTTGTTCAGCGCGCTGAACTGCTGTACCACGTTCGGGTTAGCACCGGGGTTGCCACCGGTATAAAGTGTGGGGTATGGTTTGGATGCATTGCTTGACGTGTCAACGTAGGCGGCCTGCCCACTGAACGAGCGGCTGTCGTACCGTGCGCCACCCGAGAGGTCCAGCTTTCCATAACTCTTTTTCAGTACAAAAAACGGCCCAATATCAAACTGATGATACGCCGGGATCGGAAAATCTGTACTATAACCAAGTGTATTGTCCTGGTACATGCCATTCAGCCCAAAAGTAGTTTCATAACCTTTGCCGATTTCAAAAGCATACTTAATATCATAGGTATAAGTAGTCAGCTGTAAGTTTAAACCCGGAATATCCTGTGCAGTAGGGTGAGTGTATTCCCGGCGGTGACTGTACTGATAACCGAGGTTGACTATCAGGTTTCCGCCGCCGATATTGAAGTTGCTATTATCATAAATACGGTACAACTGCACGTGCTGATGAAGCGTTGGCAGTGTATAGGAGTTCAGCACCGATTCCGGAACAATAGGCCGGGAAATATCTGCATCAGTGGTTTGATACGTGAATTTGCGGGTAAGCGAGTCTCGGCTGCCATCCGGGATAGCCTGGAGGTCGTCAAATAGGGAGGCATTCAGATATGAGGTGCCCCATGATTTATTGAGGCCAATCATAGCCCTGGCATCTTTCTCATCAAAATTGGTCGCATAAACCCTGCCATCGTGCGGGTTCTGGTAATCTTTGCCAATCTTGTCAGATACCACAGTTCCCCAAACCAGACCATTATGATTACCCTGCAACCTTAATGAGCTATTGATCAATCCATTATTTGTCCCGTAAAGTTCGGTAAGCGAGCCCAATATCTTGCCATCCGAAACCGGCGGCGTAGTAATTAAGTTAACAACACCGCCAATAGCATCGGATCCGTAGCTTAAACTTGCCGGACCTTTAATAACTTCAACGCGATCGATTGAGTTTTGGTCCACCTCTATCCCATGTTCGTCGCCCCATTGCTGGCCTTCCTGGCGGATGCCATCCACCGATGTAACCACCCTGTTATAGCCTAAACCATGAATAAATGGCTTTGAAATATTTGGCCCTGTTGTAACCGCACTTATACCGGGTAAATTGGCAATCTCATCGATAACATTGCCTGAGGCTGAATGTTCATCGATATAATTTTTTCCTACTGCCGTCATCGGTACCGGGTCCCGTTTTATTTCAGTAGCCTTGCTTACCCCGGTAATAATTACTTCACCTGTTTCTATAGAAGATGCTTGTAATTGAATATTAAGGACAGTTGTTTTGGTGAAATCGACCTTTTCATTAAAGGTAGCATAGCCTATATAGCTCACCTGTACCAGGTAGACCCCTTTTGGTAAATTGACTAAATTGTAATGGCCGTTTACATCAGTGATGGAGCCATTCCGTATATCAGGAACACTTACAGTAGCACCAATAATTGGTTTACCATCAGCTTTATCGGTAACCGTGCCGGTTAGGGTACCGATAGGCCCGCCTTCCGGCCCCGGCTTAATGGCTGCCATTGAAAAATTTGCAGTTAATAATAAAAGGATGGCTGATAATATTTTTATTCGAATTTTGATTCGCATGTTAATTTTTGTAGAATTTTTAAACCTGATCGTTTTTTGGACAGTGTCTTATGTTAAACACATCCACGATCAATAGAGAGTATAAACGTTTCATAGATCGTTAGACGTGTGTATGAAACAATCGTTTCAATAAAAAATGCAAACTTGGTAATTAGCTTTTTTATGATCTGTAAATTGATGCGGGTGGCGCGCGTCCGCCGGAGAGGATCAGTTGTATGCTGGTAAAGCTGTATTCCGCACTTTTAAAAAAATGGCCCGCAACGGTAACATCATTAACATATACATTGCTTGCCGTCACCATTGCATTATGGTGCATCACATCACACAGGTAGCACTTTTCTTTTACAGTTTGTTGCTGGATGTTTTTAGAAAGAGCATAAACTTTAGGGATGCCCTGGCTAATATTGTGCTGGTGGGCAAATACCATATACTGCCCTGCTATAAAACAGATCAGTAAAATCCGCGAGCAGATAATATGATATTTATTTCTTTTCAAACCGGCTCTACCCTTTTTATTCTATTCAACAAAAGTAATTAATAAAAGTTTCCTATCCCCGCAATGTAACAATATTGTTAAATGCAACTTTGTTTTATTTAGCTCATTGGTTCACTGGCTCATTAGTTCATTGGTGTGGTTCAGTAATTCGGTTATATGTTAGCAGTTTGAATACAATGCTTCTCAAATTTTGCCTAACGAACTATGCACCAATGCACCAGTGAACTAATGAGCCAATGAACTATATTTGCCCCATGAAACCTGCTGAGATCAATTTGAAATGGACTGCGTTGCAGCAAAAAATTGCTGAAGAATTTGACAACGAAAAGCCGGATATAAAAGTAATGCTGTTCCTCATCGGAGTGCAGGAGCTTGGGCAGGGGCCAAAAAAGTTCAGCAAGCGCCAAAAGGAAGAATTGATGCATATTGCCAATTGTAAATTGTTCAGTCTGTTGGGCTTTTATGAACTGGAAGGACTCGACCAGGACGGCTGGCCGCATTGGAAACTGGTGAAAACCGTACCTAATTACACTCTGCTTGAACAGGAAATGATGATAAAATCATTGATAATTACTTATTTTGAGGAATTGTAGCCCCCTAACCCCCTAAAGGGGAATTAAAAATAGCTCCCCCTTTGGGGGTCGGGGGGCTAAACTACATGTTATGAAAAAACTTTTCACCACAGGCTTATTGCTTCTTGTTATGGTAGCGGCTTTTGCAAAGGGGCCCAAAAACCAGTATGTGCGGATAAAGACCAGCTACGGGGTATGTATTATCCGTTTGTATAATGAAACCCCAAAACACAGGGACAATTTTATTAAACTTGTTAAAAAGGGTTTTTATAATGGCACCTTATTTCACAGGGTGATACAAAACTTTATGATCCAGGGCGGCGACCCGGATTCAAAAGATTCATTGAAAGCGAAACCGGGGGCCGAACTTGGCAATGGCGATGTGGGTTACACCGTCCCCGCAGAGTTCAGGGACAGCCTTTTTCACAAACGGGGCGTGTTGGCGGCTGCCCGCGATGATAACCCGGCAAAAGCCTCCAGCGGCTGCCAGTTTTATATTGTGGAAGGGAAACGCTTTACCGACGGCAAACTGGATACCCTGGAACAAACAAGGTTGAAAGGCCGGAAAATACCTGCATGGCAGCGCGAATATTATAAAACAGTAGGCGGCGTACCGCATCTTGATCAGAATTATACGGTATATGGCGAAGTGGTTACCGGTATTGATATGGTGGACCAGGTAGCAGCCGTAAAAAAAGATAAAAACGACCGTCCGCTTGCCGATGTGTCTATGACTATTGAGTTGCTGAGCAAAAAGGAATGCCGGCAATTGGATGAGATACTTGGGCTTTAGCACACTGGGCCACCTTATTTCGAATTTCGGAATTTCGATTTCGGAATTATTTTTTTAGTATTGGATATTAATAATTCTTAAATCCGAAATCGAACATCCGAAATCCGAAATGAAAATAATCACCTACAACGTTAACGGGATCCGCTCAGCAATGAGCAAAAACTTTTTGGGCTGGCTGCAGGCTACTGATGCCGATGTAGTTTGCTTACAGGAAATTAAGGCTTCACCTGATGTATTGACCGATCTCGGGTTAATTGAGCAGCTGGGCTATGAGCATTACTGGTATCCCGCCGAAAAAAAAGGATACAGCGGCACAGCTATATTTACCAAACAAACGCCAAAGCACGTTGAATACGGCTGTGGCATCAGCGACTACGACCGTGAGGGCCGTAACATCCGGGTTGATTTTGACGAAGTTTCGGTAATGAGCACCTACTTCCCATCCGGCTCAAGCGGCGACGACAGGCAGGCTTTTAAGTTTCGCTTTTTAGATGAATTCGGTAAATACCTGGAATTATTACAATCCCAATACCCTAAACTGGTGGTTTCCGGCGATTATAATATTTGTCACCGGCCCATAGATATCCATAACCCGAAATCAAATGCCAATTCCTCCGGGTTTTTGCCCGAAGAACGCGAATGGATGGAAAACTTTATTGAATCAGGTTATATTGATACCTTCCGGCACATGAATAAAGAGCCGCATAACTATACCTGGTGGAGTTTCAGGGCTAATGCGAGGGCAAAGAACTTAGGCTGGCGTATTGATTATAATATGGCAACAAAAGCGCTGGAAAACAATATAAAAAGGGCTGCAATTCTACCTGAAGCAAGGCACTCTGACCATTGTCCGGTATTGCTGGAATTGGAGTTTAGCCCCCTAACCCCCTGAAGGGGGAACAATAATGGACTCTTAATTTAGATTTGACAACTTCTAAGTTGCAAAGCTGAATGGCTATATAACGAATTTCAAATATGCACATCAAAAGCTCCCCCTTCAGGGGGCTGGGGGGCTGGGGGGCTACGCTTTCACCCGCTCTACATAACTACCGGTAGCTGTATCCACTTTTACTTTATCCCCGATATTGATAAATAAGGGTACTTTTATTTCTGCGCCGGTTTCAACGGTAGCATTTTTCATGGCGCCGGTTGATGTATCGCCTTTAACGGCAGGCTCGGTGTATGTGATTTCCAGCTCTGCAGAACCGGGAATAGAACCCATGATCGGTTCATCGCTTTCAAAAGCGACAATTACATTCATCCCTTCTTTCAGGAATTTTACAGCAGGGCCGAATAATGATTTTGGGATATTATGCTGATCGAAAGTGGTATTATCCATTACTACCAATGAGCCGCCATCTTCATATAAATATTGATAATTGTTAGTTTCAACCCGGGCGATGGTTACCTCTTCGTCTGTACGGAAGCGGTATTCAACCAATTTGCCACTTTTAACATTGCGCATGCGCGCCTGGTAAAATGCACGTAAATTACCAGGTGTGCGATGTAAAAATTCTTCAACCTGCAGCAACTCGCCATTAAAACGGAGGATGTTGCCATTCTTTATTTCAGATGCTTTTGACATAATACTATTATTGAGGCGCAAACTTAGGCACTTACGGGCAAAGAAACAAGAGGGGGAGCAGTTGGCAATGGGCCGTTGGCAGAAGGCAGTTTTTAATTTTCAAATTGGCACATCATCAAATTTTCAAATTAAAATTCTCACATTTGCGCTATGAGCGTTTCTTTATTAGCCCAAAACTTGCATGGGTCCGAAATTATTAAAATTGCAGGCGAGATCAACGAATTAAAACGACAGGGTCAAAACATTGCCAATTTAACCATCGGCGATTTTGATTCGAATATTTACCCGGTCCCTGACCAATTAAAAGCTGGTATTGTTGACGCCTATCATGACAACCAGACCAATTACCCGCCTGCCGACGGGATGCTTAACCTGCGGGAAAGTGTTTCTTCGTTTTTGACAAGCCGGTATAACCTTGATTATGCGCCCAACCAGATCCTGATTTCCGGCGGGTCAAGGCCGTTAATATATTCTATTTATATGGCTATCGTTGATCCCGGCGATAAGGTAGTTTTCCCAACACCTTCATGGAACAATAACCACTATTGTGACCTTACCCGGGCTGAAGCCGTTATGGTTGAAACCCGGGCTGAACATAATTTTATGCCGACTGCCGATGAACTCCGTCCGCATATCAAAGGGGCGGTTTTGCTGGCATTATGCTCGCCACTGAACCCAACAGGCACCATGTTCAGCAAAAAGGATCTGGAAGAGATCTGTGACCTGGTGATAGCTGAAAATAAAACCCGCAAGGCCGGCGAAAAACCACTTTATATTTTATACGATCAGATTTATTCGCAGCTAACATTTGGCCACCATGAACATTTCAATCCTGTTAGCCTGCGCCCTGAACTGAAAGATGTGGTGATCTTTGTTGATGGCGCTTCAAAGTGTTTTGCTTCCACAGGGGTGCGTGTTGGCTGGGGATTTGGCCCGGCGCATGTGATCAACCACATGAAATCTATTGTCGGCCACGTGGGTGCCTGGGCGCCAAAGGCCGAGCAGGTGGCAATGGCTAAATTTCTCCAAAATGACGCCAACGTGAATGCCTATCTCGACCAGTTAAAATCAGACATTCAAAACAGCTTAACTACCCTTTATGATGGTTTCCGGCAATTAAAAGCCGAAGGTTTTAATGTGGACGCCATTGAACCCATGGGCGCTATTTACCTGACCATTAAAGTTGATTATGCCGGTAAAACCACCCCTGATGGCAAAGTATTGAAAACTGCAACAGATATTAATTTTTACCTTATAAAGGAAGCAAAGGTGGCTTTTGTGCCGTTTTCGGCATTTGGTACAGGTGAAGATGTTAACTGGTTCAGGGCATCAGTTGGGGCAAGTACTTTGGCCGACATAAAACAACTTGCACCAAGAATTAAAGAGGCGCTACTGAAGCTGAAATAGTTCATGGTTGATGGTTCATAGATCATAGCAAAAAATAATCCTATTCATTAAGAGCTCTATTGAAAAATAATCAATGGAGCTTTTTTGTTAACCGACTGTAACTATGTGCAATAACTAAACTCTAACATTGAAAACCCTCAACCCTCATGAAAAGAGTTTACTTCATCTTCCTGTTGTTTTTAGCACTTGGCAAAAGCGCCTTCGCACAAACAACAACTTCAAAAGACTCCATAGTTTACGTATGTCAGCCATGCGGCGGCGGTTGTGATGAATTACAGTTTGATAAACCTGGAATTTGTCCGCACTGCGGGATGGCCCTGGTAAAAATGTCGCTTAGTGATTTTAAAAAACAACTGAGCTTAAAGCCGCTCTCCGTTTGTTTTTACCTGCAGGATGGCGTTGAAGTTTTGGATTTTGCGGGGCCAATGGAAGTATTCAGTAAAGCCGGATTTAATTATTTTACCGTATCAAAAACGGATGCACCTATCCACTCCCAGGGTATTTTATATGTAACACCAGATTATACTATAGCCGATGCTCCCGCTTTCGATATACTGGTTGTTGCTGGCGGCGCTTATCAGCCTACTAACGACGATCCGGCAGTAATTTCGTGGATACAATCTCAAAAAAATAAAACAAAATATTATTTATCGGTTTGTACAGGCGCTTTTATTTTAGGTAAGGCAGGCCTTTTAGATAATTTAACTGCAACAACCTACCATTTATCCATTGATGACCTTGCAAAAGCGTGTCCAAAAACAAAGGTACTGGCAAATACCCGTTTTGTTGATAATGGCAATGTAATTACCACTGCCGGAATTTCAGCCGGGATAGATGGTGCCTTACATCTTGTTGAAAAACTACGCGGAAGACCTTATGCCCAGGGTGTTGCGGCAACCATGGAATACGATAAATGGGTGCCCGAACAGGGATTGGTAGTAAAGCAATAATATAATCCAAAAAATCAAAAATTCCGAAATCGACATTCCGAATTCCGAAATCAATTAATGTACATTCCCAAATCCGAATTCCTTGTAAGTATTCGGAACTTCGTCTGAACTGCTGAAGGGGAATGTGTAGGAAGCCCACCAGCTTTCAAAATCGGCATTTTTATCCTTTGTTGGCTCAATCAGCGTGCTTCGCAGCATATAAATGCCTTCGCGGCTCATTGTGAAGTTTACTTCACCTTTCTTATCAGCAATAAGATTTTGGCTGTAAACATTCCCACCGATTGATTTAATGTACAGGTTAACAGCTGCGCCGCTTTCGGGTTTGCCCTTAAACTTTATAATGGCCGACATATCTTCACCATATTTTTTGTTGTAGGGATTATCCTCTAAAATGATCTCATAAACATCATTCAGGTCTTTATCATACACACCCCCATCATGGTTATCAACAGAAAACAAGGTTTTCATATACCGTGTGTATTTTTCCTTAATTCTGAACTGGTTGCCACTTTTCACCTTCTCAGCCAGTTTGTCAAGACCCGCCGTTGATAAATAATCGGCATAGCTGTCGCGCGAAGCATCCACAAACTCTGTCGCCCTGGTCATATCTATTAAACCCTGACCTGAATTAACCATGTCATAGCTAATTACGGGTGTCGCGCTGTCTTTGGCTACTTTTATCAGATCGATTTTCTTTTTCCCCTGGTACAGCATAAACGAAGATGTTTTGCTGGCCTGGTAACCGATCTCTTCCTGTTTAGTAAAAACATCACCACCTAAAAGATGCAGGTTAAGCTTGTCGCCCTTGTGCATAAAAAAGTTTTCGGGCAGCAGGAAATAATCATGTGTGGTAGCCGCAAGTCCGATTGCCGCGGCAAGGATCAATAAAATCAGGGGTGTTTTCTTTTTGTTCATCTTAAGTAGCTCATTGGTTCACCGGTTCATTTGTTCATTGGTCTCTTAACCGCTAAACACATGGCTCAGTCAACAATAATAAGGCGGCAATTTATCAATTTGTTTATTAGCAATGAAACCCTATCACAAACTATTTACCAATGAACTAATGAACGTTAATCCAATGAACCAATAAACAATTTATGTAGTTTTGCTGCATGATTTTCGACCGGAAAAACTTAAGCAATAACCAGCTGATTGAATTTTACAAAAAGTTACTGTGGCCGCGCCTGGTTGAGGAAAAAATGCTGATCCTTTTAAGGCAAGGGCGCATTGGCAAATGGTTTTCGGGAATCGGCCAGGAAGCCATCTCTATAGGAAGTACCTTGGCCATGAACAGCGATGAATACATTCTGCCAATGCACCGTAACCTTGGTGTTTTTACGGCACGTGACATTCCTGTATCAAGGCTGATGGCACAGTGGCAGGGTAAAGCATCCGGTTTTACCAAGGGCCGCGACAGGTCGTTCCATTTCGGTACGCAGGAATATAAGATCATTGGTATGATATCACACCTGGGGCCGCAACTGGCATTAGCGGATGGTATTGCTTTGGCTGATGTTTTGAGTGAGCGTAATAAAGCCACGCTTGTATTTACCGGAGAGGGCGCAACCAGCGAAGGCGATTTCCACGAGGCATTGAACATTGCCGCCGTGTGGAACCTGCCTGTGATATTTTTGATAGAGAACAACGGCTACGGGCTATCAACCCCGGTTGCTGAACAATATAAGGCCCGCTTTTTAGTGGATAAAGCCATCGGTTACGGCATGGAAGGCCGGCGTATTGATGGCAATAATTTGCTGGAAGTGTATCATACCATCAACGAGATAGCCACTGCGATGCGGCATAAGCCCCGCCCGGTTCTGGTAGAATGTATGACTTTCAGGATGCGGGGGCACGAAGAAGCATCGGGCACTAAATATGTGCCGCAGTACTTGTTTGATTTTTGGAAGGAAAAAGATCCTTTAACCAATTTTGAAAGCTATTTGCTGGAAGAAAGGGTGCTACGCCCCGAATGGCTGCCACAGATGCGCCAGGAATTTAACGTGCAGATCGAAGCTGAAATTGAAAAAGCTTTCAGCGAACCCGACATCATCCCTAATCCGGAAACGGAAATACACGATATGTACAAGGCGCACAACCTTCCAACATTACAACCTTCCAACATTACAACTACAAGGCGTTACATCGACGCGATCAGCGATGGCCTGCGGCAAAGCATGCGCAAGTTTGATAACCTGGTGCTAATGGGTCAGGATATTGCCGAATATGGCGGGGCATTTAAAATAACACAGGGCTTTGTAGAAGAATTTGGCAAAGCAAGGGTACGTAATACGCCCATTTGCGAGTCGGGAATTGTTGGTGCAGCTATGGGGCTTGCCCTTAATGGCTACAAAGCGGTAATGGAAATGCAGTTCGCTGATTTTGTTAGCAGCGGTTTTAACCAGGTGGTAAACAACCTTGCAAAAACACATTATCGTTGGGACCAGGCCGTTGACGTGGTCATCCGGATGCCGACGGGCGCGGGTACCGGCGCGGGGCCATTCCATTCGCAAAGCAATGAAGCCTGGTTCACCAAAACACCGGGGCTAAAGGTTGTTTATCCGGCTTTTCCCGATGACGCCAAGGGCTTGCTGATGTCTGCCATTGACGATCCTAACCCGGTAATGTATTTTGAGCATAAATACCTTTACCGCAGTAACAGCGGCGAAGTGCCCGAAGGCGATTATTATGTTGAGATCGGCAAAGCCAAAGTAATACAGGGGGGCACCCTTGCCAGCATCATTACCTACGGACTTGGTGTACATTGGGCCATACAATATGCCTCAAAACACCCCGACCTGCCCATTGAGATCATTGACCTGCGCAGCCTGCAGCCCTGGGATAAGGAAGCCGTGGAGCAAAGCGTTAACAAAACAGGCCGCGTGCTGATATTACATGAAGACACACTAACCAGCGGTTTCGGTAGCGAAATAGCAGCCTATATTGCCGAACATTGTTTCAAACAATTGGATGCTCCGGTTATGCGCTGTGCAAGTCTGGATACTGCCATCCCTATGAACAAAGCATTGGAAGACCAGTTTTTAGCAAAATCGCGTTTAGAGGAAATGATGGAGAAGCTTTTGGGGTATTAGGCGTTGGTCATTGGGTCATTAAGTCATTGGTCATTGCAGGGGGCAGAAACCTTCCCATTCACTCATCAATACTCCAGCCACCTGTTCAGCTTCAGGTTTACTTTATTGCCCTCAACATATTTTCCAAACTGGTCATTCAGCACACGGATGGAGATTCCCTTGTTTTCAACAACCAGGTCTTCGTAGCAACCTTTAAAAAGCACTTGCTTTATTTCCCAGTCGTTGTTGGTCCAGGTTTTTACTGTTTCAATCCATTCGGGGTAAATCACAATGTGGTCCGCTTTGGTTTTCAACCCGCATACTTTGGCTTCTGCGCTGGTTAATACAGTGCAATTGGTGAGCAATTTTGCAGTGTATAAATTCCCGGGCTTCTGATACATCGTTTTCGGATTGCCTGATTCTAAAATTTCACCGTTTTTCAACACAAGCAATTCATCAGCCATCGAAAGCACTTCCGCGGGGTCATGTGATACAATGATCACGGTTAAACCGGTTTCTTTTACAATTTGCCTGATATCGTGCTGCAGCCCTTCACGAAAAGAGGTATCTACCTGGTTAAAGGGCTCATCCAGTAAAAGTATTTCGGGATTAACAATTAAAGCCCTTGCGATAGCGACCCGCTGCTTTTCCCCGCCGCTTAAATCAACCACCCTTTTATCTGCAAGTGTGGTCATCTTTAACTGCCTGAGCATTTTTTCAGTCTTCTCCTGCTTGGCTTTCAAATCGGTATGCGGCAACATAGAGGCTATATTGTCCCATACTTTCGCATATAAATTCAGGTCGTCGGTTTGTTGGGTAACCATTTTCATGGCATCATGGCCGGGTATCAGCTTTTCCCCGGGCCCCCAAATGCGTTCCCCCTTAAATTGTACCTCGCCGGTATCCGGCGAAAGCAAACCGAAAAGCAACTTTAGCAACGTACTTTTCCCGCTGCCGCTTTCACCAATTATGGCGGTGATCCCGCCCTTGTTAATGGTTAAATCTGTATTTTTAAGCCCGGATGCCTCTTTTCCCGGATAGGTTTTGCTTACTGAACTTGCCTGCAAGAAAGGTGTTGCCATGAAAGCAAAGATAGCAGAAGTTGGAAGGTTGTAAAGTTGAAATGTTGTAAGGTTATTTAATCTTACTTTTTCGTGTTTTCAAAAACATTTCAACTTTACAACCTTCCAGCATTTCAACACGTTCTTAAAATCCGGCCGTAAACCCAAAGGAGAAGTTTTTCAACCCAGCCTGTGCGGGGCTGTTCTCAAACATATCGTTTGTATAATATTTTGCAAAAATACCGAAGTCGCCGTACCCGATCCGGGCGAACCCGCCATAACGAAAGGTGGTAAAATGATAGGAGTCGGAAACTTTTTGTTTGCCGAATTCCGGGCTGATCTGTTTAACCATTCCATCAAGCAGGAAGCCGCCATCCGGACCAATTACAAAATGGAACCTTTGACCGTGTCTGCTTTCCTTTGTCCTGAATTCAAATGATAAAGGGATCCGCAGATAACTTGAAGAGAAACGGTTTTTGCTGTAATTGATATTATCCTGCCGGTAAGTTAAAACCGGTTCGTTAGGAAGAATGGTGATATTATCCCGCAGGCGAATCAGCGTCCAGTCGAAACCGCCGGATACATAAATTTTAAATGCATCGCTAAATCTTACCCCCATCTGGAACACATCAAAACCCACATTACTTGTTTTCCATGAGCGGTAGCGCAAAAAATCGTTTTGCTGCGACAACGTAAAGCTGCCGTTATCAACCAGGGTAGCCAAACCAAGATCGAACCTTGAAAAAGTTATGCCTATCGAAAATTTAGGGTAATGTTTGCCGGAATGGTGGGTGTTTGTATCATTTGAAGCCTGATGATCGCCATACTTTACCAAATACCTTGGTCCGTTAGTTTGTGTGGTGTCCCCCAGTTTTTTATTAGTGTCGGCGGCCATGTTTTGTGCAAAAACCCCGCTTACCAAAAGTGCCGCTGCTGCTGTAAAAATTAATCGTTTCATATTATTGTATTTTAGCTTGTATAATTATTCGCCTTTTTTAATCTTTATAATGCCGAGGTTTATCCCGGTTACCGTTGTTTCATCATCATCATTTGTAAACTGAATAAACTTATCCATGCGTTTATCAATCTTTGCCACAGCCGCGTTGAGCAGGTCGCCAAAGTTTCTCACTTTGTGGCCGGGTTTAACCAGGGCTGCTCCAGGTTTGTTATCTCCTGTTGCTTGAGCCGCCTGCAATACAGGTTGTGTAGTTTCTGCGGAAGCCTGATTGACTGCCAACCGAACTGGTTCATCAGGCACAACCGCTTTAATTGCGTCCTGCTGTTTTTGGACTGTTGAAGCTAATTCAGGCTGATCGCCGGATTTATCAGGAACGCTATTTTCTACCGCTTGCTGCACCTGAATGCCTTTGCCTGCTTCCAAATGACGGGCGGGGATATGTTTGTTAGCTGCTATATTGGTTTCATTCAACTTAACGGCAGGTGTTTTCGGAATAACCGGGCTCGAACTGTTTTTTATTGCCCGCGAGGAGGTCAATTCTCCGGCAACTTTCGTCAAATTGTTTTTAGGAATGTGTTTAACGATTGGTTCCCTCTTTTGAGGAATAAATAAAACGCCTGCTGTTACTAAAACAATAATACTGGCCGCGATGCTTAAAAAGGGTAACAAGGCATTTTTGTGCTTGCCTGCATTTAATTCAGCAGCAATGCCGTTCCAAACATTGGCCGATGGCGCTGCCTCAAACTTATCCAGTTTTGAACGGAATATTTCATCAAATTCATTATCCTGCATTTCCATATCGTTTTCCTTCCAGTTTTATGATCTGTTCTCTTAATACACTACGCGCCCTTGATAATTGTGATTTAGAAGCGCCTTCTGTTATGCCAACTATCCCTGCTATTTCTTTATGCGAATACCCTTCGATAGCATAAAGGTTAAACACAATCTTGTACCCCGGCGATAGCTGCTGTATCAGCACCATCAGGTCCTTTGCTTCTAATTTTGCTATTGCAAGGGGGTTATTTGAACTCTCGTTTGCTGCATCTTCCAGGTCCACCATTTGCATCATTTTATGATGTTTGCGATAATATTCAATGGAACTGTGCACCATTATGCGCCTCATCCATCCTTCAAATGAACCATCGCCGCGATAATCCTCAATTTTTTGAAAAACACGGATAAACCCGTTTTGAAGCATATCCTCGGCTTCCATTCTGTCGGTTGCGTATCTTAAACATACCCCCAGCATTTTTGAAGCGAATTGTTTGTACAGCAATTCCTGAGCCTTGCGTTCACCAGCCTTACATCGTCTGACCAAATCGTCAATTGTAATTTTTTGCTCCAAAAACATCATTTATTAGTTAGATGGAAAGCCGGGTACAATGGTTGCATGGGTTTAAAAATAATTATCCACTCTTTTAATTAAGCGCTATCTTTATCTGAAATGAAAACTATCAAAATTCTTTTTATTGCCATTCTTTTATTTGGCAATAATCTTTTCGCACAGGAAAATAGCGGTGATAATTACACCTTGTTAAAACCCGACCGTATTTTCGACGGGCAGCAAATACATAACGGCTGGTGGGTATTGGTAAAAGGCCGGCGTATTGAAGCAGTTGGCGAATCGTCAACAATTTCAGCGCCATCCTCAGCAAAAATAATTGACCTGAAAGGTATGACTTTAATGCCGGGAATGATAGAAGGACATTCGCATATGTTCCTGCATCCATACAATGAAACCAGCTGGAACGACCAGGTTTTAACTGAAAGCCGGGCGGAACGTACGGCGCGGGCTGTTGTGCATGCAAAGGCCACGCTGATGGCCGGCTTTACAACAACCCGCGACCTGGGTACCGAAGGTGCCGGTTATGATGATGTCGGGCTAAAAGCAGCTATAGAGAAGGGCATAATACCCGGCCCGAGGATGCTGGTTGCCACAAGGGCGATAGTTGCTACCGGAAGTTACGGCCCGAAAAGTGATGTGGCCGAGAATAATACGATCAAAGGCGCCGAAGAAGCCGATGGGGTGGAGGGCATAACCCATGCCGTACGCTCACAGATTGGGCACGGCGCTGATGTGGTTAAAATTTATGTAGATTACCGCTGGGGAATAAATGATGCCGCCGAGCCTACCTTTACCGTAGATGAGCTAAAAACGGCCGTTGAGGTTGCCAAAAGCAGCGGGCGGATAGTGGTGGTACACGCCGGTACCGAAGAAGGTATGCGCAGGGCCATAGTTGCTGGCGTAACCACTATTGAACATGGCGATGGCGGTATTCCTGAGCTGTTTAAGCTAATGAAAGAAAAAGGCATTGCCTTGTGCCCTACTATTTCGGCAACGGAAGCCATCTCAACTTACCATGGTTGGAAAAAAGGGATTGACCCTGATCCGGCAGGTGTAAAACGAAAACACTATATTTTTACCGAAGCCATGAAGGCAGGCGTTACTATTTGCATGGGTGGTGATGTTGGCGTATTCCCGCATGGTGATAATGCCCGCGAAATGCTGCTAATGGTGGAATATGGGATGCCTGCCATTGATGTTTTACGTTCGGCAACCTCCGTAAATGCTGCGGTTTTTGGCTTGAAAAATCTCGGCAATGTTAAAACTGGTTATCTGGCAGATCTTGTCGCTGTAGCGGGCAACCCTGTTGATGATATAAACGCAGTGAAACTGGTAAAGCTGGTGATGAAGGATGGGGTGCCTTATTCCAATTAAATAACAGATCAATAAAACAAAATATGAATAACGTAAACCCCAAAGGTTTTTTGAGAACAATAACTATTTTTTCAATTTTAATAACCGGGGCACTAAACTCCAGATCGCAAACGGTTACTATCCCCATCGAAACAAAGCATAATGCCCTGGTATTGCAGGTGAGCCCGGATAAATATCTTGATATGGTATATTTTGGAGCTAAGCTTTCCGACAATAACGAATATAGCGCCGTCGCCAAATCGTACGGACTTAACGGCAATACCGAAGGCTACAACCTGGCTTATACAACAGCCGGAACCCGCAATTTGCTGGAACCCGCCATCGCCGTAACCCATGCGGATGGCAATAAGTCCCTTGATTTAAAATATGTGAGCCATACCGTTACCAGGCTTAGCGACGACATCAGCTTGTTGAGCATAAAACTCAGGGATTCCCTCTACGATTTTGAAGTAACCCTCAATTATCAAACCTATTTTAACGAGGATGTAACCGAGCAATGGAGTGTAATCAGCCATCATGAAAAACATGATGTGGCCCTTAATAAATATGCTTCGGCAAACCTTTACCTGCAGGCCGGCAGTTATTGGTTAAAACATTTCCACGGCGACTGGGCAAAGGAAATGCGTCCCGAAGATGAGCAAATTACCCACGGGATAAAAACTCTCGATTCCAAACTTGGCACCCGGGCCGACCTTTTTGAACCACCCGTATTCATGGTCTCGCTCAATAAACCATCTGCCGAAGATGAAGGCGAAGTATTATACGGCAACCTGGAGTGGAGCGGTAACTACCGGATGGATTTTGAGGTCGACCCGTCAAATAACCTCAGGCTGATCGCGGGCATAAATAACTATGCTGCCGATTATGTATTAAAACCAGGCGTTGAATTTACTACACCAAAGTTTGTTTATACCCTTAGCGATAAGGGTAAGGGAGAAGCCAGCCGCAACCTGCAAACCTGGGCAAGGAAATATAAAATTGTTGATGGGGAGGGCCCGCGCTTAACCTTGCTGAACAATTGGGAATCCACCTTTTTTGATTTTAATGAGGATAAACTTGCTGCTATCTTAAAAAACACAAAGACACTTGGCGTCGACTTGTTTTTATTGGATGATGGCTGGTTCGGGAACAAATACCCCCGCAATGGCGACCACCAGGGCCTCGGCGACTGGCAGGAAAACAAGGCTAAATTACCCGACAATATTGCATTTTTAACCAAAACCGCAGAGGCGGATGGTGTTAAATTCGGGATATGGGTTGAGCCCGAAATGGTGAACCCAAAAAGCGAATTGTATGAAAAACATCCTGACTGGGTGGTGAAACAACCCCAACGCCCTGAATATTATATGCGCAACCAGTTGGTTTTGGACCTAAGCAATCCGAAAGTGCAGGATTTCGTGTTTAATATCATAGATAACCTTTTTACAAAAAACCCTGACCTGGCTTATATTAAATGGGACTGCAATTCGGTGATCTACAATGCCTTTTCGGCTTATGAAAAGGAACAGGCCAATTTTTATACCGACTATGTTTTTGGATTGTATAAAGTGCTTGACCGTGTGCGTGCAAAATACCCCAAAGTGCCGATGATGCTTTGCTCTGGCGGTGGCGGCCGTGTGGATTACGGCGCACTGAAATACTTTACCGAATTTTGGCCGAGCGATAATACCGAACCCCTGGAAAGAATCTTTATCCAGTGGGAATACTCCTATTTCTATCCCGCGTTAACCAGTTCCAACCATGTGACCAACTGGGGCAAAGAACCGATTAAATTCAGGGTGGATGTGGCTATGATGGGTAAATTAGGATTTGATATTGATGTCAGCTCTTGTACCCGGGAATAAATTTATTTCACTGATTGTATAGGTTTTATCCGGTTCAAGCCCTTTTAAACGGATGGGTCTTTTGGTGCCGGTATCATACCTGTTATTTACCAGGTAATTAAACATAA
>Ga0364874_10026_pt2 | contig 75185 bp, 73 predicted proteins | sample ExccelAu500001D4_2_FD_206922 | JGI IMG/M metagenome (GOLD analysis project Ga0364874, IMG submission 206922) | Enriched cells from Trout Bog Lake Hypolimnion, Wisconsin, USA - BchlTB.Aug07.5000.01.D4 | ecosystem: Environmental > Aquatic > Freshwater > Lake > Hypolimnion/Profundal zone | place... | reverse complement strand
TGTAGCCCAGCCAAAACAGTTAACCTACTGCAATCCTATCAATATTGATTACGGATACACTCCTATTCCCAACTTCGCAACAGCAGGGAAACACCGTGCTACCGCCGATCCGGTGATCACCATGTACAAAGGTGATTATTACCTGTTCTCCACCAATCAATGGGGTTATTGGTGGAGCAGTGATATGTACCACTGGAATTTTGTGTCCCGATCGTTTTTACGACCCGAACATCATGTGTATGATGATTTATGTGCACCCGCTGTTTGGGTACAGGGCGACACCCTGCTGGTATTTGGTTCAACCTATTCGTCAAATTTCCCCATCTGGATGAGTACCAACCCCAAAGCCAATGAATGGGAGGAAGCGATACACGAATTTGAACCCGGCGGCTGGGATCCTGATTTTTTCAGGGACGATGACGGGAAATTGTATATGTATAACGGCAGCAGCAATACCTACCCGCTTTACGGTGCAGAGATCGATCCCAAAACTTTTCATTTAAAAGCCACCCGTAAGGAAATGTACCTGCTGCAACCCTATCGCTATGGCTGGCAGCGTTTTGGGGAATATATGGATGATACTTTCCTCGATCCTTTTATTGAAGGTTCGTGGATGACGAAGCATAACGGCAAGTATTACCTGCAATACGGTGCGCCCGGCACCGAATTCAGCGGCTACAGCGATGGCGTAGTTGTGGGTGATAATCCGCTGGGGCCATTTACCCCGCAATCAATGCCGTTTAGTTATAAGCCCGGAGGGTTTGCCCGCGGTGCCGGGCATGGCAGTACTTATATGGATCCATGGGGCAATTACTGGCATATCTCAACTATTACCATTGCAGTAAAAAATAGTTTTGAACGCAGGCTTGGCATCTGGCCCGCCGGGTTTGATAAAGATAATGTAATGTACTGCAATACCGCATTCGGCGATTATCCAACTTATCTGCCCGATGGAAAAGCAGATCATCTGCAAAGTCGTTTTACCGGCTGGATGCTATTGAACTATAACAAACCCGTGCAAGTTTCGTCAACATTGGGCGGCTATTTGCCAAACAATGCTGTTGATGAAAATATAAAGACTTACTGGAGTGCCGCCACAGGCAATCCCGGAGAATGGATCCAAACCGACCTGGGTAACGAAAGCACGGTAAATGCCGTGCAAATAAACTATGCCGATCAGGACGCCACCATTTTGGGTAAATCAACAAATACCTATACCCAATATAAATTATCGTACTCTTCCGATGGTAAAAACTGGCATATTTTGGCTGATAAGAGCGCTAACAAAACCGATGTTCCGCATGATTATATCGAATTGCAAAGCCCTGTAAAAGCCCGCTATATTAAACTGGTAAACGTACACATGCCTACCGGTAAATTTGCGATCAGCGGTCTGCGCGTATTTGGTAATGGCGGTGGCAGCAGGCCCGACACGGTAAAAAGCTTTATAGTTTTACGTACCGAAAAAGATAAACGCAGCGCCTGGATAAAATGGCAAACCGTTGATAATGCATTCGCCTATAACATATACACCGGTACCGCGCCGGATAAATTATATAACTGCATAATGGTGCATAGCAGTAACGAATATTATCTTAAAACGATGGATAAGGAGGTTCCCTATTATTTCCAGATCGAGGCAATTAATGAAAACGGGGTCTCTGAACGGACAAAGGTTATTAAGGTTGAGTAAGTTATACTGATTTTATTGCATTGTCAGTAAATTCCTTATCTTTATTATAGTTTTGTGAATGAGAATCTTTATTTTCATTGGCAATTGAACCCATATGTTTTTTAAAAGGTTATTTCTTGTAATTGTTATCTTATTTATTTGCAATTCCCTTTTCGCCGCTACTTTTATTGTGACCAGTAATGCTGACTCCGGACCCGGAACTTTAAGGCAGGCCTTAATAAATGCAGCAGCCAACGGGACCGGCCAGGTAGATTATATAAATTTCAATTTACCTTTAAACGCCACAACTATTGCGGTTAAAACACAACTGCCTGATGTTACAGCGAACGTGATCATTGATGGCACAACTCAGCCGGGCCCTTTTCTGGGGGTAAGCAATGCCAAAGTAATTATAACCGTTGTTACGCCAACGGTAAATCTGAATGCCTTTACTGTTTCAAACCTGGTGGGCATTAACGATGCCGTGGAGTTTTATGGATTATATATCAAAGGATTTTCCGTTCCAACCAGTGGGTTTGGGTCGGCTATTATTACAGGTGCAAACTGTAAACTTGTTATTGGCGCCCCGGGGAAAGGAAATGTAATTTGCGGAAATTGGTTTGCCATAGGCGGCTTTTTGCAAAATGCTGTTGTACAAAGTAATTTTATAGGTGTAGATAGCAACGGCGTAACAGTTTTTGCGAACTGGTCATTATTATATTCAATTGCTGATTATAATAATTTACTGATCGGTGGCAATGCAGCCGGCGACGGAAATATTATAGAGGGCGGAAATAATAATGGCATTGACTTCGGTGACGGTTCGGCCAATCTGATAAATAAAACAGTTACCATACAGAATAACTTTTTTGGTACTGATTATACAGGAACCACATTAATACTATCCGGCAGCAATCCTTTTGTACTCGTTAACGACCCGAATACAACATTAAATATTACCGGCAATGTATTCAGTGCAACACCACCAGCAATATCGGCCTTTAACCAGGCAACACTGATAGTAAAAGGGAACTATTTCGGCGTTGATAAGACCGGGACTCACTATTTTGGCAATGGTGTTAATGCCATTGTGGAGAACACAGGTGTTAATGCAACTATCGGAGGAGCCACAGCTACCGATCAAAATATTTTCACAGGCTATGTTAATCCGATTGTTGCTGTTAACAATTCAACTGCCAATGTTATACAAAACGAATTTTACTGCAATAGCAATGTCCAGTTGACTGATCCTTCGGGAAGCAATTATATCAGGGTAATATCGCTCCTCCCCAATTCCGTTTCGGGTGACGCTCCGCCGGGTGCGACAGTACAGCTTTATTATTACAAAACCCAGTGTACCACCTGTAACCCTAACTTTTGTTTCGCAACAGTTACCGCCAATGCGAACGGGGTTTGGCAGTATTCGGGCAACATCCAGCTGAATGTTATGGCTTCATCAACCGTTAATAATAATACGTTTGGCTTTCAGCCCTTCACTATCGGGCAAAATGAAGTAACTATTACCAATTATGATTGTCATCACCCCGGGTCAATTACATTTAATGAACCCAGGCAGGGCAATTTTCAATTTACCTGGACCGACAGTAAGGGCAAGGTTATTGGCAATTCGCAAAACATAAATAACTTAATGCCGGGCACCTACTCGGTCGATATAAATGAAGGCGGGACATGCAGCATTGGTTCAGGGACATTTACTATTACCAGTTTGTTGCCAAAAGTTTTTGCATCATCAATGCAGTTAAACTGTAATGTTACCACCGGTAATTTTACCACTTACCCCAGTACCGCTCCCGGGATTACTGTAGCAAATTACTATTGGAAGGATTCAACCGGGACGGTCCTTTCAAATACAAACAGTGTAAATAACTTACCGGCTGGCAACTACTCTTTATATATCACCGATAGTAACGGCTGTAATAGTGATACCGTTATATGCCAGGTATTGCCGCCCCTTGCAACACCGCTGATTGACACCACCAATGTAAAAATAAACAGCGCCGATTGTGCTGCCGCAGATGGGTCAATAACCGGGATTGCTATTTCCAATGGGGGTAGCGCTAACTATGGCTGGAGCAAGGTTAATGGTGGAATTTTCGAAAGCGGTCAGCTGAATTTAACAAACGCCCCGGCCGGCCAGTATTATTTTTATGTTGATTATGATTTTAATTGCCCTGAACTTAGAAGCCAGGTATTTACCATCAATTCAATAAACCCGATAACAATAAATGATTCATCGGTTAACATAACGCCTTCCACCTGTGCCATTAGCAATGGTTCTATAAAAGGGATCGTTGCTCCCGGCGCCACAACTTATCAGTGGTTTGATGCTAACAATAATGTGGTTTCCACAAGTATCGACTTTACAAATGCACCGCCGGGAAATTATTACCTTGTGGCATCCAGCGTAGCCTGCAGCCAGCAAAGCAAGGTTTATACCATTAAAAGTATCCCACCGATACAAATCACACAAGGATCGGCTCAAATCACTAATGATGAATGTACCCTTGGTAAGGGCAGTATTCAGAACATCACTATAACCGGCGGTGTACCTCCGTACACCTATACCTGGCTAAATACCTCGCAGCAGGTTGTGGGAGATTCTTTAAACTTAAAAGGAATTGGCGCTGGGATTTATACGCTGCAGGTAAAAGATAGCACGGCATGCGGCCTGGCCACCGTGAACTATACCGTGGCAGACGACGCTGAAACCGTCCCTCCACCCATCGCGGATAACCTTGAGGTATGCAGCCCGGGAGAGGTACTGGTAATTGTAAAAAATACACAACCCCAATTTGGCTACCGCTTGTACAGTACAGCCACAAGTACTTCGGCATTGGATGATCAAGCCAGCGGCATATTCAAGGTATCGGCTACCAGCTCGGGAAGCGTATATGTAACGCAATATACCGGCACCTGCGAAAGCACCCGCTTTCAGGTTAATATCCTGGTTGGCTTATCATCGTTAAGCATCCCCAATACCTTTACCCCTAATGGCGATGGCATCAACGACATATGGGCGTTAAAAGGCATTGAAAACTACCCGAACGCCCTGGTTCAAATATTTAACAGGTTCGGTCAGAAGGTTTTTGAGTCAAGGGGATATGCTACCCCATTCGATGGCAATTCAGGCGGAACACCATTACCGGTTGGCGTTTATTATTACATCATTAATGTCAATCCCGCTTGTAGCGTGCTTTCCGGCAGTTTAACGTTGTTGAGGTAAATGGGTTGATTTGTTGAGTAAGTGAGTGGTTGATTAAGTTGTTTCACTTATTAAGGATAAATTGTCCCTTATTCCTCCGATGGTTTTGGAGGCATGCTTTTCATATTGAAGCGGGGTTTATAGGCTGGTTTCACTTCAGTACTTTCAGCAGGTTTTTCCGTATCGGTATCTTCCGTTACCGCCGGAGTTGAAGGCTCTTCCTTCTTTTCATCCGGAGTTGTAGCAGGCTTTGGCATACTACCGGCCCTGAATTTCGGTACAAAGCCCATTTTAGCGACCGGTTGGGTGGCGGCGGTTTCAGTTAAGTTTTCGGGCGGTGTTTGTTCAGTTTCCGGCGCGGTGATGACCGGATCGTCCTTCCTTTCCTCCGGACTTGCAGTTGGCTTTGGCATATTGCCAGCCCTGAATTTCGGCACAAAACCCATTTTAGGTGCTGGGGGGGGCGTAACTGTTTCGGTTAAAGTTTCAGAAGGAGTTGACTCAGCCGATGGCATTGGCGTGGCTGGTTTTTCAACTTTAACTTCGGGCGCCAATGGGTATTGACGCCTTAATTTATTGAACCAATATTTTTTGGAATGATCAAAGCTTTTGTCACCCATTTGTTCGAAATGGGTTTTAAATTCTGAAAACAAGCCTGCATTACCTTCTTCCAAAGCAACCAGGTCTATTTTCTTCTTTTTAAAAAACTCTTCGAAGGTCATTGCAATTTGAAAATTTGTTGATTTGAGAATTTGAATATGGTTACTTAAAAAATGAACTGCCCAATTTTCAAATTGGCACATTTTCAAATTGTCAAATTAAAACATCCAGGTCAAGCTGGTTAAAATGGATCCCTTTATTCGTTTGCACCCAGTCTTCACGCTCTTCATCTGTCGCGTTAAGCAATTTTGGGAACCACTCCAAAGGGAAAGCCTGTTGTTTACCATTCTCCTTTTCAACAAAAAGCAAGCCATTGCCAAAGGTTACTTTAACTTTTTTTTCCTGCTTACGTGAGGTGAAAAGTGGCATAATTTGATTTCGGATTTCGAATTTTCGATTTCGGATTTATATTATTAGCATTTGAGTTTCCGATTATCCTTTTAGTGGCTTCGCAGTTTTTATATCGATTTTATCTATTCAATATATAAATTTCAATTCCCTTTTAATTCCGAAATCGAAATTCCGAAATCCGAAATTACTCAGCCATATTATGATAAACCGCCTGCACATCATCATCATCTTCCAACCGGTCAATCAGTTTCATAATATCGGCAACCTGTTCTTCGGTAACTTCATGAAACGATTGTGCTACACGCTCCAGCTTGGCCGATTTAACCTCGATGCCCAGGTGTTCCAATGCTTTTTGCATCTTTCCAAAATCTTCAAAAGCTGCATGTACCACAGCAATATCGTTGCCATTCTCATCTGCTTCAACAAACAGATCTTCCAGACCGGCATCAATCAGTTCAAATTCAAGTTCTTCAAGGTCGCGTTCGCCGGGCTCAAAAGTAAAAACAGACTTACGGCTGAAAATAAAATCAAGAGATCCGGTTTTACCGAGCGAACCATTATATTTTGTAAAATAGCTGCGTACGTTCGCTACTGTACGGTTAATATTATCCGTAGCAGTTTCAACAAGGATAGCAACCCCATGAGGTGCATAGCCTTCATAAACTATTTCTTCATAATCTTTTTCATCCCGGCTGATCGCCCTTTTTATAGCAGCGTCAACACGGTCTTTCGGCATGTTTACCGCCTTGGAGTTTTGTATAGCAGTTCTAAGGCGCGAGTTGGTATTAGGATCGCCTCCGCCGGCCTTTACCGCCATTACAATTTCTTTACCTAAACGGGTAAACTGCACCGCCATTTTCGACCAGCGCTTAAGTTTTCTTTCTTTCCGGAATTCAAATGCTCTTCCCATAATTTTTAGTCCATGGTCCATGGTCGATAGTCCATGGCCTTTGCTTTATCTATACTTGTTATAGTGTTTGTAATCGTTGAATTAGTCCGTCAACTTCAACCAATAATTACGAACAGCGAATATAATATTTGTTTTTAAACCTTTCACAGTTAAACCTTAACCTTTTAGCTCTTCACCTCCACCTAAACAATATCTTTCAGGTTCACCAGCATATCGGTCACCATTTTCGGCAGGTCATACTCCAGTTGCCAGCCCCAATCGTTTTGGGCATAGCTATCGTCAATTGATTTTGGCCAGCTATCGGCAATTGCCTGGCGCGGATCGTTATTTGCATAGCTTATTTCGAAATCGGGTATGTGTTTTTTTATTTCTTCCGCCAATTGCGTCGGCGTAAAGCTGATGCCCGCCAGATTATACGACGAACGGATACTTACCTTGTCTGCAGGCGCATCCATTAGCATTATAGTGGCCCGTATGGCATCATCCATATACATCATAGGCAATGCGGTGCCGGCTGATAAAAAGCTCTCATATCGCGCCGTTTTCAAGGCGTGATGAAAAATATGCACTGCGTAGTCGGTGGTGCCACCACCGGGGTTCGCCCGCCAGCCAATCAGTCCGGGGTAACGCAGACTGCGTACATCCAGCCCGTATTTATTGAAATAATATTCGCACCAGCGCTCGCCGGCCAGTTTGCTGAAACCGTAAACGGTATTCGGATCCATCACACAATATTGCGGTGTATCCCATTGCGGCGAATGTGGCCCGAATACAGCGATAGAACTTGGCCAAAAAACTTTTTCTACTTTAAATTCCACCGCAAAATCAAGGATGTGTAAAAGGCCCGTCATGTTAAGGTCCCAGGCCAGTTTAGGTTTTTGTTCGCCTACAGCGGATAAAATGGCGGCCAGCAAATAAACCTGCGTGGGACGGTACTTATCAAATATGTGGTGCAGGTTATCCTTGTCCAAAACATTAACGATCTCATAGGGACCGCTATTTTTTCTCATGTTATAAACCGGACTTTTCAGATCTGAAGCGATCACCGCATCTGCGCCATAAATACCTCTCAAAGCAGCAACCAATTCAGTGCCTATTTGCCCGTTGGCACCAATAACCAGGATTTTTTCGCTCATAAAATTTCGCGTTTATCGGGCAAAGGTAGAAAATTGGTTGTAATGTTGAAACGTTGCAAAGTTGTAATGTTGAAACGTTTTTTTAAAGTTAAAAAGTTATTTTTCAGAACTATTTCTACCGATTTTACAGACTTTCGATCTAAAATAACATTCCAACATTACAACTTTGCAACATTTCAACAAAAAATCAGCATCTTTGCAGTTAAAATATATTTATACACAACAATTTAAAAAAACAATGAAAGTCGCAGTAGTAGGCGCTACCGGTTTGGTAGGCACTAAAATGTTGCAGGTTCTTGAAGAACGCAACTTCCCCGTTACAGAATTAATCCCCGTAGCTTCAGAAAAAAGTGTTGGTAAACTAATCACTTTTAAGGGTAAGCAGTACAAGGTGGTTTCTGTTGAGGATGCGATAAAACAGAAGCCCGACGTTGCCATATTTTCGGCAGGGGGCAGTACTTCATTGGCCCAGGCGCCACTTTTTGCGGCAGCAGGCACAACTGTTATTGATAATTCATCAGCATGGCGCATGGACCCTACTAAAAAATTGGTAGTGCCCGAAGTTAACGCCCATGTATTGACAGCCGAAGACAAAATTATTGCCAATCCCAATTGCTCAACCATACAAATGGTAGTGGCCTTAAAGCCGCTGCACGATAAATACAAAATAAAAAGGGTGGTTGTATCAACCTACCAATCGGTTACCGGCACAGGCGTTAAAGCTGTTGACCAGCTGTTTAACGAACGCAAAGGTATCGACGGCCCTAAGGTTTATCCTTATACTATTGACCTGAACGTGATCCCGCAAATTGATTCGTTTACCGAAAATGGTTATACCAAAGAGGAAATGAAAATGGTGAACGAAACCACCAAAATTATGGGCGACGACAGCATTAAGGTAACTGCGACCACAGTTCGTATCCCGGTTATGGGCGGTCACTCGGAATCAGTAAACATTGAGTTTTTGAATGATTTTGATGTGGAAGAAGTAAAACAATTACTGGCAAAATCACCGGGTATTGTAGTGGTTGATGATACCGCTAATTTAAAATACCCTATGCCACTTGATGCGCACGATAAGGACGATGTATTTGTTGGCCGCATCCGCAGGGACGAAAGCCAGGCAAATACCCTGAACTGCTGGATTGTTTCAGACAACCTGCGTAAAGGTGCTGCAACCAATGCCGTGCAGATAGCTGAATACCTTGCTGAAAAGCATTTGATAGGGCAAGCGGTTGAGGTTTAGAGCTAAACCCATCTTTGTCATTTCGACGAGGAACGAGGAGAAAACTTATAGAACACGCAAAGTGGACTATGCATGGAGTTTATGCATAGCGTATATGCAAAATGTATAAGATTTCTCGCTATTGCCCGAAATGGCATAAACTGCATTTTCAAAATAGGGATGATCGGGAGATTATCCCTATTTTTATGAGAAAATATTTTAACAATGTACCCCTTTAAACTTTTCTTTCTTTTATCCTGCTGCTTAATCCCTTTCAGCTTGTTTGCTCAAACACCTGCACAAACTGCCAAAAATATTGATATTGACCTTTACAGGTACTTACAAAAAATTGATAGCTGGCGGTGGCGTCAGGATACGATATCAAATGTCGATTCCCTTCAAAAAGCAAACGACGCCTTTGAGCAGAGATTACGATACTACACCTCCGAATACCCGGTTACTATTGAGGCTAAATTCCCTTCGTTAACTGGTGATAACGTAGCTATCGTTAGTTCAGCGGATGACTTGTTCAGGATCTATTCCTGGGACACGGGCTTAGGGGGTTCGAAGGTTGCATTTGAAAATGTGTTCCAGTACAAAGTAAACGATAAAACTATATCGGATTTTAAACCGGCGGATTCAACCGAAGAAAGTCGCCCTACTTATTCGTATTCCAATATTTATACAATGAAAGCAAATGACAAAACCTATTACCTGGCGATTTATAATAGCGTTTTTTCATCAAAGGATGCCGGACAGGGAATACAGGCGTTTACCATTGAAAACGGGAAGCTGAAGGATGGTATAAAACTAATAAAAACTCATTCAGGTTTGCATAACCGCTTATCTTACGACTATGATTTCCGTTCGGTGGTTAATTTAAAAGTGCGGCCTGCTATTCATTTCGACAATTCGAGCAACACCATTTTTGTACCGCTTGTTGATGGTAACGGAAAAGTAACCGATAAATTCATTACCTATAAGTTTACGGGAGAGGTTTTTGAAAAGGTAAAAAACTAAATTCGATATGGACAGATTAACATTTATAGTTGACGAGACTGACGAAGGTGGCTATAATGCCAGGGCCGCAACTGAATCAATATTTACCCAAGCGGATACCCTTGAACAATTAAACCTGAATATCGCCGAAGCCATTGAATGCCATTTTGATGACATAATCTTACCCGGATTTACTTTAAAGTTTATAGATAAATCTTCTTCTCTTTAAATGATTTTGCTGGAATTTCGTAGAGACGCAATACTTTGCGTCTCTGAACCAACATACCCTGATACCGGAGCATATCTGATTTGCTTGCGGGAGACGCAAAGTATTGCGTCTCTACATTAATTCACATTGCCATTATAACTTTATTTTATACTGATTTTCCTATCTTTGGACATGATCTCCTTCTCCCACCGCGTTTTTATGGAAGTTGCCGCCAACCTTAGTTTCAGCAAGGCGGCGCAGATCCTCTTTGTTACACAGCCTGCCATCAGCAAACACATTAAAGCGCTGGAAGACCAATACAAAGTGCCCCTTTTTGAGCGTAAAGGTAACAGCATATTGCTTACCGAAGCCGGTAAAAAGTTAAACGAATACCTGCTGCAGGCTACGGAAATTGAACGCAAAGCCGAATACGACCTGTCGGTTTTAAGCAGCCTGTCGCATGCCGCCGGGCATTTGCGGCTGGGGGCCAGCACTACTATCGCTCTGTATATTTTGCCGTCAATACTATCTGGTTTTCAGCGTGAGTATGCTAATGTGGATGTGCAGCTGGTTAACCGGAATTCGGAATATATTTTAAATGCATTGCTTAACCACGAGGTGGATATCGGTATTATAGAGGTGGATAATAAACTGACCACCGTATCGTACAAACCTTTTATGAGCGATGAGGTGATCCCGGTTTGCTCAGCTAAAAGTCCGCTGGCGGGGAAATCATTAACGCTGAAACAATTTGTAAAAACGCCGCTTGCTTTGCGCGAAAGGGGTTCAGGGACTTTAAACGCTTTGTTAAAATCATTATCAACGCTGCACATTAAACCGGCAGAACTATCAGTAAAAATAAGACTGGGTGGCACCGAAGCGCTGAAAAACTTTTTATTGGCCGATCAATGTCTCGGCTTTATGCCTCGGCCATCCATCATCCGGCAGCTTGCCGAAGGCGACCTGGTTGAAGTACCTATAGAAGGATTGAAAATTACCCGCGATTTCTTTTTTATCCGCCGCAAGGGAACTGAAGATTACGGACTGACCAGTAATTTTATCAGTTATGCGTTGGAGCATATTGGGGAGTGAAGTACACTGCTCTTTTGTCATCCTGATCCGCCAATAGGCTGAGAAGGATCTTCAACGATAGGCTTAGCGGACTATGCATGATGGGAATTGCAAGGCGTAGAAGATTCTTCGCTGCGCTCAGAATGACAATTGGATGTTAAAATTTACTGCAATTTCTTCAAAATCCCAGTCCCAAGCGCATCGGTGCTTTCAGCGGCATTTGATAATACCACCACGGCAATGTTTTTATCAGAATTAAAAGCTAAAAAGCTGCTGCTGCCGTTGGTGCCGCCATTATGAAAATAATAGTCGACCCCATTCACGGTGATGATGTGCCAGGCCAGGCCGATCTTCACATCTTTAGTAAAAGTTACTTTATGGGTCAATAGCATAGCTTTCGACAATTCATCGTTACCGGGATGCAGGTTTGCCTTAGCATATAGCAACATATCGTTAAGTGTGGAGCGTAATGCACCACAGGGCGCAAGGACATCAAAATCCCAGGCTTCAGTTGGCCTTCCATCCTTATTATACACCTGTACAAAGCGTGGCGCAAACAAAGGGTTTATGTTTTGGTCGGTGCTGAACATGCCAAGTGGTTTGCTAATGATCTCCCTTACCATTTGTGAATAAACCTCCCCGCTCACGTTTTCTAAAATATTGCCCAGCAGGCCTACAGCCAGGTTTGAATAAGCATATTTTTCGCCCGGTTTACTGTTTAGTTTGCAGGTTTTAAGATAAGTGTACAACAGTTCTTTGGTATAATCTTTATAAGGGTTCAGGGCATTGCTGGCATGACTAAAAAGGTTATCCGGGATGCGGGCAAGACCCGAAGTGTGATTACATAAATTCAGCAGGGTTATTCCTTTAAGTTCTGGATTTTCGGCCACAGAATCAGGCAGGAATTTGGTGATGGGGTCGCTGAGCTTAATTTTACCTTCGTTTACATAATAAGCCAGCAAGGTTGCAGTAAAGGTTTTGGTAATGGAGCCGAGTTCGAAAAAATTATCAGCATTGGGCAGTTTGCCGTTCCTTTTTATGGTTTCGCCGTAGCTGTAGGTGCTCATCTGGCCGTTTTGTATGATGCCAATAATTACGCCGACCGTTGTGGATTTTTGGATATACGTACGGGCAACTGTATCTATTTTTTTGTCCATTGCTGATATCAAACGGTTAGATGTTATTTCCAGGGCCGTTTTATCGCTCAAAGGTTGAATATATTCCTGGAAGAGGAACAGATCAAGCCGGTTGCGTTTATCAAGGCTCATGAGCAGTTGCAGCGTCACAGAACTGAACTTCAGCTTGTAGGTAGCAACATTATTATTCACAAAGCTAATGAGCGATGATTCTTTTATTTCGCCAAGAGGGAACAGTTGCTTATTGGCAACATCGTTAAAGGCATCAATGCTTAATTCCTTTTGAAAATCATTACCGGCCAGGTTGTAAAGGGCATCTGCATTTTTCAGGTTGAAATACTTTTTAACAATTGCAAACACTGAATCTACCTTTTGCTGCTGCCTGCTTTGGGCGAATGCGGAAAATGCTATTATCAGGAGGAAAAAGAGGCTGAATGTTGATCTCATAATTAAAATTACCCTTGTATAACGTCAGGATTTGCGAATTAATGTGAGAGATCGATCAACCCGGTCCAACTTTTGTTTTACAGTTATTCTTACGGCGTTTGCCCGGCCAGCAAAAACAGTACTGCCATGCGGATAGCCACACCATTTTCCACCTGATCCAAAATGATGGATTGTTTGCTGTCGGCCACATCGCTGGTGATTTCCACGCCGCGGTTTATAGGGCCGGGGTGCATCACAATGATCTCTTTATCCAGTGAATCAAGGATCTGTTTGTTTAAGCCATACAGCATACTGTATTCGCGCAGGGAGGGAAAATATTTTATATCCTGACGTTCCAGTTGGATGCGCAGCATATTGGCCACATCGCACCAGTTAAGGGCCTTAACAAGGTTATGTTCAACCTTTACACCCAGGGATCCAATGTATTTCGGAATGAGCGTGGTAGGGCCGCAAACCATCACCTCAGCACCCAACTGTTTCAAACAAAGTATATTGGAAAGCGCTACACGCGAATGCAAAATGTCGCCCACAATGGCTACCTTTTTACCTGCAACATCGCCCAGTTTTTCGCGGATAGAGAAAGCATCAAGCAAGGCCTGGGTGGGGTGCTCGTGTGCACCATCACCTGCATTTACAATCTGCGCCTTTACATGTTTCGACAGGAAGATACCTGCACCGGCATAAGGATGACGCATCACTACCATATCCACTTTCATGGCAAGGATATTGTTTACGGTATCGATCAGCGTTTCTCCTTTGGTAACAGAGGACGAAGATGCTGCAAAATTTATGGTGTCAGCTGACAGGCGTCTTTCCGCCAACTCAAAAGACAGACGGGTACGCGTTGAATTCTCGAAAAATATATTGGCAATCGTAACATCCCGCAGCGAAGGCACTTTTTTTATCGGTCGGTTTAAAACTGTTTTAAAGTTATCTGCAGTTTCAAATATAAGTTGAATATCAGCCGGGTTTAAATCCTTGATGCCTAAAAGATGTCGTGTGCTAAGTCCTGCCATGTTGTGTTATTTCGGATTTCGAATGTTCGAATTTGTATTATTTTTTATTTCTACTGTATGTCATTGCGAGCGAAGCGCGGCAATCGCGAACTTTGCATTTTCGCCAATGCATAACCGATTGGCACAGTTCGTCCCGATTTTATCGGGATGCCTCGCAATGACAATGTTGGCTATTTCGCGTCAGATAACAAAGTTATCTGATCTACTCCGTCGGTTTCCCGCCAGCTCACCACTACTTTTTGGGAGGCGATGGAATCAACCTCTATTCCTACATAGTCTGCCGCCACTGGGATATGCCTCGAATAGCGGCGGTCGACCAGCGTAAGTAGTTCAATTTTCTCAGGTCTGCCGAATGCCTGCAGGGCATCCATTGCGGCGCGGATGGTGCGGCCCGTCCACAGCACGTCATCCATCATGACCACTTTTTTGCCTTCTATTATAAAATCTATTTTTGTTTGATTTGGCACCAGCTGCGATTCGCGGCGGCGGAAATCATCCCTGTAAAAGGTAATATCGAGGTCGCCCTGCAGAATATTTTTGCCGGGTAATATTTTTCGTAACTCTTCGGCTATGCGTTTGGCCAGATAAATACCGCGCGGCTGTATGCCAATAAGCACAGATTCTGAAAAATCGTTGTGATTTTCGATCAACTGCCGGCATAAACGCTGTAATGTAATTTGAAACTTTTGACCGTCGAGCAGTATTGGATTTTGCATCGTATGGGTGGATTTGGGCAAAGGTAATTATTTTTGTGATTAGTTGAATAGTGATTAGAGATTAGTTTTTTTGTCGCTTGCATCCAATTGGTATTTAGCACGATATTTATAATAATGAAAGCTATATTTAAATATAAATGCTGAAATTTTGCGTTATATCATCAAACCTAAAACACAGAACGATGAAAAAGATATTGCTGTCCGGGTTCCTTATTTTAATAAGCTTCATCACCTTCGGGCAAACAGTTTTGGTAAAAGGTACAGTAAGCGATCAGAAAGGCAATCCAATCCCTTTTGCTTTTATTTTTAATTCCGGGCACCCTTATGCTACATATGCCGACAGTACCGGGACCTTTAGCCTGAAAGCTGACCCTTCTTCAAATCTTATCGCTACGGCTAATAATTATCAAAAAACAATTGTTAAAATTGATAACATGGCTGACACAAAAGTTGTAATGGCGGGCAATTCGTTGCAGAGCAATACAGGTATTTCGCCTGCCCTGAAAGATATTTTTAAACAGGAAGAAGGGTTTGTGGACATGACCAAGGGATCATTTACGAGGATAGCTACGCACCAGGAGAATTTGCACGGCAGCCGCTTTCTTTTCACGGATTGGGTGCATGGTTTTATTATTACCCCTAAGGATTCACTTAAACAAAATGATGCTTACCTGTTTAATTATGATAAAGTTGATGGTAATCTGATATTTGCGACAGGCGGAAATGCTATGCACCTGGGCGTTAAAAATCAAATAAAGCAATTTATATTATTTGACGGTAGTGGTAACTCCTATGTTTTTGAAGATGTACCCGCCATTGATAGCAAGCATTATATGCAGGTGTTGGCTGCAGGCAGCAAGTATAAAATTTATAAAGACCTGGGCACTAAATTTATTAAATCCGACTATTCTACAAACGGCATGACTTCACATGGCAATAATTACGATGAATTTGCAGATAACAGTGTTTACTATCTGGTAAAGTTACCGGGTGGCCAGCCGGAAAAACTACCCCTCAGAAAGAAAGCGATTAAAGCGGCATTCGCTGCCGATGCGGAGAAGGTTAATAAATTTTTGTCGGATAATGATGGCGATATTGACGATGCTTATCTCAAAAAGCTCGGTGAATATATGAATCAATAGCTGGTTAATAAGTTGGATTTGATTGGAAATTAGATAGTCAGAAAGGAAAAATGCTACTTTTATGTTGAATATTTGTTAAAACACTTTGTAACTATTGGGATAAAACGGCCAAAGGAAAAGAGATTGTGAGATATAAGGCTAATCCTAAAAACAGAAGCTTAATTATAGTCGCTGCAATTTTGGAAAGGCGTTTATCCCAGTCGCGAATTTTTAAGTATACAAAGCGCAGGTAACTAAAAGAACTTATAAGCGCACACGCAACAATGATACCCTTAAATATTGGATAAGAAATAACGTATTGATTGAAATCAATGACAAACATTAAAAATACCATGATCAGGCAAAAACCTATCAAAGCGGCACAGACAGTCGAATTTGAGGCCTTAAAAGGAGCTTTTTTCATTATGTAAATCTAACAAAATAAATAATCTCACTCTTTTGAAAGCCGGTCCAGCACCACCATCGCTTTTTCAGCATCATCCTTCGCAACAAAAATATGATCATGGTAATAGGCTGCTACAACATTGCAGCTTATCCCGTCTTTTGCAAGTGCATTTGAAAATGCAGCGGTAAGTCCAATGGCCTCGAGGGATGAATGAACGGTTAGTGTTATCCATGCGGCAATGTAACTGTAGTTTAATTTCAGATTATCGGCCACACTTTTCTCAAGGACAAGGGTAAGGCCTTCCTTTTCTTTAAATGAGCCTATGATTATTGTCTGATCGATTGTTTGCGAAGCATCAACCGTGCAAAAAACGTATTCGCCTTCGTTTAGGATAGGGCGCATGGTTTTCAGTAACGTGGTAATGTTAGTTTCTCCGGCCATAGTTGTTCCAAATAAAAAGCCCCCGATGGTTAAATCGGGGGCTTAAAGGGAAAATTTATTTAAAGCTTATTGAGCTTCTTCTTCAGATGCTGGTTTTTTTACAGCCTTGCGGGCTTTATTTTCAGCGCCTTCCATTTGCTCTTTTAACTGTGCTAATACGCTCAGATCGCCTAAAGTTGATTTTTCAACCGACTCTTTAACTTTCTTCACTGCATTGCTTGCAGATTTTGCTTCCTTTTTACGGGTTTCAAATTCCTGAACTCTTGCTTCAGCACGGGCTTCTTCCCAAATGCGTGAGTGAGAGATAACGATACGTTTGTTTTCCTTGTTAAATTCAATGATCTTGAACTCAGCAGCTTCTTCAGCTTTTAAGTTCTTGCCATCTTCTTTAACCAGGTGTTTGGTTGGGCAGAAGCCTTCAACACCATAAGGTAAAGCAACAATAGCGCCTTTTTCGGTTACCTTGATAACGGTACCTTCATGTATTGAATCAATAGTGAAGATGGTTTCAAATGTATCCCAAGGATTTTCTTCCAGCTGTTTGTGGCCTAAACTTAATTTGCGGTTCTCAACGTCAAGTTCTAATACAACTACGTCTAATTTTTCGCCAACCTTAGTGAATTCATTAGGGTGGTTTACTTTTTTAGACCATGAAAGATCAGAGATGTGGATCAAGCCGTCAATACCGTCTTCCAGTTCAACAAACACGCCAAAGTTGGTCATGTTTTTAACTGTTGCCAGGTGCTGGGTGCCAACCGAATAACGGGTAGCAGCATTTTGCCATGGATCAGGCGTTAATTGTTTAATACCTAATGACATTTTGCGCTCGTCGCGATCCAGTGTTAATACCTGTGCTTCAACTTCGTCACCAACTTTCAGGAATTCCTGAGGGTTACGTAAGTTTTGTGACCACGACATTTCTGATACGTGGATCAAACCTTCAACACCTGGGATGATTTCAAGGAATGCGCCGTAATCAGCAACGGTAACAATTTTACCTTTAACCTTCGAACCAATTTGAATTGCTTCGTCAAGACTCTGCCAAGGATGTGGTGTTAATTGTTTTAAGCCAAGAGCGATACGTTTTTTCTCATCATCAAAATCAAGCACAACAACGTTGATTTTTTGATCCAATGATAAAATTTCGCGCGGATGCTCAATACGACCCCATGAAATATCAGTAATGTGTAATAAACCGTCAACACCGCCAAGGTCAATAAATACACCAAAGTCGGTAATGTTTTTAACGGTTCCTTCAAGAACCTGTCCTTTTTCAAGACGGGCAACAATTTCGGTTTTTTGGTTTTCCAAATCGTCTTCGATCAGCACTTTGTGCGATACCACTACGTTTTTGAACTCGTGGTTGATCTTAACAACTTTGAACTCCATTGTTTTACCCACATAAACGTCATAATCCCTGATAGGTTTAATGTCGATTTGTGAACCAGGTAAAAAGGCTTCAACGCCCATAATATCTACAATCAAACCACCCTTGGTTCTGCTCTTAACAAAACCGGTGATGATTTCATCATTGTCTAATGCAGAATTAATACGTTCCCACGATTTTTGGGTTTTTGCACGTTTGCGTGATAATACCAACTGACCGTTAGCATCTTCCTGCGACTCAACAAAAACTTCAACAGTATCACCGATCTTAAGATCAGGTGTATCACGGAATTCAGATACCGATACTAAACCATCAGATTTAAACCCGATGTTCAATACCACATCTTTACTGTTAACGTTTACAACCGTACCAGTGATAATTTCTCCTTTAGTGATTGAACTGAAAGTTCCGTCATAAAGTTTTTCTAATTTCTCACGTTCGCTGTCGGTGTAATTGCCGAATTTTTTCTCATCAGCGTCCCAATCGAAATCTTCGTTGGCTGCTGTGATTTTTGATTTGATCTCTTCGATCGAGATTGAATCAGCCTCTGATTCAATAGTTTCTTTTTCCTGAGTTGCTGTAACTACGTCGAGTTCAGCTTCCTTAGCTTTAAGTTCTTTTTCTGCTTCCTGTTTTTTTGCCATTAAATAAATTATCTCCTTTTCCCAATTTTCTAATTGGGACTGCAAAGGTAGGTATATAATTTTATTACAAAAAAATTAATTTGATGTTAAATGCTGATTTTTAAGGGATTTTGGGAATGAAATCAACATTTGGGGACAATAAAAGCAGTAAAACGATAAATGGATGTTTATTTTTCGTTACAAAATCCATCAAGTCACAGCCAGTTTTTCTTCTATCTCATCAAAGATCCCCATAAAATCGTCCCTCAAAGTATCCCTGTAACCAGATAAAACTTCATTCATTTGCACTTCCTGTTCCGGTGTAAACGGGTCATTCCAAACCCTCATGCAGATCTTTTTCAGCGCATAGGCAATTTCCTTTGTATCGGAATAACTAAATAGATAACGACTTTTTTTAAATCCGGCATAAAACTTAAAAAAAACGGCGGTTTCTTTTAATCCAGAAAAGGTTAAAAACTCATCTACAACAGCAGTATCGCAACCGTCCAGATTATCATAAAATGCGTCAGCTGTCACTTTTTGGGTAGTTAGCAACAGGTTATCCAATATCAGTTCCAGCGCAATATGTCCTAAAAAAAACGGTTTCACCGGCGAGCCTTCTATAGCAGGCAGCAGTTGTATTTTTAACTGATGTGAATGAAAGTGAAAATAATCGGAAGAGTGAAAATAACGGTCGACCTGGAGGTGCTTTTTCCATCCGTTTATAATTGAATTAATATTGCTATCCGGATGTTGCAATTTTTCAGGATGGATGATGACATTTTTATCCGCATTTTTTAAAAGATCGGGCAGCACCGTACCTAATATAAAGTAGGGGTTAGCTGTATCCCGGTCGAAATAAAAATGCGATAGAAAATTCATAAACCTTTTTTGCAAAATACCACTTTTTTTGATTTCACCGATTATTTTGATTTGATTTCACCGATTATTTGGGGATTACACCGATTAAAAAAAATGATTCCACTGATTTTCTTGCGATTACGCGATGTAATTGAATGTTATGATTATAAATTATTAGTTGAGTTTATGATAATCGGAATAAAACAATCGATGCAATCATCCGACCATCCCTAAAATCATAGAAACATCGGTGTAATCCTGTTATAATCGGTGAAATCATATTACTATCTTTGCCACTTTTGAAACTGAATATATAATGAACTTTGTTGAAGAATTACGCTGGCGCGGCATGCTGCATGATATAATGCCGGGAACTGAAGAACTGCTGAATAAAGGTATGGTTTCGGGCTATATTGGTTTTGACCCTACTGCCGATTCACTGCATGTAGGCAGTTTGGCCCAAATTATGAGCCTGATCCACTTTCAGCGTGCCGGGCACAGGCCCTTCGCGCTTGTTGGCGGAGCTACCGGGATGGTGGGTGACCCTTCGGGTAAATCTGCCGAACGTAATTTACTGTCGGAAGAAGCCTTGCAGCATAACCTGGCCGGCATAAAAAACCAGCTTGAAAAATTTCTTGATTTTGATTGCGGCGCCAACAGTGCCCAAATGGTAAATAATTACGACTGGTTTAAGAATTTCAGCTTCCTGAATTTTATCAGGGATGTGGGCAAGCATATTACCGTTAATTATATGATGGCCAAAGATTCGGTAAAAAACCGGATCAATGGGGATACCGGGATGTCGTTTACCGAGTTCACCTATCAGCTGGTACAGGGTTATGATTTTTATTATTTGTGGAAAAACCACAACTGCGTTTTGCAAATGGGAGGATCGGACCAGTGGGGGAATATTGTTACCGGCACCGAGCTGATCCGCCGCAAAGATGCTGGGGAGGCTTATGCCTTGACCACCCAATTGATTAAAAAAGCAGACGGGAGCAAGTTTGGTAAAACAGAAGGCGGTAATATCTGGCTCGATCCAGAAAAAACGTCGCCATATAAATTTTATCAATTTTGGTTAAATACCAGCGACCAGGATGCAAAAAGCTATATCAGAATATTTACACTTTTTGATCAGCAAACCATTGAAGGCCTCGAAGCCGAACAGGATGCCGCACCGCATTTGCGTGTTCTGCAAAAAGCTTTGGCAAAAGATATTACTATCCGCGTACATGGCGAAACAGAATATGAAAAGGCGATTAAATCCTCGGAATTTTTATTCGGGAATACAGGTATCGAGTTTTTAAATGAATTAAGTGATGCAGAAGTGCTTGCCTTATTTGATGGCGTGCCCAATTATAAAATAAACGTTTTAGAGTTGCAAGCCGGAATGTTTACTGTTGACATGTTATCAGTCTATACATCCGTTTTTCCATCAAAAGGAGAAGCAAAAAAAATGATACAAGGCGGCGGCGTAGCAATTAATAAAATAAAATTAAGTTCAGACGAACCGGTCTATCCTAACTATGAGCTAATAAACAATAAGTTCATGGTTGTTCAAAAAGGTAAGAAAAATTACTTTTTAATTATTGCTGAATAATTTGCAAATACGACAAATGGTACATATATTTGTATATATGTCGTACGGAGAAAAACATAATGAACCGCTAAAAGTTAATGAACCTATGGTAGCTTATGGTTTACCGGGTTCATTAAGCCCTTTTTATAATTTATTGGGAGGCTCAAAATCAGTAAGGCTATCCAATGATTTTGATATTATAAAGTTTGCCCGCGAAGGTTTTCCAAAGCGGGTTTTACTTACCCTGGCAAAAAAAATATCCTTAAACATTCAGGAGCTATCTAACATCCTGCATATTTCTGAGCGTACACTGCAACGTTACGATGACGATGCCATTATAAAAACCGAGTACGCCGAAAAGGCTGTTGAGCTTGCCAGGTTGTACACCCGCGGGCAGGAGGTTTTTGGCACCATGGATAAATTCAAATTATGGGTTAAAGCGCCGAGCCTGGTTTTTAATGGCGAGTCACCGGTATCCATGCTGGATACCTCTGCCGGCTTCGATATGGTTTTCAAGGAGTTGGGCCGTATTGAACATGGAATTTTCGCCTGATGATCCTCTACCGTATTGTAAAATGCAATTACGCCCGTGACCTTAGCGGCACCGGCGCCCGGCTGTATGGCGGCAGGTGGAACAGCGAAGGCAAACCTGCTGTATACCTGGCATCATCAGGATCATTGGCAGTTTTGGAAGTACTGGTGCACTTACCACCCTTAATGATCCCCGATGATTTTTGTCTGGTTGAAATTGAAGTACCCGATAACAGCATAAGCCAAATAGCAATTGAAGGTCTGCCGGAAAACTGGAAAGACATCTCACCACCGGTAGCTTTAAAAGAAATAGGTGATGATTTCCTGAAAAAACAAACCTTTCTGTTACTTAAAATGCCTTCCTCCATCGTCCCGATGGAATATAACTACCTGCTTAACCCGCTTTACCCGGGAATAAAAAAAGTAAAAATAGTTAAAAGCGAACCTTTTGATTTTGATTCGAGGCTGGTTTAGGCATTGGTCATTTGTCATTAGTCATTGGGAGGTAGAAAAAACAATGACTAATGACCAATGACGCCTACAGGTCACTCAGCAGATCCAGTTTTTTGTGGTTATATTCTTCCTGTGAAATAAGGCCGTTATCAAATAACATCCTAAGTTTTTTTAGTTTTTCGGTAAGTTCATCGGGCTTCGGAGTTTCTGCTGCTGCCGCCGGCGGCGCAGGTGCATAAACCGGTTCCGGGGCGGGTGCAGCCGGGGCGGCAGGCTGTTGCGCTATTGCTCTTGCAGCCGCATCAAACTGTACAGACCCAGATTCGGCACGTTTTTCTTCAAGATCGCGCAGGCGACGTGCCTCACGTTCTGACTCCTTACGCTCCTGCGCATACTGGTATAGTTTACGCGCCTGAACTTTAGGCAGGTAATCCACACCCATTTCGGCGCCGTTGGTTGTTTTCACACTGAAAATAGCGCCGATAATCTCTTCTTTGGTATAAACGTCGATAATATCTTTCCAAACAAAATCAACAAATTTTATAGTAAGACCAAGGTTGGCCGGGGTAAAAAACAAGATGCGTTTGTTGGTAAGTGCTACGCAATCGGGAAATAAATTCACAATTGGTTTTTTTTGTACCGCAATGTATAATATTTCTTCACCTGTAGTAAGCAGGTCTTTTAAGCGCTGGTATATCTTTTCAACAGCCTTTGGGTCCTGTTCGTCGTTCAAAAATTTTTCGATCATGGCTATGTTTTTATGGTAGCTGCAAAAATAACAATATTAAATCAGTTGGCTATAAGATTTAAGCAATCAGTAAATTACATCCTCTTATGTCCGAATTATCAAACCTGCCTAATACTTCAAACGATTTATCAGCATAAACCTTGCCCAAGTCCTGGGTGGCAATGAAAGAGCAGGAATTGATATTGGCCAGGTCGATCACATTGATGCCGCCTGCCTTTTCATCATTCAGTAAACTCATAGGGTCATTGGTATCACGGGTAATTATTTTCATCCAGGGCGGGCAGTTGAAAATACCGTTTCCTTTTGAATAGGCCTGCGACAGCAGTTCGGTCATACCATACTCGGAGTGGATCGCACTCACCCCAAAGCCATTGCAAAGCGCGGTATGCAGCTCCTCGCGGATCATTTCTTTTCGACGCCCCTTCATGCCTCCGGTTTCCATTACAATCAGTTCGGGGAAATTAAGCTTGTAATGTTCAATAAAATCAAGCAGGGCAAAAGTTACGCCAATCAGCAAGGTTGGTTTTTGCGCTTGCTGCTGTTTTTTAAGCTGATGGTATAATTCATCATGGTTATAGAGAAAAAATCCGCTGTCCGGATTATTTGATTGTTTGATCAGGTCATCAGCCATGTAAATTAGCGAGGAACCTTCGCGTTCAAGATAAGATGGCAGCAACGCGAGTATCGTGTACTTTTCAATATCCCTATAAAACAAACGGAAAGCTGACCTGAAACTTTCGGTGTACCAGCTCACATCAGTCACAAAATGGCTGCTGGTTGTTATTCCGGTAGTGCCCGAACTTGTAAACGTAACTTCCACCGGCTCAATTGAACTGATAATAGCGTGGGACTTAAAAAACTCAATGGGTAAAAATGGTATTTGAGTTACTTCCTGAATGCTTTTTATGCCGATGTTTAAACCTGCGATAAATTCTTTATAAATAATGCAGTTTTCAGCCTGGCACCTAAAAGCCCGTAAAGCAGCATCATTGAAAGCCTGTTCGTTTTTTATGGAGAATACCTGCTCTTTGTTCATCGGGGCAAAGATAGGCAAATAGAGGATTTTTTATCTGAACCATGAGTTTAACACGATTTCGGTATTTTTTATGATTTACAGGATTGTAAAAAGTGTAATCAAAAAAAATCAACGGCTTAGACAACCTTCCCAACTTTCCCTTTAAACAAATTCCCCACAAACGCCCCGGCAACACAGGCAACTGAACCCACCAGGCTGAATAGCATGGTAAAAAGAATAAACTTAAGGATACTGGCGGTATCGGTTTTACCGGCATAGCCCAATAAAATATAAACCACGAATAAAAAATAGCCGAATACCGCCCCATTTACCAGGCTGGCGCGACGGTTTTCGCTCAGATAACCTACGATCAGAGCGGCAATTGCCCAGGGAATTATGTTATACCATCCCTTGACAAAATAATACGAAAGGATACTCAGCAGCATAGCCGATACGACCGGCAACAACTTTTTCAGGATTTTTTCCATATCTTCTCTTCAATAAAATGATAAATATTAAAAATTTTACCGCAGAGAAACAAAGAAGGCGCAGAGTTCGCTGAGTTTTAGCAATTCTCAATTTTTATTACTTCTCAGTGGTCTTAGTGCCTCCTTTGCGGCCTCTGTGTTAAAAAACAACAATGCTTTATATTTATTTGCTCAAATATTTTGAAATCAAAGATATAATAATTTACTTTGACAAACAAAGTACTTTTACGTGAAAGAAATCGAAGAAGAGTTAGTTTCCATCCGCAGCATGATGGAGCGCTCTTCAAAATTTATATCGCTAAGCGGGTTATCCGGGATCTTGGCGGGTGTTTATGCGCTGATTGGAGCGGGGTTTGCATATAACGATTTGTACAACGGAATAGGGAGACATCATTATAATCCGCATTACCGGATAGTCGAAGACATTGAGGCGGCTTACCTGATGATCCTCGCCATATTGGTATTAACAGCATCGCTGCTAACAGGCTTTATTTTAACCAAAAGAAAGGCAAAACGAAATAGTCAGCCAATTTGGGGTAAGGTCAGCCGGTCGTTATTGTTCCATCTTGCTACTCCGCTGATCACAGGTGGCATATTGATAATAGTCCTTATAAACCGGGGATATTTTGGAGTAGCAGCGCCCGCCTCGCTTATTTTTTATGGCCTCGCATTAGTAAGCGCCAGCAATTTCACATACAAAGATGTTCGGTATCTTGGCCTGTGTGAAATAGTATTAGGCTTAATTGCCGCTTGCTTACCCGGCTTTGGTTTACTATTTTGGGCGATTGGTTTTGGCGTGCTGCATATTATTTATGGCAGTCTGATGTACTTTAAATACGATAAGTGAAAGTCCCCTTTGATAAACTTGATAAAGCTTTTGAGAACCGCTTAAGGTTACAGATCATGAGTGTGCTGATGGTTAACGACCGGTATGACTTTAATTCCCTGAAAGAATTACTGGATACTACCGACGGTAACCTGGCCTCGCATTTAAAAGCCCTTGAAAAAGAGGAATACATGGTGGTGCATAAAGCCTTCCTTGGTCGCAAGCCGAATACTACTTATGAGGCTACCGAAAAAGGAAAAACTGCCTTTAAGCGACACCTGAATGCACTGGAGCAATTGATAAAACAGCAAAAAGCAACATAAATTATTCAACATTAAAACCAAAAACATGAACAACACAAAATTTATTTCTTTTCTGAGGTATGCCGCCATTGGCGGCAATATCCTCTTTATTTTATGGATATCCTTTAATGCTATGGACGAAGGTTTTAGCGGCACCCTGATTGAAAAACTCTCCTACTTCGCATTGGTGGGCCTTTTAATAACAAACATTGTCCTGCTGCTTATTAAGCAACGGTCAAATCAATAATTAATTAAATCAAATTTTTTTATCCTTAAACTTTGAATTACAAAGTGCTTTTAAATAAGTAATCATGACAGAACAACCAGAACAAAAACGCGGATTGATGGATTGGCTCAAGGAGTCGGTGACCGTTAAATTAGGTTTCATAGGAGTACTTATTTTAGTGCTGCTTATCCCCTCTTCCTTAGTTGAAAACCTGATCAATGAACGCGCAGGCCGGCAACAGGAAATGATGCAGGACGTATCCGACAAATGGTCGGGCGCCCAGCTGATCGCTGGCCCGGTATTAATTATCCCTTACCAAAAACACGTTAAATACCTTGATAATGATCAAAAAGAAAAGGAGAAAGACGTAATTGAAAACTTATACGTCTTGCCCGATGACCTGCATATTAAAGCCGAACTGAAAACAGAAATTTTGCACCGGGGGATATTTGATGTGGTGGTGTACAATACAGTGGTTAAAATTTCAGGCAATTTTGCAAAAGCAGATTTGGCCGCGCTAAACATGTCAGCCGATCAGCTGATCCTTAACAAATCGAAGATTGTTTTTAGTATCTCTGATCTCAAAGGCTTAAAAACCAACCCGGTGGTAAACGCGGCTGGGCAAAACCCGACAGCGGAACCTGCTTTTAACGGGGATACCCTGTTCAACAACGGCTTGCAGGCCGCAATTGATTTATCAGCGTACAGAGATCGTAAGGCGCCATTCAGCTACTCCCTCGATTTAAAAGGAAGCCAGGAACTGAGCTTTTTACACTTAGGCAAAACTACCGATGTGGAAGCAAACGGCAATTGGGGCAGTCCGAGTTTTGATGGCCGCTATTTACCGGATACCCGAAAGGTTGATCAAAACGGGTTTACGGCCCAATGGCGGATGCTGTATTATAACAGGCCCTTCCCGCAACAATGGACGGGCGATATTTCGTTGTTAACTAATCCGCAAAAACAGCAGCAGGCTACTTTTGGTGTAAAACTGCGGTTACCGGTTGATCAAAACCAAAAAACCATGCGCACCAGCAAATACTCCCTGCTGATCATCCTGCTTACCTTTATTTCACTTTTTCTGACAGAGGTTATCCGCAAACAAAAGATCCATGTATTTAATTACCTGCTGATTGGCGCGGCAATGATCATCTATTATTCCTTGCTATTGTCGTTTTCTGAGCAAATTGGTTTTAACGCGGCTTACCTGGTGGCTTCGGTAGCCACTATAGGACTTATAACTACATTTATCGGGTCCCTGCTTAAAAACAGGAATGCGGCTTTGCTTTTCGGATTCATTCTTTCGGTGTTTTACATTTTCATTTATGTAATTATTCAGTTAGAAGATTTCGCCCTGATTATTGGCAGCATTGCATTATTTATTATTGTGGCTATGCTGATGTATTTTTCAAGAAAAATTAATTGGGAGTAGGGAATAAAAAACAGTGGGCATTAAAAGCCCGATGCAAATAAACCTCTGTGAACTTTGTGCCTCCTTTGCGAAACCCAGTATTTAATTTTTTAACACAGAGATTACAAAGGAGGCGCAAAGTAACGCAGAGGTAAATAATTTTACATAAATTTCACAATACCATTTCGGTTTTTGGTATATTTATAACGTTATTTGTATAATTAAAAGCATTTACCCATGAGCCAGGAACTAATTGAGTTTTCAGACCTGATCGACGAGCGGTTTGAACCCACAGAAATAGAAATTGAAACAGACGACTTTTGGGAATCTGTATTCAACCTGTTTATTTAATTGCCGGTTTTTACCGCTGCCTGGTTGTACTGCCAAACCGGGAGTTATAACTGCGCCCGGCTTAAAGGCAGCAGCCTGTGGGGACACAGACTACGGGATTAAAATCAATAACATTCCAATTTTTCAACATTACAACATTCAAACGACCTTCCAACACTTCAAGAAAAAAACCATTAACTTTGCAGGCTGATGAATCAAGTCGCGAAAAAAAGGTTTTTTGAAAACGTTACCATTATTGACATCGCCGAAGAAGGCAAAGGCGTAGGCAAAGCAGATGAGTTTGTACTTTTTGTTGATAATGCGGTGCCCGGCGATATTGCCGACATAGCCGTTTACCGCAGCAAAAAAAACTTCGGCGAAGGCAAAATAGCGGAGCTAAAGCAGGCGTCCGAATACCGAACCGAGGCTTTTTGCCGGCATTTCGGTACCTGCGGCGGCTGCAAATGGCAGCACATGACCTATGAGGCACAGTTAAAGTTCAAGCAAAAGTCGGTCGCCGATGCTTTGACGCGGCTGGCGAAAATTGATATTGAAGGGATGCTGCCGATTGTGCCCTCCCCTGCTGATAAATATTACCGCAATAAACTCGAATATACTTTCAGCAACAAACGCTGGCTAACTGACGGCGAAAACCGTACCGATGAAGCATTAAATATGAACGCCCTCGGTTTTCATATCCCCGGTCGTTTTGATAAAATACTGGATATTGACCATTGCTACCTGCAGGCCGAACCTTCAAACAGCTTAAGGAACAGTATCCGCGAATTTGTGATAGCGCATGGTTATAGCTTTTATGATTTGAAGGCCCATGCCGGGGCATTGCGCAACCTCATCATTCGTACCTCATCAACCGGCGAAACCATGGTGATTGTGGTTTTTGCGTACGCGGATGAAGAAGAAGTAAGTAAACTGATGGGCTTTATTGATGAGAAATTCCCTGAAATTACTTCTTTGCTATATATTATCAACCAGAAAAAGAACGATACCATTTTCGACCAGGATGTCGTTGTTTATAAAGGAGAAGGTTTTATCTACGAGGAAATGGAAGGTATCCGTTTCCGCATCGGGCCGAAGTCATTTTATCAAACCAATTCTATCCAGGCTTTAAAGCTCTATGAAATAACAAGGGATTTTGCGGCCTTTAAAGGCGGTGAACTGGTTTACGATCTTTATACCGGCGCAGGGACTATCGCTAATTTTATAGCAGGCAATGTACGCGAAGTGGTTGGGATTGAATATGTGCCAACCGCCATTGAGGATGCGAAGGTCAATTCATCCATCAACAACATTACCAACACAAAATTTTTCGCCGGCGATATGAAAGATGTTTTGGCTGCTGATTTTGTGGCTGAACATGGCAAACCGGATGTGATCATCACCGATCCGCCCCGCGCAGGCATGCACCCGGATGTGGTAAACAGGCTGATGGAAATAGAAGCTGAAAAAATAGTGTATGTAAGCTGCAATGCCGCCACTCAGGCCCGCGATTTGCTGGTATTAAAAGAGAAATATGATACGGTAAAAATTCAGCCGGTGGATATGTTTCCGCATACGCAGCATGTGGAAAATGTGGTTTTGCTGGTTTTGAAGAAGTTCATGGTTGATGGTTCATAGTTCATAGCCGAAAAACAATCTGTGAAATCAACAATCTGTGAAATCAAAATAATCATAAAAAATCTGTGATTCAGAATATGGAACCGGAAGAACTGTTAAACGAAGAGAAAAATAACGAATTACCGAAAAAGGAAAGTCCGCTGGTAAGTTTGGAGCCGGATCTGAAATTTTTCAATGAGTCTATCCGCGAGGTGGCGATTGAAATCATGGTGGAAGGACTCAGTAATTACCCTATTTTTATAGCCCACCAGCATGATTTAAAATTAGGCGAACTAATCTTAGACCGCCGCGACCTGCACACAGAATGGAGTATTCACGCTTCAACTATGGAAGAATTTTTAGAAAAAGGGATCATAAAAGAAATACTAAAAGATCGTTTTATCAGCAGCTACAAAAACCCTAATGATTTTATGTGTGTGTTTGTGGTTGTACCAGAGGGAGCAAATTTTATTTATTATCCTTATGTGAAGGAATAATTGTTGTAATGTTATTATTTGAAATGTTGTAAGGTTGAAAGCTTAGTTTTACCTTTACAGGATAAGTGATTGATCTGGTAGTTTACATTTCAAATGGTAACATTGCAACATTTCAACCTTACAATATTTCAACAAAATAATGGACAAACAACTACTCATATTAAACCAGCAACAGATCCAGCAAAAGATAGACCGGATAGCCTACAAGATACTGGAAGATAATTTTGACGAAGAAGAGATCCTTATAGCCGGTATTTTACCCGGCGGCAAAAAAATTGCCGAAAGATTGAAAGGCATACTGGATGAAATTGCGCCATTCAAAAGCAAAATCCTTAGTATTGAACTTGATAAACTAAGTACCTACCTGCATGCCGACATTGATTTCGATGTGAAAGATTGCAGCAATAAAGTTGTCATTTTGGTGGACGATGTACTGAACAGCGGCAAAGCGCTGGCCTACGGTTTCGGCATTTTTCTGGATGTCCCAATAAAAAAATTCCGCACCGCTGTACTCGTTGACCGTAACCATAAAAATTTCCCCATCACTACCAACTTTGCTGGAATTGCGCTTTCAACCGTTTTAAAAGAACATGTTGATGTTATTTTGGATGTGGAAGGTGAAGAAGATGCTGTTTATTTGAGGTAAAATTTATTAAACGCATAACATAACACGTTATAAAACAGCCAATATAACACGTTGTCATTGCGAGGCACGAAGCAATCGCGAATTATGTATGACCGCAGTGCATGATCGCTCTGCAAAGTTCGCGATTGCTTCGTGCCTCGCAATGACATGTTTTTTATTCACTTTTTCAACAATTGCTCCGCTTTCTCTGCGTTTAACCCAAGGCCATCGGCAATAATTTTGGCTTTGGTATAAAATCCTTCCCGCTCTGCTAATTTATCGGCAATAAATTTAATCAGGTGTTCGCCATGTTTTTCTTTTAATAAAGGACGTTTGGCTTTTTCGCTTTCAAGCCTGCCGGCCAAGGTTTTTGGTGATAACCTGATATAAACTGTGTTTCCATGCGCGTTCATCCAGTCCATATTATCAAAAAAACAGGGGAGCCCACCACCTGTGGAAACCACGGCGTTTTCAGGATATTTTGTTTGTTTCAGCACTTCCGATTCTAACTTGCGGAATGCTTTTTCGCCAAATTCAGAGAAATATTGAGCAATGGTCATGCCAACCTGTGCCTCAAGCACATGGTCGAGGTCTAAAAAGGCGTAACCTAGCCGCGACGCCAGCTTACGCCCAAGGGTAGTTTTACCACAACCCATAAAGCCAACAAGGAAAATCAATCCAACTTCCTCTAAAGCCGGATTTGAATTATCTGCAGACACATTCTTATTTTCTTCAACCATAATTTACTGCCTTATTTTGCCATGGACTATCGACCATGGACCATGGACTACGTTAATTTCACCCTCGGATCAACCCAAACATAAATGATATCCACCAGAATATTGATCACCACAAAAATAAAGGCAATAAACAGGATGGAACCCATTACCACCGGAAAATCCGACATTTCTAATGCATCCACCGTAGTTTTACCGAGGCCATTATAACCAAACACGTATTCTACAAAAAACGAACCTGCCAGCAATGAGGCAAACCAGTTGGCAATAGCAGTAATCACCGGGTTCATCGCATTTTTTAAGGCATGACGGTAAATAATGGCATTTTCGCTTAGTCCTTTTGCCCTTGCTGTACGGATATAATCTTTACTCAGTTCATCCAGCATGGCATTGCGTGTGAGCTGAACTATCACCGCCAGCGGGCGCAGGCCAAGGGTTACCATGGGTAATACCAGGTTTCGCCAGCTGATGACTTCCCCTTTAAACGGATCGTAGGTATACAAGCTACCCGACATATTCAGTCCGGTGTATTTACTCAGCTCAAAACCAAAGATCCAGGCAATGATGATCCCGGCAAAAAACGAAGGAGCCGATACGCCCAATGTTGAAAAGCCGATAGCCAGTTTATCTATCCATGTATTTTGGTGAACCGCACTCATCACACCTAAAAAAACACCGATAACAATGGCAAACAACATCGCCGTTGTAGCCAGCACCAGGGTATTCGGTATTACTTCCAGCAGTAGTTTAGCAACTTCTTTATGGGTTTGATAGGAGCGACGCAGGTAAGGCCATTTTAAGGCCAGCACCTTTGTGGCAGATACCGGGAACAATTTCACATAATGATAGCGTTGCTGCTCTTCGCTGTTGTTCAGGTGTATGCCTATTGGCGACAGATCATTTATATAATAGGCAAACTGCACCGGGACAGGCTTATCCAAACCGAACTCTTTGCGAATAGCCTGTAACGATTGTACATCAGCCCGCTGTCCCTGCGTCATCCGTGCCGGATCGACCGGTAAAATATTAAACAGAAAAAAAACTACCACCACAATGCCCAGCATCACTGCCGAGCCATAAAAAAACTTGCGGATAAGGTAGCTGATCATTTTACTATTGCTGAAAATATTGTTTTACCAACTCATCGTACTTAGGGATGGAGTGATAATGCCATTTATTAATGATAGTGCCATTTTTAAGCAGGAAAATCCCCGGGTTGGCTCTCATCATCGTTTTTAGCGGCACATCATCTGCATAAAATATCTCGCTTACCCAGTTGTGTTCTTTGGCAAAGGCTTGTGCCGATACCGGCGAGTTGGAGGTAAGCAAAACTGTACGCGTATTAAAGTTTGTTTTAAGGTTTATTGCCATCACGTTTAAACGGCTAATGGCGTCCACATCTGTTTTTTGCAGGTTATAGGCGACAACAATTACACTATAAAATGGGTTTGATAACAATTCCTTTGTATAATCATTCCCTTGTGCATCAGCGATACTAAGGTCGCGGATCTTCGGGGTAAATCCCACCTTAACCAGCCGGCTTTCCGGTTGGCCGACAACTTCCCAATTATTATCTTTCCAGATATTACTTTTCAGGTAGTCTGTACTGGTCATCACCTTGGTTTCTTTCGTTTTTTTATTTTTAAGATGAAAAGTCTGTTCATATTCGTCCGGTTTTGCGCCGGGCGGGATTTTCATCTCGTCGGGAATGTTGGCGCCAATTTTATAGGGCAAAAAATCAATTACCGGCAAAAAATTATAGGTATAAAGCCCCAGACCCAGGGAAATTATTATAGCCGAGAGCAGCAGCCTGTCGCCTGTTTTGGCATTAAACAAAGGCTGTATAGTGCCGCGCTTTTTAAACAGCACGATGATCAGCAACAGCAGAAAAAGATCTTTACTGAACGACTGCCAGGGCGTTAAGGGTATGGCATCGCCAAAGCAGCCGCAGGTTTGCACCACCTGGAAATAGGCAGAATAAAAGGTTAAAAAGCCAAAGAAAATAGTGAGCAGCAGCAAACCCCAGGCAACCTTCACCGGACGTACGCCGATCAGCAGACCAAAACCCAGTATAATTTCAAGTGAGCATAAAATAACGGCGATAATCAGCGCTAAACTATTAAGGAAGGTAATATGAAAAACCACGAAATATTCTTCCAGTTTATAAGAAAAGCCAAGCGGGTCGTTAATTTTTATAAGGCCCGAAAAAATAAAAAGCAGACCTACAAATATCCTGGCTGCCCAAAACCACCACGGGGCGGGTTTATTGTTTAATTTCTCCATACAGTTGAAAAGTTGTAATGTTGTAAGGTTATACAAAGACTTACGAAGTTTTAAAAACTTCGTAAGTCTGTTAATCCAAACAATCCGTGGCTAAAGATACATTTTTTCAGAAAAAGGCAACCTTAAATGCGGGCGGGTGGCTTATTGATTTAAGCAGTCCCAAAGTTATGGGTATAATTAACCTTACGCCTGATTCCTTTTTCGCAGGAAGCAGGAAGCAGGGCGTTGATGAAGCGCTGTCACAAGCCGAAAAAATGCTCAGTGAAGGCGCAACGTTTTTGGACCTCGGCGCTTACTCTTCGCGCCCTGGTGCTGATGATATTTCTGTGCAGGAAGAATGCGACCGCCTGCTACCTGTTGTGGAAGCCATAGCGAACCGTTTCCCGGAGGCTTTTTTGGCGATAGACACATTCCGCTCGACAGTGGCGGAGGCTGGTATAAAGGCTGGGGCGCATATCATTAACGATATTTCTGGCGGGCAGCTGGATGAAGACATGTTCGCCACGGCAGCCCGGCTGCAGGTACCCTACATTTTAATGCACATGAAAGGCACTCCGCAGACTATGAACCAAATGGCGCATTATGAAGATGTGTTTACAGAAGTTTATGACTATTTTACTGATAAGTATTACCAGTTAAAACAGCTTGGCGTACACGACGTAATTATAGACCCCGGCTTTGGTTTTGCTAAAAAGCCCGAACAAAGCTATGCCATAATGAACCGCCTGCAGGATTTAAATCTTTTACAATTGCCGATACTTGTTGGCATCTCCCGCAAAAAAATGATTTACGGTCAGTTAGGAATAAGCCCAGAAGAAGCATTAAACGGCACCAGCGTTTTAAATACTATAGCATTAACCAAGGGGGCTAATATATTGAGGGTGCATGATGTAAAGGAAGCTGTTGAGGCGGTGAAGATTTGGGAAATGTGCGGGTAGGCGGAAATGCTCAATCAATGTCGTTTACTTAAGGGAGATGCCTGTTTTTTTCAATTGTTATTCCACTTTTGGTCCACAAAAACTTCTATGCAGTTGTAGCATAGTGCACATTTTGTAGTGTAGCGCTACATGTGCTACAACCCGCTACAAAGTATTAAAAACCTGATAATTAATAACTTAACCGCTGACAAAATTTTGTCAGTGACAAAAACTTGTCAGCAGTTTTAAACACGTCGCTCTTGTCTGATATGACGGGAATGCCAGGGTGGTTTGTTAAGTAAACGACATTGAATGCGCAATCATTAAAACTTAATTCTGAATTTTCTGAAAGTCGGTTGTGCTGATATCCGGTATTAATGGTTTTAGCGTAAGCAGATCGTTGTTCAAAGTAATGATTGACCTGAAAGAAGAATCTCCATCAAAATAAATCTCATCATAACTGGTTTGATTATTCTTGAAGCCGTTTTTTATGACATGAAAAACACCCTGGCCTGTTTGTTGTCCTTTGGCATAGCGTGCATAGGTACTATCGTTGTTAAATTGCAGGACATTGCCATTGCCCGGTTTATACACAGAATCCTGCGGGAGAATATTGCCATTATAAACCCTTCTCACTTCCCATTTACCAAACAGGCTGACTGAAACACCACCACCCTTTTTACACCCTGCCACACTCACTATCAGGATAACTGCAAATAATAACTTCTTCATCGCCTTTAATTTTTAACCAATACGGGTGTAAAAAGCAAAATGCTACAATTTTGGTTTGACCGTTGAAAAAGATTTTTAAAAAGCTCAGTAGCTGTTAAAAAACAATAAAAACTTTGTCATTGCGAGGCACGAAGCAATCGCGGACTATGCCTAACCGCCCTACAAAGTTCGCGATTGCTTCGTGCCTCGCAATGACAAACCTTGTGCTTCATAAAATTATTCTTGTAATAAATTAAAACAGCTTCTCAGGAAAGATGCAGATAATCCGGTACTAAATCAAAAACTGCCATACAGCACCCGTGACTGTCTCTTTATGTAACATTTCATTTTTGATAAAGGGATTTCAAAAGCCTTGCTAACGAAGTTCATATCCTTGTCATTAAGATAAGGTATAGCCTTTATAGCCGCGTTCACACCGTTTTCGCCATACAGATTTAGAGCAGCCCACCAATCATTGGGCCAGCCTCTTTCAATTACCCTTTGCACAACAATATCCCTCATCTGCTGGAAGTCGAAATCAGAAAGATTATATTCCCATAGCAAAACCGGGTTTATTTTAGCATCCGGGTGTTTTTTGTAGTCTTCTAAATAAATAAAATTCATTTGGAAAGCGGTTTTGGCTTAAAACAAATACAACGATTTTAAGGCAGAAATTATCCATATTTAGTATATTTGAAATATGCTTATATACCTTGATAATTGTTGCTTTAATCGTCCATTCGACAATCAATCCGGTATCAGGGTAAAGTTAGAAACAGATGCAAAGTTGTATGTGCAATTAATGATAAAAAATAGGAAAATAGAGTTAGTATGGTCATATATACTTGATTTTGAGAATTCTGCTAACCCTTTCCCCGAAAAAAAGTTCACAATTGAAAAATGGAAGCATTTGGCAAGTGTAGATGTTATAGAAAGTAGTAATATTTTATCAAAAGCAATAGATTTAACAAAATCGGGACTTAGGGCAAAAGATGCATTACATATAGCATGCGCAATAGAAATGGAGTGTGAATACTTTTTGACTACTGACGACCTGATGCAAAAGAAAATGAAGGATACATTTGAGATAAAAGTACTTAATCCCACCGAATTTATAAAAATAATTGAGGAATTATGACAACAATAACTGATACCGAAGTAAAGCAAAAAGGATTAGGCGCACTACTCGAAGCACTTGGTGAAGTGGATGCTGAACGCTTTATTACTTTGTTAAACAGGGAGCCATTCGATTATACTACATGGCAAAGGAATATTTTCAATGATATGAATGTTCTTCAGATCAGTTCTAAAGCTATGTTACATAGAAGGAAAATTTCCGAATGATATTCGGGCTAACAGATCCGCGAAAGAAAATTTCTGACTTAGAGATTATTAGTGACTTGGGTTTTGTTGCAAAAAATTAAAGAAAGCAATCCCTCAAGTTGAATGAATATTACCAAAAAAATGGAACACAGTACTCTTATCATACTGCATTAGAGAGATTTGGTAATTTGGAAGCAGTTTTACACTCCCAAAGCAAAACCGGGTTAATTTTAGCCTCCGGGTGTTTTTTGTAGTCTTCTAAATAAATGAAATTCATTTGGAAAGCGGTGTTGGCTTAAAGCAAATATAACGATTTTAAAGCAAATTTTGGGGCTTTTGGTCGACTTCAATCGCCAAACACATTTTTAATATTTTGGGCGCTGTGACATATTGTTTGGGTTAAAAACCAAAGGCAGCATTCACCATACGAAATTCCGCATGTATGAAGCAAATGAGAAAAGGGTTTACACTTTTCGGAATTTTTATATCTATCTTATTAATATTCAAGTACTTAACAAAACACAGGGTTTACACAAAATAACGCTTTTTTGCTGAACAATTAAGTATTTTTCAATGGGTTGTTTGCCTTTATATTAAGATAAGGCACTGTTTTATAAAACCTAAGTAAGATTTAACAAATTTGGAAAGTTGTCAAATCTTTTGCTTTCTTGCTTTCCTATATGAAATGTAATTCACTTCTCTGGATACTGATCGGGATCGGAGGATAGTTTGTAATAAATACGGTTATTGATCTTAATTTTAAAAAATTCTGTGGTTTTCTTTACATCCAAAATAAAAACAGGGTCTAATTCCTTTGGTTTCTTATAACGAACGACTCTTGTAGAATCATTATCGAAAACAAAAAGATACTCATCAGTACCAAGGGCTCCGGTTTCCAAAGCCCCTCCTATGCGTTCTTTTCGGGATGTAACCGTGAAAAATAAACAATTTTTCTCCATACGATATTTCCCTTTGAGTTGAGTTATATTTCTGGTATCATCTTCTGTTTCATAATTATAAATGAATGTTCCATTCTTGAAAAACTGAAAATTTTCAAGTGGGTTATCGCCCGTGTGGGGGCTACTTATTTGCCACCTTCCTACGATATCCGCTTGAGAGATTCCAGGTTGGCCTAACAACGATTTAGTGGTTACTTGAGCAACAACTTTAATCGAAAACATCTGTACAGATAAAATAAGCAAAAATGCCAGCTTTTTCATGTCGTTTTATAAGGTTTAATTAAAATATTTTAGCGCCTTAATCATAAAGGGTATTTAGCACGTAGCCACATTTCATATCAGCCCATTGATTTGCAAGTGCAGAGATTGCTTCGTTCCCCGCAACGACGGCGGTTACAACCCTGATTATTAATTCAATGACTCACCAATTCACTGAATCACTAATTCAATAATTCAATAATTCACTAATTCAATAATTGCTCACTACTTCCATCACCTTCAAAATGCTATCCACATACTCCCGGTCATTTGCCAGGCGGGGTACTTTATGCTGCCCGCCAATTTTGCCTCTTTCTTTCATCCAGTTAAAGAAGGTTCCTGCCGGAGCGCGGCGCACTATGGGGCGGCGCAGGGCCATGTCTTTAAAACGTTTGGCGTCATAGTCGGAGTTGATGCGGCGGAGGGTTTCATCCAGCAGATCCACAAAACGTTCAAATTCGGCGGGTTTTTTCTCAAATTCTATGATCCACTCATGTGCGCCGCTTTCGTCGCCGTTAAAATAAACGGGGGCGGCGGTGTATTCGCGGATGATAGCGCCCGTTTGCTGACAGGCTTCGTCAAGCGCACGTTCAGCATTGTCAATAATCAACTCTTCGCCAAAGGCATTGATAAAATGTTTGGTACGCCCCGTAATCTGGATCCGGAACGGTGATAAAGAAGTAAACCGGACGGTATCTCCTATCATATACCGCCAGAGGCCCGCATTGGTGCTGATGATCAGCGCATAATTTTTATCCAAAACCACTTCGTCAAGGGTAAGGGTATTTGGGTTTTCGGTATGCAGGTCCTCCAAAGGTAAAAACTCGTAAAAAATCCCATAATCCAGCATCAGCAGCATTTCGCCGGGCTCGCGGGTATCCTGTATGCCAAAAAAACCTTCGGAAGCATTGTAGCTTTCGAGGTAGTACATCTCATCACTGGGGATCAGCTTTTTAAATTGCTCGCGGTAAGGCGTAAAGTTTACCGCGCCATGGAAATACATCTCCAGGTTTGGCCAAACTTCCAGCAGGTTTTTTTTGCCGGTGATCTCCAGAATGCGTTTAAACAGTAAGATATTCCAGGTGGGTACACCGCCCAGACTGGTCACATTAACATCTTTGGTGGCATAAGCCATTTTCTCTATCTTCTCTTCAAAATTTTCGAGCAGGGCAATGTCCATGTGCGGTGTGCGGTGAAACTCGGCCCACAGGGGCAGGTTTTTCATCAGCACCGCCGAAAGATCGCCAAAAGAAGTATCAGGACTCAACTCGCTCACCTGGTGACTGCCGCCAAGGGTCAATATTTTCCCGGTAAACATCTTCGAATTCGGCTGGTTATTGAAGTAAATGGTAAGCAGGTCCTTACCGCCTTTAAAATGGCATTCTTCCAGGGCTTCTTCGCTTACAGGAATAAATTTACTGCGGTCGCTGGTAGTACCTGACGATTTGGCGAACCAGCGGATCTCTGATGGCCAGAGCACATTTTGCTCACCCTTTAGCATCCGCTCAATATAAGGTTTTAGCGTTTCGTAGGTTTGTATCGGTACACGGGCCTTAAACTGTTCGAGGTGGGTAATGCTTTTATAACCATATTTCCGGCCCCACTCTGTATTTTCTGCGCCGGATATCAGCTGCTCAAACCACTCCTCCTGCACTTCATTAGGGTATTTCATAAAAAGCTCTATCTGGTGGATCCGCTTTTTCATGAACCAGGTAAATACAGAATTAAAAATGGTCATAGGCTACAGAATTATTTAGGTTTGAGCAAAAACTTTTCTCTTTAAAACAAAGTTAGCACCAAGGTAAACTTTTCGTACCATTTCATTGGCAGCAAGTACTTCGGGTTCGCCAGATTCTAATATTTTACCTTCAAAAAGCAGGTAGGCCCTATCGGTGATCGAAAGGGTTTCCTGCACATTGTGGTCAGTAATTAAGATCCCAATATTGCGGTGCTTTAATTTAGCTACCATGGCCTGTATTTCCTCAACCGCGATAGGATCAACACCGGCAAATGGTTCATCCAATAATATAAAATTTGGCTCCGCGGCTAATGCCCTTGCAATTTCTGTACGCCTGCGCTCACCGCCCGACAACAGATCACCCCGGTTGCGGCGTACTTTATGCAAACTAAATTCATCTATCAGCTGTTCCAGTTTTTCCTGCTGCCTTTCCCTACTCATTGTGCCCATTTCGAGCACTGCTTTTATATTATCTTCTACCGAAAGCTTGCGAAAAACCGATGCTTCCTGCGCCAGGTAACCAATGCCTTTTTGTGCCCGGCGGTACATTGGGTCGTGGGTGATGTTCTCATCATCCAAAAATATCTGTCCCTCATTTGGTTTAATCAGCCCAACGATCATATAAAACGAGGTGGTTTTTCCGGCGCCGTTAGGCCCAAGCAACCCCACAATCTCGCCCTGCGAAACGTTAAACGACACGTCGTTAACAACGGTCCGCTGTTTGTATTTTTTTAATAAATTTTCTGCTCTTAAAATCATTTTTTATTTACGAGTTACGATTTAAGAATTACGAATTTTATCTGCCTTTTTAATTTCCGATAAACAAATCGTAATTCGTAAATCTAAAATCTAAAATCGTATTCCTTTAATATTCAACTGTATGCTCCTTCGCTCCTGCCAGATATTTTCTTCAATTGCATAACAAATATCAAAGCGGGCGCCACTGTTTAACTGGGTAAGGTATTCGGCCTGGTTAAAAGCGATACAACTAAAACCCGGCGAATCTTCCTGCATAACCGTCATTTTTACGTGGTTGCCCCCAACCAAACCTGCAATGCCGCTAACATACACATTTTTACTTATGAAAACAGGCGCCATATTCTCCGGCCCGAAGGGTGCAAACTGGTTTAAGATCCTGAAAAACTTGGGTTCCACCTGGCTTAAACGTAATTCTGCGTCAATCTGTATCTGCTGTATTAATTGTTCGGGTTTTATGGTGGCGCTAACCACTTCTTCGAACCGATTTTTAAACGCTTCCACATTTTCGGGGTGCATAGTTAAGCCCGCAGCATAACGGTGACCGCCAAACTGTATCAGCAGGTCGCTGCAACCGCATAAAGCCTCGTATAGATCATAGCCTAAAACAGATCTGGCCGACCCCGCCACATGCCCGTTGGACCTGGTTAAAACGATGGTAGGACGGTAATATTTTTCAGTTAAACGCGAGGCCACAATTCCAATAACGCCTTTGTGCCAATGTTCGTTAAAAACAACTGTCGATTTCCGGCTGATCAGCTCTTCGTCATTATCAATAATGCTCAGGGCTTCATCGGTTATGGAAAGGTCGTGCCCCTTGCGCTCGGTATTTTTCACATTTATCGACCAGCTTTTTTCTTTGGCCGTTGCTTCGTCAGTGGCTATCAATAATTCAACGGCATGTTTGGCATCATCCATACGCCCGGCGGCATTGATCCGCGGACCAAGAGAGAACACCACGTCGGATATTGTATAACTGGTGCCCCTCCCGGCAACTTCCATCAGCGTTTTAACGCCAACGCATGGATTGGAATTTATTTTTTGTAAGCCAAGGTGAGCCAATACACGGTTTTCACCGGTTATATGCACAATATCGCAGGCAATACTGATGGCTGCCAGATCAAAATAACAGCTAATCTCTTCAAAAGGAATATCGTTTTTTTCGGCATAAGCCTGGATCAGTTTAAACCCAATACCGCAACCCGATAGTTCCTTATATGGGTATTCACAATCAGCACGTTTGGGATCAAGAACAGCCACGGCGGCAGGCAATTCCGCACCTGGCAGGTGGTGGTCGCAGATAATAAAATCGACACCTTTTGTATTGGCATAAGCAATTTTATCTACTGATTTTATCCCGCAATCCAGCGCAATAATGAGCTTAAAACCATTTTCGGCGGCATAATCTATTCCCTGTGTCGAAATGCCGTAACCTTCTTTGTAACGGTCGGGAATATAGTATTCAAGCGCGTCATACCGCTTTTTAAAGAAGCTGTAAACTACTGAAACTGCTGTAGTTCCATCCACATCATAGTCCCCAAAGATCAGGATCTTTTCTCCGGCGGCAATTGCATCTTCTATCCGCAGCACCGCTTTCTCCATATCTGCCATCAGGAAAGGATCATGCAGGTGCAATTCATCAGGGCGAAAAAAAAGCTTTGCTTCTTCAAATGTCTTTATCCCCCTGCTTATCAGCAAAGCGCTTAAAACTTTATCAATATTCAGTGCGGCGGCCAGGGCCCTTACTTCCTCTTCATCAGCATTTTCCCTTATAGCCCACCGTTTATTCATATCTTTGGATCTTGAACCAGTAAATATAGAATGAATTGGTGAATTGTGAATCAATGTCGTTTACTTAAGGGCAAGAATATTTAGTTTTTCCTCTAAACGTTCCACGCCTCACCCTGCCCTCTCCAAAGGAGAGGGTTCTAAAAAAGAGTGATTTAAAGTTCTCTCCTTGCGCCACCGCTAAAGCTAAGGCGGCACGCGGTTGGAGAGGATTTAGGTGAGGCGAAATTGTGCAGGGAATCCTTAACGAAACGACATTGTGTGCTGAAAGAATAATATTCTATATTGACTAAAAGAATAAAATATTAATGAAAATTTTCGCTTTAAAAGAGGGCTCGTATTCGGTTGATGCTACCAAAAAATTTATCCCCTTTAACCCCGAAACTGATAATTTCAGGGAAAGACCGGGTTCTATATTTATCCATGTAAACCCTTTTCTTGTTCAAACTGCTGACGACCTGATCCTGCTGGATACCGGGCTTGGCTATACAGATGCCCAGGGTGAATTGATAATCCATAAGCATATCCGCAATGCCGGTTTCGAGCCGGAGGATGTGAGCCTCGTATTAGTGTCGCACCTGCATTATGATCATTCGGGTGGCCTGATTGTTGAACGCAATGGTAAATTACAGGCCAGTTTCAGAAGGGCGGAACATGTTATTCAAAAAAAGGAATGGGAAAAAGCCATGTCTGGCGGCTCTTCTTCTTACCATAAAGAAATTTTCGAAGCTTTGCTTGATTCGGCCAACCTTAACTTTGTAGATGGAAGCGGCATATTGCAACCGGGCATCAGTTATGAATTATCTGGCGGTCACTCGCCTTTTCACCAGGTATTCCGGATTGTAGACGATAAAAAAAAATGCTTCTTTGGCGGCGATGAGCTGCCTGAACCTGAGCAGCTGATCAGAAAATTTGTTGCAAAATATGATTTTGACGGGCGCAAAGCAATGCAACTCCGCGAAGAATACGGAAAACAGGCAGCTGAAGAAGGCTGGACATGTCTATTTTATCACGCGAAATCTTTAAGTATTGGTAATGTAATTTACCAGGATGATAACTTTAAGGTTGTACCCGCTTAAGCAGGGTCCTCAACTTTAAAAAGTTCAACTATTTTATCAACGTTAAGGGGTTTGGAGATAAAATCTTTAACCAGCGGATATGACCTGGCTTTATTGATATCGTTACTGAAAACAGAAGATGAGATGATATAAATTTTGGTTTTGCCCTGGGGATCGATATTTAAACGGCTATACTCATCCAAAAATTCCCACCCGTTCATGATAGGCATGTTTATATCCAGTAATATATAGTCCGGCATTTTTGCTGGCTCGTTTCTCTGGATCTCAACCAGCTGATCTATAGCAAATTTACCGTTAAGGCAAGCCATGATCTCCGTATTTACTAAGGCTTTCTTTATTAATTTTATTGAGATGAAGTTGTTTATTTCGTCATCGTCAACAAGTAATACACTAACGGGTCTGCTACTAAAGTTCATATATAGATCACTTAAACTGATGTTGCTTTATACGCAACAAAAAAATAAAAGGTTATAATCTTTTTAAAAATACACAGAATCTTTTTGATAAATGGCAAATGTTGGTTTAGTTTAATTATTTTATTAATCAGGCACCATTTCGTAGGTTAATATTAATTAAAAGTAATATTTTAGACTGAACATTCCAACAGTGCAACATGAAAAAAAAATATTTGTTTTTATTTATCTTAATTCCTTTTTTTTCTGCCGTAAAAGGGCAAAAAATAAGCGATATTGAATCAAAAACTCAGGGCCTAACCAAATATGCCGGTTTTTGCAATTTTTACTGGGACGAAAAAACAGGACACATATTGTTGGAGGTTGATAAATTCAATACAGAATTTCTATATGTAAATTCCCTTCCTGCGGGTGTGGGCTCAAACGACCTGGGTTTAGACCGTGGGCAAATAGGAGGTAACCGCATCGTAAAATTCATTAAAAGCGGCCCTAAAGTGTTACTGGTGCAGCCCAATTATGCCTATCGTGCAGTTAGTAATAATGCCGATGAGCGAAAATCTGTTGAAGAAGCGTTTGCCCAATCTGTTATATGGGGCTTTACAGCCCTGGCACAGGATAGCGGCAAAGTTTTAGTAGACCTTACTCCCTTTTTACTCCGCGACAGCCATAATATCGCCGACAAGCTTAGCAGGAATAATCAGGGAAATTTTTCGGCGGATGAAACACGGTCGGCGGTTTATCTGGCTAATACCAAAAACTTTCCTGACAACTCCGAGTTTGAAGCTATCATAACTTTAACCGGCAAGGCCAAAGGCGCAGAGATCAGTTCTGTTACGCCCGATCCTGACGCTGTTACGGTAAGGATGCACCAATCGTTTATTAAGCTGCCGGATGATAATTACAAACCCCGCAAATTCGATCCCCGCTCCGGGTTTTATGATAACAGCTTTATGGATTATGCTACCCCGATTGACCAGCCCATCGTAAAACACTTTATTACCCGCCACCGGCTCGAAAAGAAAGATCCTTCGGCAGCGATGAGTGAACCGGTTAAACCCATTATTTATTATGTTGACCGCGGTGCCCCCGAACCCGTACGAACAGCATTAATTGAAGGCGCCTCCTGGTGGAACAAAGCATTTGAAGCGGCTGGGTATAAAAACGCTTTCCAGGTAAAGTTACTGCCCGAAGATGCCGACCCTATGGACATCAGGTATAATATTATCCAATGGGTACACCGCTCAACCCGGGGTTGGTCATACGGGGAATCGATTATCGACCCGCGCACCGGGGAAATTATTAAAGGGCAGGTGTCTTTAGGCTCCCTGCGTGACAGGCAGGATTTTCTGATTGCAGAGGGCCTGGTGCAGCCTTACGAAGACGGCAAACCGGTGAGCGATAAGATGATGAAACTTGCTATTGCCCGCCTGCATCAGCTTGCCGCCCACGAGGTTGGCCATACCTTAGGCCTGCAGCATAATTTCGCTGCGAGTGTAAACGGCAGAGCTTCGGTAATGGATTATCCCTCCCCTTTGATCGGCTTAAATGCCGATGGCACTATTGATTTGTCCAAAGCCTATACTACCGAAATAGGCGGATGGGACACGCGGGCTATTTTATATGGCTACCAGGATTTCCCGGCAGGGACAAATGAGGATGAAACTTTAAAAGCGACCATCGCCGAGACCTTAAAACAGGGTTATTTTTATATTACTGATGAAGATGCCCGTCCGGCAGGCGGAGCACATCCGCTGGCGCATTTATGGGATAACGGCACAAATGCTGCCGATGAATTGAACCGGCTAATGGTCATCAGGAAAAAGCTCCTGGATAATTTCTCGGAAAAAGCTATCAGGCAGGATGCGCCGATGGCAATGCTTGAAGAAGTTTTGGTGCCTGTTTACCTTTTACAACGTTACCAGGTTGAAGCTGCCTCCAAAATGCTGGGCGGCCTATATTATACCTATGCGGTTAAAAACGACGGCCAACCTACCACTAAGTTTATCAGCCCGGCCGAACAATGGAAAGCTTTTGATGCGCTGATGACTACTATCAGCCCTGATGCCCTGGCATTGCCCGAAAAACTGATTGAAAAAATACCGCCCAGGCCCGATGGTTATCCCCGCACAAGGGAATTATTCAAATCAAGAACAGGCCTTACGTTCGACCCGATTGGCGCGGCGGAATCTGCTGCCGGTACCACGCTTGAATTTATGCTCAACCCGGAACGGGCCGCGCGATTGGTAGAATACCATGCAAGAGATAACGCCCAGCCCGGCCTGATCCCTGTGCTGGACAAACTGATTGCTCAAAGCTGGAAAGCTCGGCAGCAAACGGGTTATAAAGGAGAATTACAGCGCCTGGTAAACGGATTGGTTGTAAAACAGCTGTTAACCCTGGCCGCCAGTGAAGATGCGCCTGAAAGTACACGCGGGATTGCCTTGCTGGAAATTGACGGGCTTAAAAAATGGATGACCACCACTTTAAATACTTCGTCGGGCAATCAAAAGGCAAATTTATTATTCGGGCTGTCGCAGATTAGCGCGTTTGAAAAAAACCCGGAGCAATTTAAGCCGGCACCGTCATTAGTTATGCCGGATGGGAGCCCTATAGGGAGTGAGGATTGATTTCGGAATTTTAATTTTTGAAAATCTGTATAAAACCCGCAACCTATATTTGTTGTATGATTATTTATTGAATGCAGGTTGGTAGAGACGCGATGCATCGCGTCTAAAACCACACATTTCAAATTGCACATGAGAGACGCGATGCATCGCGTCTCTACATTTTTTATAATTATTTCAGAACGGATTGTGAAAAAACAATCTTTTATTTGCAAGCGATACCAAAGTAGAAAAACATATGTCAAAACCAATCATAACCGGCCTGATGGCCTACGGAATGTCCGGACGGATATTTCACGCGCCGTTTTTAACCACTAACCCGGGCTTTAAGTTTAAAGCTGTGGTTGAGCGCCATGAAAAAAAAGCTGGTCTGCGCTACCCGGATGTGCTCAGCTATGATAGTATCGATGAATTATTAAACGATAATGAAATTGAGCTGATAGTAATAAATACGCCGAATGACACCCATTTTGATTTCACCATACAAGCGCTGAACGCAGGCAAACATGTATTGCTCGAAAAACCGGCGGCTGCCACCGGCGCCGAAGTAAAAATAATGTTTGATACTGCCCGGAAAGCAAACCGGCATTTGATGCTCTACCAAAACCGGCGCTGGGACAGCGGCTTTTTACAGGTAAAAGAAGTTGTAGAAAGCGGGCAGTTGGGGCAGCTGATCGAGGTATATTTCAGGATGGACAGATATAAACGTGCACTCAGCCCCAAATTATTTAAAGAAAAGGCATCGACGCCGGCTAATGGGATCGTATACGATTTAGGTGCACACCTTATTGATAACGCGATCTGCCTGTTTGGCAAACCGCTCAGCTTTACCAAAACAACCGGGATCTACCGTGAAGGATCAGAAGTAGCGGATTATTTTAATTATCATTTAAAGTACCCTAACCAGTTGAATGTTTATTTAACCGCCGGCCTGCTTATTGCCGAAGTTTTACCAGGTTTTGCAATACATGGCACGTCCGGCAGTTTTGTAAAAGACAGATGCGATGTACAGGAAACTCAACTGGATGCAGGTTTACTGCCCACTGATGAAGGTTACGGGATAGAACCCGAAGGCAGCGACGGCAAACTGGTGATAATGGATATTGATAATAAAAGAAATGTAACGTACCTTACGCCACCGAAGGGCAACTATAACGGTTTATTTGAGTCGGTTTATCATACTGTACGTAATAACGCGTTATATCCCATAACAGAAGAACACATAGCCTGGCAACTGGAATTGCTTGAAGCTTAAAAAAACTAAAATACTCCGGTCCTGTTTGGAGACTAAAAATATGAAAAAACTACTCTTTTTATTTAGCCTGATCGTCGCTGCGGGTTGCAGCAATGCCCAAATACCAACCTTTGTGCCGCCGCCGGTTATCCCCTCGTACCGTATCTTAAACACAGATAGTGTTTATATTACTCCGGCCAATTTAAAAAAGAACAAACCTGTAATGGTGATTTACTTTGCACCGGATTGCAGCCATTGCCAGCATTTAATGTATGAATTAAAACCCAAAATGAAGGATTTTAAAAACATACAGGTGGTGATGATCACTTTTGTAAAAGAACTTAAAGCGATACAGGTATTTTACCGCGATTTTGATCTGAAAAAATATCCCAATTTTATAGTAGGGACGGAATATCCTACTTATAAAGTTCAGCAATATTACCAGGTGCGGACAACGCCCTATATTGCCATCTATGATAAAAACGGGAAACTGATAAAGGCCTACGATAAACCACCAACCGCAGACACCCTTGCTGCTGAAGTGAAGAAGATTTAAGGGAGTGAGGGAGTCCGAAAGTCGGAAAAGACCGAAAGTCAGAAAGTAACTGCAAACTATTCTTATCAAACTGCCCAATCCGAACTGACAACTGCAAACTGCAAACCGCCTACTGCTGTTGCTGTTGTTGCTGCATCATCATCTCCAAATGCCTTTGGTAACTATTTTTGGGCGTATCGGCTACGATACTGGTAATATGGGCCTCATTGATCTGGAAATCGTTATTGTTAAGTACATTTTCATCATCAACCGACACGGCTACCTCCAGTTTATGGTTTGAGGGGCCTTTATAAACGCCCTTAACCGGCGAACAATCCGTAAAATTACGGCCTACAGCCAGGCGTACATGGGTTTCATTTGCAATGCAGTTATTGGTGGGGTCGATGCCCAGCCAGCCGTAATCGGGGATATAAGCCTCCGCCCATGCATGGGTTGCGCCAAGCCCGCGCATACCGTTCCTGCTGGTACAAATGTATCCGCTTACATACCGGGCCGGTATTTGCACCATCCGTAACATTTCCATTAATATATGTGCAAAATCCTGGCAAACCCCGGCTTTCAGCTTCCAGATCTCATCAAGCGTTGTTTCAACTGTTGTAACACCCTTAATGTATTCAAAATTATCAAACACATACTGGCAAAAGCGCAAAACCACCTGGTATGGCGTATCTTCTTTCAGACGCTCGTGGTCAACAATTGTTTTCAGTTCGTTTAAGCCGTCAAAATACTCCTGCTTCAAAAAATCAATATAGGGCACAACAAACTGAAGGCGTTTAAGGTCCTGCCATTGCTGGGCGGGGAAAATATCGTTAACAGGCAATTCCCGGTGTTTGGTGGAGACCCATATTTTCGAGTTGATGGTTAGCTGCCAATGCGGTTCGCTGTAAGTAAAACTACCTACTTCGTTGCCATAATAGTCAACGTGGGTGTCTACCTGCGGGTTGCCTGTTATATGCAGTTCCTGTTTTAAAACGTCCTGATATTCGTCCTTTATAGGGAACAGGATGATCTGGTTGGCGCTGTCGCGCACAGGGCTTTCATAAATATAACGCGTAATATGTTGAATCTCAAAATCGGGCATGGTATTAATTAATTAATTTGGCAATTTGAAAATTTGAAAATGCCTGCATTTTGGTTAAAAGATCGTTTCATTTTCAAATTAGCTTCTTCATTTTCAAATTTTCAAATCGGCACATCTTCAAATTATTTGTCTTCAATTATGAATTCGCAAAATAATGTTCATTTAGTGAATTTCCAATACCGTAAAGTTCCTTCCTGGTCTGGGTGAGAAATAAATGTAATCCCTCCTGCTCAATACTTCTAACGGAACTATACTTTATTCTGCTTTGGAGTCGCCCTATCTGGAAGGACATCTCCCTGTAATCATCTGTGTTACTATCGTTTTTTAATCGTTCGAAATAGCGTTGGATGTTGTTTACCGAATAGATCACCGAACGCGGGAAATCATCATTTAACACTACCTGTTCCAGGATATTGGAAGACTCGAACCCCACGCGGTAGGTTTTTAAATATAACTCATAACCACCCAGGGACAGTAAAAGGTGCTTCCAGTAACTCGTATCGGTAAGCAAGTCCGGGTTGTCGTCAATTGAGCCGAATTTTGTATCCAGTATATCCACCGACTGTATGGCACGCTCCAGGTATTTGCCTATATTCATAAAACTGCGCCCCTCGCCACGTTCCATGGTGATCTCCGCTGTACCATAATAAAGCATTACTTGCTTTATCAATATATCAAGTACCCCGATCGGGTCCTCGCGCTGCAGCATTTTTTCAATCTTTGGATCTTTTACGGTATGGTAATATTCGTTCAGGCATTGCCATAGATCTTTGGGAATATGTTCCTGAACGCCGCGGGCATTTTCACGGGCAAGGGTAATAATGTTCAAAATAGAGTTTGAATTATTTTTACCTGTGACCATGTACTTTAATACAGACCGGCTGTTGTTTTCCAGTTTACCAGTCTCATCGTCCCCGCCTTTTCCAGCATAGATCCTGATCACCGGTTCCCAGGTAAATTCCTGTACCGTATCCTGCGACGACGCATAATTTATTTTCAACATACGCAGCATCCCATCGCTGCGCTCAATATACCTGCTTAACCAATAAAAACTTGCTGCTACCCTGCTTAACATAAAGCCCCCTAACCCCCTAAAGGGGGAATTTTAATAGATTTTTTAATAATTTAATAAGTCTTTCATTTATACATCCGCACATTTCCTCCCCCTTCAGGGGGTCGGGGGGTTCAGTACCCACGTATCCTTACTCCCGCCGCCCTGTGAGCTGTTCACCACCAGCGAACCTTCTTTCAGCGCTACACGGGTTAAACCACCGGGAACTATCTCAATGCCATCAGGACCATATAAGGCATAAGGCCGCAGGTCAACCCGCCGCGGTTTAAGCTCTCCCTGCATATAACACGGCGATGCTGAAAGGCTTATTGTTGGCTGTGCGATAAAATTACGCGGGTCTTTTAATATTTCCAGTTTATAATCTTCAATCTCCTGTTCTGTTGCCGCGTGGCCCATCAGCATGCCGTAGCCGCCGCTGCCATTGGTTTTCTTGATCACCATTTTATTGATATTCTCAAAAACATGAGCGCGTTCGTCCATATTTCCCAGCTGGAGGGTGGGTACATTTTTCAGTATCGGCTCCTCGTTCAGGTAATATTTTATCATCTCAGGCACATATACATAAACAGCCTTGTCATCGGCAACCCCGGTACCGGTGGCGTTTACTATGGCCACATTACCTTTACGGTAAGCGCCCATTAAACCGGCCACGCCAAGCATGCTGCCCGGATTAAACACCAGCGGATCTAAAAACTCATCATCAACGCGGCGGTATATCACGTCCACTTGTTGCAGGCCCGTAGTGGTCTTCATATACACTTTATGATTGTTCACCACCAGGTCGCGACCCTCCACCAGTTCAACGCCCATCAGGCGGGCCAGGGTGGTATGTTCAAAATAAGCCGAGTTATAAATACCGGGCGTTAACAAAACAATAGTGGGATTATTTATTTGGCGCGGCGAAAGCGCCAGCAGGTTTTTGTATAATATGGTAGGATATTCCGTAACACTGCGAACCCCGCATTGCGGCAGGAGGTCGGGAAACAGGCGTTTGGTGATCTCGCGATTCTCCAGCATATAACTTACGCCGGAAGGGGTACGCAGGTTATCCTCCAAAACATAAAACGTACCGTCGTGATCGCGGATAATGTCGATACCGCTGATATGCACATAAATATCATAAGGCACCTGCAACTGATACATCTCGCGCAAAAAATGCGGACACGAGTAAATAATATCAATAGGCACTATGCCGTCGTTGATGATAAACTGCTTATGGTAAACATCTTTCAGAAAGAGGTTGAGTGCCGTGAGTCGCTGCTTGATGCCTTTCTCAACAAAAGCCCATTCATCCGCTGTGATGATGCGTGGGATAATATCGAAGGGAAAGATCTTCTCAATCCCCTCTCCGCTGTTGTACACTGTGAAGGTAATGCCCTGGCTCATAAAAAGCCGCTTAGCCAGCTCCTCTTTTTTGTTAAGATCATCCGCCGACTCACCCGAAATATATTCAATTACTTTACGGTAATGATCGCGAACACTCGCATCAGAACCATACATTTCGTCCCAAACACCATTTATGGGATCATATTTGTCAAAATAAGCCGATTCATGCATAGTAAAAACACAATTAATAAAGATAATACATTCTTTACTTTTAAAAATCGTAATTTATGAAGTGTTTTTGAATAAAAGCGAATTAATTATCAATTATTTTACTAATTTTTTAATTAATATTAATGTTTTAGACAAAAGTCGCAAGTTTTTAACGAACAAATTAAGATAAAAGTAAAAATTTGGCAATATTTTTGATTCTTCTCCTTATCATCCCGGCCGTAAAATTCCCCAAAATTTTAAAGGGGCGTATGACAAAAAAGAGGTCATGGTGAGTGGTAAAATTTTGCAAATTCTGAAGTTGGAATAACATATTAAAAACTATGTCATTGCGAGTGAGGAACGAACGAAGCAACCGCGAACTGTGCATGATGGTAGTGCAGGGTTGTTATGGAAAGTCCGCGATTGCTTCGTGCCTCGCAATGACATGATGGGGTAAATATGTCATGGGTAGGCACTCGAAGCATGTGCGCAAAGGCACGACGCCAATGCATTGACGCCAATGCATTAGCGCTAATGGCAAAGCGTTCCGGCCACCACACATGGTTCGAGAGCCTCACCATGACACCCGCCGCTAATTTTAGAACATGTCATCGATGGCGTAACGTACGGGCAGCAAACCGGAAATACCAACAGTTTAAGATCAAAAACACACTAAAGTATGACGGCCGTCACTATTATAACCTGCTAAAATCATCACCTTTATAGCTTCATTTAGGGCTAAGAAATTATGACGGCAATCCTTATGCTGACTAATTTTTCAGCGAATACAACAAATCTATGAAGACTTCTCTTTATGATAATTCAACTGAAACATTCAGTATCCGGGGACTGAGCCAGCAGCAGGTGTTGAAGGCAAGAGAAGCAAACGGCATTAACCGGCTTGTGTATAAAAAGGAAAACGGTTTTTTTGATGCGGTAAAAAGCTTATCAAAAGAACCCATGGTGTTGCTGCTCCTGGTTACGTCTCTTGTTTATTTTGTAAGCGGTAAAACCGGCGACGGCATTTTTCTGGCTTCGGCAATTGTGCTGGTATCGACCATCTCATTGTACCAGGATTCACGAAGCCGCAACGCCCTGGAAAAGCTTAAAGATTATACACAGGCCGGATGTAAGGTCATCAGAGACGGCAAAGCCGAAATTATAAAAAGCGAAGAACTGGTAATTGGCGACAGTATGATCGTTGATGAAGGCACCGCTGTTATGGCAGATGGCACCATTGTTCAGTCCAACGATTTTTCGGTAAATGAGTCCATCCTGACGGGTGAATCCATGCCTGTATACAAAGACGCCAAACAGGAGGACCGCTTTGTTTATCTGGGCACTACTGTGGCTGGCGGATTAGCTATTGCGACAGTGACAGCCATCGGCAATGAAACCAGGCTTGGGAAAATAGGTAAAAGTCTGGAAGCAATTCAGGAAGAAAATACACCGCTGGAAGTACAAATAGGCAACTTTGTTAAAAAGATGGTGCTTGCCGGGGTGGTGGTATTCCTGATCGTATGGGCCATTAATTATTTCCACTCGGCTAATATATTGGATAGCTTGCTGAAGGCGCTCACGCTGGCCATGAGTATTTTGCCCGAAGAAATACCTGTTGCATTTACCACCTTTATGGCACTTGGTGCCTGGCGACTGATGAAAATGGGCATTGTGGTTAAGCAAATGAAAACCGTGGAAACCCTTGGCAGCGCCACAGTGATCTGTACCGACAAAACAGGGACAATCACAGAAAACAAAATGGTGCTGGCAAAAGTTTTTGCACTGAAGTCGGGCCACATTTCGGAAGCCGGGGATGTTTTTGACGACAACGAAAAGGAACTTATAAGGATCGCCATGTGGGCAAGCGAGCCCATTCCGTTTGACCCAATGGAAATAAGCTTACATAATACCTATTCCCGGAGTTTCGGATTAGATGAAAGGCCTCAATTCCATATGGTTCACGAATATCCACTGGGAGGCAAGCCGCCGATGATGACCCATATTTTCGGTGACCACGCCGGACGCCGCCGGGTTATTGCAGCTAAAGGCGCGCCGGAGGCCATAATGAGTGTTGCTGATCTTACCCAAAATGAAAGGGAATTTATCGAAAAAACTGTCACCGCTTTTTCCACACAGGGTTACCGGGTATTAGCTGTTGGCGAAACTGTTTTTGAAGGGGATGAATTCCCGCTGCATCAGCATGAATTCAGGTTCGTATTTAAAGGACTTGTCGCTTTTTACGATCCGCCAAAGAAAAATATCTCCGCCGTACTTAACGAGTTTTATAAAGCCGGTATTGCCGTTAAAATTGTTACCGGCGACAATGCCGCCACAACTGCAGCTATTGCCAGGCAGGTTGGTTTTAAAGGCTACGACAGCAGTATCAGCGGCGATGAACTGATGGCGCTAAATGATGTGCAATTGCAGGAAACAGTTCGTAAAACAAATGTATTTACCCGGATGTTCCCCGAAGCCAAACTCAGGATCATTAACGCCTTTAAAGCAGACGGGCAGATTGTTGCCATGACAGGTGACGGCGTAAACGACGGCCCCGCCCTAAAAGCAGCGCACATAGGGATAGCTATGGGTAAAAAGGGCTCTGAAATAGCCAAGCAGGCGGCATCGCTGATACTGGTGAAAGATGACCTGTCGAAAATGGTTGATGCTGTGGCTATGGGCCGCAGGATCTATGCCAATCTTAAAAAAGCTATTCAGTATGTTATCTCCATCCATATCCCTATCATCCTTACCGTGTTTCTTCCGCTGGCATTAGGTTGGGTATATCCCAATATATTTTCACCCGTCCACATTATTTTCCTCGAACTGATCATGGGGCCTACCTGCTCTATTATCTACGAAAATGAACCGATGGAAAAAAATACTATGATCCAAAACCCAAGGCCATTTACCAGCACCTTTTTTCACTGGAAAGAACTGGCGACAAGCGTCATCCAGGGACTATTGATCACAGCAGGCACATTGAGCATTTATCAGTATGCCGTACACCAGGGCTTTAATGAGGTAATTACCCGCACTATGGTTTTTTGTACCCTGATTACTGCCAACATTTTATTGACCTTAGTAAACCGCTCCTTTTATTACTCCATATTCACTACCATAAAATACAGGAATAACCTGGTGCTGATGATTATAAGTATTACCATAGTTATTACCGGGCTATTGCTTTATATAAAACCACTGCAACAGTTTTTCGGGTTCGGCCCATTGAGTTTGCAGCAATCAGTTGTCAGTATAAGTATTGGCTTGCTTTCGGTAATCTGGTTTGAGGTATTGAAATGGAGCCAAAGGTTAAGGAAATCCTGAATAGTAGGTTGTAAGCAATTATGATTTGGCAAGCGGATATGCTGCCCCGGCATAGATGGAATTGTTAAAACCTTGCCGGCTATGTAAGTGAATTTTCTTATTTACCCGGGTAGCCTTCCGATCTGTTTAACAAAATATTCAACGGTTTCCAGGCAGGTACGTGGTCTGTGATAATTTTGAGTATGGCTAAAAATGGTGAAACCAGTATCATGCCGGCAATACCCCATAAAAGCGTAGCTGCAACAATGGCAACCAAAGTAGCCCATGTACTTAAATTTAACTGGGTACCAACGATCCACGGAAAAATGACGTTAGATTCCAGGTATTGGATAAACACAAATATTAAAATAACACCAATGGGATACCACACGGAATCTTTAGTGACGAGCGCAATGGAAACCGGGATGGCTGCGCTGACAAAAATACCTATATAAGGTATAACCATCATAAAGGAAGTCAATATCCCGTATAGCAGGGCATTTCTTATTCCCAAAGCAAATAATCCTATGCAATTAAGGGCAGCGACTATGCAATAAACGTAGAAATTACCTTTGATATATTTAAAATAAGAAATAACACTTTCGTTTAATACCATTTGTAATTGGACCTTATGACTTTCGTCAACAATCAGCGCCAGAAAACGGACAAATGTTCCCCTATGGTAGAGGAATAAAGCCGAATAGATCGGGATCATCACTAACATTACCAATGTAGAAACGGTGGTATTAAATACATTTTTCAACAAACCTGTAACATCCTGATCAAGGTTTGCAGTTAGTTTTTTCAGCCATACAGACTGATCTGGCGGACTCAGGTGAAAAGTGTTATCAATCCAGTTTTCAATGTCAGGCGTAAGTTCTGCCAAACGTTTTGAGATTGAGGGCGAATCTTTTAAAAAAATGTTTATTTCTATCCCTAATAACCAGCCTAATGCAGCAAAAAGAATGATCACACCTGTTAATAAAATTGTAATAGAAATACTTCTGGGCAGGCCTTTCTTTTCCATTTTTTTACAAATTGGGAAGGTTACCAATGCAACTAAAAGGCCAAAGAGCAATGGGACAAATAAAACTTTACCAAAATAAAGAATCAACACCGTGAAAAAGATAACCTGTATCCATTTTAAGGGGTTTGAAAGCGAAACCGGCTGTTGGTTTTTATTGGGCATTTCCTGGTTGGTGAATATTACATGTAAAGACCAATTTTAGTGTTTTTTGTTTCAACCAGAAATGATTAATAGAATATAAAACATTGATAGTTATCACTTTTATGATAGGCGCCCTGCTACCTCTTGAATCCATTTCGAACTTCAGACCGGTGGGTATAGGCGTAGAGCCCTCCCTGCCAATCTCAGGCAGCCGCAGCCGTCCCGAGGGAGGGAATTTAAACCCCAACAAAAAAGGCCTGAGAATTACTTCCCAGGCCTTTTCATATAGATTAAAACATTGTGATATATCTCTATTGTCTCGTCACTCATAAAATGACGGTTAGTCTGAAGTCGAAAGTCTTAAGTTCTAAGTAAAGAAAAGCAAAAAATCCGACTTATGACTTCCTACTTAAGACTGTTGACTTGACACTATTCGCCGGCAGCATGCTCGTTAACGCCTGCTTCGCGGAAGAGTTTCGCGCTGAAGAAATCGTTGTTCATGCGGCTGATATTGGTCATCTTTATTTCTTTAGGACATTCGGCTTCACAAGCACCGGTATTGGTACAGCTGCCAAAGCCTTCGGCGTCCATTTGGGCCACCATGGCCTGTACACGACTGTAACGCTCGGGTTGTCCCTGCGGCAGCATACCCAACTGCGATACCTTTGCCGAAACAAACAGCATAGCTGATGCATTTTTGCAGGCCGCCACGCAGGCGCCGCAACCAATGCAGGTAGCAGAGTTGAAAGCCTCATCGGCAATCACCTTGGGGATGGGGATGGCATTGGCATCAATAGTAACGCCTGTATTCACCGAAACAAAACCGCCTGCCTGCTGGATCCTGTCGAAAGCCGAACGGTCAACTGCAAGGTCTTTTATTACCGGGAAAGCGGCCGCGCGCCATGGCTCTATCACGATGATCTCGCCATCGTGGAAAGTACGCATGTGCAACTGGCAGGTAGTGATGGCATTTTTAGGTCCGTGCGGGTGCCCGTTGATATAGAGGGAACACATCCCGCAAATACCTTCGCGGCAGTCATGGTCGAAATGGATAGGCTCGCCCCCTTTAAGGATCAGGCCCTCATTTACCACGTCCAGCATTTCAAGGAATGACATATCCGGCGAAATGCCCTCGGCTTTGTAAGTCACAAAAGCGCCTTTGGCATCCGGGTTCTTTTGACGCCATACTTTCAGCGTCAGGTTCATGTTTCCAGTACTCATCTTTTTAGATTTGAGATGTGAGATATGAGATTTGAGATGGAAAGTATTTCAAAATCTAATATTTCAACATCGTTTTAATTTATATTAAGTCGTAAGTTTTCGGATCAAAACACGTGTCAAAATCTCACGTCTCAAATCTCATATCTCACGTCTCATTTAAAATAACTCACATTTTGCTTTTTAGCATCTTTTGAAAAGCAAAATTCATCTTCTGCAATTCATCTATCTGTTTTAATAAATCATCCAACAGATCATTATTTAATAAATTTAATTTGTTAGATATAACTAACTGGGTTTGCAATTCATAAGAAGAACCATTTGCTATTCCTAAAAAATTGGAAAATTCCTTATCAGAATTCCTTCCGGCTCCCTCTGCAATATTTGAAGGAATCGAAACCGCCGACCGTCTTGCCTGACTCGTTAACCCATACTTTTCTTCTGAAGGAAAACTTGCTGTAGCTTTATAAAGGTCGACCGTCAGGTCGATAGCTTTGTTCCAGATTTTTAATTCCTTCAGATTATGCATCTTTTTAGATTTGAGATGTGAGATTTGAGATTTGAGATGAAGAATATTTCAAAATCTAATACCTAACATCGGTTTATTTTTTTTTCTATTTACGACGTAATCTCCCGGATTAAAACGTATCAAAATCTCACGTCTCACGTCTCAAATCTCACATCTCACATCTATCCTTATTTATAGCTTCTTTGTGTTAAATGAACAAATTCAAAGTCCAGTACTTCTTTATTCAAAACTTCTGGCTGGTTATCACCTTTGTACTCCCAGGCTGCTACGAATGCAAAATGCTCGTCATCGCGTAAAGCCTCACCTTCCGGCGTTTGGGATTCAAGACGGAAATGGCCGCCGCATGATTCATTGCGCATCAGGGCATCATCCACCATCAGTTCCGCAAGTTCAAGGAAATCAGCAACCCGGCCCGCCCTTTCGAGCGCGTTGTTAACTTCATCGTTGGCGCCAACTACAAGGGCGTTTTTCCAAAAATCGGCCCTTAAAGCCTGTATCAGGCCTTTGCCTTTTGTTAAGCCTTCGGCGGTACGTGCCATGCCGCAATATTCCCACATAATGTGGCCAAGGTCGCGGTGGAACTCGTTAACTGTTTTGGTGCCTTTAAGGGCAAGCAGTTTATTGATGCGGGCAACAACATCCTGTTTTGTTTGCTCAAAAGCAGGGTGTTTGGCATCAACAGGTTTTGGACCGATGGTTGCAAGGTAATCGCCCAAAGTGTAAGGGATCACAAAGTAACCATCAGCAAGGCCCTGCATCAGTGCAGATGCGCCGAGGCGGTTTGCACCGTGGTCGCTGAAATTACATTCGCCGAGGGCGTACAAGCCGGGTATATTGGTGCTCAGGTTGTAGTCCACCCATAAGCCGCCCATAGTATAATGGACGGCCGGATAGATCCTCATAGGTTGAGTGTAGGGGTCTTCGTCGGTAATTTGATAGTACATATCAAACAGGTTACCATATTTGGCTGATACCGCATCTTTGCCCAAACGTTTTATTGCATCGGCAAAGTCAAGGAACACGGCAAAACCCGAACCACCCACTCCTCTTCCGTCATCTACCATTTCCTTGGCATTACGTGATGCCACGTCGCGGGGAACAAGGTTCCCGAACGACGGATATTTTCTTTCTAAAAAGTAATCGCGGTCGTCCTCTTTTACCTGGTCGGCTTTGATTTGTCCTTTGCGTAATTGCTCGGCTATTGCTACTGTTTTTGGCGCCCAAACCCTGCCATCATTACGCAGCGACTCCGACATCAATGTCAGTTTCGACTGGTGGTCGCCCGTTACCGGGATACAGGTTGGGTGTATTTGCGTATAGCATGGATTAGCGAAGAAAGCGCCACGTTTGTGGGCCCTCCAGGCAGCAGTAACGTTTGAACCGATGGCATTTGTTGACAGGTAAAACACGTTGCCATAGCCACCGGTACACAGCAGTACAGCATGGCCTGTATGGGTATCGATCTCCCCGGTGATCAGGTTACGGGTAATAATACCTTTGGCCTGCCCGTCGATAGTTACCACATCCAGCATTTCCGAGCGGGTGAACATTTTCACTTTGCCCAGGTGGATCTGGCGGTTAAGCGCCGAGTAAGCACCTAATAAAAGCTGCTGTCCTGTTTGTCCCCTGGCGTAAAAAGTACGTGATACCTGCGAACCACCGAATGAACGGTTATCCAGCAAACCGCCGTACTCGCGGGCAAAGGGAACACCCTGCGCCACGCATTGGTCAATAATGTTTACCGATACTTCGGCCAGGCGGTAAACGTTACCTTCACGGGCACGGTAATCGCCACCTTTAATGGTATCATAAAACAAGCGGTAAACACTGTCACCATCGTTCTGGTAATTTTTGGCAGCGTTGATCCCGCCCTGTGCAGCAATAGAGTGCGCGCGACGGGGGCTATCCTGGAAACAAAATGCCTTTACATTATAACCCAGCTCGGCCAGTGAAGCCGCAGCGGAAGCACCTGCAAGACCGGTGCCTACCACAATTACATCATATTTTCGCTTATTGGCCGGGTTAACCAGTTTTAAGTTAAATTTATGCTTGCTCCATTTTTCGGCTAATGGACCGGCGGGGATTTTAGCATCTAAAGTCATATCTTTTTTATTTACGATTTTAGAATTACGGTTTACGATTTAAGATTTTTGAAATCGTAAATCTGAAATCGTAATTCGTAAATCATTTCAAGCTTTGTATAAAATAAACTACCGGCATTGCCGCGAAACCAAGCGGGATAAAAACCCCGAAAAACCATGTGCCAATAAAATAAACTATCGGCGTGTATTTGCTGTGAACCCATCCCAGCGTTCGGAAAGCGCTTTGGAAGCCATGCAATAAATGGAAAGCCACTGCCCCCATCGCTATTACATAAAATATCACGTACCATAACCTGGTAAAGCTGGTTGCCACACGTGCATGCAGGTCTTTTACCCGAACTATTTCAACATTGTTTTCGGTAGATACCGAGTTCTCAAAATCAGCGGTAACCGGCGTGTAGGCCGATGAGGTGGTTTTGCCTGTTGCCAGGTCGGTGCGGTACTCTTTATAAGCTACACTATTGGTGTATTTATATTTGTACCAGAAGTCGCTCATGTGTATCACGATAAACAAAAACAGGATAGACCCAAGCAGGCCCATGTTTTTTGAAGACCATGTTGCCGCTGACTTGTTTGTAAACTCATAGCCTACAGGGCGCGCCTTGCGGTTATGAATTGTGATAACAAGGGCATAAACCGCGTGTACCAAAATAGACAGGTACAACAGGTAGGCAATAACTTCAATCGGCGGGAAGTGGGTAAGGAAGTTGGCATACAGATTAAACATGTAGCCGCCGTCGTCTTTAAACAACAGGAGGTTACCCCCTACGTGCACGATCAGAAAAGTACACAAAAACAAGCCCGTTAAAGCCATGATCAGCTTCTTCCCCAACGACGAGTTAAAGGTTTGTTTAATTTCGCTCATTATAATTCAGATTTTTGTTAGGCAAAAGTATTTATTAAAAGCCAAAACATAGAAATCGATTTGGCTTATATAAGTAGTAAATAGCTATTTAGAAACAATCTAAAAACAAGGCGCTATTTTTTTGTTTTCAGATATAGACAATTATCCTATATCTTCGGGGCGGATAAATCCACTTATCGCATGAAATACACTTATATCATCCTTTTCGCACTGCTCGTTGCCGGGTGCAGGAAAAAATCAACCATCGAATTTACTGGTAATACCCCAGGCATCAAAAGCGGTGTATTTATAGTTAAAACAACCGGTGACAGCTCGGTTTATGGCGAGAATATTAAAGACGGAAAATTTGTCATCGGCGCCAAATTCTTTAGGACCCCGGGTTATTACAAGCTGAATATTACTGATAACAATAACAGCGATAATCACGAGCCCTTTGAGGTTTATCTTGAAGGCGGTGCGTACACTATTGAAACCGAAGCGGGTAAATTGTATAAATATCCTAAAATAACATCATCGTCAAAGATTCAGGAACAACTGTCGGCTTTTTATACTTTGTCTGACAAGCTGGGCGCCGACGCCCAGCAGGAGGTAAAACGCTTAAATGGCGACTTGAAAACCAAAAGCAATGACTTATCAAGCGTGGCTTATAGCCAACTATTGAATTCCCTGGGGACGGCTGAAAATAAGATGATCACCAACAATATTACCGCTTTTAAAGAATTTGTAAAGGAATATCCAAACAGCGATGTGAGCGCCCATTTAATGGCCAAACTGAATTATGAAGACGATCCGGCGGGCTACTATGCCATTTATAAAACCCTTGCCCCGGCTGCAAAAAACAGCGATGAAGGTAAAGAGATCGGCGATAAGCTTAGTCATTTGATAAAACTGGTTCCCGGGTCGGTGGCGCCTGCCATCTGTGGTAAAACATCGCTTGGGAAGCCGTTTGATCCCAAAATGTTAAATAACCACTTTATACTAATTGATTTCTGGCGGGCAAGCAATGATTTCAGCCGTCGCAACCATGAAAAATTGATAGCACTGTTAGCCCGGCACAAAGACAAACAAAAACTCGGCATTGTAAGTGTTTCCCTCGATACCAAAATTGACTGGTGGACCAATGCTATTAACGAAGACCACATGGACTGGACACAGGTTTCGGATCTGAAAGGTGACGATTCGCCGAATACTGTTAACTGGAGCATCACCACCATCCCAACCTATTATCTTTTAGACAGTAACTGGAAAATAGCAGAGCGTATTACCAGTATTGGGAACCTTGAATTTGAACTGACTGACTATATCAGCAAACACCGTTAATAAACAACAGTAAATGAAACAGTTTTGCATGTTCTTATTGGTAGTTGTGGTGTCGGGTTGTATGAAAAAGCGCGGCGTCGAACTTACAGGGGTTGTTACCGGGGTGAAAAACGGCACCCTTATTATTAAGGACGATACCGACAGTACGGTTGATGGTATAAACATAAAAGACGGCAAGTTTTACCTGAATAAACAATTTGCAACACCTGGCTATTTCAAACTATATATATCCGAAGGTGGCAAAACAGATAGCATAAAACCTGTTCAGGTGTATCTTGAAGACGGCAGTTATACCATTGAGACCGATAGGGGCAACCTGAACAAATATCCCAAAATAACATCTTCATCAAAAATACAATGGCAGCTTTCAGCATTTTATGCTTTGGATGATAAAGCCATCGATAAAGCAGTGAGGGATGCCGATTTGTTAACAAAGGTGATCAAAACACAGGGTGAACACTTGTCGGCCATTGAGTTCAATAACTTATTAAAGGCCACCAGCACCGCGAACGCAAAAATACCCGCGGCTGATGTGGTCGCATTTAAGGAATTCGTAAAAGAATATCCGCATAACGATATTGGCATCCGTTTGATGGATGACCTGCGTTATGGCACCGATCCGAAAAGCTTTTACGCTATATTTCAATCGATGCCTGCTGCAATGAGAAACAGCGAAAGGGGTAAGTATATAGGGAACGAACTTAGTCATATGGTTAAGTTGTTGCCCGGTGCCGCCGTTCCAGAAATTTATGGAAAAACACTGGACGGCAAAGAGTTCCATCCTGAAAAAACAAACAATAAATTCATTTTAATTGATTTTTGGTCCAGTTCAGGCATGCTTTGCCGTACTAATCACCAGAAATTACTTGCGCTTGTAAAGGATCCAAAATATGCGGGCAAAATCACGATCATAAGCGTTTCCCTTGATTCAAATAATGATGAGTGGGCCAAAGCCATCAAAGATGATCACATGGACTGGCCGCAAGTGTCGGATCTGAAAGGAGACAACTCCCCTAATATTGCCAACTGGATGATCGGCCAATACCCTTCATATTACCTGATCGACAGCCAATGGCATATGGTAAAAAGTGATATTTTGTACACCAACATCGATGAACAGCTGATGCTTTTACTCGAAAGTCACCCTTAACTTATTGCCACCACTTTATCATTTGCTATAGCGAAGATCCTGTCGGCTTTTATGCTGCGGATAGCTACCCTCCCGGTAAATTTCCCGAATGAGGGCAAAACAGCCTGTCGCTTGCCAAAAGCAAAACAGGGCAGGGTCATTTGCTGTCTTGCCTTGCCGGCCAGGCTGATGCCCGGATGGATATGACCACATAACACATAGCCCCTAGCAAGTTCCAGATCGGTACCTGTTAAGGGATGGTGCAGCATCAAAAATGGCCCTGTGAGCAGTTCATCCAGCAATGTGATGTTTAGCTGTTTGTAATTATCCTCATCAATAATATCGTGATTGCCCCTGATGAGGATGATCTCCAGTTTCGGGAACTGACTTCGCCATAAAACAAACCAGTCCCAGTCGGCATTCATATCGCTGTGGAAGAAATCTCCCAGGAGGATCAGTTTTTCAGGCTGGTGTTCAAATACCAGGTCGGACAGCACGCCGAGGTCATTTTGCTCCAGATCCCTTGGTACGGCGATACCTGCCTTTCGGAAATGACCGACCTTCCCTAAATGCACATCAGCCGCAATCAATGCTTTTTCCTGTTGCCAGAAGATCGCTTTTTGAGGCAGCAAAAGCAGATCCTGGTTGAGTAAGTTAAAAGAAATCGCAGCGCCGGTGTCCATCGGGCAAATGTAATGATTGGAGTTAAAACATTGAGGATTTAGCCTAATTGCACGTTTTTATAAATCATGCGTTTGCCTCACCCAAGGTAATTTCGCCTCACCCAACCCTCTCCAAAGGAGAGGACTTTAAGAAAGAGTGTAGTTCAAGTCCTCTCCTTTGGAGAGGATTTAGGTGAGGCTTTTGAAGAGGACAAAAAAAGAGCGCAGCTAAAGTTTCCCCCTGCTCTTCTCTAAAAACTCAATTACATCCTCCTCCGTCCCGGTAAACGGCCCCGGCGATTCCATTTTAAGGCCGGCCATGGCAGCAGCAAACTCACCCGACTCCTGTATATCAGCGCCTTTTGTGCGCCTGTATAAATACCCCGCCATATAGGTATCCCCGCAGCCGGTGGCATCGGCAATAGTTTCTGGCGGATAGGCAGCGATGGTGCAAAACTCGCCATTACTGTAAATTAACGACCCCTTGCTGCCATTAGTTACCACCACCTCTTTTACACCCCATGAGGCAGCAAGCCTGGCGCCTTCCCTAACCTCTTTTTGCCCGGTTAAAGCCTCCAGCTCCGCCTCATCAGCTTTCAGGATCTCAACATATTGCAGGGCCTCTTTTTTGGCGGGCCAGTCGGTGGGATATACCTTGTTGTTTTTTACCTCCCGCAGGTAGCCCTGCACATCCAGGCTCACCCGGCCTTTCGCAGCCAGGGTTTTTATCAGGTCAGGTGAAATATCATCTGCCAGTAATGGCCCCAGGTGAAAGATTCGCGCACTTAGCCCTTGTATTTGGGTAATAGAAAACGGATCAGCTTTTGCCCAAACATTTTGACTACGTTCGTCCTGGTTTTGAGCGTAGATGTTCTCAAAGAATACTGTGTGGGCGCTCGGCTGTACATTTACTGTTATACCTTTATCCTGCAGGTCATGCACATAATGCATCTCAGCAGGGGCAACCGAGGTAGCCAACAGGTAACTAACATCAAGCCGGCTCAAGCCACTGGAGAAATACCAGGCCGTACCGCCGGCCATATACACCACCGAACCGGTGGTAACTACTTTATCAGATGTGATGTGCCCTATGCAACAAATATCGTACATGGAAATAATTGTTCTAAGTGGCAAGATAATGATTTGGTTTAAATAGTTCCGGGTTGAGCTGAGGGGAATCGCTTTGGTTGATTAAATCTCTGCGTTACTTTGCGCATCTCTCCGTGGCCTCTGTGGTAAAAAATTTAACCACTGAAGGCGCTAAGAAAGCACGGGAATTACTAACAATTTTCTGCCCCGCCTGTTACATTGCTGTAGCAATAAACGTAATATATTCAACTCCCCTCTTGAGAGGGGGTGCGGCTGGATGTGTTGTGGCGGGGGTGTGTTAGCCGATATGCTGGTTAACACACCCCTCCACCCCTCTCAAGAGGGGAATCACACGGGCCCGGCTTTAAATTATACCGTTTTATATGTTTTGTAATGGCTATTCACGTTAAATATATACGTATGAAAACCCTGCTTTATAATAAAAATAGCTGCCTGCTGATTACGGCTATCTTATTCCTGATGTTTGCAGCTTGCACCAAACACAGTAACGACAATACGTTAAAATGCGGCCCCTGCCCTTTGTATGCACAGTTAGAACCGAATTTAAACTTCAGGGTAGTGGATAAAACTACCCAGCAGGACTTGTTTTTCGGCAGCGGCGCGCCTTACAAAATAAGTCAGCTGGTTATGCGGCATATTGTAGACGGTGTTGCTGATACCGCTTTGTTGCGGGTGGATACCATAAACCATGTTTTTGATGTTTTAGTACCGCCCTACCACAATGTTGATACCATAACCATGCAGATTGCCGGTTTACCGCAGGATGTTTTGCTGTTTGAAACTGCTACCATAGGCAAGTGCTGCCCCCGCCTGGTGCTTAATTCGGTATTGTACAACGGGGCTGTGGTATTTACCGCCGCCAACGGGCCGCAGGTGGTGGTGCTGAAGAAATAGGTTTTACCAACAACCCTTCGATATTCTGGAAATTTTGTTTCCGCATGGTCTCTCGCAGAATCTGCGCTAAACCGGCTGCTATTAATGCATAAGGCCGGCAAATGTGTACTGTGCAAATGTTCGTTCACACGGACATACAAGGCAGGGTACTCTCAAAACTATTAAGTTAAGGACACCTTTATGATTTAGCCCCACCTAAACGGCAAAGCCCTCATGAACACCTTTAAAAAACAAATTATAACGTATAATAATCCTCCCCGCCAGTTGGCGGAAGGACTTAAAAAAGAGCGCAGCTAAAGTCTCCCCAACCGGGGGAGATTTAGAGGGGGCTACCAAGCGTTTGAGGAGAATTACACTTGTTTCACCCCTTAACTTAATAGCATTGAGGCTCCTCTGCGAATCTGCGTGGGCGAAAAAAAACAATAACCCCTTTGCTTTTTCGCTATAATTCAATAACTTAGCTAATAAAATAACCTAACCATCATGAGTAACCTTACGGCATATCTCAAAAAACCTAACGACAACTTTCAGTTGTCATACTTACAGATCCGCAGGGCAGTGGGGATCCTTGGACTTTGCCTGCCCGTTGTGATGCGACTTGGCACCTGGATCTTCAGCGGTTGCCTGTACTGGAAAGACTCCATCAGCGACTATTACTACACCATTATGGGTAACGTGTTTACGGGCATCCTGTGTGGCGTGGCGCTTTTCCTTTATTCATATAAAGGCTTTAATAACTGGGACCGTATCAGCAGCAGCCTGGCCTGTGTATTTGCACTCGGCGTTGCGTTTTTCCCCATGAATGTGGATTGTAGCTGCGTGGAATGCACCCATTGCAATATCCTCTCGCGCGATGTTCAGCCATGGCGCACCTTTGTTCACTATGGTTCCGCAGCATTGCTTTTTGGCACGCTGGCTTGTATGTCGTACTTTTTATTTACCAAAACGGACGAGACCAAAACGCCTACCCATAGAAAGCTACAGCGAAATGTTATTTACCGTACCTGCGGCATTATTATGGCGGTTGCCATGCTTGCAACGGGCAGCCTGATGGTGCCTGCCATTAACGCTGCCTGTCCCATCAGCCATCCCATTTATTGGATGGAAACTATCATGCTTTTTGCATTCGGTTTTTCGTGGCTTGTAAAAGGAGAAACGCTGCTGAAGGATTTGCCTCCGGCAGGGCAAGGGAAAAAGACAAGCAAAGGATTGAAGAGGCGGTAAATGAAAATGGTTGGGATTTTACCTATATGCCGTATGGGGCATAATGCAAGATCACGAATTCCTGTGTTAAAAACGGGTCAAACGGCGAAAACTATTTTGTCATCCTGAGCGCGGGCGAAGGATCTTCTACGCCGAGCAGGTAGCCGACTGATCGCTTTTAGAAGATGCTTCAAACGTTACCCATGATATGTTCTAAAATTAGTGGGGGTGTCATTGGCAGGCTCTCGAACCATGTGCGCAATGGCGCAACGCCAATGCATTAGCGCAAATGCAAAGCGTACAGGCCACCACATATGGTTCGAGAGCCTCACCATGACACCCTTTTTTTTTGTTATTCCAGCTTCAGAATTTGCAAAAATTCACCACTAAGCATGACAAATTAATTCCTACAAAGGTCAGCCCTTAAACCGATGCCGGTATCGTCCCCTTCGACAAGCTTATCAATCCTTGTATTCCCGGCAAAAACACGTACAAACTGCCATCGGTACGGATAAAGCGGGTAAGCTTGGTGGGGATAGTTTTATAGGTACCCTTGTTATTAAATGCAAAAACATCGTCATTCGTCGGGTCCGGATCTGCAACCTGTGGCCCGAACAGCGGGTCGACACCGCTGTTATTTGGCGAAGCATCGGGACTGCGGAACCCGTTCAGCTCAAACCATGTAGTAGTAACAAAGCGGAATTGACTGGCGAGAACAGCGCCCATAAACAAACCCACCAAACCCCTTTGCACGCCGGGTTTCTCGCCCGCTACATACGGCGGACCGTAAGGTGAGGCGCGCCGCACTATCCGGTGCTTTTCGGCATTGTCATTATTACCGGTAACGTTGATATCGTCGCGCGGGTTTGCCCTGCGGATATGTGAAGCATACGGACACTTCTGCCCGGAGTCGTCACTGCTTCGGTCGTTGGGCTGGTTTGTCGAGGGCGCCAGGTAATCAAAGTTGGTGAAGTTAAAATTTGTGGGGCCAGGTTCACCCAGGTTTTTGTCTTCCTTATTGGGAGATACAACAAGTGGCGTTCCATCAAACCAGCGACCGCACATTTTTGCGGCTAACAGATCGGGCGGAGTGCCGGGGTCCGAATTAATAAACTCATTAAACTTAGCAACATCCTGGTAAAGCAATCGGAATGCCACAAAAGTGCCGTTGGTTAACAGCGGGTGTGCATAATAGTCAATCGAAGGGTCCTGTACGATGATGAACCTGTCAACCGGTACAGTGGGTCTGTCGTCAATTGTACTTATACCAAGCAATTTCCTTACGCTTGGCTTGTTCCAGTACAGGTTAGCAATACGCGGTTGTGATAAACTGTCCCGATACCCAAAATGTATATAATCTGAGTGACCGTCAACAACTACCGGGTCCGAATCCTGGTAATATACCGGTACTACAGATGGGCCTCCGGCTGCTGCTTCGGGTATCATAGCCAAAAGTTTGGCATAAAATTCCTCCCTGGTTTCGGTGCTCAATGTAAATAGTGTTATTTGGATGTGCAGATCGGTACCGTCAGCCCTGGGGGGCGTTTTTGAGATCCACCCGCCGTTTTTCCACCAGTTACCCGGGGCGCTTTCGCCGGTATCGCTTATATTGTCTGCGTCATTAACGGCCCCGATGCTGAAATGGTTAAACACTTCGTAGCTTGACCCTAAATTCACTGTGTTACAATTTTCGGTACCGATAAGTTGAACCATACCCTCGTAGGTAAAACCTATATTAAGGCAATAAGCGGGCTTTATACCATGGTCCCAGGGTTCGCCGGTTGTAACTGTTAAACCGGTGGCGCCCTCTCGCGGTACGAGGTCAGCACAAAACTTTTGCGCCCCTGCTTTTTCGCGGATATTTAAGATTATATATCTGATGTTTGGATAGTTATAGCCCCGCAGTATTAACCCCTGCACATCGTCCATTAGTATTGTTTCGTTGTTGCCCATTTTGCCTTTTATTGTAAGTTTAAGATCTGTTTAAAACCTGTACCTCTATTGACAATCGGGTTTCTTAGCTTTCGGGAAAGTGTAAGTAACGTCGCTCGGAGGAGCCGGCCATTCGTCAGCTGCGCCGGGGTAATTATCTATAATGTTAGCTACAGTAAGGCCGGGGAAGTTTGATCCGAACTGGTATTTACCACCCGGAGTGCTATCACCTGCCGACAGTATCGGATCACCGAAATTATAACGCATCAGCAAACAATAAAATGCCAACGCGTTTCTCACGACACCTGTTTTAGCGATATGGTTTGCTGAGGTAGGACCGTTTGGATCAACGCCGGGAATGCCGGTTTCGTCCATTAAATACATTAACGCGTTTAACCCGTTAACTACTGCCGGGATCGCAAAAAATGCACTGATATAGGCATCAAACTGCCCGTCATAAATTGACATAACTACCAGCACATCTTTACCGGGAAATGAAGTAAAACCCGGTACCGGGATCCCCGGGGTTTTTTGACCATCAGCCTGCGGATAAATCATAAAATAATGCACCCCGGTGGTTTTACGAGGATCAAAAGGGCCTGTCGGAGCTGTTACTTCTTTGGCTGCTAAGTGCAGTGTGTCTGCTATTTTTACAGCTTCGGCTAATTTGCCTTTTTTAAGCGGGACGAACAAAAACAACAGGTGCTGTTGACCTGTAATCGGTACTGAAATAACTTTTGCAGTTGACATAAGACATTTTTTTAATAATTGATACACCTACTCTGTTCAGGCTTTTCGGTTTGCGCCTTGTTTTGAGAGCAATGCCTTATCCTTACCAATAACGTGAACTTTGAATATCAAGGTCATCGCATCGGTGTTCTTACCAAAAAATTCTAAATTTTTGAAAAATTCAATTTTTGTTTAAGATTTAGATAGCATTACTTTTTGTTAAAAGTAGATGAATAGCAGAAGCCAAAACAAGGTAGAAACACCCTTTTTTTTCCGTATTTTAACGGTATTGGATGTAATGACGTTAAGCGCGGACCGCCCTTGTTGGTGTTGTCACCAGGGGTATTCGGAAGATTGAAAATTAAGCGTTGGGTAGTGCGATTCCCTCCTCGGGGGGCAATAACATACATAATTACACCGAAGTTAGAAAGGAGAAGGGAAATGGATAAAACAATAGCCTCTTTTCATCATTCACATACATTTACTATTTCAATTGATAGTGCAGTTCTATTTAGTAAATATAAAAATCCAACTGGATTAATGCGGTTAAAATGGTTTCGGTATCTGCATTTAAGTTTGCATTCTGCAAAAATTCAGTTGCCAATTTGGTATCGTTCCCAGCTATTTTGTTTAAGGACAAAATTAAACCGTTTCGCAGATGGGCCTTAATATCTTGTCTATCACCATCAACTGATTTACCATCTTTTGCAATCTCAAAATTATATTCATTCTTATTCATTTGTATTAAATCATCATTATCAGTTGATATGGTTATGTTGTATGTTACATAAATAAAAAAAACACCACTTTCTTTTTTTGATACGATAGATTCAATCTTAGATTCAGTTTTAGATATACCTACGTAATTCAAAAACAAATCTGCATTGTTTTTCCAACCTATATTTATCAGCCTTCCATTTATAAACTTCATATTCAAATCTACTCATTTAGTGTAAACTAAATCTTAAAAATGTAGATTTGGTGTATGTCAGAAGAATTTATTATACCGCCGGATGCTAAACAGAATCCCTTAGTAAAACTCGACGTAGTTTTAATGTTCCTGTCTATTCAAACCTATATGCAAACAATGGACGAAATCCACAGGGGAGTTTATGACTATATAGAATCGGATGATAATGAAATATCATTGATACTTGGCAAGTTAGAAAAAGACAATTTTATAATTAAACAAGTATTACCAACCCATGATGTTCGATCCGCTAAAATGATAGATATATATCACTTTGCTATAACATTCGACGGGAAGTTTTTTTTAAAGCAGATCGGTTATAACTTACAGGCTATTAATAACGCCTCCGAAAATACTCGGTTGGAAAGACTTGAAACCGAGCTAAAGGAGAACCGGAGATGGACACTTTATTTAACAATTTTAATCGCCGTTGGCACTCTTGTGGCGGCAATATATTACGGGATTGAGATTTATAAAGGGCTTCACCTTTTTGCCCATCATCATGAACGGTATTGGATTTGGGAAACAATCCCGAAAGGAACGAAATAATTTTTTTCATTAAATGGATTATTTAAAAGATAGTCCATAATGAAAATACCGTTAAAATTTAACTATACAGCCAGTTTTTCAACTTTGGTGTAACTATGTATGTTATTGCCCCTCGGGGAGGGTAGGGAGGGGTTTCGCGAACTGTGCTACACCGTGTATCCGCGTTTTTTCATGGAAACAGACATAGTTTGTGAGCATTAGCGTCTAAACCCCTCCCTGCCAATTCACAACCCATCGCACCCCTCCCGAGGGGGGGAATTTTAGCAGCAATCAAAATTCTTCCGAACACCCATAGTGTTGTCACCAACAAGTACCAGGATCCCAAGTGGAGTAAAATGCAAGATCGGAAATTCCTGCTTCAAAAACAGTCCAAGTTGTTGGAGACAAACCAACAACGGCAAAAAAAAATGTAATTCAGACCCGCCTTATCCCCTCGCCTGTTTCACCTGGGCCGGTTTTATGGCATTGGTGCTTTTGTTGCCCCAGGTGTTTTTGGTGTAGTTGAGTATATCGGCAATCTGATCGTCGGTGAGGTAGCTTTGGGCAGGCATGGGGTTGTTGTAAGTTGTTCCATTTACGGTTACTTCGCCGCTCTGCCCTTGCAAGATTACATTAATCAGTGTTTTAGCCGAATTTTTCATATAGTCGGCATTGGCTAATGGGGGCATTGCGCCAGGCTGTCCGTTGCCATCGGCGCTATGGCAGTTTTGGCAATAAGTAACATACAGGTCCTTTCCGCGAGCAATGCTTTCGGGCAGGTTGTAGCCTTGCTTAAATGAACTTACAGTAACAACCAAAGTCAGCATCGTTAAACTAAAACCTATTACTTTCAGCATCTTTAATTATTTAAAACAGGTTAAACAATTTTGTTGATATCAAAAGGCAGCCGCCTGATACGCTTACCGGTTGCTGCGTATATAGCATTACATAAAGCCGGGGCAAACGAAGGCAAACCTGGCTCACCCACTCCTTTTATTTTAGGACCGCCGTTGGCCAGTATGTGCACCTGCACCTTCGGCATCTCGTTTATACGTACCAATTGATTGTTATGATAATTGCTCTGCACGGTTTGTCCTTTCTCGAAGGTAATGCCGCCCTTGGTAGCTGCGCCGAGCGCCATTACAGCGGCGCCCTGTACCTGGGCCTCTACGGTATCGGGATTAACTACGGTGCCGAGGTCAATTACGGCAAAAACTTTTTCAATTTTTACACCTGTTCCTTTTTTCGATACCTCTACCACATACCCCGCAAGCCCTGCAAAAAATTCATATTGGGCCACGCCCCTGCCCCATCCTGCAGGCAACGGTTTATCCCAGCCGGAAACCTCTTTGAGCTTTTGCATTACATTTTTGGTATCCGAATCCTTGGTCAGCATTTGCAAACGGAAAGCCATGGGGTCTGCTTTTGCCTTCACCGCCATTTCGTCAATAAAACATTCGTGGGCAAAAGCCAGCGTGGTGCTGGTTACCGCGCGCCACGCTGCAAGCGGAACTGGCATGTACTGGTGTACAAACAGGTTCTTCATGTTTTCAATCTCGTATTTCTGCTCACTGATGCCTTCGGTCATGGTGCCGTCCACCTTGGTTTTGTCGAAATCCTTCTTCCCGTCCATGGTCGGCGAGATCACTTTATGCTGAAAGGCGATGGCTTTGCCGTCGGCAGATAAAGCGCCCTTCATGGCCGAAAAAGTCATCGGGCGGAAAGGCCCCAGTTTGGTATCATCTTCCCTTGTCCAGATGCATTTTACCGGTTTGCCAACTTTTTTTGTCAGCAGCACCGTTTCGTGGATATAATCGGGATATAACCTGCGGCCAAAACCGCCACCGCTAAACATCACATTCACTTTCAAATTCTCTGGCGGGATGCCATACGTTTTCGGGAAGCTATTCATAATATTTCCCGGTACCTGGGTAGAGGCCCAAATCTCCAGGTGGTCGCCATCGTGCCAGCTTGCCACACAATTCATCGGTTCAATTGCCGAGTGTGATACTACGGGCGTTTCATAAAAAGCCTCCAGTTTTACGGGCGCTTCGGTATAGGCCTTGTCAAAATCGCCCTGGGTATGCTGCACAGCGCCGTCTTCTTTAGCGGCGGCATCGCGCATCGTTTGCTCAAAATCTTTTGTATTGAATGCATCATTTCCCTGGTAGTCCCATTTTACCACGAGGGCTTTTCGGCCCTGCACGGCAGCCCAATAGTTTTCGGCAATTACTGCTACTCCGGTTGATTTCTGGGCGCCAATGGTCCGGTCGCAGGTTTCTACGGAGATCACGCCTTTTACCTTTTTGGTTGCCGCGTCATCAAAACTGGTCATGGTACCGCCAAAAACCGGGCAGCGTTCTATGGATGCATATACCATACCGGGGACAGTTACATCAATCCCAAACATAGCCTTCCCGTTTGATTTTAAAGGCACATCGGGCCGTGGGGATGGTTTTCCTAATATCTTAAAGTCTTTTGGATCTTTTAATTGTGGTGTTTTTGGCACTTCCAGTTTGGCGGCCGCCTCGGCCAGGTCGCCATAGCCCAAAGTTTTGCCACTTGGCTTATGGATCACTTTGGCATTCTCAGCATAACATTCCCCAATTGGAACGCTCCATTGCGTGCTGGCAGCGGTAATCAGCATCGCCTTTGCGGCTGCGCCCACCTGCCTTAAATTATTGTAGCTGCTGCGAACCGATGAACTGCCGCCGGCAGATTGCCCGAAACCGAATTTTTTCTCGCCACCGGTTTGTTTAATAGTTACCTGGTCCAGGGATACTTCCAACTCTTCGGCAATCAAAGCGGGGATGGATTGAAAAACGCCCTGGCCAATTTCGGGCCTTGGGTTAAAAATGGTGATCTGTCCTGATTTTTCGATGATGACAAAAGGGCTGAGCTCGAACCCGTCGGCGATATTAGCCGAATGTTCAACCTTGGTTTCGCCTTTCACATTGATGGATAGGCCCAGCATAAGGCCCGCGCCGGTGATCCCGGTAAGGCGGATAAAATTGCGGCGATCTATGGTAGAGGGTGATGTTTTCATGATGCAAATTTTAACAGGTTACTTTATCAATTCTGCTGCGCGGTGAATGGCGCTCCGTACACGCTGGTAAGTTCCGCAACGGCAAAGGTTACCCTGCATGGCGGCATCAATATCTGCATTGGTTGGGTGGGGTTTATTGGTGAGCAGCGCCGTTGCACTCATAATCTGTCCCGACTGACAGTAACCGCATTGGGGAACCTGTAATTCGACCCAGGCTTTTTGAACCGCAAGACCTACCTTTTCCGACAAGCCCTCGATAGTGGTGATCTTTTTACCTGCCGCCGCTGCAACCGGGAAACTGCATGAACGGATAGCCATCCCATCCAAATGAACGGTACAGGCACCGCACTGGGCCATGCCGCAACCGAACTTTGTTCCGGTAAGTTGTGCCAAATCCCTGATGGCCCATAAAAGGGGCATATCAGGACTGGCATCTACCTCATATACCTTGTTGTTGATGTTTAATGAAATCATGGTAAGCAGATTAAATATTGAGCAAAAACCGGCTTCCGATCAAATAAACACCCGCAGCCGGATCAGGATAAAATTTTAATAGTGTTTAAATTTAAGGGTAAAAATCGGGGCATTAACAAGAGGGGAACAAATGTCCTGAAATTTTTACAATGCTGTTTGTTTAATTCGTAGCCTGAACAAATATAACTGGTTGAAATTGAATTAACCGATAAAATATTATCTTTTAATGTGGCAGGTTTTTGGTGGGAAGAGTGATTGGGCGGAGTACCTATAATTGTCATCCTGAGCAAAGCGAAGGATCTTCTACGTCATGCATGTAGCCGCCTTATCGCTTCAAGATCCTTCGCTATCGCTACCCATGACATATTCTAAAATTAGCGGGGGTGTCATGGTGAGGCACTCGAACCATGAGCGCAAAGGCACAACGCCAATGCATTAGCGCCAATTGCAAAGCGTACAGGCCACCACACATGGTTCGAGTGCCTCACCATGACTCCCTTTTTTGTTATTCCAGCTTCAGTCCGCCAGTTGGCGGATTATCACTCAGGATGACAATTTTTATATCAAAACTACGCCCCTAAAATTTCATGCAGCACATTGTTGTAAACCATCTTAACATCGGTAATATGACCAAATGGTTCTTCATCAATGTTTAATAAGCCATTGGTTACCAATCCCAATAAA
>Ga0364874_10025_pt1 | contig 76072 bp, 53 predicted proteins | sample ExccelAu500001D4_2_FD_206922 | JGI IMG/M metagenome (GOLD analysis project Ga0364874, IMG submission 206922) | Enriched cells from Trout Bog Lake Hypolimnion, Wisconsin, USA - BchlTB.Aug07.5000.01.D4 | ecosystem: Environmental > Aquatic > Freshwater > Lake > Hypolimnion/Profundal zone | place... | reverse complement strand
CGACTGATCCTGATCTGGCTACCCGCGAGGCAGCGGCCAATCCGGATCTGGACCCAAAGGTAAAGCTGAAATTGTCTCCGATCCGGACCGTATTTTCCTCCGCGTGGGAGAGGAGAGAGACAGATGCGGGCGAGTTGCTGGTTTATCTCGTTCGCGGCAACGGCTTTTTGCATCACATGGTCCGGAACCTGGTGGGGACAATGTTAGACGTTGGGCGAGGGTATCTGCGAGTGGATGAAATTCCCGCAATTCTGGCTGCGCAATCGAGGGATGCGGCCGGGCCGACGGCACCGGCGAGGGGCCTGTTTTTGCACTCGGTGGAGTATGACTCTGCCGATAACGCACTGGTGGATTGATTTGTTGGACTACATTAACGCTGATTGAGCTTCCTGATACGCTTAAGCAGTTCCTATGACTGTACTTTCCCGTAATTCGGCTTTTACCCGCGTCACGGCATTAGCTGGGCTCAGACCGGTCCATGCGGCCTTTGCGTGGCTTCATGGCAATCCCAAGACGATCATGGATTGGCAGGCTGAGTTGGTTGCAATTCCCGCACCGCCCTTCGGTGAGCAGAAGCGCGGAGAGTGGCTGGCTGAGCGGTTTCGCGAGGCAGGACTGAACAACGTTGAAACAGACGCTGTGGGCAACGTGTTTGGAACTCTGCCCGCTACCCATCTGCCGTCTGAAAGTTCAGGACCTCTAGTGGTTCTTTCGGCCCACATCGATACGGTGTTCCCATCCGAAACGCCGCTGAAGATTGAGCGGGATGGAGAGCGGTTGGCCGCTCCCGGAGCCTGCGACAACGGGGCCGGACTGGCCGGATTGCTGGCCATTGCCACAGCAATTGTCCAGGCCAGAGTAGAACTAGCTGCGCCGCTGGTGATCATGGCCAATGTGGGAGAAGAAGGCGAGGGCGATCTGCGCGGCGTACGCCATCTCTACAAAAAGAGTGCGCGGGCAGAGCGCATCGCGGCGCACATTGTGCTGGATGGAGCGGGCGCAAGCGCTGCCGTAACGCAAGCGCTCGGCAGCATTCGCTACCTGCTCACCATCAAAGGTCCAGGGGGGCACAGTTTTACGGACGCAGGCGCGGTAAATCCGATTGTGGCTCTTGCAACGGCGCTGTCAGTACTGGCGTCAACCAAAGTCCCAAATGAGCCGCGCACCACGCTGAATATAGGAACGATACAGGGCGGAACCAGCGTCAATACGATTCCCGAGAGCGCACAGGCGGCTATCGACTTTCGGTCGACGGACATTGCACAACTGGTACGGATGGAAGTAGCGTTGCATCGCGCGGCTGAGGATGCGGTGGCACACTGGAACGCGGTAGCAGACGGACTGGCGAACGGAAGACGAGCCCGGCTTTCTTTCGAAATCACGAAGATTGGGGATCGGCCTGCCGCTGCCCTCCCGGAGGACGCGCCGCTGCTGGCTTCACTGCGGGCTGTGGACAGACACCTAGGGCTACGAACTGATTTGCGGCTGGGTTCAACGGATGCCAATATTCCGCTGTCGCTGGGTGTGCCGGCCTTGTCGATGGGAGCGGGCGGTGATGGTGGCGGGGCGCATACGCTGGCCGAGTGGTTTAGCGCCAAAGATCGCGAGGTGGGTCTGAGGCGCGTGCTGCTACTTACGCTGGCGACCCTGGAATGGGCGGCGGAGCAATGAGGATTCTTGGGCGATTCGGACTGACACTGACTGGCACCTTGTTTGCAACAATGGCCAGCTTTGGGCAATCTCCGCTTAGTGCTTCGCCGTCCGCTCCCGCAGAGATCATCTTTACGCATGGCGTAATTTATACCGGCGAGGGATTTGCGGATGACAAGCCGCAAACCGTTTCTGCTATCGCGGTGGGCGGGGGCAAGTTGTTGGGAGTGGGCAGCGACGCTGAGGTTCTGAAGCTGGCCGGACCTAAAACGGAGATTCGCGATTTGAGCAAGGCAGAGAAGACAGTATTTATCTTCCCCGGCTTCAATGACGCGCACACACACCTGGGCGATGCCAGCCGCCTCAGCATGAGCCTCGATCTGACCGGCGTCAAATCCGTGACAGAGATGATGGCGCGGGTAGCGGCTTTTGCGCGCACGCTGCCCCCTGGGCACTGGATTACGGGCGGCAACTGGGACCATACGCTTTGGCCGGACAAGAAGCTACCGACGCGATCGGAGTTGGACAGGGCGACGGCGGGGCATCCGGCGTTTCTTTCGCGCATTGACGGGCACATCGCGGTTGCTAACTCCGCCGCGCTGACTGCAGCCGGGGTTACGGGCAAAACGAAAGCACCGGAGGGAGGAACACTTGACCTGGACTCCGCTGGCGAACTAACCGGGATTCTCCGCGAAGGAGCGAAAGGTCTGGTTCAGCGAGTAATTCCGCCGCCGACTCCAGAAGAGCGCCGTCGCGGCGATGAACTGGCAATTGCCGACGCCGTGGCGCATGGAATCACAAGCGTGCAGGACAACAGCAGTTGGCAGGATTTTCTTGTCTTTGAGGAGTTGGAGAAGGAAGGCAAGCTCAGCGTTCGCATTAGTGAATGGCTACCCTTCAATGCATCACTCGAAGAGTTGAAAAGAATGCGTGAGCACCACAGTCTTAACGATCCAATGCTACACACGGGGATGCTGAAGGGCTTTATGGATGGCTCATTGGGTTCCCGGACGGCAGCGTTGAAGGCTCCTTATTCGGACGATCCCGGAAACTCAGGGCTACCGCAGTACACGCAGTCTGACTTGAACAAGTTGGCCAAAGATCGATTCGATGCGGGGTTTCAAATCGGCTTTCACGCCATCGGAGACAAAGCAGCTTCCATGGCACTGGATGCCTTTGCGCAGCCTGTTGCCCCGAATGATTCACGCGACCGCATTGAACACGCGCAGGTAGTGGACCCTGCAGAAATTCCCCGCTTCAAGCAACTCGGCGTCATCGCCTCCATGCAGCCCAACCATTTGCTGACCGACATGAACTGGGCCGAAGCGCGGCTGGGGCCGAAGCGCGCAGCATACTCCTATGCGTGGAAGGCGTTTCTGGACGCAGGCGTTCCGCTGGCCTTTGGCACTGACTACCCGGTTGAACCCATCACGCCCTTTCGCGGGTTGTACGCAGCTGTTACGCGCATGAACGAGGCCGGAACACAGTCCTACTTTCCGGAAAACAAGATCACGCGGGGGCAGGCTCTATTCGCCTATACGCAAGGTTCAGCCTATGCGGAGTTCGCCGAGGGGCACAAAGGGAAGCTGGCACCGGGATTCGATGCGGACTTTATCCTGGTTGACCGCGATTTGAATAAGGTTACGGCGCCTCAGATACTAGGCGCAAGGGTGTTGGAGACATACGTTTCCGGACGGCAGGTTTATCTGGCCAACGTTCACGCTCGATAAGTTTGAATGGCCATTTCAAGGCCGTGTTGCGGCAAAAGAGCATCAGCTTACGTCCAATGAATGTGACACTTTGGGGTCTGCCGCATCTAAGCCCTAAGAGTGAGCCTTCCCATTCGCAGAAGTAGCCCTGCCAGGCGGATTCAGCCGCAACTGGCTATACTTAATAGTTGTGCAGTCGATATTGCCAGCCCGAAAGTTGGCTATCTCACGAGGTCAGAAAACACATGAAATCGTTGTTTGAAAGGCTGCGCAGTCGCCGACTGGTATCGGCCTACGTATTGCTTGCCACCCTTACCGTTGCAATCGTGGCCGGATCGTTCGCAGCTCACGGTGTTCGTGGCCAGGAGCAGCAAAACGCCAGCGCGGACGCTGCACCGCTCAAGATTGTCAACTCCTCTCTCCCCGCCAATCAGTTTGTAAAGATTGCGAGGATGGTTGGCCCTGCTGTGGTCAACATCAACACGCAGACGCTTCCCAAGCAGTCCGATGCCAGGCCAAAGCAGTTCCGTGGCCGAGCATTGCCGCAGACCCCGAATGACGGTGGAGATGAAGATCAACCGCAGATTCCTGGGCATGGACAAGGTCAGGGGCAGGACAACTTCCAAGACTTTTTCAACCGCTTCTTTGGCGGCCAGGTTCCGGGCCAGCCCGGTGGTGGTGAACAGGGCGACCAGGGCCAGGGCGTACAGGAATCGCTTGGCTCGGGCTTTATTGTGGATCCCAAAGGCTACATCATCACCAACAATCATGTGGTGGACAAGGCTGACAAGATCTACGTCAAGCTCTCGACCGACCCTGAAAGTTCAGATCTTGGCAGGCCAGCGCATGTAATCGGCGTAGACAAAGCAACAGACTTGGCCGTCATTAAGATTGACACCAGTTCCCCACTGCCCACCGTGAAGATGGGCGACTCGGATGCGGTGCAAGTGGGCGACGATGTGGAAGCGATCGGCAGCCCCTTTGCTCTTTCGCAGACGGTGACGGCGGGCATCATCTCCGCCAAGAACCGGACCATCGAGCCTGGCGCGAGCGGTCAGTTCCAACATTTCCTGCAAACAGATGCGGCAATCAATCCCGGCAACTCGGGTGGGCCACTGCTGAACATGAACGGCGACGTGATTGGCGTGAACACGGCAATCTACACGCAGTCGGCTGGTTATCAGGGCATCGGTTTTGCGATGCCGTCAAACACAGTCGTGGCGGTATACAACGACCTGATCAGCCCCAGCCACAAAGTCACGCGCGGCTCGATCGGGATTCAGTTCCGCGAAGGACTCTCTGACGCGGTGAATCGTGTTTATGGCTTCAAGAGCGGCGTTCTGGTACAGCAGGTTCAGCCGGGCGGACCCGCGGACAAAGCGGGACTGAAACAGGGCGACATTATCACCACCATTGACGGGCGCAACATCAAAGATGGCGACGACTTGGTGAATGAGATTGCAAGCCGCAGACCCGGTTCAAGTATTCGTCTCGGTTTTATGCGTGACGGCAAGCCGAACGACGCTACAGTAACTATCGGCGATCGCGACAAGGTGTTTGCCGAACTGGGCAACGCGCAACCAGAGGCTACGCCAGAACCTAGCGCTGACGCTGGCGAAACCAAATTGGGACTTGTGGTTCGGGATCTGACTCCAGCAGTCTCTTCGAAGCTGAAGACCTCTGGCGTGCTGATAGAGACGGTTCGGACCGGCACATTTGCCGATCTGCAAGGGCTGGAACCAGGCCTTGTGATTACGCATGTCAACCGCCAACCAACCGGAAGCAAGAGTGAATTCAACTCCGTGGTGGGCAAGCTGAAGCCGGGGGACGATGTGGTGTTTGAAGTAATCGATCCACGCCACCCTGAAGCCGGCATCAACTACATCGGCGGGACGCTGTAAATGAGAAGGGAGCCGGGGCGGAAGCCGTACCCGGCTCTTTTCATTGGGGATTACTCCTCTGTGTCACGAGCGCACTTTAGCGTTGCGCGATGCGGTACAGGGGGGATAGACTCCTTGGCAAGGCTCAATTTGTACTTCAGAATTCCGCAGGGGTGGTGTAACTGTGTTTTCCTGGCAAACTAAATTGGTTTTTCTTTTCTCCGCGAGCTTGATTGCAGCACCTGCATTTGCATCGCATATTCACCGTTCTCCGACCGCCAGCCCAGCCACGACTTCCCATAAGTCGCACAAGGCAACCAAGAAGGCGCCAAAATTACGCGGCCAGCAGGCTATAGACGCAGAACGTGTTACCCAGATTCAAACAGCGCTGATCAGCGCGCATTACCTGACAGGCGAAGCGACAGGCAAGTGGGACGACGCCACAATAGCCGCAATGCAGAAGTTCCAAGCCGATCAGGGCTGGCAGACCAAGCTAACGCCGGACTCCCGAGCTCTTGTGAAGTTGGGCCTTGGCCCGGATTACTCCAATGCCATCAACGCCAAAGACTCCTCATTCGCGGCGCCGCCTTCAGGTGCCAAGGCACCTACGGGACCGTCCATGAGCAGCATCCCTCCAACGCAGGCTTCAGGCTTTGCCGCTGCCGCGGGCGTAAGTCAGTAAGGCCATTCGGCCATATCCAGCACAATTTTTTCTGTTGATAACCTCCGGCCAAGCCGGAGGTGTGTCTGTTATGCACCGCAGATTATCGTTCCCCTCTAGTGCCGCTTTCGAGCGTTTTCGGAATCAGAGCAAAAAGACGGCCGGAAGCTCATGCCATACAGGCAATAGCGTTCCGGCCGTTCGGAGGAGGCCGCACCATGTTCTCTCGAATGCCTTGAGATAACTGTGGCACAAAGAACAATAATTCTACGCAAAATGCATGAAGGATTTATCGAATACGTATCAAACTGGACTGTAACCCTGGGTTGCTATGCGTCGTAGTTCAGGTTTGGTCCGAGCCAGCGTTCAACTTCGGCCACTGTCATGCCTTTGCGCTCGGCATAGTCTGCTACCTGGTCACGATCGATTTTGCCCAGAGAAAAATAACGCGATTCTGGATGGGCGAAATATAGGCCACTCACGCTGGAACCGGGCCACATGGCGAAGGATTCGGTGATTTTGATGCCGGTGTTCGCTTCGACATCGAGTAGATTCCATAGCGTTCCCTTCTCCGTGTGGTCAGGGCAGGCCGGATAGCCGGCAGCGGGACGGATGCCGCGGTACTTTTCCTGGACAAGTTCGGCCGGGGTGAAGGTCTCCGCGAGTCCATAGCCCCACTCATCGCGCACCCGCTTGTGAAGGCACTCAGCAAAGGCTTCAGCAAGGCGGTCGGCGATGGCTTCGGCCATGATGGCGTTGTAGTCGTCGTTAACGGCACGGAAGGAATCGCATAGCTCCTTGAGGCCGATGCCGCTAGTAACTGCGAACGCCCCGATGTGGTCGGCGAGTCCTGTCTCGGAGGGTGCGATAAAGTCAGAAAGCGAACGGCAGGGTTCGCTGCCCTCCTTGTTGGCTTGCTGGCGCAAGAAGTGGAAGCGCTTCAACTCCGCGCTTCGGCTCTCGTCTGTAAACAAAGCCACGTCGTCACCCATGGAATTGGCCGCGAAGAGACCGTAGACACCACGTGCGGTAATGAGCTTTTCCGCGATGATGCGGTCCAGGAGCGCGTTGGCTTCTTCAAAGATTTGCTTTGCCTGCGCGCCGTATTCGGGGTGTTCGAGGATGCGTGGATAAACGCCCTTGAGTTCCCATGTGTGGAAGAATGGCGTCCAGTCGATGTACTCGCGCAGGGTGGCCAGCGGGAAATCTTCAAGCACACGTACACCCGTGAACTCTGGTGCGGATACATCTTCCGAGCGCCAGTCGATGGGGGTGCGCCTGCTGCGGGCTTCTTCCAGGGAGACGAGCTTCTGCATTGGAGCGGCGTGCTGCTTGCGCAGGGCTTGGTAATCGGCGCGGTGCTGGGCAACGAATGCATCCTTGCCGTCCTCGCTGAGGAGGCTTGTTGTGACCGGCACGGCGCGGCTGGCGTCGAGAACATGGACCACCGGTTCGCTATAGTGCGGGGCAATTTTGACCGCAGTGTGGGCACGGCTGGTGGTGGCTCCGCCAATGAGAAGCGGGAGTTTGAAGCCCTGGCGCTCCATCTCACGGGCTACATGCACCATCTCGTCCAGCGACGGAGTTATGAGACCGCTGAGGCCGATGAGGTCGGCTTTCTCGGCCTTGGCGCGCTCAAGAATCTTCTCGCATGGAACCATGACGCCCATGTCGATGACTTCGTAGTTATTGCAGGCCAGCACCACACCTACGATGTTTTTGCCAATGTCGTGGACGTCGCCCTTGACGGTGGCGAGAATGATCTTGCCCTGTGCCTTGACGACTTGACCGGCTGCGACCATGGCAGCCTTCTCAGCTTCCATGAAGGGGGTGAGATGGGCAACAGCCTTCTTCATGACGCGGGCGGACTTGACGACCTGGGGCAGGAACATCTTGCCTGCGCCGAATAGATCGCCGACAACGCCCATGCCATCCATGAGTGGACCTTCAATGACAGCGAGCGGACGGCCGAGCTTAACACGAGCTTCTTCCGCATCGATCTCGATGTAGGAGTCAATTCCCTTTACGAGTGAATGAGTGAGCCGCTCTTCGACGGTTCCGTTTCGCCACTCTTCAGACTTCTTTTCAGAGGCCTCCGTTCCAGTGCCGGAAGCCTTGAGCGCTTCTCCAAATTCGACCAGACGTTCCGTGGCGTCAGGGCGACGGTTGAGGAGTACATCTTCAACAAGAACCTTCAGCTCCGGCTCGATCTCTTCATACACCTCCAACATGCCGGCATTGACGATGCCCATGTCCATGCCTGCTGCGATGGCGTGATAGAGAAAGGCCGAGTGCATGGCTTCGCGGACTTTGTTGTTCCCGCGGAAGCTGAAGGAGATATTGGAAACGCCGCCCGAGACTTTGGCGTGGGGCAGGTTGGCCTTGATCCAGCGAGTGGCATTTATGAAGTCCACGGCGTAGTTGTTGTGCTCCTCCATGCCGGTGGCCACGGTGAGGATGTTTGGATCGAAGATAATGTCTTCCGGCGGGAAGCCAACCTCGTCGACAAGGAGCTTATAGGCACGCTCGCAGATGCGGATCTTCTCGTCGTAGGTAGCAGCCTGTCCCTTCTCGTCAAAGGCCATAACGACCGCGGCTGCTCCATACTTGAGAATGGCAGCGGCGTTCTGGCAGAATTTTTCTTCTCCCTCTTTCAGAGAGATGGAGTTCACAACACCTTTGCCCTGGAGGCATTTGAGGCCTGCTTCGATGACCTCCCACTTGGAGGAGTCCACCATGAAGGGGACCTTGGCAACCTCCGGCTCAGAACCGAGCAGTTGAAGGTAACGGGTCATGGCGGCAACGCCGTCAATCATGCCCTCGTCCATGCAGATGTCGAGAATGTTTGCACCGTTCTCAACCTGCTGGCGGGCGATACTGACGGCTTCTTCGTATTTGCCCTCTTTGACGAGCCGGGCGAACTTGGGGGAGCCGGCCACGTTGGTGCGCTCGCCGATCATGATGTAGACGCCTCGCTGCTGCGTGAACGGCTGCGAACCGGAGAGACGCAAAGGTTTGAATTGAGTGGTATCGGTCATGCTCTGCTCCCTGTCTTGCGTGGAGCCTTGCCTTCCAGCGCTTTGGCGATGGCTGCGATATGCTCTGGGGTATTGCCGCAGCAGCCGCCTGCGATGTTGATGAGACCAGCATTGGCGAAGCTGCTCAACCGGTCTGCCATGTCAGGCGGGCCAAGATCGAAGCCGGTTTCAGAGAGCGGATTCGGCAAGCCCGCGTTCGGATAGCAGGAGATGGCGACATCCGCCTTCTCGGACAGTTCGCTCAGAAACGGGAACATCAGGTCCGGTCCAAGAGAACAGTTAAGACCGACCGACAGAGGTTTGACGTGTCGCACTGCGTTCCAGAAGGCCTCCGTGGTCTGTGCGGAGATGAGCGTTTCGCCGCCGCGGCCAACTGCAGCCGAAATCATCACGGGCAACTCGGCATCCTTTGCCGTGAGTCCGTCTTCTTCAAATACCTCGCGAATGGCGACGAGTGCGGCCTTGGCGTTGAGAGAGTCAAATATGGTCTCGACCAACAGAAGGTCAACACCGCCGGCCAGCAGGGCGCGGACTTCCTCCTTGTAGGCCGTCTTGACCTGGTCAAAGGTAACAACACGAAAGCCGGCGTCGTCGGCATCCGGCGAGTTGGAGAGGGATACCGTGAGCGGCCCGATGGCTCCGGCGACAAAGCGCTGGCGTCCGGTATCATTGGCCACGCGATCTGCCCATTCCCTGCACTGCCGGGCCGAGGTTTCGTTGATCTCCCATGCCAATCCGCTGAGGAACTTGTCTTCAATCACCTTTTGATAAAAGTCAGGGTCTTTGCGTCCGCCTATCTCACGTGGGTCATCTACGAAGAACTCGCTCTGAGTGATGCTGGTGGCGCCAAAGGTATTGGTCTCGATAATGTCCGCGCCAGCCTCAAGAAAGCGCCGGTGAATGTCGCCGATCATTTTGGGCTGTGTAAGGGAGAAGAGATCGCCGTTGTTCTTGAGATCCTTTTTAGAGTCTTTGAAGCGCTCCCCGCGAATGTCCGCCTCAGTCATGCCGTAGGTACGGATGGTGGTTCCCATTGCCCCGTCGATGATGGCGATGCGGGTCTCAAGAACCTTTTCAAGGGGATGCTGATGATGTCTGGTCATATGGATTGGATGTCCTAACGGGGAAAGCGGCTTCTAATCAAGCATATCTGAGTTGGAGCGGGGACAGAATCGATCGGGGGTGAATGTGGCTTTGAATGGAGCGAAGCGCGCTGACTACGAGTTGAATGGTTGTGTTGTGTGTTGCGCGGGTTTGCAGCAAACTGCCTGCCCACGGCTATAAACTGGAAACGACAATGATTAAACGGCTATTTGGTAAAGCAAACACTCCCGCGGGTCCTGGGGCAGACGAACCCAAACCTAGTCAGACCGACGACGACGTTTCGACTTCCGGGGCGAAGGTGGGATTCTTTGATCGGATGAAAGAGGCGGTTTCGCGCACGCGCGAGTCGTTCTCTTCAAAGATTGAAGGGATAGTTGCGCTGACGCGCACGGTAGACGAGAGCACACTCAATGACCTTGAGACGGCGCTGATTACAAGCGACCTTGGCATCCAGACGACGACAGAGATTCTTGAGGCGCTGCGGGAGCGCGCGAAACGCAAGGCAATCGAGGGTGGCTCGGAGTTGCGTGCGCTGCTGAAGGAACAGATTTTAGCCATTCTCGACGCGCCGCAGAAGGCGGTTCCCTGCCCGGAGACTCCACCAAAGGTGACATTTTTGGTTGGCGTCAACGGCACGGGCAAAACTACGAGCAGCGGGAAGCTGGCGGCGTGGAGCCGGGCGCAAGGGCACTCCGTGCTGCTTTGCGCGGCAGATACGTTCCGGGCTGCGGCCATTGAGCAGCTTGAGGTGTGGGCAACGCGATCCGGCGTGGAGATGATCAAGACCAAGCCTGGGGGCGACCCGGCGGCGGTTCTGTACGACGCAATATCCGCGGCCAAGGCGCGAGGAATACAGGATCTCTATGTGGACACGGCGGGACGGCTGCATACCAAGACAGGGCTGATGGACGAGTTGGACAAGATGCGGCGTACGGCGGCGCGGCTGGTTCCCGGAGCGCCTCATGAGGTGCTGCTGGTGATGGATGCGACAACGGGACAGAACGGGCTGCAGCAGGCCCGACTGTTTACGCAGGCTGCCGGAGTGACCGGGATTGTACTGACCAAGCTGGATGGAACGGCGAAGGGCGGGATTGCGGTGGCGATTGCCAAAGAGTTGAATTTGCCGGTGCGTTTTGTGGGCGTGGGCGAGAAGATGACAGACCTGCTGGAGTTTGACGCCGGGGCATTTGTAGATTCGTTGCTGGGGTAGATAACACGAACACGGGGCGAAAGTGGGTGTCTTAAAATGCCTGAAAAGTGCGGGTAAAGTGCATGAAAATGCCTGAAAAATGCTGATAAATTGCCGGTTTTTGTACATGATTTTTCAAATGTTTACTACTATTACAATAGTTTTGTATTGATTACAAACAGGTTAGCAATTTTGCACCAAAAATGGTCACTTATTTTGCCCCCTGTAGTCCGGTTTCCTCTAAAATTCGGGGGCAACGTGGTGAAGGCTTGACCTGTAACCAGTATGCGCCAGGTGGGGATAATTATCTGCAAAAGCACCTGCGGTACGGCGGACGCGATGCAAGTCCCGACTTTTCTGTAGATTCGCTCACAGGGTTTTGTAGAGAATGCAGGAGCTCGGCAGGCGTAGCCCCTAGCGCGCTCTAGGCGCACATACCATGGCCCAGCTCTTCAGCCTTGGGAAAACATGTTCATGAAGTTGAAATGAGTTCCGGAGGGACGATGCCAAGTGACCCACATCCGCACCTTTCGACAAACGTGGGCACAGCACTGAATCGAGAACAGTTGAAAGCTGAGAGCTGAAGGCTGCTTTAGCCTCTTACTGCCACGCCAGAGAACGAAAGAACTGCAAGCCCACGCACTGGCTGGCCAAAGAACCGCGCCGGCGCAAACACGCTGAACAGCAGCAGATCCTCGACTTCAGACCGGGTGGCTGTATCCGTAGGACCGGAGACAATGCGATAGTCGTAAACCTGGCCCGAGCCGTTCACATAGGCCTCAACCACCACGCCAGACGTGGCTCCAATCAGGTCGCTGTTTGCTCCGCTCGACAGATAAAGCAACCGCGGCGCGGAAGCCATGCCCAGCGGTTCATCCTTGATGGCCTGCGCCTGCTCCGGCTGGGTAAACATGGTCACCATAAGGATCACAGTGCCCATGAGCAGCACCGCGCTGCAAAATCCAGCGGTTGCCTGCAGGAGCAGTGGTCCAAGCGTGTTCTGCCATGCCAGTCCCCAGCCGTCAAACAGGCTGCGGCGGCTGCGCGCCCGTTCCTGGCTTACGCGAACCCGTATCTTGAGCAGCAGATCTCTCGGCTCCGGTACAGCACCCAGACCGGCCAGAGCCATCTGCGTCCCGCGCAGAGTCTCCCACTCGTGCTCGCACTCCCGGCAGTCGCGGAGATGACCCGCGATCTCCTGCATCTTGCGGCCATTCAAAAGGCCATCAAGATATTCGGTAAAGTACCCACGTACTTCGCTGCAGCCGTTCATCGAGCCTCCTCTCCGAGGGGCATCTCCAACCGTTGAAAACCCTGGGGAGCCTTGGCAGCCGCTGGCGCTGTTAAAAGCGCCTTCAGGCAGGCGCGTCCGCGCACCAGCCTCGACTTCACTGTCCCAAGATTCACGCCTTGCATCTCCGCTACTTCCTCGTACAAAAACCCTTCTACATCCCGCAAGATCATCGTCGTGCGGAACGGCTCCGGAACCTGGCTCAGGGCACCTTCCACAATCGCCCTGTTCTCCTGGTGCATCATCGCCTCAAAAGGAGACTCCGACGGATCTACCAAACTATCTCGCAGAAGCACCGGCGCTCCGTAATCGCACTCCCCAACCTCCTGATCGATGGCCACTTCCTGCTGTTTGTGTCGCATCCACCAGCGGCGGCTGTTCGAAGCCTCTCGCAGTGCAATCCGGTAAATCCACGTCCGCAGAGACGACCCGCCCCGGAAGCTGCCCACGCCCCGGAAGATCTTTACGAAAACTTCCTGCGTCAGGTCCGCAGCTTCATTGCTGTCCTGCACCGTACGCGCAAGCAGCGAGAAAATCGGTTGATGGTAGCGCGCGATCAGCCACGCAAACGCTTCCTCAGAACCGGCTTGCAGTTCTTCTATGAGTGCCGCTTCTTCAGATTGAATCGCCAGCGCGCTGGCCAAATTGCCCATGGTGAGGTCCGCCTGCAAATCAGTGTCCTCCCACGTATACCGCAACCGGGGCCTCCTTTGCACTCCGGAAATAGCTCCGGAGCACATTCCCCGGCAAAAAAACTTACTGCCCGGGCCAGAAACCACTGTCGCCGCCACTCCGCGCCTGCTTTGCAGACAGCGGAAAACCATACAGCGTGGGGGTGGGGTTGAGTCGCAGTGCCAGCGCTCCGCTGACATTCCCACTCCCTATACTGTTAGACACCACCACCCACCTAAAGTGTTCCCAGTCACTTCAGATTGTGATTCTGAGTAATTTCCAATGTCTCATTCCGCTCCAGGATCATGCAGCTACGCCAGAATTCTTTACAAGCTGGCGACTCCACATCCCAATAGAAAGACTCCGCCGCATGGGCTTGTAACAGTAACAGCTGCATTGCGTTGTGAATTACACCTGGCGGCAGGGGCTTTGTAACATGGCGATCACTTCTATGCCGCCGAATATGCCTGAAATGAAAGGGCTAGCTTCAGACCCGTGCAATCTACGAATTCAATCATTCATTCGGAGGTGGGAGTTGCGGCGGTTTGGCTTGAATCGCCTGAACCTCCAACTCCACCCGTCTACCAGCACGTCGCATCCTGCCCCGGAGCACCCTACCTCAGAAAGACAACGAAGCCCACCCACTAGAAACTCTGAGGCTTTGCGCCAAGTTGGCTTTCCGCGAGCGGTATGAAAGCAGAAAAGGCTCCAGATCTCAAAAGCGAGACCTGGAGCCCCTCCGTTTGTTGTGAACTGATTCTTCAACGCGCCTACCTGCAAAATCGCAGTTTGTGCCGTCGCGTCGTTTTGGAGCTTGAACGGCAAGTTACGTAGCCAACATGGCCATCTGTTCCTTGTCGAAGTCCACCAGCTGCTCAACCTTGTTGTCGAAGATCATGGTTGAAACCTTGTCCGCAGTCACCGGGTCCCACTTGGGCATGCCCTTGTGGTTCGGATTTCCTGTTTTGACGAAAGCGATAAACGCTTCGCTCATGACATCGGCCAGCGCCTGCGCGTCGGGTCCGTTACCGGTAGCACTGGCGCAGCGCTCTACGTTGTCGAAGGCGAACTGAAGTCCTGCAGTGTGGAAGGCGCGCGGACGGCCGTCGAACGTTGGAGACTGCCAGCGGAACTGGTAGTTGTAGGCAGGCGCTTGTCCCGGCGTAGCAGCCCGCACCTGGGCGATATGGACCGCGTTGGCCCGGAATGAAGTAATGCCAAGCATCTGCGTGAAGATATCGAATGGCACGCCGCGACCCGGCAGCTTCAATTTTTCAAATGCGGCGTACAGGGCTTCGCCTTTTCCGGGAAAGTCCAGGTTAATGCCGGCGATGACCTGTTCTTTGGTCAGATCTTCGAGCGCCGGATTGGCCAACTGAATCGAATTGCCGAACTCGTTAAGGACGGCACCGGTCAAAAGCGGGACATTGGCCGCAATCGCCGGTGAGTTGGGATAGAACGGCAGTTCAGGAAAGACAGGGCCTGTAGAAGGCTGGAAGGCGAGACCGCCTCCCTGACGGAGCGAGCGGCCCAATGGCGGAGGCGAACCGCCGGCACGACGACCAACCGACTGCCATCCTGCAAGCAATTGATCGTACGTCATAGCGTGAAGCTTGGGCAGGTCTGCCGCGGACTTGATGCCGAGAGCATCGAGGACGCTATCGGAGTAAGTTACGGAGTCCTCTTGCGTGTACTTGCGGGGCGATGCGGGGCTTTCCATGGCTATGGCCCGGAAGAGACCCTTGGCAGCGGGCATGCCTGCAAGGTAGGTTACCTTACCGCCGCCGCCAGACTGACCGAAGACGGTGACTGCATCGGGGTCGCCGCCAAAGTTGGCGATATTGTTCTTGATCCATTTGAGACCGGCCACGAGATCGAGATGGAGGTTATTCTGCGAGTTCTTATATTGATCGCCAAACTTTTCAAGGTTGAGGAAGGCGAGAATATTGAGGCGGTGATTGAGGCCGACTACGATGATGTCGCCGCGACGAGCGAGCCGCTCACCATCATAGGACTTCAACTCTTCATTGGACCCGCCTGTGTAGCCGCCACCGTGAATCCAGACCAGCACCGGGCGCTTTTTGTTGTCGTAGATGCCGGGTGTCCAGACGCTCAGGTTCAGGACGTCTTCGCCCGCAACGCCATCGCTCCAGTCAGAGATGAAACGCTCCTCGTCATGGCTCCAGCCTGTGCGGTAGAGCGTGGGGCAGGTGTAGCTGTAGCAGACGCTGCTGCGAATGCCGGCCCAGGGCGTGGGTTCCTTGGCCATCATCCAGCGATTGGCCCCGCCGGTGTTGGCGCCGTAGGGAACGCCTTTGAACGAGTAGATGCCGTCGTGGATGGAACCACGGATCTTGCCATATTGCGTTTCAACAACAGGTTTGGTGTCACTGGCGATCATTTTGCGGCCCGTAACGGAGGGGGCCGGCTTTGCTGTTTGAGCAGTCGCCTGTGCAGGTGTGATTAACCCAGTGCCCGCAGCGCCCGCGAGAGCCAGACCGGTCCCGAGGAAACTACGGCGCGTAAACGGAGTTGATACGATGGATTCATTTTCAGCGACAGGCGTAGAGATGATAGCGTTCTTCTTCATGGCTGGATTCCTTTAGTAGTGGTATAGAGCTAAGAACTGGTTATTGTCAAAGCATTGCGGAAAGTACACACGATAAACGTATTCATTTGATGTGAAATACAGTGTGCACATCAGTGCGAGAATTTTATCGTTGTAAAGTTCAAGTGCCCCTCGGGAAAGTGCCAGAGCACTTGAAAGAACGACGATCATCTCTCCTGCGTGTGTCCACAATCGGAACGCGCATGGCCTTCGATTGACGATGACAACCCAAAGCGAGCTTCGAAATTGTCCGTCGGTTGATCGCTCCGCGGAAACATCTCTACAATCACAACCAAGAAACCGATGCCTCACTCCATCTAAAATCAATTACAGAGGAGTAACCCCATGTTCACTCCGCAACCCATCGCCTTCATCCAAAGCCCATTCCATGTGGCTTCCGCCATCCCAAAAGGCCCGGGCGCAAAGCACGAGGCCGAGGGGGTCATCGAGTTCCTGCGGGAGTTTGAAGCTGGACTCGCGGATATTGAAGGCTTCTCCCACCTGTTTGTGCTGTGGGTGTTTGATCGGGCGGATTCGATGTCGCTGACTTCGATTGTGCCGACTGATCCGAATCGATCTCATGGCGTGTTTGCGACGCGATCACCGCGCCGGCCGAATCCGATAGGGTTGACGGTGGTGGAACTGATTCGGCGGGAGGGGACATCGCTCTATGTACGGGGGCTGGACATGCTGGATGGGACGCCGGTGCTGGATGTGAAGCCTTATTTGTCGAGTATTCCGATGGAGAAGGTGAAGCGCGGATGGCTGGCGGAGGCGGAACGGCAGTAAACAGTGATTAGTGGGTAGTGTGGGTGAGAGTGTGAGTGTGAGTGTGGATTATGGAATTCCGAGGAGTTTGTGGGTTTGTAGGCTGATGCGCCACTGGGGATGGGCGAGACAGTACTGGAGGGCCAATTTAGTGTTGTCTTCGCGACTGGGTCCGTCCATGGGCTGGAGGAAGAAGTTGCGGAAAGGTAGATGGGCGAAGTTTTCGGGCGGCGCATCAGCCTGGGGATAGACGAGCTTGAGTTCGTCGCCGGTGGTTTTCTTGAGTTGCGAGGCGGCTTTGGGGCTGACGCAGATCCAATCGATGCCGGGGGGCGCGGGGATGGTGCCGTTGGTTTCGACGGCGATTTCGAAGTTGCGGGCGTGAAGAGCATCGATGAGGGCGGGGTTGAGTTGGAGAAGCGGCTCGCCACCGGTGCAGACGACGAGTTTTTTGGCGGGCGAAGCGGTTGCTGGCCATTTGGCATCGACGGCAGAGGCGAGCTGATCGGCTGAGGGGAATTTGCCGCCGCCGGGGCCGTTGGTGTCAGCGAAGTCGGTGTCGCAGAATCGGCAGATGGCGGAGGCTCGATCCGCTTCCCTGCCCGACCAGAGGTTGCAGCCGGCAAAGCGACAGAAGACCGCGGCACGGCCTGTTTGCGCGCCTTCGCCCTGCAACGTGTAGAAGATTTCCTTGACGGAGAACATAAAAAGCAGCCTTTAGCTTTTAGCTGTTAGCTAATAGCTTAATTGTGCCGGTGCCACTTGCGGTGGTTCATGCGGTCCCTTCAGGACCGCGGCGACTTGGGGGGGCAATTCCCGGGGTTTCACCCCGGGCTATTCTCACCTGCTCCCTACGGGAGCGGATGCAGTGGCCCGCGAGCCTGGATGGATGGATGCAAAGGCCCGCGAGCATGGATGGATATTTGTGGGTCAAGGGGTTAAGGCGGCAGCGAATCGTTCTAACTCAGTGGATCCGTGATGCCGTTTTCGCGGAAACCCTTGAGTCGGAGGAGGCAGGAATCGCATTGGCCGCAGGGAGTGCCGGTGGGGGATGGGTCGTAGCAACTGCTGGTGAGGGAGTAGTCGACACCCAACTCGATACCCTTAGCGATGATTTGCGCTTTGGTCATAGAGATGAGCGGGGTGTGGATTTTGAGGGACTGGTGGCCTTCGACTCCGGCTTTGGTGGCAAGGTTAGCCATCTTCTCGTAGGACTGGATGTATTCGGGGCGACAGTCGGGATAGCCGGAGTAGTCGAGAGCGTTGACGCCGATGAAGATATCGGATGCACCGAGAACCTCGGCCCAGGCCAGCGCAAAGGAAAGAAAGATGGTGTTGCGCGCGGGGACGTAGGTGATGGGGATGCCGTGGGACATGGCGTCGGCGTCGCGTCCCTTGGGCACGGCAATTTCTGCGGTTAGGGCGGAGCCGCCAAAGATGCGGAGGTCGATGGTGGCAGTTTTGTGGTCTGCGACGCCGATGGATGCGGCGACACGCTTGGCGGCTTCAAGCTCCCATGCGTGGCGCTGGCCATAGGAGAAGGAAAGCGCATAGGGGTTGTAGCCTTCGGCCTTGGCGATGGCGAGGACAGTGGCGGAGTCGAGGCCGCCGCTCAGGAGAACTACAGCGGGTTTGCTCATTGCGAATCGCCTTTGGCTGGTGCTGCCTGATTGCCTTCGTCAAGATAGTCTTCGACGCATTGATCGAGGATACCTTTGGCTTCAAGGATGAACTCAACTGCGTCACGGCCGGCGCCGTAGCCGCCGCGATTGGGAGTGACGTAGTGCGCTTCCTTCTTGACGCGATCACGGGCGTTGGCGGGGGCGATGGCGAGGCCGACTTCGCGCATGACGGGCAGATCGATGATGTCATCGCCGACATAGCAGATTTCTTCGAGCGTTACGCCTTCCTTCTGGCAAATTTCGCGAATGGGACGCATCTTGAACGCCTGGCCCTGATAGATGAATTCAAGGCGGAGGTCGTTGGCGCGGGTGGCGACGGTTTCGCTTTGGCGCTTGGTGATGACGCCGCACTTCATGCCGCCGAGGCGGGCCAGCGATATGCCGAGTCCGTCATGGGCGCAGTAGCCTTTGGCTTCGACGAGCGTTTTGGACTCGACACCGAAGCCGATGTCGCTATGACGCTTGGAGGGGTCGGAGGCGCTTTCCGTAGCAGGCGTCGGGTTGCCGGGAATGAGCCAGAGGGTGCCGTCAGTGAGGACGCCGTCTACGTCGAAGAGGATGATTTTGATTTTGCGGGCGCGGTCTTGCGCGGAAGTACTCATGCTTTGATTGTACCGACAGAGTTGGTGATGATTGAGTACGCCTCTCTGCAAAACAGTGGGGACTGGGCGAGACGGTGGAACTTACTCGGCATTTACGGCGGTCAGGCCTTTCTCATCAAACCACAGCTCGCCCCCGCCAAGCATGGCTTGGCCTTCATGCACGAACATCTCGTGAGGCACATCCAGGCGCAGATCTGCCAGGAGGGATTTTGAAAACACCGTTGCCCAGTTTGCCTTGAGTTGCGCGGCATTGCGAAGCGTCAGGTGTTTGCTTCCCCGGTTGATTCTGAGCGGGAAGTGAACATATTTTGCGGTGAGATCAGAGTCTCCCTTGAGGATGGCCATGCGGGCGGATTGAACCATGGCCTCGAACTCAGCATCGGGCTTGGAGGTCACGTCTTCATACAGCCGCTGGCCTGGATTTGGCGTGCTGTAGTTTCCGCTTAGATTCACGGGGAGCTTTTTCGATCCCAACTTCCACACACCTGCGAGGCCTACCGAGTTGTAGAACGTAAGCGGATCTTTTCCGTTGCTACCGTTGCCGACAAAGTGGATGTGGAAGGCACTACCATCTTCGCCCTTCCATTCCACTGTCTCGCCAAGCACAGTGCCCTTGAGAGGAATGTCTTTGAGTTGTGAGGCGTAGAAGTAGTGAGCAGCGACCAGCTCCGTGTTGTTGCGCACTGTGTAATTGAGTCCAATGCGGCGGGTTCCGACTGTGCCTTGCACCTCATAGGAAGACAGGGCTGGATCGTCCTGACTCTGAGCGACAAGCGGAAAAGACACTGTAAGGAGGACCAAGGCTGTGAGGAAGGAACGGAGCATGGCAACACATTAACATATGGGTATGGAGCCACAGACCCCTGATGAAAAGCCGGGGATAGAGCCCTCGCTCGACGCGGAAGATTGCTATATGGACGGGCCTTATTTGGTGTTCACGGCGGCGTACCACCTGAAGCGCGGGTACTGCTGTGCGTCGGGATGCAGGCACTGTCCGTATCGGGAGCCGAAGGAAGAACAAGCAACCGCAGATCCTTCGACTCCCTGCGGTCGCTCAGGATGACAGGTTGATTTATGTTGCTGAGGATGACAGGTTGATTTGTGTTGCTGAGGATGACAGATTTTTGAAATTGCCGCAGGTTTACTCCGCAGCGCCGGAGGCAGGCGTGGCTGTGGGTGCGGTTACTGGAGCCGGTGCAGCGGTGGGCGCAGGCGCTGCTTCGGCAGGTGGTTTGATGAGTACGGCGAAACGCGGAAAGGTGAAGCTGCCGCCGGCATCGTCGATGACATTCAACTGGCAGATATAAGAGCCGGGCTTGAGACCGGTGAGTGGGACGTCGAGATCGACGGCAACGGCGTTGCGGCCTTCTACGTTTACGACTTTCGCGCGGACAATGGGCGTTTCATACACCTTGGTAGAGCCCTGAATGAGTTCGAGACTGCTGAGCAGGTTGATGCCTGGCTGTGTGCCTTTGGGCGAGTTGTCGGCGAGTTTCTCTCGGGTTGGATCGTAGACCTCATAGAAAAGATAGAGATGTTGGTCCTGGCGGAAGACGTGGCTGATGTTGGGCACGTACTGTTGGCCATTGCGGACGAGCGGGCTGACGGCCTTGCTTGGCTCGCGCATGGAGGAGAGCAGGATGGAGCTCATCTTCAGCGGGTTCTTCTTCCAGACATCTCGCTCGGGCAGTGAAATGTCGGCGAGGAAAGAACCCATGCGGCCGGTCTGATTTTCTCGCACTACAAACTTTAACTGATATTTGCCCGGAGGCAGGTTGAAGCTGGTGGTGTATTGGATGTTCTTTTGGCGCGCTCCAAGGGACTGATCGAGATTGAGCTTGACGGTTTCGCGGGCGCGGCCGATGGGGCGCTTCACTTCATCGATGACGACGCCGATGATGTCGAGTGTGGCTTTGTCTTTGTCTCCACCTTTGACAAAGGGGATCTGTGAGCCGGGGACTACGAGCGAGACGGGGACATAGTAACGGTTGTCGTCGAGCTTGAAGTACATTGAGTCGAGATAGACGGCAATGTCTGTTGCGGTGAGGTCGCTGGCAAGTTGATCGTTCAGTTCCTGTTCGCGATCTTCTTTGCCGGAGTGAACGAAGTCGGCGGGGGCATAGTAGCCGGGACGGTATTCGAGCTTGACGCCGGGGCGGTTGATTTTGATGGTGAGCTTGCGGTATTTGCCGTCGCGCGCGGGGTTGGTGGAGTGGAAGCCGACTGCGTAATAGGCTGATGTATCGTGCTGGACCTGGGCGAAGGCGGGAGCGAAATCGTTGGAGTCGAAAAAGGCCTTGCCGCCGGTGTCAGTGGAGAGCGTGGACATGACTTCCTGACTGGCGAAGTTGGCGTTCATGTTGTTGGCAAGCGCGCCACCGTTAAATGCGCCGTTACCGCGCATACTGCCGGTGGAGGCATCGCCCAACGGGGAAACGGCCTGAAGGCCGCGTGTGTCAACGCTGTAGATGGCAAGGTTGGCGCGCACTGCGGAGTTGATGGCCTGTCGCAGGGAAGCCTGATTCTCAATGCCGTCGCGCGAGATGCCGCCGGAGAAATAGAGCAGCGATTTTTTTACGGAGATTTTTTCGAGAGATTTGGATATGGCTTTGAGCGCGAAGAGCTCGCGGTCGGTGTTCATATCGTTGTATTCGCTCTCGTCGGGGGGATAAGCGGTGGTGTCTTCGACTTGATTTGTGGTGCTGGTTGCGCCGGGCTGAAAGGCCTGGCCATCTGTGCCGTTGTATGCGCCGACCTTATTGATGAGCGCATCTTTGTCGGAGGTGAAGTCCTGATCGACGCTGAGCGAGGTGTCAAGCGAAACGAGAGCGACCAGATCGGCGGGCTGCATTTTGGTGCGCAGGAAATCCTTGGCAGCGTTGACGCTGCGCTCAATGTCTTCGGGCTGCATCGACGTGAGGTCGAAGAACATGACGATCAGGCGGTGGTTGCGGAGATCTTCAGGCCGAGCAACTACGACGGCCTTGCTGCCGCTGGGAGTAACGCCGGCGGCGAGGCCGCTGACGGTGGCTTCGTTGAGAGGCGTTGCCATGTCAACGCTTTCAAAGTCGAAGCTTGAGATTTGCTGTTGCTTGCCGTTTTCAAAGACCTGAAAGTCGCTTGATTTGAGGCCACGGATAAGTTCGCCGGATTTGGCATCGCGGGCTACGACGTTGGTGAGGACGAGTTCACCGTTGACCTGGAGCGTGAAGCCGGCCTGAGGGGTGTTTGCGACCTGTGCGGGCAGAGATGAGGCCAGTGTGAGTGCGAGTGTGGCGATGCTCGCGACGAATTGTTGCAGCCTGGCCTTCATTCGAATCCCTCAGGGGCTAAAGCCCATTGTTGTTTTTTTGATTTCCTGTACGGGCTAAAGCCCGTACCCTTCATTCCGCCCGAATCCTATCTATGCACTTGGTGCTAGAACCTGAAACGTGCTGAAAACTGGAACGAGCGCATGGCGGCGGCGGAGCTGACTTGTCCGAATGTCGGGGTTCCAGCTGTGGTATTCACACCGGAATACTGCACGGTGTTGAAGACGTTGTTGATGTTGGCGCGCAGTTCGGCGCTGCGTGTATCGCCCATGGAGATAGTCTTCGAAAGGGACATATCGTTCGATACAGTGCCGGGGCCTTGAATCGAGTTGCGTGGAGCGTTGCCGAAAGCGTTGCAGTAGCCGGGTGTTGCGGTGGGCAAGGAGTATGCGGCGGGATTAAACCACTGACGCAGCGTTCCCCCGCCAGCCGTGACGGAGACCCCCGGTACGCGATTGGCGCGCAGCGCGCCAGCCGTGCCGCATGTGACGCTCGACGTGGTTGCCGTGTAAGCGGGCGTGAGCGAGCCGCCTGTGGCGAAGGTGTAGCTGCCGGATATTGAGATGCCTTCCAGAATATGCGCACCTGCCCCGGTCGTGATCCAGGTCTTGTCGGGGCCGAAAGGAAGTTCAATGACATAGTTGCCGCTCAACTTGTGGCGCACGTCAAAGCTCGAATTGCCTTCCTCGGCGCTGAGGTTTTCCCAGTCTTGCGCCACGACGCCACCGCCGCCGTTTACCGCGCTGGCGTTGTCAATGGAGTGCGAGTACTGGTAATTGGCGCCCATGGCGATGCCTTTGGACATGCGCTTGTTGAGGCGAATTGTACCCGCGTTAAATTTGGAGAAACCCCGCGCCTGGTCGTAAGTAAAGATCAGGTTTGTGGGGTCAGTTCCAGGATTTGCGGGGGTTGCGCGGGGCGCACTTTTTACGTCAAGATGGTTGGCCCGAGAGCCGTTGTAACCCACATTCAAAACGATACTGAACGGCAGGGATTTCTGAATATCCAGGTTCCACACCTGCACGTAAGGCAGGGTGTAATGCGGATCGAGCGCGTAGTTGCCGATGGTGGCCGGAGTTGGAAAACCATTCGAGAAGCACGTGGGCGTGGCGGTAAGGGCGCAGGCGCCTACGATCTGGCCGCTCGTGTTGACGAGGGAGTTGGTCTGCTGGTTGGTAAAGGGCGGCTGATGCGCCATGGTGCTGGCGAAGTTGGCGTATTCTCCCACCGTGTAGTTCATGCCGTACCCGGCACGCAAAACCACCTGCTTGATTTTGGGAATACGATAGGCGATGCCGAGGCGCGGCGCGAAGGCTTTGCGATATGGATTTACGAGTGAAGCCGGCAATCCCGCAGTGCCGGATGAGACTTCAGTCTGGCTGGTGAATCCTCCGTTCGGATTGGTGAGCACTTCGGCCATGTGCCCGTACTTTTCGGTATATGGCGCGTAGTACTCGTAGCGCAGTCCGTAGCTCATAGTGAGGCTCGGGAACATTCGCCAGTCGTCTTGCGCGTAAGCATCGATCACGTTATCCCGGAGGTAGCTTTTTGCGAGCGATGCATTGATGCTGGTAGAAACTGGCAGGCCAAGCAGGAAGTCGGCAAACGAGGAACCTGTAGCAGGATTCTTTGCGATGCCAGAACCAGCCTCAGTGAACCATCCCGTGAAGCTGAAGTTGCCCGTAGCATTGGAGCCGGCGAGGAAGTCGCGGTGCACGCGGCGATAATCCCCGCCAAAGCGGAAGTTGTGATTACCGTGAATCCAACTGACGGTTTGCGAGAAAGAGATGGTTTGCGATATGGAGAAGCTGGGCTGCGTCTGGCTGATACCGGTAAGGCTGCTGAGGTTGATGTTGGGCAGACCGTAGTTGAGCGCGAAATTGTTGGGAACGCTAACGCCGCTGGAAAGACCGATGTTGTTCGTCGTGTTGGTGAAGAAGTTCGTGGTGTGGCTGTTGCTGCGGTTCCAACTCAGGTTGGAGATGCTGGTGAGGCGGTGATAACCGACTGTGTAGCCAGCCTGGAGGGAATTGGATTGCGAGGCGCTTTTGCCGCCCGACTGCGGGAAGAGATTTACGAGGTCAGAGGCCGAATTTGACCAGTTGTAGTTGAGCGAGATGCTCTGGCGAAGAGCTTGACTCTGGGTGTTGCGGCCACGACCACCACCGCCGCCTCCACGACCGCCGCCGCCTGTGAGCGTGGCGTTTTTGCCCAGGCTGCGCATGTAACGCACTCCGGCCTGATTGGAGTTGGATTGGGCGGTAGTGAGGAGATGGTAGTTGTAGTTGTTGATGGCGCTGGCACCGGTGATGTTGGGCTGGGGAATGAATTGAAGCAGCGCGGTGGCTGCGGGAGCAATGCGTCCAGCTGGACCGGATGGAATCTGATTATTCGTGAACGGGAGCCCGGAGTTGGGATCGTAGATGGTGGGCAAGCCTGTGGCAGAAAAATCCCCGCCACGCTCGGCAACGGTTGGGACGGTCGCGTACTGATCGGAGAGGTTGGAGCTACGCGAGCCGGAGAGCGTGAACATGACCGTGTCTTTGCCGCTTGGCTTGGTGAGTCCAGGCAGATAGGGCTGCGTCATCAGCGTCATGGTAAAGCGATTGGTGCCGGAAGGAGGCTGATTCTGCGGTTGGCCACGCAGGGAGAAGGGCTGGGCGTTGAGGGCGGAGTTGGTTCCATTCCAGGCTAAAGCGCCGTGCGGTTGAGCGGGGTTGAATCCGCGGAAGTTACCGCGTCCACCGCCAAAGCCACCGCCTCCACCTGGGCCGCCGAAACCTCCACCACCGCCAAAACCGCCCCCTCCACCAAAGAGTCCCCCCATACCGGGAATCTGGCCGCCGTTTTGGGCCTGATAGGTCTGCAGGGCATCGCGGAGGCGCTCCATATCGACCCCGGCCATTGGGCTTACCTGGCCGGATTGGCCGGAGATGGCTACCGATTCGCCGCTGAAATCGCTGTTGGAGGCGATGGAGGGCAGTTCCGCGCCGGCAGCGCTGGTTTGAGCGCCTGCCGACTCGGTATCGGCGCTCAAGGAGCTTGTGAGGCTGAGGTTTGAAGCGCCCGAGCCGGTCAACTGCTGGATGGCCTGATCGATGTTGCCAGACGTGAGGGCATTGGCAATTGCGCCGGCCTGCTGGGTCTGCTGTTGCTCCTGGGCCGCGGCGCGGGATGCGAGCAGGAGCGCGAAGTCGACGGTCTGGTCGCGATTGGCGGCGTTGAGAAGGGCTTCTCCAGAGCCGACAGCGAAGGCCGCAAACTGAGTACGAATTACGTAACGCCCGTTCTGCGGGATGGTCATGGACCAGGCGCCTGTAATGTCGGAGGTGGTTGAGTAGCGCTTTCCGGTAAGGGTGTTTTGGGCGGTGACGGTAACGCCGGGCAGGGGAACATTGCCGCTTTTCACCACGCCATGCAACTTGCCTCCGGCAACAGGCTGGCCGGTGACTGCATCAGCGGGAGGTTGCGGCGTTGAAACCGCAACAGCCGGGTTTGCAGCGGACTGTGTGGATGGTTGCGCACCCGGCACTGCCTGCGTTGGCGCCTGAGCCAGAGCGGCAATGCATATTCCAGCCATCCCAGCCAATTCCATTGCCCGTCTGACTCGAAGCATCCACCCACCCAGTCTTCGTTCTCTGTTTCTTGGACGCTTGAAGCGCTGCGAAGGTTTACGGTGCCGCCAGCCCCGATCCCCACAGCGTATGAAGACAGGCGAGGCAGTTCAGGGGTTTCTGGGACACATGAACGCAGACATGTAAGCCATATGGCGGATTTCAGGGAAGCGCTCATACCCTGGCTTTAGAGACCCGTTTTTGTACCATGACCTAAGTAATTGCAGACAGGGGAGAAATCCACTTGCATTGCAGGGATGCGACATGTTAACTCTTATGCCAATACTTATTTGATAGCCACCGCTCAACGGCACGTCGGCTCGCAACGGACTGGAAAACACCCTTATGAAGATTGGCACTACAATTCGCGCCTACCGCCTGCAAAAAGGGCTTTCCCAGGGTGACATTGAGAAGAAGACCGGCCTGCTCCGGTGCTACCTTTCGCGAGTTGAGAACGGCCATACCGTTCCTTCGCTCGATACGTTATCGAAGATTGCTCAGGCGCTCGATCTCCCGATTTCCCAGTTTTTTTCGGACGACACGCTTGGCCGTGAATTCAATACGCAGAAGCTATCCGACGAGGAACTGCGCTTCCTGACACAGATTCGACGCTACTCCTCAAACCTGAATGAGAGTGACAGGAAGCTGCTGTTGGCCATGGTGAAAAAGTTCGCCTCGACAGCGATTCGCTAGATTCCAAGGCCGGCGGGCGGCGGTACATGCGCAATGTAAAAGCCAAACAGTACCAGTAGTCCAACCGTCATAATGACGGCAGCGCGTAGCCGTGTTTTGAAAACGTCGCGCGGCGAACCGATGCGCGGGACCATGGGGATGGCAAAGATCAGTCCACAGGCAAAGCCGCCAAGGTGGGCCATATTGTCAATGTTTATGCCTGAACTCAGAACGTGTGCGCCTGCACTGATAGAGAAACCAATCACCAGATTGATAGCCGCAAAGTAGATTACCGACTTGCGGAGCCTCTTGAGTTCGCGCGGGGGAATGGGCAGGCGGTTGGACTTGAGAAGCACAATAAGCGCACCCGCGATCCCGAAGACCGCGCCGGATGCACCCGCTCCAGCCGGAAAGACGGCATTGCCCGCTTCATGGATGGGCCATACCCAGTTGACCAGGGTTGAGAGCAGGTTTCCCGCAGCTCCGGTGAGGATGTAAACGGGGAAGAGTCCCACGGTGCCCATCAGAGGCTCGGCCAGCAGGCCCAGGTTCCACAGGCACCACATATTGGTGGCCAGATGGATGATGCCTACATGCAGGAACATGGCGGCAACGATTCGCCACCATTCGCCGTAGATGATGACCGCACCGGCGTTGTTAGCTCCCCAAAGCATGAGTTGATCGACATTTGGGTTTGCAGGGCTAATGCCCTTGAGCACCATGGCAATGAAGATTGCGCAGTTGATGCCAGCCAGCACATAAGTGGCAGGTGCATACTGCCAGGAACGCCGTTGGCGGCGAACGGGCGGCGGCGGGTTATAGCCGGTATCCGGAGGCAGAACCTGAGGCTCAGAGCCCGCGGTTTCCTGGACCATGGATTGCCCTTGTGGATCATAGACGGGGGGATTACTTCCCATGCTTTAAATGTAATTCATTTTGATTCTGTCGATGGCGGCATTGGGTGTCATCACAAAACCTATCAGGGGGCTGGTTGTAATCTGGAGTATGGTCCGTATTGAGTTCCGCCCGGTGATGGCGTTGCGGCTTGATGCGTACTATTCAAAAAACCAAAAGGAGTACGCAGTGGCCGCTGTCAGCGAACAGAAACGGATTCAACGCGCGTTGCTAAGCGTTACGGACAAAACAGGGCTCGTGGAGTTTGCCAGGGTGTTGGCAGGCTTTGGGGTGGAGCTGATTTCAACCGGTGGAACGGCAAAGGCTCTGCGCGAGGCGGGGCTGACAGTAAAGGACATCAGCGAGCTGACGGGGTTCCCGGAGATGCTGGATGGCCGAGTAAAGACCCTGCACCCCCTGGTTCACGGTGGACTCCTCTACGTGCGTGGAAACGCTGAGCACGAAGCCGCCGTTGCCCGGCACGGCATTGCCCCGATCGACATGGTGGTGGTGAATCTATACGCATTTGAGAAGACAGCGGCGCAGCCAGGCGTGGCGTTTGGACATTTGATCGAGAACATCGACATTGGCGGACCGTCGATGGTGCGCTCGGCAGCCAAGAACTTTGAAGACGTTGCCATTGTGACCAAGGTGGCGGATTACCCGGTATTGATTGAGGAGTTGCAGTCCACAGGCGGATTGCTGGGACGCGAGACACGCTGGAGGCTGGCCAAGCAGGCCTTTGCCACCACGGCTGCCTACGATACGGCGATTGCCAATACGCTTGATACACTCGTCGAGGCACCCGCCGTTGAAGCACCGGCCAAGCTGGATGCCCACGAATTGCCATCGACTGTGCGCATCAACTTTCCGTTGGCTCAGTCACTGCGCTACGGCGAAAATCCGCACCAGCGCGCGGCACTTTACGCCGACGGATCTGGGCTCGGCGTGGCAGGCGCGCGACAGCTACAGGGCAAGGAACTGAGCTTTAACAACCTAGTGGATCTGGACGCCTGCTGGGAACTGGTGCAGGAGTTTGACGAGCCAGCGGCCATTATCGTGAAACACACGAATCCATGCGGCGCGGCGACTGGCGCGAATCTTCTTGAGGCTTACCAGAAGGCCCTGGCCAGCGATCCGGTTTCAGCGTTTGGCGGCGTGATTGGCCTCAATCGGCCGGTTGACGGCGAAGCAGCCGAGGAGATTGCCAAGTTGTTTGTAGAAGCCATTGCCGCCCCCGGCTTTACACCCGAGGCATTGGCGCGCTTTGCAGCCAAGAAGAACCTGCGGCTGGTTGAGGTGCACTCAGCGCCATCAAGACCGGTGGTAAAGCATGTTTCAGGCGGGCTACTGCTGCAGGATGCCGACACGGGGCGCGTAACCGAAGCCGATCTGAAGGTAGTAACGGCTCGCAAGCCCACAGCGGAAGAACTGCGGAGCCTGCTTTTTGCCTGGCGCGTTTGCAAGCATGTGAAGTCCAATGCCATTGTGTATGCCCGCGACGGTCAGACGCTTGGAGTTGGAGCGGGACAGATGAGTCGTGTGGATTCCGCGCGCTTTGGAGCCATGAAGGCGGCATTGCCGCTGGAAGGCTGCGTAGCCGCGTCGGATGCGTTCTTTCCCTTCCCCGATGGGCTTGAGACAGTTGCCAAGGCAGGAGCTACAGCAGTGATACAGCCCGGCGGATCGGTAAAGGACCAGGACGTAATTGCCGCGGCAGACAAGATGGGGATAGCGATGGTGTTTACCGGAATCAGGCACTTCCGCCACTAGGAAGAGGCTGTCTTAGATTTGCGATGCAAAAGGGAAGGATTTCCGTCTGGATTTGACTTAAATCGGGGAATCCTCTGACCTTTGCGACCAATCGCTTGTAGAATCGTCTGTACAGTAGGCAGATCTGCTTTAAACGGCTGCCAATGACGCCTATCGCGGCCGAAGTGCACGTTTCGGTTGTCCTGGGCCTTGAAGGACTCGGAATCCCCTGAATGATAAAAAAGACTCTTCCAATGCCGACCACCTGGCTCACCATTGGCGCTGCTTCATTGTTCCTGACAGCTGCGTTGCCGCTTCAGTCGCAGGCAGTTGCTTCCAGCCCTGCCGCGCCTGTAAAAGCCGAGACCAAGTCGCAACAGCCAGATCGGTCGCAGTCCTACTATCACACCGCGCTAGCCGGGATGCTGGAAGATGAGGCCGTGTCTGAGGGGCACCCGGATCAGGTAACCCAAGCCATTGAAGAGTACAAACTTGCGCTTAATGCCGACCCGGAATCGCCGCAGCTGAATGACTCGCTCGGTGAACTGTATTTCCGCATTGGCAAGGTACGCGAAGCGGAAGCTACGGCTCGCAATCTTCTGAAGAGCCAGCCGGACGACATCAATGCGCACAAACTACTGGGACGCATATACCTGCGTCAGCTGGGAGAGGGCGAGAATTCCACTTCAACTTCCTCATCCGCCAATGTTCTCGCAGAAGCGATTGCCGAATTTGAGAAGATTGTCACACTACAGCCTAAAGATGCGGAAGACCGCATGGTACTGGGCCAGCTTTACAACGTAAAGCATGATGCCAAGAAAGCAGAAGAATCGTTCAAGGCAGCACAGAGCATCGAGCCTGATTCAGAGGATGCGGTACTGAACCTGGCTCGCCTTTATGCCGAAAGCGGGGACACACAACACGCCGCGAAGGTGATTCAGGATGTACCTGAAGCACAGCGCACCCCGAAGATGGAATTCACACTGGGCGCGGTATACGAACAGCTGAAGCAGTCTAAAGATGCGATAGCGGCCTATAGGCGCGCAGCCGATTTGCAACCTGGGGACCCACAGACGCTGGATGTGCTGGCACAAGCTCTATTGAACGACAACCAGTTGGACGAGGCTCTCAAGCAATACAAGAATCTGGCGTCTGCCGACCCTGAAAACAATCAGGCTCTGATTCACATCTCTGAGATTCAGCGTCGCCAAGGGCAGTTTGATGATGCGCTAGTCACTATTCAGAAGGCGCGCAAGATCGATCCTAATTCACTAGAAGCTGGATATAACGAAGGCTTGCTGCTTGATGTGCTGGGACGATTCGATGAGGCAGTCAAGACTTACCAGGCAATGGTTGATCTAACATCCCATGCTAATGGCGCATATACAACGGAAGAAAAAACTAACCGCAGCATCTTTCTAGAGCGGCTAGGCGCGGTGAATCTGGAGGAGAACAAGACGGAAGACGCTGTTTCCGCCTATCAGAAGATGATTGATCTAGGCGGAGATCCAGCTATCCGCGGTTACCAGGGCCAGGTAGATGCGTACCGCAGCAGCAAGCAGTATGACAAGGCGATTGAGGTCTCAAAGAAAGCGGTAGCAACCGACCCCAAGAATCGCGACCTGAAGATGATGCTGGCCGGCGAGCTTGCTGATGCGGGCCAGGTTGACACAGCGATGGCAATGCTTAACGGGCTGCTGAACAACAATAGCGACGACAGGGTTGTTTGGCTAGCACTTGGTCAGATGGACATTCGCTTGCGACGCTGGAAAGAAGCAGAGGACGCCTTTGTCAAAGCAGAACCACTGACGACGAAGAAGGAAGACAAGATCTATCTTCTGTTTCTGAGGGGTGAATTGGCGGACCGTGAAAAGCATCAGGACCAGGCAGAGACGTACTTTAAGCAGGTGCTGGACCTGGATGCCTCGAATGCCATGACTCTGAACTATATGGGCTATATGTTGGCAGACAAGGGCGAACGCCTGCCAGAGGCCCTCAAGATGATCCGCAAGGCCGTGGACCAGGAGCCGATGAACGGGGCATATCTTGATTCGCTGGGCTGGGTTTACTTCAAGATGGGCGAATACGAACTGGCGGAGGACAATCTGCGCCGGGCTGTAGAGAGGGATCAGACTGATCCAACGGTCCATGAGCACCTGGGCGATCTGTACGAGAAGACCGGGCGCATTCGCCTTGCGTCAGCCCAGTGGGAGATTTCGCTGGCAGAGTTTAACAAGTCAGCACCTGCCGACATTGAGCCGGGTGACATCGCCAAGGTGCAGAAGAAGCTGGAAGGTGCCCGAGTCCGACTGGCCAAACAGGAAGGCTCGATAGGGATCACAAAGCCGGAGTAAGCTCGATGCATGGCCCCCGCAACTGAATCAAACGCTCCGATGTCACCCTTGATCGCAGTTCGCTGCGACGTAGATGACTCGCTGGCACGTCGAGTATACCCAGAACCGCTGCACGCTTATCGATCGCCGTTTGCCCGCGATGCCGCCCGCATATTACACGCGAGGGCATTTCGCCGTTTGGCCGGCAAGACGCAGGTCTTCACCCAGCTCCGTGGCGCTCCACCTGCTGACCACTTCCGCAGCCGCCTTACCCATACGCTTGAAGTGGCACAAATATCACGTACACTTGCTTTGGCTCTGGGATTGAACGCAGAACTCACCGAAGCGCTCGCACTGGCGCATGATATTGGGCACCCCCCCTTTGGGCACGCTGGAGAAAAGGCGCTTGATCAGGCACTACGTGCTCATGGGCTGAGCTTTGACCACAACCTCCATGCGCTACGCATTGTGACTTGGTTTGAAGAGCGCTATCCGGCGTTCCGTGGGCTCAATCTGACACTAGGGCTACGCGAGGGCATCGTGAAACATTCTCGCGATTACTCCGCGAAAGCTCATCCGGAGTTAGCTGAATTCTTCCTGGGCCAGTTTCCGCCGCTGGAAGCGCAATTGATTGATCTTGCGGATGAGATTGCTTACCTGGCAGCTGATCTGGACGATGGGTTGGACTCCGGGGTGCTCGAACTCGATGAAGTCCGCGAGGCAGTTCCGCTGTTCCGCGGATTTCATGATGCTGCACTGGTGCAGTATCCAGCGGCTGCGCCTCGATTGGCTGCCTACGATGCGCTCAGGCGGATTATGGACGCACTGGTGACAGACCTGCAAAACGAGATAAGAAGTCGTGTGAGTAAGCTGGGCGCTACTACTTTGGAAGACATCCGGAATGCACCGGAGAGGCTCGCGGCCTTAAGCCCGGAGATGGAGTCAGCACGCGCCGCTGCGAAGTCATTTCTTTATGCCAGGCTATACAGCTCGCCGGAGATGGAAGAGGCACATGCGCACGCTCATAGGGTTGTTACCGAACTGTTCGGAGTACTGATTGCCGAGCCGGAGCGAATGCCTGCGGATCACCAGGCGCAAATCCCAACCGAGGGCCTGGCTCGGACTGTGGCGGACTATATAGCCGGTATGACGGACAGTTATATAGAGTCACTCTGGGAGCGCGTGCACCAGAGCCGCTAACGGCTACTGCACGCTTCCATGAGGCCGGATTCGGCGAAGATCCAGTGCGCATGCCACGGCGTTTTGAGCACACAAGCGCAGATTGTCAGACGCCGCCCAAAGCCAAAGCCGGGAAGAAGTATTGGAGTTGCGCAAGCTCGGCTCCGGACGCAGTCGAACCAGGACATCGTCCTGTCCGGTGGCCGAAAGATTTGAGGGCGAGTCTGTGTCTTCGAGAACCAAATCCACATGCTCACCACTCAGCGCCTGTTCTAGTACCGAGAACTCGACGGGCCGCTCTAACTCGATGGCAATTGCAAGCGAGTGGCCGTGAAAGACCGGCGCATGAATGACCTGAATCGCAACCGCTGGGTCGCGCCCGTTGGTAAGAGACTCATAATGGCGTCGAATGCGGCTTTCAAGGGCACTGAGGCTGACTTTTGCGCTCTCACCAACACCGCCGAGAAGGTTATAGGCGACCTGGGTGTCATACACTTCGCGGGGCAGATTCTGAAAACTAAGCAGATTTACCGTCTGCTGATGAAGTTCGTCCATGGCGGCGCGACCAAACTCGCTTGCCGGCACAAAGACCGTAGCGGCAGCAAAGCGGATGGGAGCAGCCAGTCGCAGGCGATCAACGATCAAGGCCAACGCCAGGGATGCTGGATGAGCCGGAACAATGGCGGGAGTAAAGAGATCAACTACCGCTTCCTCCGAGCCAAGCCAGGGAGCGCGGATTAACACGCCAGTTTCATGATCCAGCGCGCCAGAAAGATCAAGCACTGTGGAGCCAGCCCGCAGGGCCTGACGCCAAAAGTGCCGGGTCATGGCCTCCGTGCCACAGAAGAAGGTGAAGTCAACCTGTTCCAATGAATCCGGCCCGATGGATTGGATGAAAGTAACTTCATCTCCAATCTGGTCCAGTTGACCGTGCGTGTCAGCCTCGTCGAACAGGGTGACGTTGGCTGCAGCCAGTGGCGACTCTGAAAGAACTTCTTTCAGTTCCCTTCCGACGAGCGAGGCAGCTCCAACGATGGCAATTTTGTACACAGGCATCCTTGTTCAGAAAATATATCAAGAGGGGCGGAGGGGGTCCGGCTCGGTTGCAGGATTCGGCAATTCCATATCGGAAGGCTTCCTGCGCCGACTACGAGACCACGAATAAGCGGCGCGTGCCCAAATACCGGAGAACATATAAGTGAGCGCCCACAAAAAAAGAAATACGCCGGAATAGCGAAGCACAACGTATGCAATGACGGCCAAGAGAACAGGCAGTTGGAAGGGGTGGCGTCGCGAGAGATTGATCTCCTTGGCCGACCAGAAGCGCCAGGTGCTGACCATGAGAAAGCCGCAAAGACCCACAAGAACCAGCCAGAGGATGGCAAACCACCAGGCTTCCACCGGATACGCATTAAAGAAGTGGACGGTGGCAGCGAGCAATCCAGCAGCAGCCGGAATGGGCATACCGACAAAATACTTGCGGCCCGGCCTGCCAGGATTGCGGGGAAGAGGATCATGGCTGATGTTGAAACGGGCCAGCCGAGAAACTCCGCTTAGCAGAAACAAGAAACAGATGAAGGCACCAGCCTGAACGAGATGCTGCCTAAGCTGCGGATTGATGGAGTCCGGGAGGAAATGGAAGCCCCAGATGAAGGCCAGAATAGCCGGCGCAATCCCGAAAGTGATGGCATCGGCGAGCGAATCCAGCTCCTTACCAAAGTCACTTTCGGTATTCGTCATGCGGGCGATGCGTCCATCCAGAGCATCGAAAGGGATGGCAAAGATGATGGCAATCGCTGCCCAGTCCAAATGCACCCTGGCGTCGTGCGTGATGGCTTCCATGGTTTGCAAAATGGAGTAAAAGCCTAGCGCGATGTTGCCAGCGGTAAAACAAGACGGCAGCAGGTACATGCCGCGACGCAGCCGGGCCTGGGTTCTGGCTCTTGCTTCAGCCGAATCTAAGCGATTCATCCCTTGTCTCCCGGCGGCATGGCTGCCAATACACTGGAGCCTCCGTTTACACGGTCACCCACTTTGACCCGCAACTCGGCCACTGCGGGCAGAATTACGTCAACCCTGGAGCCGAATTTGATGAGTCCCACGCGTTGCCCGCGCTCTACCGTTTCCCCTTCAGTGTGGTTGAAAACGATGCGCCGCGCCAGCAGGCCAGCTATCTGCTTGAAAATTACCTCGAAGCCTTCGTCGCTTTCCTGCCCGCGGACCGTAACGGCGTTTTGCTCGTTACGCTCGGCCGATGCTGGATTCATGGCGTTCAGGTAAAGGCCCTTTTGGTAATGGACGCGAGCAAGTACACCACTGATGGGAGCGCGGTTTACGTGCACGTTGAAGACGCTGAGAAAGATGCTAATTCGCTGGCGCTGCCCGTCGGGGGTTTGAATTGTCACTGTTTCTGTGACAACGCCGTCTCCGGGGGAAACAACCAACCCCTTGCCCGCAGGGATGTCGCGATGCGGATCACGAAAGAACCAGAGGAAGAAGGCTGCCAAGAGCACGGGCGCTACAGCCCAATACCAACCGCCCGTCGCCCACACAAGCACTGCCGCGACAAGCAACAGGCTAATACCGTAGATGTAACCGTCTCGAACCATAGTCCTGAACGATTATACGGTTCCTGAGGACGCGATTTCTGAACACACCCGCAATGTTGACGCCGCCGGACCCGGCGGCGTCACAGATTCCACTCGGATCCCTGTTTCTGAGCCCACTCAGGCTACAGCAGGAGACCGATGTTCTAGGGCGAAGATGAGGTCTTTGGCGTGCAGTTTGAGCTTCTTGAGGCGAACTTCCTCGAGTTGCTCGTCCGCGGAGAGGTAGGGCTTTTGAAGCAATTCTTCCAGCCGCTGAGCGTAGCGGTGATGTTCGGAGTGTAGGCGGTCAATCTCTGCGCTCAGCGTTGAGTCCTGTATTTCATCCATCAAACACCTCCATTTGTTCATCGAACATTTACATATAACTCTGTCCCCCACAAATCGGCAAGGGGCAAAAGCACACAACTTTGTCCAACAGTAATTTGGACTGTGAATATCGGGGAAAGTTGCTGAAGTAGCCGGACCCGCGGCTACCTTGAAGAATGGCCGGCGAGAGGAATGACCGATTCCTGGCCCGAAACCCTGGGAAATTCGCACTTCCAGGCGCGACGGAATCCGAGCTGGCTATGCAACCCTTAGATCCATCAAGATGGCGTCTCCGGCAGGATCAGCATAATAGCCAGCCCGTTTGCCGGTTTGCGCAAAACCAAGCCGGTGATAAAAGCCTATCGCCGCCAGGTTCGAATCTCGAACTTCAAGCTGCAGCTCGGTGATTCCCAGCGGCTTGGCCGTTTCAACCAAAGACGCCAAAAGCAGCCGACCAAACCCTTGCCTCTGATGGAGCGATGCGATTGCAATCACTTCCAGTTCGGCCTGTGGTGGAACCAGGGTGACAACTGCAAAGCCAAGCAGCGCGTTGGCTTGCTTGTCTGCAACCACAAGAGCTAGCCGCAGCGGCATGCGGCCGGGCTCGAGGACTTCAAGCCATGTCAGGCGCGGCCAATGTGGCGCATCTGGCAGGCTGTCCGCAATCTCCATGACCGTAGCCAGATCGGAGACGGTCATTGTCCTCACTTCGACGGACGCAGGCTTCATGCGCGGCGCTTCTCAGGGGTAGCGGGATCACCAAAGATCTCGGCGTCGGAACGCCTTAGATAGTGACCGTCGAGCAAAGCAAGGTCTGTACTCTCTCCATTCGCGAAACGGGGCGCACAAAGCGCTATGGCATCGGAAGCGGTAGGAGGCTCGACATGCACCTGTTCTGTCTCCGGCCATGCTGCGGCCAACAAGACGGCTGCGGTCTCATCACAAAGGGCGATTCTCTCTGGCGGCTGGGTGATTTCTGCCAATTCCGACCTTCCAGTCAGCATTTCCCTGGCTTCTATGCCTTCAAAAGCAACTCGCAGAAAGATTTCAGCGCGATGTGCATCCAGGGCCACCGATGGAACCTTGGCTTTTGATGCCAGCACTTCAAGGCGCGATATAGCCAGCACCGCAATCTCGCTATCGTCCGCGAGCCCTTTGACCGCGCTCAGCCCCACACGCACACCGGTAAAGCTGCCGGGGCCGTTGACTACGACGATTGCACTGAGATGCGACAGAGTCGTTCCAGCAGCGCTGAGAAGCTCAGCTATGGAAGCAACCAGGGTGGACGAGTAACTTCTCCCGGCGAGAATAGTCTCCCCAAGGATATGCAGTTCTCTACCTGTGGATTCCGCTAGCGCTACCGAGCCTGTAGGCCCACAGGTGTCGATACCCAGCAGAAGCCTACGGCCCGGTGAATGCGCGGAATCAGACATGAGTTTGGTTAGACCGCCGCGAGCGCCTGCTCGAGATCGGCAATGATGTCTTCCTTGTCTTCGATACCGATTGAGAGACGGATTCGGCCCTCGTTGATTCCCATGGTGGCACGCGTCTCCGCGCTGACAGAAGCGTGGGTCGTTGTTGCCGAATGGGAAGCAAGCGACTCCACTCCGCCCAGCGACTCCGCATTCAGGAAGATTTTGATTGCCGCCAGGAACCGCGCGGCTTCTTCCCGCGACTTGAGTTCAAAGCTCATCATGGAGCCAAAGCCCTTTTGCTGCCGGACGGCAAGCTCGTACTGGGGATGGCTCTTGAGTCCCGGATAGGCCACTTTGCTCACCTTGGGGTGCGCTGCCAGGTATTCTGCTACGGCCTGTCCGTTCTCTTCGTGCTGCTTGATGCGCAAAGGCATGGTCTTGATGCCGCGCAGGACGAGGAAACATTCAAATGGAGACATAACCGCACCGGCCGCCTTTTGCACGAGCAGGAAGCGGTCTTTGTGCTCCTGCTTTGACCCGATGAGAGCGCCGCCGAGACCATCGGAGTGGCCGTTGAGGTACTTGGTCGTCGAGTGCATCACGATGTCCGCGCCAAGAGCCAGCGGGCTTTGCAACGCCGGCGAAAGGAAGGTGTTGTCCACACTTACTTCCGCGCCATGGGCGTGGGCAATCTTGGCCACTCCGGCGATGTCCGTAAGCACCATCAAGGGATTGCTGGGCGTCTCAATGTGGACGAGCTTGGTGTTCGGCTTCATGGCTGCTTCCACCGCGCTCAGGTCGCTGGTGTCCACATACTCAATCTCAATGCCGTATCCGCTGACGATCTCGTCGAACAGCCGCACAGTACCGGCGTAGACGTCCTTGGAGCAAACCAAGTGGTCGCCCGCTTTAAGCATGGCTACGAGCGCCGCAATGGCCGCCATACCAGTGGTAAATGCGTGGCCGCTGAAGCCGCCTTCAAGGGCAGCCAGAGCCGTTTCAAGCCGGTCGCGGGTGGGGTTGCCCGCACGTGAATAGTCCCACCCGCGATCCGTGCCAATGCCGGTGAGTTCAAAGGTCGAAGACAGGTACACAGGTACGTTCACTGCGCCCGTCAGGGGATCGGGGTGCTGTCCAGCGTGGACAGCCAGGGTCGAATATTTGTAGTCAGCCATGTCTGTATTTGGTCAATTACTCCTTTCTCTAGCTTATCGCGGCGAAATGGGTGAGCAACGAATCCGAGGATGCCAGGCAGCGGTCCATGGAAGTATTCAGAAAATCCGGTATGAGATGCGAAACATTGCCTAAGGGAGATGCTGGCAGGCCGCGGGTGGCATGATTTAACCTCAAATTCGGTATGAGCTTTAAGAATGCGATTCTCGTTCCAGCTTTGCTTACGGCCTGCGCCGCCAGCCTTGGCATCCCGGTATTTGCGCAGCAGTCGACGCCTCCACCCGCTAAGACGACGCCCGTTGAGGATATTCCCGATGCGCCTACGGCAACTGCCGCGGCCTTGACCGTTCCAAACGGGCCCATGGTTGTGTTTGACACGTCCATGGGCCGGATCACTTGCCAGTTCTTTAAGAAAGAAGCGCCCAAGGCGGTTGCCAATTTTATTGAACTTGCGGAAGGGACCAAGGACTGGACCGACCCAACCAGCAACAAGGTTCAGCACCGCAAACCACTTTTTGACGGCACCACCTTTCACCGCGTGATTCCCGGCTTCATGATTCAAGGGGGCGATCCGGCTGGAACCGGAATGGGTGGTCCCGGTTACAGCTTTGAGGATGAAGTGAATCCGGACCTGACATTTGATCGCCCTGGACGGCTGGCCATGGCCAACTCCGGCCCGGATACGAACGGCAGCCAGTTTTTTATTACCGAACAGCCGTACCCCTCGCTCGACATGCATTACTCGCTATTTGGGCAGTGCGACGATGCGGGCGTGGAAGTTGTAAGGTCGATTACCGCAGTCCCCCGTGACTCCGACGACAAGCCGCTTACGACTGTATTTCTCAACCATGTAACGATCGTGCCAGAGGGCAAGCCGCTACCTCCATTGCCTGCGGCCAGCGTACCGTCACAGCCGCCTGCAGCCTCGGCAACGCATAAACAGTAATCACTTAACCGTTAGGAGCAATCATGGCACTCGCACCTGGAACCTACGCAATCTTCACCACTACGGAGGGCAAAGTTACGGCAAAGCTGTTTGAGACCGACGCCCCCATTACCGTCAAGAACTTTATTGATCTGGCTGAGGGCACGCGCGAGTGGACCCATCCCGTGACCCGCGCCAAGTCGACTGACAAACTCTATGACGGAACGATCTTTCACCGCGTGATTCCGGACTTTATGATCCAGGGCGGCGACCCGGCGGGCAGCGGCATGGGCGGCCCGGGCTATCGCTTTGGGGATGAGACCAAGGGCTCACCGCACAGCTTTGACAAGGCCGGCAAGCTGGCCATGGCTAATGCTGGGCCAGGCACCAACGGCAGCCAGTTCTTCCTAACAGTTGCGGCTACGCCCTGGCTCACGGGCAACCACACGATCTTTGGGGAAGTTGTAGAGGGCCAGGACATTGTGGTGAAGATTTCAAAAGTGGCTCGCGGCGCTCAGGACAAGCCGGTTAAGCCTGTAGTACTTGAGTCTGTGGTGATTGAGCGGGTCAGCTAAGTACTATTCGCATAGCTTCAGGAGGGCCTCGCCAAATCTTTCAACTTTGGCGGGGCCCATTCCGTTGATGGCCAACAACTGATTTGGATTCGCAGGCTTGTTGTGGGCCAGCGCCGTTAAAGTGCGATCGTTCAATACCAGGTAGGCGGGAACTCCTAGCCGCTTTGCCTCTGCACTGCGCCACGCTCTCAGCTTCGTGGCAAGAGCCTCGCCTTCTGCAGATAAGCTGGTGGGTGCTGAGTCTACTGCGGATTTATTGTCGGCCTTTGCCACGGCTGACCGGGACTTCTTAGCTTTGGGCTGGCTCTTTCCGCGCGACCCAAATTCATCAACAACTCCGTCGCTGATGAGCAGCGGCAATGGTGTGCTTGCCCGAACATCGAGTCCTGCATCTAAAAGCCGGACTTTGCGAAAGCGGATGACATCGCCGTCTTTCTCAAACTCTGCATTTTCGATTTCAATTAGAGCTGCGCGGACCATGGCATCGAGCAGGGCATCGAAGTCATTGCGGGTGAGGCGCCCTGAGGGATCGAGATTCCGTTGGAGCGTGCCCGTGGCTTTTGAATCTACTGGTCGTAGTTCTTCGATGATTCGCTGGACCATGTCGCGCTCGCTTGCGGTTGCGTGTCGGAAGAGGCGCAGCACAGCGCCGCCGGGATCGCAGATGTCGCATATACCGCATGGTCTGGTAGCGTCTTTGACATCGCCAAAGTGACGCACCAAGGCCGACATGCGGCACTCGCTCAACTCTGTGTATTTGACAACTTTTGCAAATTGCTCGGTGCGGAACTGGGACTGGATGTTGTAGGTCTTCTTCCATCCGGGCGTACCTCGGGTAACGCTTCCGCCGAAATCAACCTTTGCTCCGCCATGGATCTCCAGTTTCTCCATCGCCTTGTCGAAGGCTTCCTCATCCAGTTTTGAGTCGCTGCGCAACTCTTCTACCAGACGCGGTTCATCGGTGAGCTTTCGAAATATCTGCTCGAGATTTTCGGTGGGCGGGTAATCCCTGGTCAAGAAAAAGTCATGGGTTTTCTGGTCCGCGTAGGAGTGCATGAGGTAGGTACGACTCGGAGCGCCATCGCGACCTGCACGGCCAATCTCCTGGTAGTAGCCTTCGAGCGTGGCGGGGAGACCGGCGTGTATCACGGTTCGAATATCGGCTTTATCGATGCCCATGCCGAATGCGATGGTTGCGACTACAACTTCAAGTTTTCCGCTTTGAAATGCGGTTTGAACGCGCTCTCGGGTTTGCGCGTCGAGACCAGCATGGTATGCGGCGGCTGGAATGGAAGCTGATAACTGCTGTGCAAGGGTCTCAGATTGTTTGCGCGAGGTGGCATAGACAATTGCGGGCCGGCGGGACGAATCCGCGAGCAGGCTTGCAATGGTGCCGCCGCGATCGGGCATTGGCACCTGAACGACTTCAATGGCGAGGTTGTCGCGCCTGAATCCGTGAATAAACTGTGCAGGGTTCACCATGCCAAGCTGCGCAACAATGTCTGCCTGAACGGCGGGAGTAGCAGTGGCAATCATTGCAAGAACGGGAGTAGCACCGCCCGCGCCGCGTAATGCGGGGAGATATTGGCCGAGCATTCGATAGTCTGGGCGGAAGTCGTGTCCCCATTGCGAGATGCAATGGGCCTCATCAACCGCAATCAGAGCCAGCGTTTTTTTGGCCAGCATCTCCACAAAGCCCGGCACGCGCAATCGCTCCGGCGCGATGAAGAGGAATTGCAAGTTGCCCTGGAGAAATTCCACGCAGGTTTGGCGCGCCGTTGTGCGCTCTACTCCGGAGTGGATGCGTGCCACGCGCAGGCCCAGGGCTGAGAGTTTGGCCGCCTGGTCATCCATGAGAGCAATCAAGGGAGAGATGACCAGTGCGGTGCCGCCACGGGCAATTGCAGGCAGCTGGTAGCAGAGCGACTTCCCTGCCCCCGTAGGCATGACCAGTAGAAGATCCCGCCCATTGATAGCAGCGCGGCAGACTTCTTCCTGGTTGGCACGAAACCGGGGGAATCCAAATGCAGAGTGCAAAAGATCTGCTAACGGCACCGTATTGGGATCGATTTTCAAGAGATTGGAGAAGGAAGAGCTACGTCAAGCGTACGGCAGAGCGCTCGCTTGTTACTAGCTCCACTTTGCAGGAGAGTCATGAACTCTTGAGACACGCAACTAGCACTTTTTGCATTTTGCCATGATGGCAGTATGGAGGCGTTCGCGGAGATCGTCGGGGAGTTCGTAAATTTCATGGGAGCGATAGAACTCAATAGTCTTGAGTGTAGTGTTGAAGACCACTTCGCAGTGCTCACATTTGCGCATGTGGGTTTCAATCTGGGCGCGCAGCTCCGCGGCCATGGCCTGATCCAGCTCGTCGTCGAGGAGAGCGAGAAATTCAGTACAAGTCATTCCTCAATTCCCCCTTCCGGCGCATCCGCGCTTCCAATATCCACGGGTAACGGCTCGCCCGGTTTTCTGAAGTAACGACTGAGCCGCTCGCGCAACTGCAACCGCGCACGGAGCAACCGCGACTTTACGGCCGGAACGCTGAGGTCGAGGGCTTCTGCGGTCTCCTGCGTGGACAATCCTTCGACGTCGCGGAGGGTGAAAACGATGCGAAAACTTCGCGGCAAACCTTGAATCGTCTTGCGCAAAATCTCCGCCAGTTGCGCCTGATCGTAGTTCTGTTCCGGATTGGGAGCCCAGTCGGCCAGGTCGCGAGGGACACTTCCCTCTTCTGTCTCCATATCCTCGTCGATGGAGACCATTTTGCCTGTACGCCGCTTGCGCAGGCGCATCAGGCTCTCGTTGACCGCAATTCGCACCAGCCATGTGTAAAACTTTGAGTTCCCCTGGAACTGATCGAGCTTTTGATACGCCTTGAGAAACGCATCCTGCATTACGTCTTCGGCATCTTCGCGGTTTTGCGTAATGTGCTGCGCAATCCGGAAGATTTGCCGCTCGTACTTGCGGACGAGCGTGTCGTAGGCCGAGACATCCCCGGCGCGAACCTGTTCAACCAGGGCAACGTCAGGGTGCGGCTCGTTTTCTCCTACTGCCGATTGGATGGTGGACATGGTCATTGGATGCGAGAAATCTTTCAGGCCGCAAAAAAGGCTCAAAACCGGGGGCCACTTCCGGTGGTGGTAAAGAAGAGTGTAACGGACGGCGGCCCAGCCATCCAAGTGCAGGCCGATGGGTGTTTTGCGAGGGAAACTGATTCGCTACTTCTGGGTTGAACAAAAAGGGATAAAGTGAGGATATGAAGGATATTAGTTCCCCGGCAGCGCACCTGGGGCGCAAGGTTGTTGCGATGTTCATGCTGCTGAGCGTTTTGCCGGTTTCAGGGCAAGCGACTGGCGATGCGGGGCGATCTGCTCCCACCCGGAAGATGACTGCCGCGCGGCGCAAACCTGTGCAGAGCCGAGCAGCGCGTACAGCCAGGTCAGCGCGCATCAAACAGGCTTTTATCGCTTCAACCGAGCTTCGGCCCATGGCTCAGCAACTGGCTACCCTGCGCACTCCGGAAGCCTACGCAGGTGTAACCGCCTACGCGCAACGCCATACCGGCGATGCGGCGGCAGCTGCCTACCTTGCCCTTGGCCATGCCTACCTGCTGGATAAGCGCTATGTGGAGTCGGAGGCGAGCCTCCGCAAGGCGCGCCAACTGGGCGACCAACTGCCGGACTTTGCCGATTTTTTGAACGCGCAGGCGAGCCATGAGGCCGGGAACGACTCCGCTTCCGAAGCGCTTCTGCATGGATTCACGGCACGCTATCCGGACAGCATATTCAACACCGAGGAACCGGAGCTTGAAGCCAACGTGCTTTTGGCGATGAATGATGCGAAGGGAGCGCGCGACGTTTTGGCCTCCGCGGCTGGAACCAGTTCCGCGAACCGCACCGGCTACCAGCTCGCCCAAGGCCAGGTGCAATATGCGCTTGGGCAGCAGGATGCAGCGATTCGGAGCTTCAAGCAGTTGCTGCTGAGCCACCCTTTGAATCCGGATGCCGAAACGGCACGCGCGCGACTGACGCAGTTGGGCGCGGAGACAGCACTTACAACGGCTGAACTGCACAGCCTGGCTGACGCCTATTACAACGGTGGACGCTACGGTCTTGCTTCGGATCAGTATCGTGCACTGTTGCGAGCGCCGGGCCTGAGCCCACAGGACCGAAACGATTTTGCGGTGGCTCAGGCCGCTTGCGACCTGAAGCTGAAGCGGCTTAGCCCAGCTCAGGCGAAGGCGCTTGCGGATACGGACGATGAGAACGGCGCGCGACGGCTCGACATCCTGATGGAACTGGCGAGGAGCCGGGACGACACCGTCGAGCAGCAGCGCATAGTGAATGAGATGGAGGAGCGCTTCCCGCACAGCAAGTGGCTGGCGGAGGCACTGTTTTCAAGCTGCAACATGTACATGTTGAAGCGCGACTATCCAAACGCGGTGCAGTACTACAACGATCTGGCCACACGATTCCCATCCAATACGAATGCGGCGGCGGCGCATTGGAGGGCTGGCTGGCTCAGTTACCGTCAAGGGTTGTACGCGACGGCGTCTAAGCTATTTGACGAACAGATTCAGCTTTATCCAACGGCTACGGAGACGGTGTCAGCACTTTACTGGCGCGGGCGGATTTACGAAGCGCAGGATCATCTGCCGTCCTCAGCCGTAGCGAATTATCGAGCGATCATTCGGGCGTATCCTCACTACTTTTATGCGCAGATGGCGCGGGTGCGGCTGGCTGGACTGGGCGCGACGCAGCCGGCTCAATCCCCGCAACTGGAGCGCTTTCAACCTGTGGTTCAGCCTAAGCTGGTGGATACGTTTCCGATGGACAGTCCGCATCTGGCAGAGGCTCGGCTATTGGCGAACGCCGGATTGAACGAGTATATTGCCGCTGAGATCGCGGCAGACCCGGACTCATCCAGTTGGAGCGCGCTAGCGGAGGCGCAGATTTACTCGTCGTACGATGAGACGTTTCGTGCATTGCGAGCCATGAAGCGGGCGCTGCCAAGCGCATCCACGGCATCGATTGGTTCAATTCCGCTGGCCTATTGGCGGATACTCTTTCCGGAGCCGTGGTGGCAGACGATTCAGGAAGAGTCTGCAAGGAACAATCTTGATCCTTACCTGGTGGCCTCACTGATTCGTCAGGAGTCGGAGTTCAACCCGTCGGTGGTTTCGTATGCGAATGCGTATGGGCTGATGCAACTGCTTCCTTCTGTCGGTAAGGCAATGGCGAAGGAAGTGGGGATGTCGCGATTCCAGACCTTCCAGCTTCAGGATCCGGCGACCAACATCAAGCTTGGGACGCGGTACCTGCGGGAAATGCTGGATCGCTTTGGCGGCGTGCAGGAGTATGCGCTGGCGGCCTATAACGCGGGTGACAGCCGGGTGGTGGACTGGCAGGCACAGGGGCCATATCAGGGCATCGACGAGTTTGTAGAGTCTATCCCCTTCACGCAGACTCGGGATTACGTGCAGGCCATTCTGCGCAACGAGGAGACGTATCGTTCGATCGATGCCTATGCGCGCTCGAAGGGTGCTGTCTCAACTTCCGCTGCTCAATAACGGGTTTGGGATTTCGGTTCGAAAACTGTATAGGGAATCCTGTTTGCAACTGCCGCGGTTAAATTCCCATTGACGTGAGGGGCGTAATGCGGCAACACTGATCTGGACCGGAGGGAATCTTCCTCCGCGTTGCCATTCGCAGTCTGCTATTGCTGGACAAGAAGTTCACGCGGTTACGCCGAGTGTGTTTCTGTAAATCTCACCTCGATGGAGGCAAGATGTCAGCTGACCTGCAGTTTCTCGAAGAATGGATCCCGGAGAGAATGGACCCTGGAACGGTGTTTGTGCTGGAGAACCAAGCCAAGCTTGGCCAGGCACAGAATCCGTATGTTGCCGTGATGTCTTGCCCGCGCTGTGGAACGATGGGGCTAATCACGCGCCGGCAACTCTACAGCGGCGAGGGGATGATTTGCGGTGGGGATGTTTGTTCAGCCGAGTACAAGCTGGACGGGGAGAACATCTGCTACCGGCCCGTGCAATAGACGAGCTGGCGGCGAGGCAACCTGGGTGGGCTGAGAGAGAGCCTGAGGGCTGGGCAGAGCGTTTTTTTGTGTCTGAAAATGCATGAAAAGTGCTGCAAAAATGCCTATAAATGCCTGAAAAGTGCGGACAAACTGCGTATTTTTGTACAAGATTTTCAAAATGTTTACTATTCGATAACCGACTAACTATTTGTAAATAAAGCAGATGCTGAAATTTGGAGCGTTTTACATTTTCTGTATCACTTTTTTTGGCCCCTCCCCACTCTTTTTGGCCCGTTTGCGAGCTGATGAAATGACGGAACTGCGGAGAAATCTCGCATGAATCCAGTATGCAAGATTCCGGGGTAATTATCTGCAAATTGAAAAAAGGAAACGCGGTGGCCGGAGCCACCGCGTTTCTGTGTTGCCATGTGCTGCTGTTAGAAGTTGATTTTGGCAGAGATTTCAAGCTGCCGGGGCGAATAGGTGAAGTTGCTGTTGTTGGAGTTATTGACCACCTTGAAGGTCTTTGCACCGGTGCCGCTTATACCGTTATAGGAGGCGGTGGTTGTGGACATGGTGTAGAGACTGGTGGCGGAGTACCCGGTGACGTTCTGGTGGTTGGCAATGTTGAAGACGTTGAGAACGAGTTGGAAATTGACGCCATGTTCGAGGGCAATCTCCTTCTGCAGTCGGACGTCGTCGACGATACGGCGGGGATAACGGTAGGTGTTGATGCCGATGCCAGGAATGAGGGACGGACCACCAGAGCCATTCCAACCGCTGGCTACAGCGCCTGAGATGTTGCTGCTGGAGATGCCAGCGGTAAAGGGCAGGCCATTCTGCATCTGGAAGCTGTCATTTAAGCTCCAGCCATTGACAACCCATTTGAGGGGGTTAGATCCGGGCAGACCCGGGAAGCGATAGAGCACGTAGGCAACAAACCGGTTTGGAATGTTCCAGTTAGAGTTGCCGTGATTAATGCGGGCATTGCTAAATGGGTCGTACCACATGTTCGTGCTGCCCTGCGTATTGGCGCCTTGCGCGAAGTCGAGCGAGTGCGACCAGGTGTAATTTGCGTCGAAGTCGATGTTCCTTAAAGAGTGGTTTACAACCTCAGCGACCATTGCGTTGTAGCTGGAGTTGATGTTGGAGACAAACTCGGTGATGCTGCTGAAGTTTGCCGCGTTTGATCCAAAGAGGGCAGTGTTTCCATAGTTGGTGTAGACCTGTGTGGTGTAGGTAGTGTTGGTAGCGCCCAGTGGTCCCACGCCATTCGGGTCTCCCGCAATGGAGATGGTCTTGGTAGCCATTGTGGTGGGATTGAGGTTTTGATTGATGAAGTTTGGCAAGCGGCGGCCGAGGCCTCCCAGATAGCTAAGGGAGAAAACAGTCCCTCTTCCAAAATCCTGCTGGACCTGGAGATCAAACTCCTGCACCTCTGGGAGCTTGAGGGTGGGAGAGACGTAGTAAGAACTTGGGCAGGCCGAGGTACCAGCGGTGCATGTGGCCCCCGCAAGGCTTGCAGGATTGACGTTTCCGCCCAGTACTACCGGAGCGCCTGGATTGGTGGAAGACCATGTTGACTGCCAGCTGCGGCCAAATTGACCGTTGGGGCTGCCGGTATTGAGCCGTACGGTTTCGATATTTCCGTTGAGGATGCGGCCGTAGTAGATGCCATATCCGCCACGGAGGACGGTCTTACCGCCGCCAAACACGTCATAGGAGAAACCTACGCGAGGTCCGAAATCGGTGTTATCGGTTGGGTTGTTGAGGAGGCCGGCATAGGGGGTGAAGCCCGTGGCAGCCGTGGTAAGGTTTGCGTCCGGACCGGGCAGGGTCTCGTGATCCCAGCGGATGCCGAGTTCAAGGGTGAGGCGGGGAGTGACTTTCCAGTTGTCCTGGGCGAAGACGCCAAAGTCCAGTGTGTTGATTTGGTATACGGGATTACCGAAGGCCTGTCCGTAACCTGCATAGCAAGGATACGGTCCATTCACAGAAGCCGAGGTAGAGTTCTGTACCGCATTGGTGTCGCAACCGAGATTGTTGGTGCTGTTGGGCGTAACGCCGTTCTTGGAATTCAGAATGTCGTTGATCATGTTTCCGACATAGGTGTAACGGAAGAGACCATTCGCCGATGCTGTGTAGCTGCCACCGAGTACAGAGGATGACAGAGCGTTCATCAGGTCGTTGTTGTGGACAGTGTCAATGCCGAATTTGAAGCTGTGGCGTCCCTTGTTCCAATAGACCATGTCAGCGATCTGCCACTTCTTCTCGTCCGGGTAGGACTTGCGATAAGAGTAGTACGGGGAGCCGATATTAAAGCCGTAGTTGGAACCGGTGTAGTAGGGTGTATTGCTACTGGTGCTGAGGTCGGCTTTGGTGAATGCAGTCAAGGGCTGCTGGCTCTCATCGTTGAGTTCGCGTCCGTACTGGAAGAGAAGCTCGTTACTAATGTTGTTGGTGATGAGGCTGGTGAGTTTGGTGACGCCGTAGTCGAGCTTCACAAAGTCGTTGCCTTGAGAATCCTGAGAATAGGTGTCAGAGGCTGCAGTTTGCACACCGCCCGGGGAGTCCCAGCGCAGGCGATGGTAGAGTACGCTCCAATGGAACCTGGGAGTGATCTGCCAATCGAGCTTGGGCGTGTTGATCTCCTGATAACCGAAGCGGGAGACGGTGCCGATGGCAGAGTTGATGCCGAGATCGGCAAAGGGAAGCGCGGTTGCGCCGGTGTAGTTGGACAGCGAGGTGTTTGCGGTGCCGTAAACCATGGCAGCCCAGTCGTAGGCAGCCTGAACGTAACTGATATGCTGACGTGCAGCCAGCGCGCAGACATTGGCGTCGTTGACGGGTGCAGTAGATAAAGAAAATGCGCCGGTAGTGGTGTTACAGTAGCTTGCGTTTGCCACTGTGGGCATGGCGTAGAACTGAGCAGGGCTGTTTGGAACACCAACAACCGGGAAGACGTGGGTGTGCTGGTCGAATGTATCGATCCAGAAGAGCTTGTCCTTGATGAGCGCTCCACCGACCGTGAAGCCGTAGATTTTGCGGAGATCCTTAGGCTTGATAACCTTGGTGGAGTTTGCACCGTTTACGAGCGTGGTGAGTTTCGTGTAGTTGTTATAGGCGTTCCAGTTGCTTTCTTTGTCGTTAAAGTAGGCCTGTCCGTGTAGCTGGTTGGAACCGCTCTTGGTGACCGAGGTGACGACGCCACCCGCGGCGCGACCATATTCGGCAGAGTAGACGCCGGTGTTGACGGCGAATTCCCGGACAGCGCTGCCTGAGGTTGAATAGGCTTCGCGCGTACGTCCGCGTTCTTCTGAAAAGAAGGCCTGATTGTCATCGGCACCGTCAATTTCGACGTTGTTGAGAATGGTGCTGATGCCACGAACACTGATGAGGCCGTAGCCGCTGCTGTCAACGGTAACGCCGGGAGTCATGAGGGCGAGAGCGGACCAGCGGCGGTTGTTGACAGGGATATTCTGCATGGCAGCCTGATTCAGAGTGCCTGCAAAATCAGGCGATTCCATATTGATGGCCGGTGCCTGATCGTTGACCACAACCTCAGTGGAAGAGGAAGCGACTGCGAGATGTGGCGCGAGGGCAGTTGTCTGGCCGACAGCAACCAACACACTCTCCGCGCGATAGCTGGCGAAGTTGGGAGCCGAGATGGAGACCGTATAAGAACCGGGCTCCAAGAGTGGGGCCTTGAAGAAACCGCTGGCATCCGATACCAAGTTCTGAATCGAGTTGGTGGCGTTGTTGCGGATAGTGACAGCAGCGCCCGGAACCACCGCGCCGGTGGAATCGAGAACACTACCAGCGATCGAGCCCTGAGTGGTGGACTGTGCGTTCGAGGCCAGCGTACCCGAGAACATAACCATAGTGATCAAAACAAGGCTCAACAGTCCTTGCCGTATTCGATTGATTGTCATAGAGGCTCTCCAAAGTGTTGACAAAGAGTTCGTTAGTGGATGGCTGCGCGTCCTTTGCGATTGCAAGCAGCAAATGGAAGCGTCCCATGCCAGCTGGGGAATACGTTCTGCTGGCGGCGAACGACCCTGGCCGAGAAAGGATTCTTAACGGCCGGGAATCAGGATTTCCTATTGGATTGACCTTACAGCGTTTTGATGAAAGTACGTTGAATGGCGGGATGCAGCGGGCAGGAATTGGGGAGGATGGTACACGCGAGGAAGTGGGGCCTGATCCTGATGGATGCCGGCGCAGCGCGTTGATGGAAGGACAACTAGAGTTGCTCACAGCTTTGATGGCCTCAAGCGCGATGAAGCGCTGTCTTACAGAGAACCAATCGAGTTAAGAACCAGCGGCCGCCAGAGGTGGATTCCGCATTTGCCATCCAGTTCTAAGGAACGAACCGTCGAATATTAAGCGCCACTTCCTGGATATTCAGTAAGAACCACAAATTGGAATTCAAAATAAGATCAAATCCGCAAAAGTCGCGGAGCGATGTTGAAGTAATGCCTTAAGAACATGAGTGATGAGTATAAGGATAAACCAAATAGATTTAGAACTGGGAAGCCCAATTGAGCTGAAATCGGTTCGATGTGGTGGAAATCCGGGGGCGAAATGCTGGCGTCTGGTGGAAATCCGGGTGTTTGGCGAGCCACCAGCTTATTGATACAGCGCTCGAATAGTGTTGAAGTGCCCCACCCTTGTGACAAAACAATTCACCAGGGTGGGGGATAGAGCATTGTTGCGCGGGCTGGATCAGTCGTGATTCTTGCCAAGGCCCCACTGGATGCGGACACCAGCACGCACAGTCATGGGCAGGCTGGGATAACCGATGGGAGCGATGTGCTGATTGCTGAGAAGGTTATCTGCCTGCATATAGACTCCGAACCAGTTGAGGGGCTGGTAGCTGAGTCCAAGGTCGAGCTTGGCGTAGCCGTGGTCGAGATTGCGATTGGGAAGCAGGAGGCTGTTGCCACCAGTGGCGTCTGCGTATTCGAGATAGGTGGAGTCGTCACTGCGGCTGGCAAAGGCGGCGGAGAACAAGCCGGAGATCTGGTGGGCAGAGTAGGTGGCTGTGAAGAAGCCGGTGTGGGGCGCGCGGCGGAATGGGCGCGCGCCGATGAGGGGCGAGATGGCTCCGATGGGGATGCCGTTGTATGTGGGGGCGAGGCCACCAGCGAGTGCCTCGTTGTCACCGTCGAAGGAGCGCTGCACGACAGCATCGAGATAGGTGTAGCCACCGCGCAGGAATAGGTCGCGGCCGATGCCGCTTTCGAGGGTAGCCTCAATTCCCTGCGCGCGATAGGCCTCCGTGTTTACGGCGAGGCCGTAGTCGTTTGTGTAGTAGTAAGAGAGAGCCGTGATGAGTTGCTGCTTTTGCAGCGCGGTAAGGCCGGGGATGAGATTGGGGAGGAGCCTGCCGCCAACGTACTCGATCTCACGGCCAAACTGATTGTGAAAGTAGTTGGCACGGAAGACGATTCGCTGGCTGAAGAAGCTCTGCTCGATGCCGCCCTCGTAGGTTCGGACAGCGGGCGCGGCGAGCGGGCCAATGTGGAGTTGCTGCGCCGTGGCTTGATAACCGGTGGATGACAGCAGGCGATAGAGCGAGCCGATCTCATCGGTTAGCTTTGGTTCGCGGACGGCATCGCCATAGTTGAAGAGGATGCGAGTGCCGCTGAATGTGCCGCTGCGCGGCTTTAGGACGTAGTACGAGATGCCGGCGCGGGGCGAAGTCTGCACACCAAATTCGGAGTAATGCTCGAGGCTGCCACCGAGGGTGTAAAAGAAGCGGGTTTTGAAGTCGCCATGTACAGAGGCGATGTAGTCGTAGTTGGTGCGCTCGGTGGTGTTGTGCTCAAAAAATGAGGGCACATTTTGAAGGCCGCGCTCATCTTCAAAATGGAAGCCGATGAGGGCGGCGAGGTGAGGAGTGATTACGATGTCGCCCTGATAGAGGAGCTGGTCCCGGTTGTTGGCGAGCTGATATTGGTAGGGGTAGGATTCGACGTAATCGAGTTGAGCCTGACCGCTGGTGGAATAGCCGTTGGCACCAGTGATGGTGACCGGCTTGCCGTAATATGCCTGATCGCCGTAGGAGTCATAGGTGAGGAGCTGTCCTGAGGGCTGCCAGAGGCTGAATTGCTCGCGTTTGCGGGTGAGGCCGTAGTGGACACTGTTGTGGAACGCGGCGGTGGTCTGGTTATCGATGGAGGCGCTGAGGAGGATGTCCTGATCTTTTTGGGTGGCGTTGTCCGTGACGTGATAAAAGTCCCACGCATTGGGGACGCCGGTGGCATCGACGCCGTAGTGGAGCGTGCCGCGAATCTGGGTGTTTCCGCTGGGCTGCCAACCGACGTTGGCCGCAGTGTTGGCGGCATGATACTTGTCGTTGGGGAGGGCGTTGCCGGTCTGGAGCCAACTGAAAGCGCCAAGGTAGTCGAGCTTGTTGTGCGCTCCGGCGACTTCGAGTTGCTGGTGCGAAGTGAGAAAGTTTCCGCCATCAGTTTCAAACAGGATGGAGGGGAAATCAGTGGTTCCATGCGGAGTGGCAAGGTTGAGAACCCCGGTCGAGGCACCGGCACCGTAGAGGTTGGAGTCAGGCCCGCGGTAGACTTCAGCGGATTCAATGGCGGTGGTGGAGAACTGGCCGAGGTCAATCTGATTGCCGAGGTCGCCCATGTCGATGCCGTCGAGTAGGGCTTTGTTGTCAGCCGAGCCGCCGCCGCGGATGAAGAGGGACGTCTGCGAGCCGCGCTGGCCTGCCTGGACGACGAATGTGCCGGGCATAAGGCGCATGACGCTCTCAAGATTGGTGCGCTGCGCAAGATCGAGTGGGCCGAGGACGGTGATGGCGGAGCTTGTCTGGGGACCGGGGGTTGGGGTTCCGGTGGCGGAGACGACAATGGATTCGCGGACCCATGCAGGCTCGAGGACGATATTGCGCTCGATGGAGTCAAGCTGGCCAGCGTAAAAATCGGGCGTCTGCAACTGGCGAAAGCTGGGCGCGGCTACAACGAGGAAGAAACGGCCAGTGCCGCCGGTGAGGATCTGGAAGCTGCCGTCGGCACGGGAGACGGCAGCACCCGCAACCTGGCCGCCGGAAACAAGCGAGACATTGGCACCTGTGACCTTGGCACCGGAAGCGTCTGTGACGACGCCGCGGATGGATGCAGCATGACCAAGCAAAGAGGCAAACAGGATGAAAAACAGGGTGGCGCGGCAGGTTTGACTGCGCAGGAATGAATCAACAGGCATGTGGCTCCTCCGTTCCCCTCGGAACGCAAAGCGGGTAAAGACGCCGCGGACCGGTCTCCTGACTTGCGCCTTCTTCAGCCGCCTTCCCGAATGGAAACCCGCAGGCTCACCTTCAGTGGCGAAGTTGCCCCTTTCGCGCGATGGCGGAAGAGTTGGCTGAAATACTGCACTCTTGCACTATTGAGCCAGCCCTTTCATAGTGTTTCGGCTTCCCACCTTTGCGCCAGAAAAAAGCGCAGGGATGGGGCGCGGAGCAACAGTATTTACGGGCCGGAACTATAACCCAATAGTACGGGTGTAGAGGCAGTGGCGCTTACAGTTGCGGGGCAGTGGCGGAGTTTCACCGCCTTCCCGAGCATCCTGGCGATTGCTGTGGTTAAGGCGCTGCGCGGTGAGGCACAGCAGTGATGCCATGGAATCAACTTCCATGACATCAATTTTTATAGTCGTTGAGGAGCATAATGTCAAAAAAGGATGGTGACCCCGGAGAGATTCGAACTCCCGACCTGTGGTTTAGGAAACCATTGCTCTATCCACCTGAGCTACGGGGCCATGAAGACTACTGAACCATTTTATCCCGTTGTTTATGTCCTGGGTTGAATGGGGTGGGTAGGAAGCGGATTTGGGGCTTTGGCGAACGAGGATGCGAAGCATTTCAGGCCATCGCCGATCCGATTTGCTCGGTAATATGCATCCCAATAATGCAATGATGGATAAACAGCGCCAGTTGCCTCACCCATGCCGAAAACTGGACGTTTTTATTGATTCGGCCCTTAAATAGTGTTTCGGCTTCCCCCCTTGCGCCCAAAAAGCGCAAGGCTGGGGCACGGAGCATCCGGATTTACGGGCCAAATCTATCACGGCTTCCCATGAGGCAAATCTATGTTGCTCCGTCTAGCGTACGACATTCAGTTTGATATTCCGGCACCGGTTGCGATGGTGACATTGCTCAATGTTCACCCTTCGCGCAATCAGGATCTTCTGGGTTCGGACGAGATGCAGACCGACCCGAAGCTCGAACTGACATATTACACGGATGTATTCGGGAATCGCTGCACGCGGTTCGTAGCGCCGGCAGGGAGATTGCGCCTGAGCAACTCCACAGTGATTCAGGCTTCAGACGATCCGGATGTGGCAAACTGGTCGGCGCGCGAGATAGCAGTGGGCGATCTTCCGCATGAGGCGCTGACGTATCTGCTGAACAGCCGCTACTGTGAAGTGGATCGGTTTTCCAATATAGCGTATGAGCTGTTTGGGCACATTGCGCCGGGCTGGGGTCGAGTGCAGGCGATTTGCGATTGGGTTCATACGAAGGTGGCCTTCAACTATCAACATGCGCGGCCGACAAAGACAGCACTGGATGTGTATACGGAACGCGTTGGTGTGTGCAGGGACTACCAGCATCTGGCGATTACCTTCTGCAGGGCGCTGAATATTCCCGCGCGCTATGCGACAGGGTACCTGGGCGATATAGGCGTACCGGTTGTGCTTCCGATGGACTTCAGCGCGTGGTTTGAAGTGTATCTTGATGACCGCTGGTGGACGTTTGACGCCCGAAACAACATGCCCAGGCTGGCACGCGTGCTGATGGCAACCGGGCGCGATGCCTCGGATGTGGCAATGACGACATCGTTTGGGCAAGCCGACCTAAGACATTTCTTTGTTCAGACGGAGATAGAGCCTGCAAGCGGGGTTGCGTGATCTGGCCCTGATATCGTGTTTGGTCTTCCCACCATTGCATCAAGCTTTGAAGAAGCAGGTCTTTCGACTCCCTGCGGTCGCTCCTGATGAACGAGGTTCGTTGAGAATCGTGGTGTCCCACCCTTTCGCCAGAAAAAAGGCGAAAGGGTGGGGCACGGTATATGCGTATTCATGGAACGAATCTATAGGTGAAGGCTGCGATTAGAAAAAGGGCGCTAGGATTCGATCTCTTCAATGTCCACAGCGACGGCGAGAGCATTTGCACCGCCGCCTTGAATGACTCCGTAGAGCGGGCTGACATCTCCGTAGTCGCGGCCCCATGCGAGCGTTATATGGCCGGTAGACGGGACAAGATTGTTGGTTGGGTCGAGATCAATCCAACCGTAGCCTGGACACCAGGCGGAGACCCATGCATGGGAAGCGTCCGCACCGATGAGCCTGGGTTTCCCCGGAGGCGGGTGGGTGCGCAGATATCCGCTAACATAGCGCGCCGAGAGGCGGAGAGAGCGAAGGCAGGCGATTTGAAAATGGGCAAAGTCCTGACATACGCCTCGGCGCTTTAGAAATACTTCCTCAGTGGTGGTTCTGACGTTTGTGACTTTGGGGTCAAAGCGGAAATCGTTATGGATTCGCGCGGTGAGATCGAGGAGGGCCTCGACTAGTGGGCGTTGGGGCGTGAACGACTGGAGCGCATAGTCCGCGAACTCGGTGCGAATTTTGATACGCGGCGATTCAAAGCTGGATTCGTAGGCACTGAGGCCCGCAACACTGTGATCAGCCGACAACACTCGAACTACTTCTTCCCAAGGGAGCGAATCCGCCGGCAGCGGGGGGATGGCAGCGGGGTTGATATTGACCTGACTGCTGGCCTCGACGACTAATTTCTTGTGCGGCTCCTGAACGATGAAGAAGTACTTGGTGTTTCCAAAATAGTCGATGCGTTCTGAGATAGAGGCAGGAGTGGGCTGAATACTGAGTTCGTAGTGTGTGAGTATCTGGTGGGGCAAGGCACGGGGACGTAGACACGCGACATGCTTGCCAACCGGAACCGGGGATCTATAGCTGCAGGTGGTTCGATGCGTGATTCTATAGTTCATAAGCCTACGGTAATTGGCAGAGTGCGAGCGTGGCTGAAATACCGGCTCGACAAGTTGATGGACCAGGAAGGCAGCAGGAGTTCGAGGCCTTTGAGGAAGCGTTCCAGCCGCGCCAGTCCGCTGGATGTTTTTGCGCTTTCTGAAGCGCCAGGAAGTGGATACTTGATTCTGGCGAGATCGAAGCTGCGCAGCAGGGACAGCGCATCCTGCATGGCGCGCAAATCCTCGGGAACATGCCTTGGAAGCTGCTCGTAAATGTCGACGAGATGATCAAGCTGAAAATCCAGCGACCGGGGATTGGAGCCGTCGGCCATCAAGACATCGAGCACGGCCAGCGGTTGCAGAGTGGTGTAGTAACGGGCGCGGTAGGACATGGAACTATCCGCGACTTCAAGCAGGCATTCCAGGAGTGGCCAGTCTTTTTCTCCGAGTGGGCGAACAATCTCTCGGAGTTGCCTGGTAAGGAACATGGCCCGTTCAAGGCGGCGACCGACGCTCATGAATAGCCAGCCAATGCCACGATTGATGTTCTCGCGCTCGAGGCCGGAGAAGGCGGAGAGCAGTTCCAGACAATTGGTCAGCATGGCAGGATATTCAAGACTCTGCGTTGCAGGAAGCGGCTTGATGGAATCGCGCAACTGGCCGATGAGAAACATCATGTCCGCGGAGAGTCGCTCACGCACATGCCCACCGACACGCGCCACTTCAGAGAGCGCGTAGGCCAGACTGTCAGTTCGTTCGACATCCGTGATGATTGAAATCAACTCCCGTTGCAAGTCGATGGCAGTGATTTGCTTCTTTCTACTCTTCGGCAATTTGCTCTGACGTGATTCCAGACAGCCGTGCAGTCTAACGAGGCAAGCCAACTCCGCATCGCCTGCGCGGGGAACGCGGGAGAGCATGACACGCACAATGCGCGCGATGGACTCAGCCCGCTCAACATAGCGGCCGAGCCAATAGACATTGTCGGCCAGACTGCTGGGAACGCTGAGCATCTCTCGGCGCAGGGCAACAGGCTCATTGCGTGGATGCCTCATGCTGAAGGTATCGACTGGACTATCCCAAAGCACCCAAACATCTTTACTGTGGCCGCCTTTTTGCATAGAGACGACCGAACCCTTTTCGTCAGCTACGCGGACGAGACCGCCGGGGATGGCGGTGAAGCCATTGCCGTTGTTCAAGACATAGGCACGCAACACGACGTTGCGGGCATTGAGATTGCCTTTGTCCCACACGGGAGCTTTGGAGAGCGCAATCTGTTCCTGGGCAACATAATTGTGAGGGCTGGCGCGCAACTGCTCGGCGAGTTTGCTCTTGGCGACTTGCTCGAGTTCCGCACCGAAGACAGGCTCCATGCCGGTAGACGGAAAGGCGGGTTTGACTACGACGGAATCCAGATTATTGAGCACCCAATCGAGGGCATAGGGCTGGCCGCACCACCAGGTGGCAACAGAAGGAAGTTTGAGTTTTTCTCCAGTGAGGATTCTGGATAGGCCGGGAAGAAACGGCATGATTGCCGCAGTCTCAATGAGTCCGCTTCCGAGTGCGTTGGCGACCTTTACATTGCCAGCGACGATGGCATCGACAAGGCCGGGAACACCGAGAAGCGAGTCGCTGCGCAGTTCGAGAGGATCACAAAAACTATCGTCGACCCGGCGGAGAATCACGTTGACCTGTTCGAGCCCGTTGACAGTCTTCAAAAATACGCAGCGATTGCGGACCGTAAGGTCAGCACCTTCGACCAGGGTGAAGCCGAGGTATCGCGCCAAATACGAATGTTCGAAGTACGTCTCGTTATAGGGGCCGGGAGTGAGGAGCACAATGCGTGGATTGCTACATTGAGCGAGAGCAATGAGGGCATCGCGCTGGGCGCGAAAGAATGGCGCGAGACGGAGGACGTTTGAGTTGCGGAATAGCTCGGGCAAGACATCCGGCACAATGGTTCGGTTTTCGAGAGCGTATCCGCTGCCTGAGGGTGCCTGAGTGCGATCTGAGAGTACCCACCATTGGCCGTCGGGAGAGCGAGCCAGATCAACGGCCAACATATGGAGATAACTGTTGGCAGGAACCGGGACTCCGACCATTGAGCGAAGAAATGAGGGGTTGGCGTAGAGCAACTCCGAGGGGAAATGCCCATTGGTGAGCAAGGTCTGCGCGCCGTAGAGATCTTCAAGAAGGAGATTGAGCAGCCGGGCACGTTGAATGATGCCGGACTCAATATATCGCCACTCGTCGGCTGAGATGAGGAAAGGAAGCACGTCGATCTGCCAGGGGCGATTGGCACCGAGCGGGTCGTTATAGATGTTGTAGGTGATGCCGTTCTCGCGAATGCGCCGATCAGCGCGCGCCCAGCGGCGCTCCAATTCGTCCGGTCCAATGTCTCGAAGGGAGTCGATGAGCTGAGCCCAATGAGGACGAGGATGGATGCCGTCCGCCGATAGTTCGTTATAGGCCTCTCCGTAAGGGAGAAGACTTTGATACAGATCGACGGTCATGAAGGAAGCCCCGGCGAAGCACAATGCGACCTGGGCGGAATACGCAAGTCCAGCGTGGCAGGAAATACAGGATTGGTCTCATCGACTGGAACTGCCATGGGAGTGCGCGCGGGAGCAGAAACCAGAAAACGCTCCTGCCGCCGTGCTTCCGCTTCCGCAACATTCGCAGGACGAGAGGTGTAGAGTTTTCCATCTGGCGGAGTGACATGATAGACGCACTCGGCGATAGAGCACCCCGTAAAGGAGTCAATCAAATTGAAGACCAGGGGTGCATGCACAGGAATGGTGGGATGCAACGTGACGGAAAGCCTGCGCGCGCGAAAACGTACCGCCCCGACCGCTTCACCGGATTCGCTGGTTTTTTGGAGAGGGACACGACGCCCGTTACAGCTAACGACGTAGCGTGAATCATGAGGCAGACCGGTGAGCCGGACTTGAATGCGCTCGAGCGAAGAGTCTACAGAACGCACTGTACGACCGGAGACAGTCTCTTCCGGGAGGACGTTCCATGGCTCCAGCGCACGACGAAGTTCAAGTTCAACCCCATCGGCTGACACTGAGCCGATCTTCGGGAACCGGAATTCGAACTGAGAGGCAAACCACTTATCTTCAAAGGCGAAGCCAGCACCGCGCAGCAGCGCGAGAACCTCAGCGAGATCGTTCTTAATGGCAGAGGGGAGCATGAACCTGTCGTGCAATGCACTGCCCCAACGAATAAAGCCGGTGCTGTATGGCGACTTCCAGAAGGCGCAGACCAGAGCACGAATGAGCAACATCTGAAGAAGCGTCATGCGGACATTTGGCGCCATCTCAAAGGCACGCAATTCAAGCAGGCCGAGTTGCAGTCCTAGTCCTTCCGGCGGAAACAGCTTGTCAACGCAGAACTCAGCACGGTGCGTGTTTCCGGTGACATCCGCAAGCAAATTTCGAAACAGGCCATCCACTATGAACGGAGGACAATCGGAGTCTGGAATATGACGGAAGGCAACCTCAAGCTCATACAGGGCGTCCAGGCGTGCCTCGTCCACACGCGGGCTCTGGCTTGTGGGTCCAACATAGGTGCCTGAAAACAGATACGACATGGATGGGTGATTCTGCCAGAAAGTCACCATGCTCTGAAGTAGATGCGGACGGCGCAGAATGGGACTGTCATTCAGGGTGGCTCCGCCAACAACGATGTGACAACCACCGCCAGTTGGAAGATGGCCGCCATCTATGTTGAACTTCTCTGTGGTCAGGCCAATCTTGCGCGCCTCCTGGTCGAGCACAGTGTTGATTTGTTCCAACTCATGCCAGTTGCTGGCGGGAGGCAGGTTGATTTCAAGCACGCCGGGGTCGGGGACAACGCTGAACGCCTTGAGCCTGGGATCGCCGGCAGGTGGATAGCCTTCTACCCAGACAGGCATGTTCAAGTTCCTGGCTGTGTCTTCAACAGCTGCGACGAGATCCAGGTAGTCAGACAGAATGGGGGCATAGGGAAGGAATACATGCATACGGCCTTCCCGCGCCTGAACACATAGAGAGGGTCGAATCAGTTCTGGCACCGTGTCAGCATCTCGCATAACGGCAGGAAGCGAGTCCGGTTCAGGGACCACATGGAAGCGCTCCAAGTGGCGCGGTACGCTTAGCGGGAGTTTTACCTTCTCGTCAAAAGGTGGAGCATCGAATTCGTACGTGAGCTCGTCCGGTGCGACCCATGGCATGGACTCCGTGGGGATACGATAGCCAATTGCAGAGTCACCCGGAAACAAAACCAGCCGCTCTGGATGAGGAAACCAAAGCTGACTGGACCAGCGCAACTGCCCTTCAGGCTGGCGTCTGCGAATAGGTAGAACGTATCCTGCAGGTTCTGTTGACTCTGGCGTGGGATCAAAAGCAGGGAGTACATTTTCCGCGCTGACCTGCAGACGCCGTGTTAGCGCATTGATGAAACGCAATGCGTGAGCTGCCTGAAATCCGTAGTTGTGACCTTCGCGCGCGACCAGATTCACGTCTTCCCATATGGGTATACCGTCTGTGCGCCAGTAACAACTCAAAGCCCAGCGGGGAATAGGCTCGCCGGGATACCACTTGCCCTGCCCGTAGTGGAGCAAAGCGCCGTGCAACATTCTTGCACGTAGCCTTTCAATCAACGCTTGTCCGCTTGTGCGCTTTTGCGCGCCGAGTGCATCTATATTCCACTGCGGGCTTTCAGCATCATCGACGGATATAAAAGTCGGCTCGCCTCCCATGGTCAAACGTACATCGCTTGCTATCAGTTCTGTGTCCACAGAGAGTGCGACCTGTTGGATGCTTTGCCACTCCTCCTCGGAGAACGGCCTGGAAGGGCTACCAACTTCGTCGAGGCGGTTAACTTCTATATGGTAGCTGAAATCAGTGCTAACCAGCTCAGCTGTACCGAATACTGGGGCTGCCTGCGAGGCAGACGGAGTACAGACAAGGGGAATGTGCCCTTCCGCGGCAACCATACCGGAGGTTGGATCCAGTCCGATCCAGCCGGCGCCGGGAAGAAATACCTCTACCCATGCATGTAAGTCCGCTGAATCCACCTTAGGGGTTCCGCGCGATCCGAGCGAATCACTTGCCTCGGCTGCCAACTGAATCAGGTAGCCAGATACAAACCGAGATGCTATACCCAGATTTCTGAGTATCTGCACCAACAGCCAGGCCGTGTCGCGACATGAGCCGGTTTGGATTCGCAGCGTCTCTTCACAGGACTGGATGCCTGGCGTTAGCCTTGCTTCATAATTTATCTCATCCTTAATCGCTCGAGTCAGATCAAGAAGGAAAGGAATAGTCCCTTCCGATTTACATTTGAATTTATTTAGGAAGCTGAGAACACGAGTACCGGGCGGCTCGCAAGCCAGATAGAGCTGAAGGTCCGCAGCGAGCGCTTCCGAGTACGAGAAGGGGTAGCCAACTACACCTGGCTCCAGTACAAAGTCAAACGGATTGATTGGGGAAAGGTCGGCGACAAGATTTACATCCACCAGGAGTTCATTCGTCCTGGTCTGAAATATTACGCGAGCAAGACGATTCTGATGCGGATCCAACTGCCAGTTAAGAATGTGGTTAGCAGGACTGATATCGAGAGAATAGCTAGCTATCGGCGTACGACAGTGAAAAGCAGGACGGAGTTGGATTGAATGTGGGCCGAGCGTAATCGCTGTCTCGTATCGATACGTAGTGCGGTGCTTAAGCGCAACTTTTATTCCCATCCAGCCTCATATGCATTGCCATGTGATTTTAGAATTTACGCAACCGACGGACCCGCGTCCATCTGAAGATAAACCGCCGGATTCAGAACTGGTGCTTAATCACAAGTTAACATATCGATACCCTCGTGCCGTAAGAGCCGTGGCACCCCTCACATTTATGAAATTAGATATTTACAGGGAGGAAAGACCTAGCAGATTGGGCTGTCACATCAATATATAGCGGTGTGTCTTGGCATTTATAGGAAAGTGATTGAACAAAAAGCGAAGGACCCATTCCAGCAAGAATGAGTCCTTCCAATGTTACGAATAGATTTGTGTATTGCTGCCAGACCCATCAGACAATTGGTAAAAACCAATTCCTGGTCTGATTGTTCTTAACGCCCGGAACGGAATACTATACCAGCGCCGACCTGGAAGTTCTCCTGGACATTGTTATTGGTACTGTTGGGCATAGCAGTGCGTAGCCATCCGCCCTGCACTAAACGAAGCGAGAAATGCGGGGCCAGAGCAACATCCAAGCCAGCATCCGCCTGGATTGCCAAGCTGTTCGCAGTCGTAGTTGCCCCGCCCACCTTCGGGAACACGCTATTGAAGCCGTGTGCCTGGCCTGCGAGGCCTTCAGCAAAGACGGTGACCTTGTGCTTTGAAGCACCAGGAGACACCCAGCTAAAGCGCGGACCCGCTGTGTAGGTGATAAGAGTCAGGCCAGGAGTGTTCGGTGGCAGGGTGTATGAAGTCAATCCCGACACGTTCACTGCAAGGCTGACAGCCTTATAGACCTTGGCTGCTACTTCTGCACTGCCGCCAGTGAGCCAGAAGGTATTGGTTGACGATGCCTGATCCGCATACGTCGCGTTGTAGCTCAGAGCAAGCTGAAAGCGGTCATATGGTGAGACCGGGGCCGTCTTCTGTGGAGCTGCCGTCTGTGCAACAGACGACAGGCCACAGGAGAGGAGCGCTGTGATGAGCACGAGTTTCACACTGTTTTCGATCTTCATCTTAATGGGCATCTCTCTTTTCTTTCCCCCTGGTTGCTCAGTTACTCAACGTTCAGTGTGATGGTTGTCGAGTGCGACAGCGTTCCCGACGTACCGGTTAGCGTCACAGTATAGGTCTGCGGCTGTTGACCGAAGAACCCGCCGATATTGGCGCCGCAACCACTGAAGCCGATTGAAGCGGTGAGACCGGCGACCACCAGAAGCAGGATGGAGAGCAGGCGGCTAAGGCGCTTGGAGTTCTTACGCAAGCGGCCAGCGAACGGCAGCAGGAGCAGCGCAAGGGCAAGTGTTGGCAATTTACCAGAGAAGCCGGCAGCTGGTTCGACCTTCCCAACGGTGGTGGTAGGTGGCACGGAAATTGTGAGAACGTCCTGCTGAGCTCCCGTTCCCGCCAGTATGGTAGATGGCGTGAAGCTGTAGGTTGCACCTGCGGGCAAGCCATTGAGCGACAGTGTGATGTTCGATGGGAATGTGGATAAGCCCAACGGTGACACCGTGAAGTTCACAACTGCTTCGTGATTCGGTTGCAACGTGAACGAGTTCAACGTGAGGCTGAAGTTGAAGTCAGTCACTGTCTCCGTAAGCGCCGCAGACGTTGCTGAGGTGAAGTTAGCACTGCCTGCGTAGACGGCTGTGATCGAATTAGCTGCTACCGGCAGAGAGGACGTGGTGAAGGTTGCCACGCCGTTGATGATGGTTCCAGTACCGATTTGCGTGGTGCCATTCAGGAAGTTAACCGTTCCTCCGTTGAGATAGGCAACCACGTTTCCAGGAACATTGTTGAGTGAGACGATCGCGGTGAACGTGACAGCGTTACTCGCAAAGATCGGCGAAGCACTGGACGTCAGGGTGATCAGCGGGACAGCCTGATTCACGGTATAAGTCGCAGTTGCCGTCAATGCGCTGTAGTCCGTTGTGTCATACGGAGTAAAGCTGGCCGTGAGGGTGTAGGTCGACGCAGGCAGTATGGTAACCCCTGCGATGGCCGGCACCGTGGTTGTGCCAACGGTTGCGGTGTAGGTAACTGTACCAGGTACAACCATTCCGTTAGCCATGGCCACTGCGTTCAGTGAACCTGCCGTGATGGGCGTGCCGAATGACTGAGAACTCGGGCTCGGGTTGAAGATCAACTGAGGCGTGTTCTTGGTCACCGAGTAGGCAGCCGTCAGAGTGGCCGGGAGGTATGAGGTCCCCGGATTTGGAGCAAAGGACGCCGTGAGGGTGTAGTTCCCAACCTGCAGGATGGTCGTATTCGGGATCAGGGTAATCACGGGGCCAGAACCGTTCTGAGCCGTGTAGCTGATGACGCCGGATGCGTTGATATTGGCCGAGGTTGTTGGATCGAAGAAGTTCGCATCCAGCGACGTGCCAGCGCCAACTCCAGTAATGGGTGTTCCGTAGACCTGCGTGGCAGGCGTGGGAACGAAGTTGTCTGTCGGCGGCGCAGGAGTGACTGTGTACGCCTTCGTGATGAATGCTGCTGAGGCGTAGTCCTTGGTGTCTGTCGGCGTGAAGGTTGCAACGATCAGATACTGACCGGCCGGCAGAACCGTGCTCGAACTGGTTCCAGCACTCGGGTTGTTAGTGCTTGTGCCAATCTGAGATGCGTTCGAGCTGTTGTTGATCGATGTGGTGTAAGACCAGGTACCAGGAATCGGGTTCGCTGGCGTGGTGTTGGGGTTAGACAGGTTTGCATTCGTCGCAAGCGCATCGAAGACGCCAGCCGGAACTGTTGTGCCAAAGACCTGTGTAACCTGACTCGGGCTGTAGGACAGCGTCGGGGTAACCACATTGACCGTATAGGTCGAAGTGGCCGTTCCACCGGCGATGTAGTTCGAGGCAATCGTGTTACCCGATGTGCCTGTCGGCGTGAAGGTGGCTGTGACCGCGTAGGCAGTGCAGGCAGGTAGAACCGATGTGCTTATGACACTGCTAATCGTTGTCCCGCAACCCGTCATAGAGATGGCCCATGTGCCAGGAATGACGGTTGTGGTGCCATTGATCACGGCCGTTGCCGATGCAAAGTTATTTCCAGGTGTGGCTGACGTGTAAGTCGAGTTAACAGTTGCAACCGTAGGCCCGTAGTTCTGAGCAGCGGCTGTCAGTGAGAGCGTTGGAGCAAGTGGCGTCACCGTGAGGGTTGACGTTGCGAAGCTCGTTACGAACTCGCTGGTGTCTGTCGGTTTAAAGCAAGCGGTAATCGAGTACGGTGTAGAGCTTGCCGCCAAAGGCGCCGAGGCTGTGCTGATCTGTGTTCCAGAGCAGGCAGTTCCCAGATAGTACGTGAAGGAACCAGCAGGCGCAGCCGAGTTACTGTTACCCGACGGCGGGACGACATAGGAAGCTGCCGCATTAAAGAACGCCGATGGAATGGTTGTGCCATAGACCATGGAGCTAAATGGCGGGGCAAATGTGGTGGTTGTCGGTGCCGCGTTCACTGTGTAAGTAACCGTTGGCAACGGCGTGGCCAAACCTGTGTAGTCGACCGTGTCACTCGGCGTAAAGCTTGCCGTGACGGTGTAAGTGCCGGCAGGAAGAACTGTTCCGCCGATGCCCTGCGTGAGGGTTGTTGTTACGCCACTCACCAGAGTTGTGTAGGTGTATGAGCCTGCCACAGGAGTGCTGGACAGCACACTATCCGTTGCAGTGAGGGCAAACGTTCCGGCGGCAATTGGGCCTCCGTAGTTCTGCGAAGCTGGGCTAGCCACGAAGGGTAGTACAGTCGCCAAAGGCGTTTGCTGGTTCACCGTGTAGTAGGCCGATGCCGTTGTAGTGGCATAGTCCTGTGTATCAGTTGGCGTGAATGTGGCTGTGATCAGGTACGTATTTGCCGGCAAGCTGGTTTGGCCTACCGTAACGGCCTGATTGGGCACGCTGCTGATGGTTGTAGAGAATGTGGTTGTTCCGGCAACCGTATTACCAGGGGAAATCAGATTCGGGTTAGTTGCAGTAATCGCGTTGGTCAGCGAATTGGCAACGAGCGCCTGGTGGTAGGTCGAGGATGAGGGCACCGGGGTGTAAACCACGGTTGGTGTAACTTGCGTGACGGTATAGGTGGAAGTGACGGTGTTGCTGGCAAAGTTAGTTGCAGCAAGAGCGCCGGATACACCATTCGGAGTGAATGTACCTGTCACCGTATAGACGCAGGCCTTAAGTTGTTCTGCAGCCAGCTGTACCGCTGTAAGGCCGCTCAGACTGACTGTGCATCCAGATATCGCGTAGCTCCAAGTACCTGGAATTGTTTGCGAGCTTCCGTTGACAACGGCTGTTGCCGTAGCGCTGGTTGCGTAGCTGGAGTTTGCAACACCGATTGTCGGGCCATAAGGCTGCGAGGCCGGAGACAGAGACAGAGTCGGTGAAAGCGCAATTACTGAGTAGGAGGCCGTCCCGGTAACCGAGCTGTAATTGGTTGTGTCATTCGGCGTAAAGCTGGCCGTGATGGTGTAATTGCCGACCGGCAGCGCCGCTGTCTGCGGAGACAACGAGATGATCGGTCCTGCACCCGCCTGTGCGGTGTAGCTGAAGGTACCAGCAACCGGGAGAGTGTTGCCCGGGCTTGAAGGGCTGATGGCGTAGCTTGCCGTTGCGTCCAGAACTCCGGGGAGTACGTTTGTTCCGTAGACCTGAGTCGAAGGCACGGGGGCAAAGCTCACTACAGGCGTGGCCTGAGTGACCGTGTAGGTGCTGTACGTTGTGCTCGAACTCGTAAAGTTGGCCGAGTCCTGCGGAATGAATGTTACGCCGAGCGTGTACGAACCGACCGGAAGAACCGTACCACCGGCACCAGCCGTAATCGCCAGGTTAGGAACGCCATTGATAGTCGTCGTGTAATGGAACGTACCCGGGACCGTCGTGGTTGTGGCGCCACGAGTCGCATTCGTTACGGTCGCATCGAGTACGCCAGTCGGAATGGGGATGCCATAGGACTGCGTGTTTACTGTTGGCGCCCAAGTGGGACTAAACGTCGGCGATGCCTGCGTCACCTGATAAGCTGCCGTACCGGAGACAGGCGTCAGTTGTGCGGCCCATGTGGCGTTTGGCGTAAACGTGGCGGTGAGAGTGTAAGCACCAACTGGTAAAACCGTTCCACCTACACCTGGCGTCAGGTTAGTAATCACAGTACCGCCAGCAGTAGTCGCGGTATAAGTGATGGTTCCGTACTGGCTGCAGTTCGCGCTGGTCGGGCATGTTGCATCCGGACCATTCAGGCTTGTGCCCGGGTTACCAAGAACAGTTCCCGTAAAGGTTGCATCGAGAGAACCGAGCGCGATCGGAGAGCTGTAGACCTGCGAGGCAGGAGCCGGAACATAAGGATCCTCCGGCGTTTGGATGGTTACCGTGTAGTTGCTGGTGGCTGTTGATGAAGCCGCCGTGAAGTACGTGTTGTAGGGTGCAACTGTCGGTGTGAAGGTAGCCGTAATTGTGTAGGTACCGACACTGAAGACGCTGTTAGCGGTCACTACGTTGCTGGCGCAAGGCGCAGGAACGTAGATGGGGCCTGCACCGTAGCAGGTGGGGTTAGGCGAGGACGTGTAGGTCCAGGTTCCATCCGCCGTAATGTTTGTATTGACGCCGCCTACAAGGCCGAAGGCAGTTGCGCTGTTCAGATAGGCTGAGCCGATTTTCGGTCCAAATATCTGAGCGCCTACGGGCATGGTGACGGTCGGCGAAATCGCATTGACATTGAAGGTGCTGCTTGGTCCGGCGGTCAGAGGCAGGCCGAGCGGAAGGTTCGAGTTCAGCGACACGGCGGCTGTCAGAGTGTCAGCAGTTGCGGGGCCGGTGAAGATGAGGCTACTAAAGGTGGCCACACCTGCGCTGGCAGGCAGTACTGATGTGCTTGCCGTTGCTGGGGTAGTGGTGAGATCCGCAGCTGCATCTGTCAGGCTCACTGGAAGCGATGCACCGGTAAATGGCGCTCCGCTCTCAGAGAGGATGACCGTGGGCGCTGGAGTCATATTCGTTCCAGGCGCGACGTTTGTGGGCTGCACACCCAAGGCCAGTGAGTAATTGGTCTGTACCGCACCAAGGTCAATGCACAGGCTGCCGGTGTAGCTGCCGTTATAGTTCACCAAACCGCGCTGCTCGAGTCCTGGGCCCGGAACATAGGCCGGATTCGCAGCGCAGATTGCCGCACTCGTCGGGAGCGGGAGAAGGGTGAAGGTTGGAGGAACGCGAACCGAGCCGTTCTGGAGCGGTGCAGGCTGCAGGTTCGGGTTGGCGTTGACCAATGGGTTGCCAACTACGATGGCATGCGTGTTGGAGCTGCCGCTGCTGGGAATACCGCAACGGTAGCAATCATCTTCGAGGTTAGTGAGCGTATCGATGTTGTTGTAGAAGTCGTTGTAGTCGGCGGTTGTTACAGCGGCGCCGACACTATCAAGACCAGCTGCGCCCTTGGAAGAGCCGCCCGATACGATGCTGTTAAAGATATTGAATACGCCGTTGTTGTAGGCGCCAGCTCCGTTGCCCAGCGGTGTAGAGTTACTGGCAAGAGTGCTGTTATACACGCTTACGTTGGCGCCGTTGTTCGCGATCGCGCCGCCGTCTCCGTTGGTGACCAGGTTCTGGAAGAAGGTGCTGTATCTGATCACCGCGTCGGATATCGCGTAGACTGCACCGCCACTTGCGTAGGCCGTTTCACCGTTGAAGGTGCTGTCGGAGATGGTCAGCGGTGAGCCATCCTGGTAGATTGCGCCGCCCCATCCACTTACTGAAGGGCCACCAGCGGTGAACTGGACTGCATTGTCCTTAGAGAAGCTGACGTTGGTGATAGACAGAGTTCCATCGTTAAGGATGGCACCGCCGCCAACTGCCGTGTTGTTGCTGAAGGCGCTGTTTGTAAGTGCGACTACGCCGCCGCTCTCAACAAACAATCCACCGCCCGCTCCGTTGGGGTACGCGGTGTTGTGATAGAGGTACAGATTATCCAAGACGACCGTACCGCCAACCACGTCGATACCGCCGCCATATGTGGCATTACCGTCAGAGAGCTTAAGGCTCGTGATCGATACATTCGTTGCGTTCGGCGCGCTGGCGTCGATGGTGAAGACGCGATATGTGTTGTCGCCGTCTACTTCGATTACGCTCTGGCCAGGACCGGTGATGGAAACCAGACCGGAGACGTTGGGCAGGGCGCTCTCAAGGAACGTGGTGCCGGTAAGAAGCTGGGTAAATGCAGGTGCTTCATAGTGCGACCAGGAGATGTAACCTGCGCCGCCGTTGTTGGCCATGGCTGCCGTGACCGCGTCGCGGAGTGAGCAGTTGGTATCAAGTGGCGTGGCCGGGTTCGTCGGAGGCAGAGGAGTCGCCGGCGGAAGGAACGGTGTGCAATTGGCTGCGATGCCGTTCGAGGGTGAGCCGGTGGTCTGCGGATCATCCGTCTTAACGGTGATCACGTAGTACGGAATCGGCTCAATGTCTGCCGTGATGGTCAGCGGCACACCGGTCATGGTAACCGTCGTGCTCTGGGCGTTCGGGTTGGCGATGCCAGGGCCCGTCCAACCCTTGAAGTAGCAGCCTGGCGCGGGCGAGGCTGAAATTGCCACGGCCCCTGTTGCGGGCAGATTGACCCACTGAGTAACCGGGGACACCGTGGAGGACGAGCAGAAGGCCGGGCTGGTGGTATTGACGGTCAGGAGGACCGCAACGGCCGTGAAGTTAGCGGTGAACGTGCCGCCGGATGTAACCGGGGCGATAGTCTGCGAGAGGCTACCAGGTGTGGGGCCAGCCGACCAGTTCTGGAAGGCGTACCGATAACCAGCCAGATCCTGTGTTGTGGTGGTCGAGAAGGTATAGGAAGGCGTTCCGTTGTTTACGGTGTCGGTGTGCGACGTAACGTAAGAGCCGCTCGGCGTGGTGATGGTCAAACCAGTCACGCTGGACGCCACGGTGATGTTACTCGTGGTGAGCTGGAAGTTGGCAGTCACGGTGGCCGGAGCGTTCAGAGCGTTCACGGTCGTGATGGGGCTACCAGAGCTGGCAACTCCGCCTGACCAACCGTTGAATACGCAGAAGGCACCACCAGCAGTGGCTGTGACAGTTGGCGTCGCGCCGATGCTATAGAAGCCTGATGTTCCTGCTGTTCCGGAGCATCCAGGAGGATTATTCACGCTTACCGTCAATTTGTAGGCGGAAGGCGAGAAGTTAGCCGTAAAGGTGTTGCCCAGAGGGCCTACGGTGATGCTGTGCGACTGTGCGCCAGCGTCGCTCCATGAACCGAAGGTGTACTGCGTGTCGCCAGCGAGATTGGTAACCGGCGAACTGGCCGAGATGGTGTGCGAGGAGCCGATGGTGTAGGTTCCTCCGCCGCCAACTGCACCCGGCAGACTCGGGCTCGAATTCACAGTCACTGTGGCCGTGGTATTCGATGTGCCCACCAGATTGGCAACGACCTGGCTGGTGTAGGGCCAGAGCGAACCGCCCAACGCATTATCCAGCAAGTCCAGCGTTCCCGTGGTGTTGTTTACCAGCAGAGCCGGGTTCAGTCCGGTTCCGTCTGGAGCAAACTGGGCAAACGTGGTGCAGCTTGCACCAGGAGCCAGTGTTGCCGTGCTCGAAGAGGTTGTTAAAGCAGCGCAGGTACCGCTTGCAAAGGGCCCGAAGCCGCCGCTGGTGTATGGGTTGGTTCCAGACAGCGGAACCTCAAAGACCAGGTCGCCGTTACCGATATTGGAAATCTGCACGGACAGGCCACCGTCTGTAGTATCGACGCTGCCGATCTGTGTCAATGTCGGGAAGGTCAATGTCGGCGGGTTAGATACAGCCAACTCGACTACGCGATTGTTTCCCAAATCCGCGATGAAGATGTTGCCATTGGGAGCCGCAGATACGCCCTGGGGCGCAAAGAGGCCAGTGCCGAGGCTGACGCAATCTCCCACGGTAGTGCAGTGGAGATCATTCGGGGGCACAACGATGACGTAGGGTGAAACGTGATTGGCAATGATGAGATTGCCTGACTCGCCTACTGCGACACCTTCCGGCTGGAACGGTGCATAGCCACCGCCGTCCGCAACCAGCGAGCACTGACCGAGTGCGCATGTTGGATCCGTGTAAGGAACCCGGACAACCATATTCGCGAAGAAGTCAGCAATATATGCGTTACCGAGCCCATCTACCGCTACACCTGTCGGCTGATTGAGCCCACCACCAGGCGTAAGAGCGTCGCTGGCCAGGAATATGCAATCTCCGGCCGTTGAGCAGTGCAGATCATTTGCAGGAACCTTGACTACGCGGGCGTTGTTTCTATCCGCGATGTAGACATTGCCACCTGCGTCGACCGCGATGGAGGCGGGACCGGAGAGGGGCGGCGCCGAAAGAGAATCGGCAACAAGCGACGAGGAGCCGAAGGTCTTGGCAAGGCCGGACAGTCCGGTATACGGGAAGACAAGGGCGGTGTTAAAGCCGAAGTTGGCAACATACAGGTTGCCCGCGCCATCGACCGCTACACCTTCCGGCTGCTTGATGCTTACACCGCTAATGATGGTGCAATCTGCGATCACGGTGCAATTCAGATCGGTGGGAGGAGCAATCACTATCCGGTTGTTGCCCGTGTCAGCAATATACAGATAGTTGTTTGCATCGGTTGTGGTATTGAACGCTGTCTTGAGGGGGGTCGCAAGAGCCGTCCCAACCAGCTGCTGTGTTGCCGGGAGGAAAGCAAGCACCGGCCCAACACCATTGCCGCCGATATTCAATGTAGAAAGAATCGTAGCGCCGTTGCGGGCGTAGACGACACCCTGGCGCAGTCCAGGCGCGTTCGGGTTAAACGTCACATCCACGGTGCAATAACTTGTAACGCCGACCGGGTAGACGCACCGGTTCGGGTTTGTGTCCGGAGTCAAGGCGCTGAAATCAAGACTGGTCTGGCCCTGCGTCAGGATTGGGGCGCTGGTGAGAGGTTGAGCGCCATTGACGCTGACCACTACCTGCAGGCCGCTGTAAGGCGCCGCGCTGGTAGGCAAGCTCACAGCACTATCCGAAGGGAAGATCGCCGGGAATACCTTTTCAACAATGACACCGGAGGTATCTTCAGTCACGAAGAGATTGCCGGACGCATCGATAGCGACGCCATTTGCACCGGCGAGGCCAAGTGTCAATTGCGTAGCAGTGAGGTATAGCGGGGATGCCCAGGCATCGACTACATTGCTGGCCCGGTTCACGGCATAGAAGTTATTCTGCGCGTCAAAGCCGATCTGCCCAGCCGAGGGGATCAACCTGAAAACGGAGGCGGAAGCGTAGGCGGGCGCAGCGAGCTGATAGACCGTGCCCGTTATGTTGTCCGAGACATACATATTATTGCTGGCGTCAAACGCGATGCCTACCGGATTGATAGAGCCAGCAATCGCAAGGGTCACGGAAGGAATAATGGCACTCGGCGTGGCCGTGGCGAAGCTGGCAAGAGAAGCCGCGGAATACTCATCGACCTCGCAAGAGCCCGGCGCTCCACAAACACCGGAATACAAGACAAAGAGATTGCCTGCATGATCGAAGGCCAAGCTGTAGGCATTGATTGAGCTGACCGCGAGAGCTACGGCCGGCCCGCCAGCAAGCGGGTACTGCACAATCCTGTTGTTATGCTGATCAACGATGTACAGGTTGTTCCCATTCACCGCCAACATCTGAGGGGCATTGAGGGTGCTGCCCGCCAAAGATGTAGAAGAACTGATGAGCACGGAGACCGCGAGCGTATTCGGATTGATGACGTCTATCTGATTGTTGGTGAAGTCAGCCACATAGACGTTCCCCGACTGATCGACGGCAACGCCGGTCGGCGCGCCCCAAAGAGGGCTGGACACAGGCAACTGTGCCGAGACGATCTTTGTGCCCGGAGCAGCCTGGGCGTTAGGCGCGGCGAAGATGGCCACGAACATAACCGCCAATGCACACACTACTCCCAAGGAGAGGCGCATACGGCGGCGAGCGCCAGCGACTTTGGGCTGCAGCTGTGACGTGGTGGACGCGAACAATCCGGACAGTGCGTTACTTACATGCTCATTCATCGAGGACCAGCTCCTGGACTCACTAGAACTTCATTCTTGTTCATACAACACGTGGGAAAACGTGTACGACCTGCTAAAAACAACTGACCGCAGAGGAAACATGGTGCCTATCTCCGCGGCTTTGGAAAATGCCATTAAGAAAAAATCTTCAAACGGTCTTGTATTCTTCCACCGTTTGATTTTGAAACAAATGCAATTCGAGTCACATTAATGACTCGGCGTAGTATTACACAAATCTTCAGCGGCGTTCAAATGTTTTTTTATGAGTCTGTGACTTGACTCACAAGAAGCTATCAACGCGGTTACTTTCGATGCTACGGTTCGGGATCTCCTGTGAGACTCCAGCTTCAAGGAGCCCGCAGGATGTTGTATTCCACTTACAGCAATGGTGCACTGTAGTACACCCGTTCGACGACAAAGCATACTTTGCGGATTACTGCAGGCCAAAATAAATTTGGCCAGAGAATCCGGTTTGATTGATTTAAACGAGTGAGTTTACCGTATCACGTTTCAAATGCCCTGTTTACAGATTCAAGCAATTTTGCCATGCCACACGGGGCCGAAATGTATATATATTGATACGCCAATGCGAATTTTCGGTTACAAAACCGATACGGGAGATTCCTCCCATATCGACTCCTGGCTAAGAGAAACAATTTGATTTTGGTAGTTCAAGCCACTTGACTATGTGGAATCGTGGCTCGCGATCCATTCCCTGCCATCCCTGAGGCTGAGCAGTAAGCTAATTCCCCGTCGTGAATAGATTCTCAACAGGGGGCGGGAGTCAGGCTACTTGTAGATTTTTGCGGAAGTCAGAGGAAGTCCGACTGAGGCGAGAAGCAATAATAGACTCTACTGGAGGCGCGACCAGTCACCACCAACAGGTGACGTTTTCCCAAGGGATAGACACAGAAGTTACCGCGGTTGGGCGCTATGCTTGCGGCGGCTCTTCTTGCTTTGATTGATATGGGAGAGTCCCTTCCCGAACAGCCAGAGTTTTTGCTTTGCGATAGACGTTGGCTACGGCCAAGGTCCAGAGGGGAGCCAGATCGACTCCTGGGACCAGCTTGCCCAGAAATGAGGGGAGAAACTCCCAGTGCCTGCCGAGGAGGTAGGTAAGGACGGCGGCCATGCCAACATCGAGTACGTCGTCGGCAGGTGATGCGGCACCTTCAACGAACAGTGGCATCACGGCGAGCTGCAGGATATCCGCAAGAATGGCCAGGGCGATGGCGATTCGAAAGCGAGTGCCGGGCGAGATTTTGATTTTGTCTTCAGCCATTGGTATGCCTAATCCGATCCAGCTCGGTTTGGCAATTGTACGCGCAAGCATGTGGTGCGGGCAGCGGGAGCGCAGCGGCTATTTTGATGTTTTGGCTATATCGGGCCCGAGGAAGTCCTCAAGAGTCATGCCGGCCATCAGTTCCTCGTGGGACGGAGCGGCGTGATGAGCGTTGGTCAATTCAACGGACAGGTAGTTCTCCGTGAGTCCACCGCGCAGGATTTCAAAGGCTTGTTCGGGGGAGTCGGCCATTTGGAATAGCTCGATGTCCTTTGGAGAGATTGCGCCGGTATCGACGAGGGCATCGATGTTGATGACCTTCTTCCAGTATTCAGAACCGTACATGACGACGGTGATCTTCTTGGCCAGTTTGTGCGTTTGCATGAGGGTGAGAATCTCGAACATCTCGTCGAGGGTGCCGAATCCGCCGGGAAACACGACCAGCGCCTTGGAGAGATAAGCAAACCAGAGCTTGCGCATGAAGAAGTAATGGAACTCAAAGTTGAGCGAAGGTGTGATGTAGGGATTCGGTGACTGCTCAAACGGGAGTCGGATATTGAGGCCGATGGTTTTGCCGCCCGCCTCATGTGCTCCGCGGTTGGCCGCCTCCATAATGCCTGGGCCACCGCCGGAGGTGACTACGAAACGATGTCGCCTTGAGGGAATTGCTTTGGCCCAGTTTGTGAGCAATTGAGCGAGCCGCCGGGCATCCTCGTAGTAGCGCGCCATTTCAACAGCTGCAACAGCACGTTTGCGCTGCAAGTCGGAAGCGATACCGGCTGCAATCTCCGGCGCTTTGGCAGGCTGCTCATCGCTGGGAGCCGCCTGTGTGGAGCCAGTGTTATCGAGCAATTCGAGGGCGTGGTCTGCCTCGTCGCGTCCGCGAAAGCGAGCAGACCCGAAGAATACTACCGTGTCCTGAATCTGCTCGCGACGGAAGCGAGCAAGCGGCTCCAGATACTCCGAGACGATGCGCATGAGGCGTCCGTCCGCACTGTTGAGGAAGTTGGAATTCTCATAGGCGAGCGGAGCGCGTTCGAGCGGAGGCGGAGTTCCGTTGGCGGGAATTGCATCCGATCCATGATTCGGCTTTTGATTTTCGCTCATGATTTATTGATCCCGATAGTGGACAGCGTCGCGAAAGGCGATCCATAGGTTGAGAAGTCCAAGCCCGGAGACCATACCACGCACGGCACCGCTCTCAGCATAGATTGCGAGGGCTGGAAGATGCTGGAAGATAGGATTCTGATCCCAGAACCTTGGGGACCAAGGCGCATAGCAGACCGCCAGTCCGATATACATGCGGAGCATGACGCGAAGGAAAAGTTCAACGCGCTCAAGCCAGCGTGGAATTCGCTGGGGAGGGTGGGGATTACCGGACGGGGATGCAGTGACAGCAATGGGCCCAGCTTTGGCTCCAGGCAACGGAGGCGTGCTCATAGTGATCGAATGAGACGACGATTCAGGCTGCTGGGACAATGCTTTGCTAATGACCGCCGCCCCCGATTCTGTCGAAATTGAGTCCCTGGGAATGGCGGAAAAGCAAGGTCAATTCCGGGACTTTCTAAAGCAACGGTAACACAGCGAGGGACGGATAAACGCCGGGAAGGGGTGCAGGCACCAAGCACATTCCAGGAGCAAAGCTGGCCGTCCATAAGAGCACTGGCGCAACCGTTGAGGGCTGCGCCAGTGCATTTCGTTCTACGTGAACGATTAGAACTTGTAGTAGATTCCGCCCATTGGCTGAGCGCTGTACGTCATGATGCCGGTCGCGGGATAGAGCGAGGAGTTATTTGGCGCCTTAAACAGAAAGTCGCGGAATTGAGCGCGAACTCCGATGTGCGTTGTAAGCGTATAGTCCACGCCTCCACCGAAGTTATAGGCTCCTCGAATGACTTCACGAACGCCGTATGTGGTGGCGGTAGCGGAGGTAATGTTGAAACCGACACCTGCCAATGCGAAAACTCTCAGTTTCCCGAAGGACCTGGAAGGAACATAGTCGAAAGCCACGTTATTTGCTTTCACGCTGAGTTTGGTAATCGGCTGGCTGCAGACATACCCGCAAGCGCCGGTTTTGGGAGAAAAGGTTGTGTCCATCTCGTTCATGCCGTAGACGAATTCAAGGCCCAACAAGGGCTTTTGGATATATCGGATTTCCAACAATCCGCCAAGGCCGTTGGTAGGTGTGTCCAAGGTGCCGTTACCGCTGCTGGCGGCGGTCATGGACTGATTGACGCTTGCCCCAATATCAAACTGTCTCTGTGCCGCCGCACTCATCGGCACGGCCAATCCCATCGCAATCAAGGCAGTCAACATCCACTTCATTCGCATCATTCTCTCCGTATTCGGGCTTACTCGGGGTTCAACTGCACCTGACAGGAAAGCCAATACGATTATATCGG
>Ga0364874_10018_pt1 | contig 80288 bp, 78 predicted proteins | sample ExccelAu500001D4_2_FD_206922 | JGI IMG/M metagenome (GOLD analysis project Ga0364874, IMG submission 206922) | Enriched cells from Trout Bog Lake Hypolimnion, Wisconsin, USA - BchlTB.Aug07.5000.01.D4 | ecosystem: Environmental > Aquatic > Freshwater > Lake > Hypolimnion/Profundal zone | place... | reverse complement strand
GCCTGTCCACTTTAGTTGACCAGTACCTTGATCAATTTGATACATGTATAAAGAAAACGGCTTAGAACGCACAGAGGCATATAAATTTTTTCCATCTGGTGAGGTCGCCATTGGCATCACAAATTTTCCAGCAGGAAAACGACCCACTGAATTTAAGTGTGGGCTTGACCCTGCTATGAGTTCATAAGCTGATATATCAGCATCGTCAATATTGGAAATATAAACATAGGTTCCACAATATGCGCTTGTTGCCATCGCTAGACTAGTTATTGCAAGTGCCAGATTTCTAAAAAGCACTTTCTTTTTCATGCTGTCTCCCTTTTTATTTTTTTCACTATTGAATAATAGATATTGCAATAGTATTTTTGTATTGCCACCTTCTTTGGGTGTTTTTTACTACATTATTTAAATAATAACTTTTCACCCTAAAGCTCACTATACATAAAACTGCGCGCCACCGCCGCCGGACCGTAGCCCCCTTGTTTATAGAGCTCTATCCTACGGTCCCAGCTTGAAGTCCTGGCGGATCCATCGGAAAAGCAAACTCCCTCCTAAGTGGTGGGGGTTTTGTCTTTTGTGACTTATGATTAGCCAATAAAAACGTAAGCTAGATAATGATCAAAAACCTTCAAAACAAACACTGCGACCAGACTATTTCATAAAGGAGAAAGACATGCAATTTGACTTTCATTCCACTCGCTCCATCCTCCTTGAAAGAGGCGGCTCTGCCAATTTAGCGAAAAGGATCCAAGAGCGTGGCGGTAAATCAGCGCTCATTGTCACCGATCCAGGAGTTTTTTCTGCTGGCTTGCTAGAAAAAGCTTTGCCCCAATTTAAAGAAATTGGTTTGCCGGTACAAATCTTTTCAGATGTCCAAGCTGACCCTCCGGTGTCGGTGATTGATGCCGCCATCAAAGTAGCTCAAGAATGCAAAGCAGATTTTATTGTTGGCTTTGGTGGTGGTAGCTCAATGGATGTGGCTAAATTGGTTGCACTATTGGCGCCTGGAAAAGAAAAGCTGACGGACGTTTATGGCGTAGGCATGGCTAAGGGTCCGCGCCTTCCCCTTATCCTTGTCCCTACGACTGCAGGCACGGGTTCTGAAGTCACTACGATTTCTATCGTGACGGTGAGTGAGAGTGAGAAGAAGGGTGTTGTTTCTCCTCAGCTATTACCTGACATCGCCTTGCTAGATGCCGAACTCACTCTAGGATTGCCATCCCATGTAACAGCAGCCACTGGCATTGATGCAATGGTCCATGCTATTGAGGCCTTCACAACCAAGCGCCTCAAAAATCCCGTATCCGATTGTTTGGCAAAAGAAGCCTTGCGATTGCTGGCGGCTAATCTTCATAAAGCAGTGAACTCTGGCAGCGACATCGTCGCCCGTGAAAATATGTTGCTAGGAGCCTGCCTTGCGGGCATGGCATTTACCAATGCCCCTGTAGCTGGTGTGCATGCCTTGGCTTACCCCATTGGCGCAAGATTTCATGTCCCACACGGACTCTCAAACTCATTAATGTTGGGTCCTGTAATGCGTTTTAACTTAGATGCGGCACATGCAATGTATGCAGAATTGGGTAACATTATTAAACCTGGATTGCAGGGGCCCACAAGGGAGCAGGCTGCTCAGCTCTCTGGTTACTTAGGTGGTCTGGCAGGTGAGCTTGGCTTACCCCAGCGTTTGGTTGATGTTGGTATTTCTGCTACTGATGTGGACCAACTAGCAGCAGATGCCATGTTACAAACCCGGTTATTGCAAAACAGCCCCCGTGAAATCACTTTGGCTGATGCTGCAGCTTTATATAGAGAAGCGTTATGAGCGACAAAAAACTTTCCCCACCAACACGCGCTGAGTTTGTTGCATTTGAAGATGTTCATTCCAGGTGGATGGATAACGATGCCTATGGGCACATTAATAATGTGGTGTATTACTCATTCTTTGATACGGCTGTAAATCGTTATTTGATTGAGCGCAATGTTTTAGATATTGCCAAAAGTGAAACGATTGGCTTGGTAATTGAAACCCAGTGCAAATATTTTTCATCTGTTGCCTATCCCGACATGATCCACGTAGGTCTGAAAGTGGCTCACCTTGGAAATAGTAGTGTTAAGTATGAGGTTGCCATCTTTGCAAATGATGATGACATCGCCTCTGCGCTTGGACACTTTGTACACGTTTATGTAGACCGCATCAGTAATAAGCCAACGCCAATACCGCAGAACGTGCGGGTCGTGTTGCAAAGCCTTGTAAAAACCCATTTGAACTAAGCCCATATAATCCTCATAATTGTCATCAAAAAGGAGCTCAAGTGCCCGTACATTTAGGAAGCACCTTACGTAGACTCGTAAATGAAAAGCGTGGCCTTTTAGTTCCTGGTGCTGGCAATGCACTGGCCGCACGTTTGATTGAAGATGCAGGATTCGAGGCCGTGTATCTCAGCGGTGCGGGATTAACAAATCAGTTTTATGGCATCCCAGATTTAGGGTTTATTAGTCTGAATGACGTGGCAGCCCATACTTCAGCAATCTGTGATGTTGTGCAGATACCTTTGATAGTCGACATTGATACCGGCTTTGGAAATGCGGTCAATGTTCATCACACGGTTAAGGTTTTAGAACGCGCTGGTGCTAGCGCCATCCAAATTGAAGATCAATCTAGTCCTAAACGTTGCGGGCACTTTGCTGGCAAACAAGTCATTAGCAAAGAAGAGATGTGCGGCAAGATTAAGGCTGCTGTAGACGCCAGAAAGCACGATGACTTTCTGATTATTGCTAGAACAGACGCCAGAACAATCAATGGATTAGACGATGCGCTCGACAGGGCTGCTAGCTATGCGCAATCTGGCGCAGACATGACTTTCATTGAAGCCCCTGAAAGTATTGAAGAGATCAAAATCATTGCCTCGCAGTCTTATTGTCCTCAACTGATTAATATCGTGATTGGTGGGAAGACGCCTTCGCTGCCTCTCGCAGATTTATCTCAGATGGGATTTGGGATAGTGCTATATGCCAACGCAGCCTTACAAGGCGCCGTACGTGGTATGACCAACGCATTGAGTCATCTCAAGCAATATGGTGAACTGAAAGAAGACCCAGTACTAGTAGCTACATTTGCAGAGCGTCAAAGTTGTGTGAACAAAGAGTATTTCGACTCATTGGAGAAAAAGTTTTCATGAAAATAATTAAAGTCCTAGTGCTTGCTTTTGCGATGCTTGTTGCCAACGGTGCATTTGCAGATACCTGGCCAAGTCGTCCTATTAGATTCATTGTGGGCTTTGGTCCCGGGGGTGCAAATGATTTAGTTGCGCGTGCTGTTGCTGAAGCTGTTAGCAAGCAATTGGGTCAGCCGATTATTGTTGAGAATAAGCCTGGGGCGGGATCAGTGGTTGGCGGTGATTACGTTGCCAAGAGTGCGCCTGATGGCTACACCTTTTATGCTGGGGCTGCAGGCGGCGTGGTTACCATTCCAATGTTGCGTAACAACATGCCCTACAAGCCAGAAGACTTGGTGCCCGTGGGTATGATGGCTGTGAGTCCATCCATCATTGTGGTTAATAGCGATTCTCCGATTCAGAACTTGAAAGACTTAATCAAAAAGGCGCAGGGAAATCCGGGACTGACTTTTGCTACTGCAGGCAGCGGTAGTACTCCTCACTTTGTGGCTGAAATGCTCAAGCTATATACCGGGGGCGGAAATTACGAAATCATTCCTTATAAAAGTGGTTCAGAGGGCGTGTTTGCAGTCGTATCAAAACAAGTGGATGCTACTTCAGAGGCTAGCGTAGTGGTCTTGCCGCAAATTGAAGGTAATAAACTCAGGGCTATTGCCTCCACATGGAATAAACGCATCACACGTTTGCCTAACGTGCCAACTACTAAAGAGTTGGGATACCCCAATATTTTCATTGGCCATTGGTCGGGAATCTTTGCACCTAAGGGCACGCCAAACGAGATTATTCAGAAAATGAATGCTGCTATACAAGCAGCTCTAGATACAAATGCGCTCAAAGCCCGCTTGATCCCGCAAGGTATTGAACCTGCGCCAGGCAGTCAAGCAGATTTCATTAAATTCTTGACTGAAGAAAGAAGGCGTCTTCAGCCGATTGTGAAGAGCGCCAATATGAAAGATGAGTAAATAGATCTAGAGATATGAGTGACCTGATACAGACCTATCTTAGTTCGCCAAGCAAACCCGCTTTTAAGTTGCCGGCAAATTCTTGTGATGCCCATTGCCATATTTTTGGACCCGCTAGCCAATTTCCGTATGCTGAGAGTAGAGCATTTACTCCAGTGGATGCTGGTAAGGAGAAGCTGTTTGCTTTGCACGATGTCTTAGGAATTGAGCGCTGTGTGATTGTTCAAACCGCGCTCCATGGATTTGATAACGCTGTTGTGGTGGATGCGATGCAGGCTCGTAAAGGCAGTTATTTAGGTGTTGCTCTTGCCCCAGCTAGCACCACCTCCCAGCAAATTGCAGAGATGGATCAGCAGGGGTTTCGTGCGATTCGCTTTAACTTCATGGCGCACTTAAAAAATAGTGATTCTATGGAAGATATTTTGGCATTAACAAAGCGCATGGAGCCATTTGGCTGGCATTTGCAGGTTCATTTCTCGAGCGATTTAGTTCATTCACTGGCACCCCTTCTAAAACAATCAGCCGTACCCGTGATGATTGATCATATAGGCAGGGTGGATGCTTCCCTTGGTAGTGATCATGTCGATTTCCAAGGGCTTTTGAAGTTGCTAGATGACGCCCGTTTCCATATCAAGGTCAGCGGGATTGATCGCATTTCAAAGAGTCATCCCTATAACGATGGTGTGTCCTTGGCAAAAATTCTGGTAGATCAATTTACAGAGAAGTGTGTATGGGGGACTGACTGGCCTCATCCAAATCACCACCACATCCCGGATGATGGGAATTTGATTGATCTGATCCCTCGAATTGCTGATAGTCAGGAAAAGATTGAGAAGCTCATGGTCAGAAATCCGGAACAGTTTTATCGGTTTGCATAAAAAATATCAATGGAGTAAATGATGGCTGGACGCTTAGAAGGAAAGGTGGCATTTATTACTGGGGCCGGATCAGTAGGCCCTGGATGGGGAAATGGGCGTGCAACAGCAGTGAGATTTGCTCAAGAAGGAGCAAAGGTATTTGCAACGGATATTGATTTAACGCGCCTAGATGAAACATTAAACTTGGCCGGTGAGTTTAGAGGCAATATTCAAACCGGTGTTTTGGATGTCACTAAGTCTGGATCGATAGAAGAGAGCATTCATTCTTGTATTAAACAATTTGGGACGCTCGATATTTTGGTAAATATCGTTGGGGGCTCCGCAAAGGGAGGCCCAGTAGAGATGACTGAAGAGATTTGGGATGCTCAGGTAGATTTCAATCTCAAGAGCGTATTTATGACTTGCAAATATGCCCTCCCTGAAATGATTCAAAAGGAATCAGGCTCAATTATTAATTTGGCGTCCACTTCAGGCATTCGCTGGACTGGCTCTGCACAAATTGCTTACGCTGCAACGAAGGCGGGCGTTATTCAATTTTCAAGGGTATTAGCGGTTCAGTACGCAAAACAGAATATTCGCGTGAATACGGTTGTTCCAGGTCAATTGCATACGCCGATGGTCGAGACTCGCTTGGCAAAACAGCGTGTTGGGGGCGATGTGGAGTTGCTATTAAAACAAAGACAATCACGCATCCCATTACCATTCATGGGGGATGGCCGTGATACTGCCAATGCGGCATTATTTTTGGCTTCAGACGAGTCTCGCTTCATTACGGGGACAGAAATTATTGTTGATGGCGGTATGTCAGCGCGATGTGATTAGGAGATTGGAAATGAAAAAGATTCTATTGGGGGTTTTTTGTTGTTTATCCATTGCCGTAGCTCAAGCACAATCAAATGTTATTAAGATGATCGTCGCCTTTCCGCCTGGTGGTCCGGTGGATTCAATGGCGCGCTCTCTTGTAGAGCCTTTAGGAAAAGAGCTGAACTCACAAATCGTGATTGAAAATAAACCTGGTGGGAATGGAGCGATTGCTGCTGAATATCTAGCAGCAAATCCTGCAGATGGCAAAACCATTTGGTTTACCAGTGCCGGAGCAGTGGCAATTAATCCAGGCCTTTATGAAAAGCTAGCCTATAACCCAGTAAAAGATTTAGCAGCCGTTTCTTTGGTTGCCAATAACGTAGAAGTACTCGTTGTTAATCCAGCTAGCCCTGCAAATAACGCCGCTGAATTTATAGCTTTGGCCAAAAAAAGTGATTTAACTATGGGGTCATCTGGCACTGGAAGTGTTCCTCATCTTGCCTTAGAGCAGTTAAATGACTCGGCTAACGTCAAGATTTTGCATGTGCCATATAAAGGCGCAGCACCAGCAATTACTGACGTGATGGCCGGTCACGTGGATGGATTCTTTGGCGATATTCCAGGGCTTATTAGTTACATTAAAAGTGGTAAGTTAAAGTCGATTGGGCTTGCTGCAGATAAGCGCAATAGCGCCATACCCGATGTAAAAACCTTTAATGAGATGGGCATTAAAGGCGTAGATACCAATAATTGGTATGCCGCTTTTGTGAAGGCAGGTACACCAAAGGCGGATATTGATCGTCTGAGTGCCGCAATCAAAAGGGTGGTTAAACAGGACCCTTTAAATTCTAAATTAACACAGGCTGGCAGTGAGCCAGTAGGATCCACTCCAGAAGAGTTGAGCGCCACTTTGAAAAAAGATATTGCCAAGTGGACCCAATTGATTAAAGCCAAGAAAATTTTGCCGGAATAAAAATGAGCAAACGTATAGCGCCGATCACTCCTGGCACTAAGGCGGAGTTAGCTGCCTTAGAGGCAAAGATTTTGCAGGAGCGTGGAAATATCTCTCCCTTGTATCAAATTCTGTTAAATGCGCCCGAGATTGCGCAGGGCTGGGAAGCTCTGTTGACAGCAATCCGTAACCGCAATTCACTATCTCCCGCGATAAGAGAGATGATTATTTTGAGGGTAGCGGTTTTAAACCGTGCTAATTATGAGTTTGATGCACACGCTCCGCACGCTATCAAGGCTGGCATGAGTCAGGAGAAGATTGAGTCCCTGAAAGACTCAAAAATCAGCGATGTATTTGATGAGAAAGAATGCTTAATACTCAAGCTAACCGATGTCATGACTCAAGATATTCAGGTGCCCGATACTGTATTTGATCAAGTAAGGCCGTATTTCAATGATCAAGAGATTCTTGAATTAGTTGCCACGATCTCGGCCTATAACATGGTCTCAAGATTATTGAACGCACTGCACATAGGTCACTAGAATGAGCGATCAGAAGGTTGGCTTACTGCTGCTTAGAGCTAAGCCGATAGAGGGCTCGAAACATATTGCTGAGATATCTAGTAGACTAAAAAATACAAAGCAGGCCGAATTTAAAGAAATCATCATGACTTATAGTGTCGAATCGAATGCTCTCTATGGGTATTTTTATTGTGACAGTCCGACAGAACTTGCGCCTCTTGATGCACAGACCTTCTTAGGTGAGGCGGCAAACTTTTTGGCTGAAATTGAGTTGAGTCGCATTGTGTTTGTCAATCCAATCAAAGGATTTTCTAGCGATCAAGTCCCGCTCAATCGTTATGCGGTCGAGATGGATCCCGAGGCAGGGTGGCAAGAAGAGTTATTTGCCTGGTATGACCAAGAGCACTTGCCAGGTTTAGCGGCCGTCCCTGGATGCGTCAGTGCCACTCGCTGTTTGAACTTGGATCATGCGCCATATTCCTTTTCTTTCTATGATCTTCTTTCCCCAGAAGTTTTAGGTTGCGAACCTTGGTTAAAAGTTAGGTATACCAGCTGGAGCGACAGGGTTAGACCTCATTTCACGAACACGAGAAGAACAATGTTTCAGTTCTTGTAAGCCTAATGGCGACGTCAGTTGTTTGCAGTGATCGGCCCCAGTGAGATATAGCTGGGGTTTTTCTTTTGTTGACTTTGTATATTTCGAGGGCATTCCTGCATAGGATATTCCCTAACTTATTGGATTTAAAGGGGGAATTCGCCGAAATCGACCTCTTGAGCTTACTAAAATAACACTACTAACTTTAGTGTCTTTATTAAGGAGAAGTGTATGTCAGATTCAGTCGTGGCACGCATAGAGGCAAATCCAAAATACCAAGAGCTCAAGCGCAAGCGCAGCACTTTTGGTTGGACTCTTTGCATTTTGATGTTTGTTGTTTATTACGGCTATATAGCTTTAATTGCTTTTGATAAACCATTTTTAGCGCAACCATTTGGTGATGGCGTGACTAGCCTGGGTATTCCTATTGGCATGGGCGTAATTGTTTTCACTATTTTAATTACCGCACTTTATGTGCGTAAGGCAAATAGTGAATACGACAAATTGACTGCAGAAATTTTGAAGGAAGCCTCCAAATGAAGCGTATAGAAAAATTGTTATGCGCTTTAGCGCTATTAGCTTTGCCAATGTTTGCTGTTGCTGCAGGCGCAGATTTAGGACAAGTTATCAAGCAAGAAACCAACTGGACAGCAATCGCCATGTTTGCTGTTTTTGTTATTGCAACCCTATTCATCACTAAATGGGCTGCATCGAAGACTAAGTCTGCTGCTGACTTCTATACCGCTGGCGGCGGCATTACTGGCTTCCAAAATGGTCTCGCGATCGCTGGTGACTATATGTCTGCTGCATCCTTCCTGGGTATTTCTGCTGCAGTGATGGCCAACGGCTATGACGGCTTGATCTATTCCATTGGATTCTTGGTAGGTTGGCCAGTGATTACCTTCTTGATGGCAGAGCGTTTGCGTAACCTCGGTAAATTTACTTTTGCTGACGTGGCAGGCTATCGCTTTCAACAAGGTCCGATCCGTGCCTTTGCGGCATCAGGCACCTTAGTGGTTGTTGCTTTCTATTTGATTGCTCAAATGGTAGGCGCAGGCCAGCTCATCAAATTGTTATTTGGTCTTGAGTACTGGATGGCAGTCGTGATCGTTGGTTGCTTAATGATGGTTTACGTGCTGTTTGGCGGTATGACAGCTACTACTTGGGTACAAATCATTAAAGCTTGTATGTTGTTGGCTGGTGTGAGCTTTATGGCCTTCATGGTTCTGGCTCAATATGGTTTCAGCCCTGAAGCATTGTTTGCCAAAGCAGTTGAAGTCAAAACTGCCATTGCTGCTAATGCTGGTAAAACGCCAGAAGATGCTGCTAAAGCAGGTCTGAGCATCATGGGCCCAGGTGGATTTATTAAGGATCCGATCTCAGCCATTTCCTTTGGTATGGCATTAATGTTTGGTACTGCTGGTTTGCCACATATTTTGATGCGTTTCTTTACGGTGCCCGATGCAAAAGAAGCCCGTAAGTCTGTATTGTGGGCAACCACTTGGATTGGTTACTTTTATGTATTGATTTTCATTATCGGTTTTGGTGCCATCACTTTAGTGTTGACTAACCCAGACATGGCTAATGTGGCAACAGGTGTGATTAATGGTGGAGCAGGTACCGCAAACATGGCAGCCGTTTTAGTGGCTAAAACTGTTGGCGGCAATATCTTCTTCGGCTTTATCTCTGCGGTTGCTTTTGCAACGATCTTGGCCGTAGTTGCTGGTTTGACACTTTCAGGTGCTTCAGCTGTTTCACATGACCTTTATGCAACCGTATTTAAAAAAGGAAATGCTGATAGTGCTGCAGAGTTGAAAGTATCCCGGTTAACCACACTCACTCTCGGTGCGATTGCTGTAGTTTTGGGCATAGTCTTTGAAAAGCAAAACATTGCTTTCATGGTCGCGTTAGCATTTGCGATTGCTGCTTCTGCTAATTTCCCGGTACTGTTCATGTCAGTGTTGTGGAAAAATTGCACTACTAGAGGTGCCGTCATTGGGGGCTTCTTGGGATTGTTTTCTTCAGTAGCCTTGACAGTAGTTTCCCCAGCGGTTTGGGAGGCGGTATTGGGCAACCCTAAAGGTAGCGCATGGTTCCCTTATTCATCTCCAGCCCTTTTCTCTATGACGATTGGTTTCGTTGGTGTTTGGTTGTTCTCTATATTGGACAACAGTGAAAATGCCAAGAAAGAACGTGCTGCGTTTCCTGCGCAACAAGTTCGTTCTGAAACTGGATTTGGCGCATCAGGAGCTTCTGGCCACTAAGAGTTCGGTTAAAGTTTTATCAAATAAAAAACCAGGAGCAATCCTGGTTTTTTATTGCCTTCTTGGCTAATTAACTGCTCGATCCATTACGCCATTAACTGGCGCAACTTAATGAAAGCCATGCCAGCCATCACGGCATCATTGATGGCATCATGGGCATCGCGCACGGGTAGATTGAGGTCTCGCATAAGCGTATTGAAGCGTAGGTCAATGGTGCCGCCGCGTTCATTGATGGGAAGTTGACGATTCTTATAGTCATAAAACAAGGATGACACTTCAATCTTTAGCTGTGGCAGACCTTGACCAAGCATGCGCCAGATGACTTTATTGAGCATTGCAATATCAAATTCGAGGTAATAACCCACAATTGGGCGGCTACCAATGAAATGCATGAGTTTAGCCATCGCCACCTCTGGATCTAAGCCATTCACGACATCTAATTCTCTTAAGCGATGAATCTTGACGCTTTCAGCAGAGACTTTCTTATCTGGCTTTACGAGGAGCTCCAAGCGTTCACTAGTCATTAAAGCGTTACCAACGATTTTGACAGCACCAATGGAGATGATCTCATCTTTGGAAACATTAAGACCAGTAGTTTCACAGTCAAGTACCACCCATTCATTTTCTGGGGGTGCATCAAACATAAATTTGTAGCGTTCATCTGCCAGATGGTAAATGAGCCACCCTCTCCAAATTGATCTATAGAGTTTCTTGAAGATCCCGGGTCTGATTTGACTCATGCAAATTCAAGACGAAAATGCTGGCGTAAAAAGAGTTTGAATCTTTTAACAACGCTCAGGGAGTCTTTTAGTAAATCTCTTTCAAGGGTTGATAGTCGGCTAGTATCAATTTCGCCAGACACTTCTTTGCTTGTTTCTAATTCGCTTAAACCACCTTTTAGCCTCAGCTCCATCAGTAGATGCAAGGACTCAACCAGTTCCCCCGCCAAATCTTTAGGTAGCTTATGCATTTGTACTAATTCCTGAATCCGCCCTACAGTCGAATTGATCGAAATATGATTCTCCAGTGCAAGTGAGCGTATCCCATGGACGATGGCAAAAATCCCCGCTTTTTTAAGGTTGATTCTGTGGTCGGCGTTATCGCTACCAAGCGTAAGAAGGCGATTCCACCAGCCTGCCTCAGACGAGATTGATTCGATGGCAGATGCAAATCTAGCCAGCAGAAATTGGTTGTCATTAATCAGTTTAAATAATGCTTGCTTGACTGTTTCCAAGAGTTTGGGGTCACCGCTGATGGGGTGTGAGTCTAGAAAGATGGCCAAATTCATTAAACTTTCTGGGGAGGGCTCCAGGAGCCAGCCTTTGGCTGTTTCACTAAAGTCTTTCACTGTCATGCGCCACGCAGAATTATTCACCATAATCTTGCCAGGACATTCTGGATAGCCAAAATCAATGAGTGCTGCTGAAAATTGATCACAGCAAGAGATTACTTGCCCCCCAATCGGAAAATTATCGTTGACGATAAGCCCATTGTCTTGATCAGTTTTTAATATCTGCTCTCCACGGCCTTCGCTACCCATGACAAATAAGCAACTGTTGGCGAGTAAGTCAGGACTTGCTATTAATGACCATGCTTTTTCAAATAATTTTGTATTGAGTTCTTGAACTAGGCGCGCAATCATTTCGACTTTGCTGCCATTGCGATGGAGTAGGCTAATAAGCTTCGTAATTTGCTCGGCGGGGATCTTGAGATCTTCCAAAGTTTTAGACTGCAGTATTTTTTGAACTACTAGGGAAGAGCCGTTAGCGATAAAGCTGAGCAAGTCTACTTGTTCTAGTATTCCAACCACTTCAGATTGATTCATAACAACAACTCGGTTGACCGAGTGTTTGATCATGACTGCCAAGGCTTCGTATAGGCGCACATTCGCTTGGACTGTGATGAGTTTGTAGTTACTTAGTGGCCCAACTGGCGTGGACTCTAGGGGTAATTGAGCAAGAATTGCCCTTTGTAAATTAGTCGTTGTAAAGATTCCCAAATCTTTGGATTCTGGTAATGCATTTCTGACGAGAACGTGCGTAGTCCTTTGGTCATTAAAGATCTTGACCACGCTCATTAGATCAGTGCTGGCATCAACAGTATTTGCTTTTCGCAAAAATGCCTGACTTACAAGTGCAAGACTTAAGGAGTTAATTTCATATTGATTTCGTCTTTCGGCCAGAGCATTCAGTTTTTTTGATAGATCAGCGAATAGCAGTGCGCTAAATGTTGTATTGCTGGATATCAGTTCATTCACTGTTGCTTTCGCTAGCTGATAAGCAACGACTTCTTCCGAAGCGATAAATTGACTGGAGACTTTTCCGGCCATCAGGCCACGACCATCGAAACAATCGTCTGGCCCATAAATAGCTACTTCCTCCCCATTTTCCAATTGCTGTACGAAGCCCTTGATGGGAATAAAGAGGTGGGTTGGGGTTGACCCAATGTCTAGAACCACCTCTCCTTCTTTGAAGTAAGCAATGTCAACGCTGTCGCGAACAAGTTTTTGTTCTTGGGTATTTAGACAATCAAAAGGGGATGCGGAGAAATTAAATGCATTAGGCATGAATACATTCTATTTCGGCTAGGGGGTCTAAAACCCCTTTTTTGGCGAAAACCCTTACTTTATGGAGGATGTAGTTAGCCAGAAATAAGGGCATAGAGACCAGATTTAGAGGGGTTTCTCCATCCTCCTGCCGATAGCTTGATTTGGATCAAATCGAAGATTTATGGCCTAAGCATAATGAAATCAATTACACATTTCCTGGGAATGAAGTCATGTTGAAAAATTTAATGGTGCATTTAGATCAAAGCCCTCGCTGTGAGACTCGTTTAAAAATAGCAGCTGCTTTAGCAAAGGCTAATGGCGCTAGGCTAGTTGGAGTCTTTGCTCAAAAATCCTTGGCCAAGCAGGCTGGGGGCATCTCAAGTTGGCCGCCAGAGGAGTATGTAAAAGCCAGCCAGGAAAGCAAAAAGACATTTGAATCTGCAGCCCAAGGATTAAATGCTGAATGGGTAGACATCAATCGAGGAAGTGACTCTGCTGTTTTGGCTCTGGTTTCGGAGAAGGCAAGGTATTTTGATTTAGTCATCATGGGGCAATATGAGGAATCAGGCCTTAATTTTGTCCCAGCCGAGCTTGTTGAGGAAGTATTAACCAACGCAGGCCGTCCTGTACTAATCATTCCGTATGTTGGTGAATTCTCTGGCTCATTTAAACATCCATTAATTGCTTGGAATGCATCGAGCCAAGCTGCTCATGCATTAAATGATGCTCTTCCATTGATATTAAATTGTGACCAAGCCGTTGTCTTGGCTTTTGATTCCAGCTTTGACCGAGCAGAAGCATCCTGTAAAGAAGTTGCCGTACAACTCTCATGCCATGGCATCAAATCTAAAACAGAGGCCATGATCATTGATGATATTGGCGTGATGGATATGCTACTCAACAACGCCTGTGATCAAGGTGCTGATTTACTGGTTATGGGTGCTCATAGTCATATCGGCTTCCCATTCATCAGTCGGGGTGCTGGTACAAGACATATTTTGAAAACGATGGTTCTGCCGGTTTTAATGTCTAGCTAAATATTTTTTTGTTGTTTGTTGGAAGTCTCCTTACTGCTTTGGCAGTTTTAGCCACCTCCGGGTGGCTTTTTTCTTGGCGCAAAGCAGCCATCCGATGCGATGTTGATTTTTAGGTGATACTAAGAGTTAGTAACTAGTAGAATTTAAAAATACGATAAAAATGAGTTTTAACTCATACGGAGACTATATGAAAATCACTTACAAGATATTTGCTTTACTGATTTCTTTCGTTGGGATTGGTCAGGTATTTGCAGCCGGAAAAATTCAAATGAATGAATACATGGTGCAAAGCGATACACCTGGCATTTCACTTTACGTACGCAATAAGCACTTAACTGGTATGAAGAAATTCACAGCAGAGAAAACGCTGCTGTATGTGCATGGCTCTACATATCCAGCAGAAACTGCCTTTGATTTATCGCTAGGCGGAACCTCTTGGATGGAGTACATGGCGTCTAGAGGTTATGACGTTTGGTTGGTTGACTTGCGCGGTTATGGAAAATCAACTCGTCCACTAGAGATGGATCAACCTGCAGAACAAAACGCACCTCTAGTGCGAACCGATGTTGCTGTGAGCGATGTTTCCAGTGCTGTCGATTACATCTTAAAAAAGCGCAATATTCAGAAGATGAATTTACTCGGCTGGTCATGGGGTACAACCATTATGGGTAAGTACACCACTGAACATAATGAGAAAGTTAATAAGCTAGTCCTATACGCACCTCAGTGGTTACGCCAGGGTGGTGCACCATTAACGGATAAAGGCGGTGCACTTGGGGCATATCGAGTCGCATCAATTGCTGATGCTAAAAATCGCTGGTTAACTGGTGTTCCAGAAAATGCCAAAGCCAGTTTGATACCAGAAGGTTGGTTTGAGAAATGGGCTAATGCAACTTTTGATACCGACCCTTGGGGCAAGACACAGACGCCTAAGAAGTTACGAGCACCTAACGGAACAGTGCAAGATGCGCGTGAGTACTGGACTGCTGGTAAGCCTGTCTATGAGCCAAAAGATATTCGGGTGCCTGTAATGTTGGTTCATGCTGAGTGGGATGCTGACTTACCTAGTTACATGATGTATGAATATTTTACTAAGCTAGAAAATGCGCCATACAAGGAAATGCTCCAAATCAGTGAAGGTACTCACACCATCATCATGGAAAAGAACCGTATGTTGATGTTTGCGGGAGTGCAGGAATTCTTGGATAGCAACTTTAAGCCCGAAAAGTAAGCTTGCGTAATTACTTATCCTGAAACCCCTGCTACTTCTAGCCGGGGTTTTTCTGATAAATACGCCCAAAAATATAGTGTAGAGTTAGCAAAAATAATATCCATATTCAGGAGATGTAATGAAATTAGCTAGCTTACGGACTGGCGAGCGTGATGGTGCTTTGCTCGTAGTTTCTAAAGATTTGTCGTCTGGTGTTTTGGTCCCGGCTATTGCTAAAACCATGCAAAAGGCAATTGAAAACTGGGCTGCAGTTGAGCCACAGTTAAATAAGATTTACGAAAGACTGAATGCAAATTCAGTGAGTGAGGCATCTCCATTAGACGTCACTCAATTAGAGAGCCCGTTTCCAAGAAGTTATCAATTTCTAGATGGTTCCGTATATCTGCATCATATGGAAAAGGCCCGCAAAGCTAGGGGCGCTGAAATGCCCCCAAATTACAAAACCGAGCCTTTAATGTATCAAGGACTTTCAGATCGCTTTTGTGGCCCCACTGAAACTATGGTGTTTCCAGATGGAACGCTTGAACCTGACTACGAAGCAGAAGTGGCTATTGTTGTGGATGATGTGCCAATGGGTATTTCGCCATCTGATGCGGGTAAGCATATTAAGTTGGTGATGCTGCTGAACGATTACACCTTGCGCGCACTGACAAAAACAGAGTTACCCAAAGGGTTTGGATTTATGCAAGCTAAGCCCACTAGCTCATTCTCCCCTGTGGCTGTGACCTTGGATGAATTGGGGGATAAGTGGGATGGCGAAAAACTACATTTACCTTTGGTCTCTGGTATTAATGGCAAGCGCATGGGGCAGCCTAATACGGGTGAAGATATGTTCTTTACCTATTTAGATTTGATTGCACATGCTGCGCGTACTAGAGCATTAAGTGCTGGCACCATCATTGGCGCTGGATCGGTTACGAACCAAGATGAAGAGAGCGGATTTGGTTGCGTTGCTGAGGCAAGAATTCATGAGCAGATGGTCAATGGAAAAGCGAGTACATCCTTTCTAAAAGATGGGGATGAGGTGTCCATAGAAATGTTTGATGACCAAGGTATGACAATCTTTGGCGCCATTTGTCAAAAAATTAAAACTTTATAAATTGTTATGATTATTCGAATTGTTTTTTTCTACGTGTTGATGTTGGGCGCAGTGAGTGCTCAAAACGTATATCCAGATAAACCCATTTCTTTGATACAGGGTTTTGGTGCTGGCGGTAACTCTGACACGATTGCCAGAATCATTGCCCCTGGTCTATCAAGGGAGTTGGGTCAGCAAGTCATCGTGGATGCAAAAACAGGCGCTGGTGGCAATATTGCGAGCGCCGCAGTTGCTAAGTCACCCCCGGATGGTTACACCCTGATATTGTTCACTGGCGGACACGCAGTATCGGCCGCTGTATATAACAAGCTACCCTTTCATCCTGTGGATGATTTTGATTGGATCTCCCTCGTTACGCAATTTCCTTTTGCAGTTTCGGTCAGTGCAGAGAGTAAATTTAAATCCTTAGCAGATGTGATTGCTGCAGCCAAAGGATCGCCTGATTCTATTTCTTATAGCTCTGTTGGAATTGGATCTACACAACATTTGTCAGGCGAGTTATTTGCCTCAATGGCTGGTGTGAAAATGACGCATGTGCCGTATAAGGGTGGCGCAGGCCCACTGCAAGACTTGATAGGTGGTAGGGTGGATGTGATGTTTGATTCAATTACGGTGACCAAGGGTCAAATGGAAGCTGGAAAATTGAGAGCTTTGGGGGTAACCTCTTTGAAGCCATACAAGTTATTGCCAGGAGTGCCACCTGTTGCCGATACTATTCCAGGTTATGAAGTCACTTCTTGGACGGGTTTGGCGGCTCCCAAGGGTACAAGCCCTGAAGTGCTCAAGCGTCTGCATACGGCCCTACTGAAAGTATTGTCTGACCCAGAAGTGATTGCAAAACTTGAAAATACAGGCGGATTAGTAACACCCTCTAGCTCCAGTGCGCAAATGAAGCAGTATGTATCTAATCAAACTGCTAAATGGAGAAGGGTAGTAGCTTTGGCTGGCATCCCCAAACAATAGGTTTTTTAATAAAGGATTCTTATGCTCTGCAAAAGACTTCATCATGCGGCTTATCGATGTCTTGACGCCAAAGAAACAGTTCTGTTCTATACCGAAATTCTGGGCCTCAAGTTTTCTCATGCGATGGGTGAGGATCATGTTCCATCAACGGGTCTATACAGCCCACACATCCACATCTTCTTTCAGATGGAGGACGGAAGTTGTATTGCTTTTTTTGAATGCCCTAATGATCCCGGAAGCATAAAGGATATGACATCACCTGATTGGATACAGCATTTTGCCTTTAAGGTAGAAAGCTTAGACGTCTTATTAAAGGCCAAGCAAGAATTAGAGCAAAAAGGAGTTGCAGTTCTGGGTCCCACGAATCACGATGATTTTATTAGCTCTATTTACTTTTTTGATCCCTCTGGCCATCGGCTAGAGTTAACCGCTGATACCTGTGACGCATCCCAGTATCCGATATTTGAGGCTGAAGCACCCAAGGTTTTGTCTTTATGGGATGAAACCCATGATTGGTCTCAGAGGGAGAAAATATTTGGCGCTAAGTCGGGCTACAAGCGCTGAAGATTTATTTTTCTGAAGTAATGAATTCTGCGTTAAGCGGTCGCACGCGCTCATCAACATAGTAGCCACCATACTCACCATACCTTAGGTACTTGCGAGTGCAGTTAATGCACTCATAGATATCGCACCTGGTGTAAGGGTGGTAGCCAATAGCTATTGGTGCATCAGCAGACCATGAGTTTGTCCCATGAGGGTGGTATTCCTCCCAAGTTTCTGGCTTGTCTTCATCCCGTAGTGTGCCAGTGAGTTTTAAGAGCTTGAGGTCAAAACTTCCAGGTACAGACTCCCACCCCGGATTCATCAGTGCATTGCAAGTGCCGCATTCCGAGCTTGGCTGATTTGAGCGCGCAAGCTCTAAGAGCTCACTTGAGCGTGTAATTTTGAGCATTCGTTAGTTTGAGCTAAAAGGGTAAATCATAGGCTGAATTTAGCCTTAAAGTTTAGGAACAAGGCAATATATTTGCGTTATATTGATATGGTTAAAACTATATAAATAAATTCAGGAGATTTGTTAATGAGCACAACTGGGATTGAAATTTATCCAAGAAAAGAAGCCTTTCAAGAGGGCATCTCCGCTCTAACGGGGCTAGCAACCTCAGTGGTGAGTGATGTCATGGGCAGGACGATTGGCGCAGTCAGTATTCTCCCGGTGAATAAATCTCCTGTCTCCGTTTGCGGTAATGCCGTAACGGTTAGCGTTCGTGCTGGGGACAATCTTTTAATTCATAAAGCCTTGCAAATTCTAAAACCAGGTGATGTCTTGGTAGTGGATGGTGGTGGCGATATAACGCGTGCCCTGTTTGGCGAAATCATGATGACGGTTGCCAAATCGAAAGGTGCGATTGGCTGTGTCTTTGATGGTGCTATTCGTGATGTGGATGCTTTTGAGAAACACAAATTCCCATGCTGGGCTCGTGGCGTGAATATGCGCGGCCCTTATAAGGATGGCCCTGGATCGATTAATACCTCAATTAGTATTGGTGGCATGGTCGTCAATCCGGGTGATGTGATTTTGGGTGACTGCGATGGCATTATTGCCCTATCACCAAGCATTGCACTCGAAGCCGCTAAGTTAGGCAAAGAAAAAGAAACGGCAGAACGCAAAACCATTCAATCCATTTTGGATGGTCAATATAACGATGCTTGGGTGGATGCCACTTTGAAACAAAAAGGCGCCCTATGAAAAAAGCCCTATTTACTTTTGTTTTAAGTGTCCTGGCGATCAATGCCATTGCCGCATATCCAGATAAGTCCATTAAGTTTTTGGTTCCGTGGCCTCCAGGCGGCGCAACGGATCAGGTGGCGCGTATCTTGGTTCAACCCTTAACAAAAGAGCTGGGCGTTTCAGTATTTGTTGAGAACAAGGGTGGGGCAGGCGGGAACATTGGCACCCAAGCTTTTGTACAAGATAAACCTGATGGCTACTCTATTTTGATGGCCACGAGCTCTACCAATGCTGCTGGCCCTCACTTATTTGCGAACCAGGGATTTGATGCAGCTAAAGATTTCACGCCAGTAGTGCTGGTCTGCACGATTCCAAACATCATGGTCGTGCCAGCTGCATCACCCTGGAATAGCATGAAAGATCTCATGACTGATGCGAAGCAGAATCCTGGAAAGTTTACTTATGGCTCGGCTGGTATTGGCGCCTCTCAGCATTTGGCTGGAGCGCAATTTAAAACGGTAACTGGTTTGGATATTCGTCACGTTCCCTATAAGGGAAGTGGTCCCGCAGCAGTGGATTTGATGGCTGGGCATATTGACATGATGCTGGATACTGGGTCACTCAATAATATTAAAGCGGGGAAGCTGAAGGCCCTTGGTGTAGCTGCTGATAAACGTATTCCTGAATTACCTAATGTACCCACGATGAAAGAAGTAGGTGTGCCGATGGTAGCTAATGCCTGGTATGGCGTCATGCTCCCAGCTGGAGCCCCAAAAGATATTACCGAAAAACTGAATGCAGCTTTTAATAAAGTGCTGAGGGATCCTGAGGTGAAGCAACACCTTCAATCCATAGGTGCACAGGTTGATGGCGGCTCTGTTGCTGATTTCACAAAGTTTTCTCAATCAGAGATTAAGCGTTACGAAGGTATTGTCAGAATGTCAGGGGCTCCTAGAGAGTAAAAATGATGAAGAAGATGATCTCCAATGTTTTATTGTTTTGCGGGTTTCTATTCTCAGTCCATTCGATGGCTCAGGAATATCCCAATAAACCAATTAAGGTTCTGGTTGGATATGCGCCAGGTGGCGCGGTAGATTTAGTTGCCAGAAGTTTGGGACAAAGTCTTTCTGGCTCAATGGGGCAAGCTTTTGTCATTGAAAACAAGCCAGGTGCTGGGACTAATATTGCGGTTAAGCAATTGATTGATAGCCCGCCAGATGGATATACGCTGATGGTTGCAGCCAATGCCTTAGCTGCAAATATGGCTCTTTATAAACCTCAGCCATTTGATGTCGATAAAGACATCACCCCAATTGCAATGATTGGTAGCGTCCCGGTAGTGATAGCTACAACTGCTGGAAGTAAGTATCAAAAATTATCAGACCTGATTAAAGCGGCAAAGGCAAATCCGGATTTCATTACCTACGGGTCACCAGGCAATGGCGCAACCCCACACATGGCCATGAAATTCTTTGAGCAGGCTGCTGGAGTTTCCTTTAAGCATGTCCCATATAAAGGGGGCGCACCCGCCATTACAGACTTAATCGGAGGCCAGTTAGATTTGGTCGCAATGAATATGCTTGAAATTGCTCCTCAGGTTAAAGCTGGAAATCTTAAAATCATTGCAGTGATGAGCGCCAAGCGCTCCCCATTATTTCCAGGCGTACCTACAATTGCAGAATCTGGATTTCCTGGATTTGAGGCTTCTGTTTGGTATAGCTTAATTGCGCCTGCTAAAACGCCAGCAGGGATTGTGAAGACATTGCACACAGAGGTAGAGAAAGCACTCAAATCGAAAGACATGATTGAGCGTTTAACTTCGGTTGGCGGCGAGGTCAATCCCGGTAGCACTGCGCAATTTACAGCCTTTCTTAATTCAGAGCACAAGCGTTACGAAAAGCTGGTTCGTGATGCCAATATTCAGCCTGATTAATGCCCAGAAAATAAATTGATGAGATATCGTTTTTTCTGGGGGAAGGTGTGCGGATTCGTTTTTTCACTCATCCTCTGCGCTTGCTCCACTGCACCGCAAAACTCTATAGCCCCTCAAGGGGAATTAAAGATGGCCCTTTATAAAGGCACCCCAACTTCAATCTTGCCGGCTAACTTAGTCAGTGGCGATCCCCGGGGAATCGGATATGAATTAGGCAGAGATCTCTCCATCAAGTTAGATGTTAAATACTCTCCAGTAGTTTTTGAAAAGAATGCTGATGTTCTGGCAGCCGTGAAAAAAGGTGAGGTCGATTTAGTGTTTACGAATGCCAGTGCTGATAGAGCGCAATATATTCAATTTTCAAAGACGGTGATTCAGATTGAAAAGGGATATTTACTTGGCCCTCGAAGCAAAATTAATTCACCTTCTGAGTTGAATCGACAGAAAGTCAATATTGGCTATAGTATGGGCAGCAACTCTGCGCGAGAACTCCCAGGCCTGATTCCGAATGCCACACTGGTACAAACCACGTCGACGAAGCAAGCTATTGAGCTTCTCAAGTCTGGTGAACTCGATGGTTTTTCAAGTAATAAAGCGATTCTGTATGAAATGGCGGGAAGCACACCTGGATCGAGAGTGCTGCCAGTAGTTATTGGCTATGAAAACCTTGCTTTAGGAACGCCTTTAAATAGAAATGGCACGACAGAGCAGTTAAATCTCTTTGTTGATGAAATAACTGCCTCAGGGAAATTAAAGACGATTATTGAGCGCTCCGGTATTCAGGGTCTTGCTACAAAATAAAATGATAACTAGAGAGATGCAGAATGATCATTGACTGTCATGGGCACTACACCACAGCGCCAAAATCTTTAAAAGCATGGCGTGACGCGCAAGTTGCCAACTTAAGCACTCCTGAGCTTGGTCCAAAAGTATCAGACCTCAAGATCAGTGATGATGAAATCCGAGAATCAATAGAGCAGAATCAGTTGGCAAGGATGCGTGAGCGTGGCATTGATGTCACCATTTTCTCGCCCCAAGCTAGTTTTATGACACACCATATTGGTGATTTCAATACATCAGCAACCTGGGCCGCTATCTGTAATGAGCTTTGCTATCGAGTGACTCAGTTATTCCCTAAGCATTTTGTAGGCGCTGCAATGCTCCCGCAATCACCTGGTGTCGATATCAGCACCTGCCTACCTGAAATGCGTAAGTGTATTAATGAGTATGGATTTGTGGGTATTAACCTCAACCCCGATCCTTCTGGAGGGTATTGGCGCGATCCGCCCTTAAGTAATGCCTACTGGCATCCTATTTTTGCAGAAATGACCGCATTGGATGTACCTGCCATGATCCACGTCAGTACCAGCTGTAATGAGTGTTTTCATACGACTGGCGCACATTATTTAAATGCGGATACCACGGCATTTATGCAGTGTTTAACTTCTGATTTGTTCGAGAAATTTCCAAAGCTACGCTTTTTGATTCCACATGGCGGCGGCGCTGTCCCTTACCACTGGGGGCGCTTTAGAGGCTTGGCTCAGGATATGAATATTCCAGACCTCAATCAGAAGCTTCTGAATAATATCTACTTTGATACTTGTGTTTACCATCAACCAGGCATCAATTTATTGACTGAAGTCATTCCGGTGAAAAATATTTTGTTTGCCTCGGAAACTTTTGGTGCCGTGAAAGATATTGATCCTGATACTGGATTCTATTTTGACGATACGCGTCGCTATATTGTTGAAGTGAAGTCATTGAGCGAGAAGGATCGATCAATGATCTTTGAAGGCAATGCTCGAACAGTATTTTCTAGAATCAACTTCAGAATTCCTAAGTAAAAAGGCTTTAGATGACATCCCAAGAATTTGATCAAAAATATAGACCTCGCCTAGAAAAGTTAGCAACATCCAATCTCAGTGACGCCCTCGATAAGCTGGGAATTTCTGCGGCGGTGATTGGGATTCTTCCTCAGTGGGGCAAGACGAAGGTAGTTGGGAGAGCGATAACCATTCGCATGATTGCCGCGGGAGCTGTTGAAAGTAAGACGCATTTGGGCGTAGATGCCATTTTTTCAGCTTCACCCGGCGATGTGATTGTGATCGATAACCGCGGGGACCTGAACAATAACTGTTGGGGTGAGATTCTCTCCATGGGCGCGCTTAAAAAAGGGATTTCAGGGGTGGTGGTTGATGGGGCTGTTCGTGACGTTGATACCTGTGAAGAATTCGGCTTTCCAGTGCATGCACGGGGAACAGTACCCATTACTGCCCGTGGGCGCATTGTGCAAGAGGCATGGAATATCCCAGTCAGAATTGGCAATATCCCAGTTATTCCTGGAGATGTCATGGTTGCTGATGTGAATGGTGTAGTGGCTATTCCAGCTGCAAAACTTGAGCTAGTTTTGGATGCAGCAGAAGCCATTGCCAAGAAAGAGCTCGCCATGGTTGAAGCTTTAAGACAAGGCCAGTCAATGATTGATGTCGATAAGCAGTTTAATTACGAGCAAATGCTCAAGCATTAATTCATCTATACGAGAGGGCGCCCAATGTTGCCAAGATCCAAGCTTAGAAAATCTTTACTAGATTTGAGTTTGTCTTTAGTTGCTTGTTTTGCTTTCATTAGTGGGGCATATGCCGAGTACCCATGCTCTGTCGTGAAGATTGTCTCTCCATATCCGCCTGGTGGTGCCAGTGATGTTCTGGCGAGGATCTTAGTCCCGGGACTCACGAAGCAATTGGGCGTCAATATTATTGTCGAAAATAAGACTGGTGCAAGTGGCAATATTGGCACTGAATTTGTCAGCAGTGCTGCAGGAGATGGCTGTACTTTATTGCTGGGGAATAGCACGGGTATTGTGATCAACAGAAATTTATACAAGCTCAGAAGCGATCCCATTCTCAGTCTGAAGCCAGTTGTTGAAGTTGCGGCAGTGCCAATGGTCTTATATGTCAACTCATCCGTCCCGGCAAATTCTGTGGCGGAGCTGATTGCTTTAATTAAAAAAGAACCAGGCAAATATAGTTTTGCTTCTCCAGGCAGTGGTAGCACCCATCATTTATTGGGTGAGTTATTAAAGCTCGAGCAAAAGCTGGATATGACGCATATTCCTTATAGGGGTTCCGGCCCTGCTATTGCTGATGTCTTAGCAGGTCAAGTGCCTATGGCCTTTGAATCAACTGGTGCCATGGTGCCTCATCTGAACAGCGGCAAGGTCAGAGCCTTAGCTACAACAGGATCCGTTAGGGCAAAAAACTTACCAGATGTTCCCACAATGAAAGAGCTTGGCTATCCAAAATTTGTAGTTGAGAACTGGTATGGAATTTTTGTTCCTGCTAAAACTCCAACATCACTGGTGAATATCTTAAATAAAGAAATCAACAAGATTCTAGTCTCGGCTGAAGTTGCTGAAAGCTTAGCAAAAATGGGCTCCATTAATAGCGAGCAAACACCTGAACAGTTCGCTGCATTTATAAAAAAGGAAATCCCTTATTGGGAGCTGCTAGTTAAGCAGTCGGGCGCAACGGCTGACTAGCTTTTGAGCGCAGAAGCAATGCGTCTAGTGAGCTTGGGAGGACTAGAGTCAATATGAAAGCGATGCCGCTCTTCTTGCATGGCTAGGTCATCGGCTGTGAAGCGGTCAAATCGTCTGAGATAGTCGGCCCAAGTCTCAAATACAAAATATTCCAAGAACTTGCCGGCATGCTCGGCATCTTCAAACAGACTCCAAGATAGCGCCCCTTGTTTGAGCCTGGATCTGCGAGTCTTGGCCATGAGTTTCTTAAATGGCTCTACATGCCCTTTGTTGACGTGATACTCCATGGAGATCATGACGGGACCTTCATCAGGGTCGATATCTCGAGATGGATGTGGGCGCTCAATTGGGCAAACAGGCGTTAAGTCTTCTACCTCATGGCCATTGACAGGATGCTTGCGAATCAAGACTAGCATTACCAATCCAAATACTGCACTTAAGCAAATGCTTACGGTGACATTATGTGAGGTAGTGATCTTCCCCCAAACAAATGCTCCAAGTGCGCTACCCCCCATGAGGCTCATTTGATAAAAGGACATCCCGCGCGCGCGAATCCAATTGGGAAGTGACAATTGTGAGGCGGTACTCAGTGAATTGCCGACAGAGAACCAAGACATTCCACACATCACCATCAGTGGAGCTGCGTACCAAATATTAGGAACTAACACTACTCCAACTGAACTCAGTGAAAGAAAGATAATTCCATAGGTAGCTAGTTGATTTGGGTTCCAGCGTGCTCTGATAGTTTGAAGTTGCGAGCCAACCAGAATGGCACCAAATCCGAGGCACGATAGCAATAAGGTAAAGGTATTAGCATTGCCATGAAAGTGATCTTTTGCAATGACTGGAAGCAGGGCAAGCAAACTCGAAGACTGCATAAAAAATAAGAATGATCTCAGCAGAATTGAACGCATCGGCTTGGATTGCCTGATGTATTGAGCTCCAAGGCGCATGGCACCGAAGAAGCGTTCACCTGGCAGGGTAGAAACATAACTCTCATTTTTCCAGCGGACCACGATCCATATCATCCCCAGGGAAAGAACCATATTGAGGGCAAATACAAACTCAGTACCGATACTCGCAATAATGAGTCCAGCAATCAGTGGGCCCAAAATGCGGGATGCATTCATGGCGATGGAGTTGAGCCCCAAAGCAAGATGGAGTGAATCTCGCGGCACAAGATCAGGAACAATTGCCGCATAGACTGGCCAGCGCATTGCCAAACCGATGCCATTAATAAAGGTCAGTATCAATAAGAATGTTGGATTAAGCAGGTCGAATGCTGAAGAGAAAAATAATAAGGTGGCATTGACAGCTAACCAGAGTTGCGTAAAGACCAGAAAATGCTTGCGATTCAAAATATCGGCCAGAGCCCCGCTAGGAACGCCCAATAAAAGTACCGGTAGATTTGCGGCAGTTTGTACTAAGGCGATCAATGTCGCTGAAGTGGTCAGCGAGGTCATCATCCAAGCTGCCGCTACATCGTTGGTATACATGCAAATGTTGGCAACTAGCCATGTAGACCATAGGCCTCGAAAAACAGGAAATGACTTTAGTGGAGCCAACCACCCAGGAACTTTGCTTGGTAGTAGGGTATTTATGCTCATAAACCCTATATTACTTGAGCTATACAAATGGCGTATTGCCACTCACGCTCTAATGGTACTGCAGGCTTATCTTTGAATAAGGTCCATACCGCTATTTTGTATGGCCTGCGTGGCTTGTTGAGAGGTCAGTAGTTGGATTAATTGCTGGGCAGATTTAGTCTCTTTTGATCCGGTCACAATTGCGGCAGAAAAAGTCTGTATTAGTTGCACCTCTTTTGGGAGTCGACCGATATAGTCGATCCCAGCAACATTGACCAACTCGCTTGTCGGCTGAATGGCCATCCCCACCTCTTTTGCAGCCAACATCGTAGTGGCTTCTTTGCCTCGCTCGGTTACCTTAACGGATATCAGATTGGTAAGACCAAGACGTGGAAAAAGTTCATCAACTAAGTAAATCCCGCTAGTACTCCCAGGTACCACGATCAATTTTGTATCGATGAGACTTTGTTTTAATTCTGCAACTGTGCTGATCTTGGGTTTTACTGCTCCCGTCGGAATTGCTGCACCCAATGGCGCGGTTGCTAAGTCAACATCTGTTCCTGGAATGATTTTTCCAGCCGCCATTAACTCTGCAAGACCTTCTCTGGATAGGATGACCACATCTACACTTGCACCTTTATCAAGTTGGGCTTTAATTGTTTTGGGACCGGAGCCCTGTGAAGCGCCTGATAGGGTGGTGACAGTCACCCCTGATGTTTTTTCAAATTGCGGCAGCATTTTTTGATAGGGGCCACTAAAGCCACCAGAGATCATGACGGTGAGTTGTGCCATTGCTGATGTGCTGAGAAGTAGGGTGGCAATGATGCTGAGAATGTATTTCAATCTTTGCCTTTAATCACTTTGATTTAGTAAATCGTTGAGCGCGTTTGCCAGTATCGACTTCAGTGGTGTAAACACTTCCATCAGAATCCACGGCGATGTTATGCACCCAATGGAAGTCGCCAGCATTTCGACCGCTTCTTCCAAAGGAGCCCACTTTTTGACCGGTCTCGCGAACAAGTACAGTGACCTCATTATTGGTGCCATCGGCAATGAGGATGTATTTTTGGCTAGCATCGGATGGAATGAGATCCCATACGGAACCAGATCCCTTGGTTTCAGTTTCGTAAGCCATCTCACGAATGAATTTCCCGCTCTTCTCAAATACTTGAATGCGATTATTGGCACGATCACATACGAAGAGTGTGTTGTCTTTCATCAAGCGCACACAATGCACTGGGTTAGCAAATTGTGGTGACGTAGGATTGAAATTAGCCATCTTTTCATCGCTCGGTACGTTGCCATAAGCACCCCAATGACGCTTGTAAGCTCCAGTATTTGAATCAAAAACAATGACACGCTTATTAAGATAACCGTCCGCAATATAAATTTCATTAGCAGTGGGATCTACATTCATGTGGGCAGGGCGACCTAGCTGAGTGGTGTTATTGCTACCCAAACTTTCTCCTTTGCCACCAATCTGCAGGAGAAATTTTCCTTGCGGCGTGAACTTCAAGATCATGTGATCAGTGACATCATTGCCGCCGACCCAAACATTTCCACTAGGCTCTATGTAAATACCATGCTCATTTTTAGGCCAGTCATAACCGGCTCCTGGACCACCCCAAGCATGCAATAGATTTCCTTGCTTATCAAACTCCAGAACGGGTGGTGCAGGTACGCAGCACTTAGACCGACGAGGGGTTAATGTGGCACCCTTTTCATCATCGGTGACAGTGAGTGGGCGATGAATGATCCAAATGTGATCGTTCGCATCTGTAGCAACTCCTGACACTTGACCCAAAATCCAATTGTTCGGCAAAGGCTTGGGCCAGTAAGGATCAACTTTGTATTGGGATGCCTTGCTTGCCGATTGCGCATACGCGCCGCCACAAATAGCAATGAATAGAATGAGGAAAATACTACGAATATAGGTGTTCATATTGTTCTTCTTAGCGTGTTGCAGGTTTTGATAAATACTCTTTCGATTGCGCCTCACCTTTTAATGGGGTAACTTTGTCGGGGTCAAAGCGAATCATCAGATAGTTAATGTGGTCATCAATCTTGGTGAACCAGTGCCCAGTTCCCGCAGGAATGACTACAACATCCCCTGGCTTTAGATCACGAGAGATGCCATTTAAAATCTCTGTCCCGTTATTTCCAGGGCCATTAAATTCAACCACGGTCTTTTGTGTAGCTGGTCTGCGTTGTCTATTGGTAATGTCTGGCCCGAGAACCAATGTGCCGGATCCCGAAATGATGTGATACACCTCGCTAATTTGATCATGCTCTGCCACAGAGTCTGGACTGGGCGCATCAAGCTTCCCACGGTAGACCATGCCGATACCCACTCTAGCTTTGCCAATATCAATATCACGCACCTGCTGATCAATATGCCTTTCTTCAATTGCTTTTTTCGTGTAGGCATTGAGCTCGTCGACCGGAATAAAGGTTCCTGGACACATATAACAACTTGGCTGGGGATCTGTTGGATTTACTTTTCCTTGGGCGAGCAAGGAAGTGCTAGCCATGAGCGCGAGTGCGCCACAAAGTATGTATTTCATATTGCCTCCTGTTATGACTTCTTTTTATGCTGAGAAGCTTAGCGCAAAACAAGTGTCTATAAGCTTAGCTCAGGGGTAATCCCTTAGGGAGCTTTGCTATTTGGCATGTTAGATTGGCTCAAAAGGCAGCAACTAAAAATAACGATATTTGGAGATGATGATGAAGCTATTGGATTTTTGTAAAGTAACTTTTTTAGCCCTAGTAGCAGCTACGGCTACATTCTCAGTTCAGGCCCAAAGCGGTCCAAAGGATTTTGTCGTCATCAAACCGGACCAGGTGGTTTGGGGTGATGCTCCAGCTGGCGTGAAAACAACCGTTTTATATGGCGACCCTAATAAACCCGGCATGTATGTCGTCAGAAATATATTCCCCACTGGAATCATGAGCACGCCGCATTTCCACACACAAGATCGTTTTGTCACAGTGATCAAGGGGACTTGGTATGCAGGCACTGACGCTAGTTGGGATCCAGCTACGACGGTTGGCTTACCAGCCGGCAGCATGATGTTTCACCCGGCAGGGGTAGTGCACTTTGATGGCGCCATTAAGGGTGATACTGAAATTCAGATTATCGGCATGGGACCGGTTTCGACTACGTCGGTATATCCGAATGAAGGACGATTCGGCAAGCCGCACAAGCTCAATTAATTTCCCCTAGTGGTATATCTCTATAAGAAAGCTGCTGATTCAAGAGTAGATTGGATTGAGATCAAGATGCATCATTGAATAAAAGGAGCTTTCTTTATGAGCAAGAAACCATTTGATTTAAATGTGATGGCAAATCAACAAAAGGTAATCAAGACCTCCAAGGCTGTAGGTCTGGTTGCTGCTGAAAGTGCTCAAGCGATTGCTCAGATTAATCAGAAAGCCGCTCAAGAGTTAGCTGCACTTTTTCAGAAAAAAGTGACAGAGCTATTAAAGACCCAAGATCCAAAGGCTGCATTTGATCATGTGCATGCTGAAGTGTTGCAAGATGCCGCCAAGGAAGTTGCTCAATATCAGGCTCAGTTAATGGATGTGCTGAGTAGTGGTAATAAAGAGCTCAATCAAATTGCCGAATCTATGATTGAAGAGTCTAAGGTAGATCTGATTCATTTCGTCAACGAAGCCACAAATAATGCGCCCCCTGGATCTGAGGCTTATGTCTCCGTATTTAAGACCTCTTTCAATACGGCCTTACAGAATTTTGAATTAGTGAGAGCTGCAATGGCAGATTCGTTTAATAGCTTTGAAAAGAGCGTTGAAAACGTATCTAACCTTGGTAGTTCGCAAGCCAAGAAACCTGTAAAAGCCGCCACTAAAAAGGGTGCATAGGGTTCAAACGGCCCCATGATGGCGAGGCATCACGTGTTCAGTGTTCTTAAGGTATGATATTTTTTTAAATAAAAAATATATAAGGTGACACGTGACAACTGCTCGAATAGTAAGCCTCAATGACCTGGGAAGCGCTGACGTAATCAAATTGATTGATAAGGAATTGCCTGCACCGGGAAAAGGTGAGGTGCAACTGCGCCAAACGGCGATTGGATTTAATTTTATAGACGTTTACCAGCGCTCTGGCGTCTATCCCTTGGAGCTGCCTACTGGGCTTGGACATGAAGCCGTCGGCGTAGTCGAGGCGCTTGGTGAGGGCGTAACAAGATTTAAGGTCGGCGATCGCGTGATGTATATGAATGCAGGTATTGGCGCTTACGCTAGCCACCGTAATGTGTCAGTCGATAAATTGGTTCCTGTACCAAGCAATGTTTCTGATGAGGTGGCAGCTGCTGTTTTCTTCAAGGCCATGACTGCTCAGTATCTCGTGCAAAAAACCTACAAAGTAAAAGCGGGTGATGTGGTTCTGATTCATGCGGCTGCTGGCGGTGTTGGACAGATTGTTGCTGGTTGGGCAAAAGCCTTGGGTGCATTTGTGGTGGGTACTGTTGGGTCACAAGCCAAGGTCGCAGCAGCGAAAGCTGCTGGATGCGATGCAGTGGTCGATTACTCACAAACAAATTGGGTTGAAGAGGTGTTAAAGGCTACCGGTGGACGTAAGGCTAATGTGGTTTATGACTCCGTAGCCAAAGATACTTTTTTAGGTTCCTTAGATTGTGTTGCGCCATTTGGTACTTTGGCACTATTTGGCGCCGCATCAGGTCCTGCTCCTGAGATTCAACCGGAGATCTTGAATAAGAAGGGCTGCCTGTTTTTAACAAGACCTTCGGTGTTCCCGCATAACGCCACCCCTGAGTTGCTGCAAGAAAATGCCCGTGCTGTATTTGAGGCAATTGCCAGTGGCGCTGTCAAAGTGCAGATTGGCGCTCAATTTAGCTTGGAGCAGGCTGCAGATGCTCATAAAGCTGCTGAGGGTAGAAAGGTATCAGGCGCCATCATCATGATCCCTTGATGAGCTGCTGACATCCTGCTTTGATGCACTAGGCCTCGTACTTGTACGGGGCTTTTTCTTTTAAAGTCTCTAGTTGTAATATGTATGCTTAGTCCAATAAATCTAGGGGAAACAGTGAAGAAGACATTCATTAAACAAATTTTGGCCACAGCTCTTGCAGCCTCTTTAGCGTTTACTTCTTTTGCAAGCAATGCCTGCACCAGCTTTTTATTAAAAGGTAGCGATGGCGGATTTGTATATGGGCGCACGATGGAATTTGGTTTACCGCTTAAATCCCAATTGACGGTCATGCCTAGAAATTTAGCGGTTCCTGGAGTGGGAATTGATAGTAAGCCTGGCTCGGGCTTAAATTGGACTACAAAATATGCTGTCGTCGGCATGAATGGCTTGGGTATGCCTGTATTGGTTGATGGCATGAATGAAAAAGGCTTAGTGGGTGGTCTACTGAATGCCCCTAACACTGCGGTCTATCAAGTCGTCAGTCCAGCTGATTCTGCTAAGAGCATTGCCTCCATTCAGATGCTGATGTATGCCCTTACAAATTTTGCTACGGTTGATGAGGTTAAAGAAGGCTTTAAAAAGATTTATGTGAATCGCTCCATTATTCCTGCATATAACAACAGTTCAGCTCCGGTGCGCATGACTTTGCATGATGCAAAAGGCAAAAGTATTGTGATTGAATATCTTAAGGGTGAGCTAGTTGTTACCGACAATCCTACTGGCGTAATGACAAATGATCCAGCCTTTAGAGATCAGTTAAATAACATTGGTAATTATGCAAATCTCACCAATGTTGAAAAACCGGCGATGGTAATTAATGGCGCAACGTATGTGCCACCAAGCTCTGGTAGCGGCTTGCATGGCTTGCCAGGCGATTACTTAAGTCCAAGCCGTTTTATTCGGGCGCTGTTTTTATCCAAGTCAGCCCCTACTACCTATACCACTGCAAAACAGACCAATACTGCCTGGCATATCTTGGGAAGTTTTGACATCCCTCCGGGCGCAATTAGTTTGCCGGCAAGCAATGCCTATGGTGGTGGTGCAGGTGGCATAGAGATTACTGAGTGGACAGTTGTGGCCGATAACAAAAACATGATGTATTACGTCAAAATGTTTGAGACAACCAATGTGCAATCTTTTGATCTGAAGAAAATGGATTTCAATGCAAAAGAGGTGAAGTACTACAGCCTAGATAAGCCGCAGTCATATATCTCAGTGAATTAAAGATCAGAGGCGATGATGAAGCTGATTTTGAAGTTCGCGGTTCTGTGCGCTTGCCTCATCCCTTGCTTAACAGTATTCGCTCAGCTGCCCAGTACGCAATACTCTGAGGGTGTTGCGTACATCTCTGGTGGGGTTGGTGAAGAAGAGTCTATTGCGATTTTGTCTGAGGCTAAACAATGGCCGTTAATGCTGGAGCTTTCTCAGATTGAAAATGGACGAGGGATTTGGATCTTTGGCGCAAGTATCAAGATTGCTAATACACAGAAAAAAATCATCTTTGATGCTCAGGCAGATGGTCCTTATATATTGATCAATATTGAGCCTGGTGAATATATCTTGCAAGCAAGCTATCAGGGCGTTGAACAAAAGCGAGCACTTTCTATAAAGGCTGGCCAGCCACAAAAGGCATCTGTCTTCTGGAGGTAATGGATATGGGCCATTTGCTATTCAGACTCATCACTAGCATCCGAAACTTATTCGCACTGAGTATTCTGATCGGCTGCATTTTTTCACCGGACCTGTCTTTTTCGGCTGACTCTCAGGCTCCTCCGCCAGTGTGGAGCGGCCCTTATTCAGAGATGCTTAAGCGTGGGCTGATTCGCATAGCGGTGCCCTATGACCGTACTATCTTCGTTAATGACAAAGGTGTGCAACGCGGCATGTCCGTGGAAGTAGCCAAGGCACTTGCTAAATGGACCAATAGCAAATACGCGTCCCAACTAGCCGGAAGGCCTATCGCCGTCAAACTAGTGCCATACCCCAAGGAACAATTGCTGGCTACCTTGACTACGGGTCAAGCAGATATGGCGCTTGGGGATTTAGGTTTGTATGCACCCATTTCGAATGCTAAAGATTATTTGTTGAGTCATGCGTCTAAGCTTGAAAAAGAAGTCTTAGTTACTGGGCCAAGCTCTCTATCTGTGACAATCTTGGCTGATCTATCTGGCCATACCGTTTACGGTGGCCGCAACACTAACTTTCACACCACTTTAAGTGTCTTGAATAAAGAGCTTAAGAAAACTGGCAAGCCGCTCGTCAGTTTGATCTCGCCTTTGGGTGATCTCGATGATGAAGATCTGTTGGAGATGTTGAATTCTGGATTAATTCCATTTGTGATTGTGAGTGAATGGAAGGCAAAACTATGGCAGCCTATTTATACAAAAAATGTGGTGCATCACGACCTCTCGGCGCAGGACGCTGGTTGGATTGGTTGGGCGGTCCGCTCTAGCAATCAGGATCTGAGCGATGATCTACAAAGTTTTTATCAGAGTGATAGCGCTACTCAGGCTATTAATTCATTTAGACAGGAAGATTACAAACAACATCTCCGCGGATTGAAAGATCCCATTGAAAAAACCGCTTGGTCTCGCTTTGAAACCATGAGACCTCTCTTTAACCAGTATGGCGCTGAATACAAGCTCAACCCATTATTTATTGCAGCTCTTGGATTTCAGGAGACCTTGTTAAATCAAAATGCTGTGAGTGGTGTTGGCGCGCTCGGTGTCATGCAGTTGATGCCCGTGACTGGGGCATCATTAAATGTAGGGGATATCCACTTATTGGGTCCCAATATTCATGCTGGTGCCAAGTACATGGATCAGTTGATTAATAAGAACTTCCCGAATATTCAGTTTCAAGGCATTAATCGCTCTTTATTTGCGGTCGCCTCCTACAATATTGGACCCAATAATGTTGCCAAGGCCAGAGGTCAGGCGCAGCAAGCCGGCTTTGATTCGAACCAGTGGTTTGGAAACGTAGAGTTCATCGCCGCTCAACGAATGGGGCTAGAACCCATCAACTACGTGCGCAACGTTTATAAGTATTTCATGTCTTATCAGTTAAAGCTTAATCAAATCCAAAGCATTCAACCTTAAATTGTTGCGCTGCCATATAAGCTAAGTACTCTTTTCTGAGCTATAGTTTTAGAAGATTTATAAAAATACAACTGGAGACTGATTTATGCGTATTCATTCATTAAAAAGTTCTGTAGGTGCCACCCTCATTGCGGGCTTATTACTGGCTTTGACATCTAGCGTACAAGCGCAGGCACCTGCAACAAGTGGCGCTCAAGGAAAAACCGAATTATTGTGGTTGGGGCAGGCGGGCTTTCGGATTAAGAGCCCTAATGGCAAGATGATTCTGATTGACCCATGGATTACTGGTGGGCCTAAGACACCCCCAATGTATAAAACCGATTTAGCTGCGATTGGGCCCATCGATTTGTTATTGGTAACGCATGCACACGTTGACCATCTTGGTGATGCTCCAGCGATTGCCAAGATGAATAACACCAAGCTTTATGGTCCAGCCGATATGGTTACGCCTTTGACTACCTTGGGAATTTTGCCGCCAGATCTTGGACATCGTTTCAATAAGACTGGCAGTGTCACTCCATTACCAGGCGTTAAGGTAACTGCAGTCCAAGCAGAGCATTCTTCATTATTGGTTTGGAAAAATCCAGCCACTGACAAGATGGAATCTCATCCTGCTGGCGAGCCAATGGGTTACATCATTCAGCTAGAGAATGGCTTCAAGATTTGGCATATGGGTGACACCGGTCTCTTTAGTGATATGAAATTCATTAGCGAGCATTACAAACCTGATTTGGTATTGATTCCAATTGGTGGCAATTTCACGATGGCGCCAGAAGATGCTGCTTATGCATTGCGTACTTGGATTAAACCAAAGATGGTGATCCCAATGCATTACGGCTCTAACCCAATGACTAAGGGTACTTTGGCTGAATTCCAAGAGGCGATGAAGGGAAGCTCTATCAAGATTATTCCCATGACTGAGGGTGAGACAGTTCAGTTTTAACGCATCCTAGGTATCGAGTAGTCATTAAACCCCCGCACTTTGTACGGGGGTTTTTCTTTGAGGAGCTTCTTAATAAATCTCTGGCTCTGGAACAGGTGCCCCAAAGGCAGTTTCCAGAAAATCAAAGTCACAGCCATCTTCGGCTTGAAGAATGTGTTTACTAAACATCCAGCCATAGCCACGCTCATATTTGGCTGGTGGTGCTACCCAAGCCAATCTTCTAGATGCTAATTCAGTATCAGAAACTTCTAGATGAATTTTTCTCGCATCAACATCTACCGTGATGAGATCACCCGTCTTTACAAGAGCGAGCGGACCACCAATATAGGCTTCGGGAGAGGCATGCAAAATACACGCGCCGTAACTTGTACCGCTCATTCGTGCATCGGAGAGTCGGAGCATATCTCGCACTCCTTGCTTAACGAGCTTAACTGGTATTGGTAGCATTCCCCATTCTGGCATCCCAGGGCCACCCTGAGGGCCTGCGTTTCTGAGGATGAGAATGTGATCTTCGGTAACGTCGAGGTTTTCGTCTTCTACTGCTTTTTTCATTTCAGGATAGCTATCAAACACTAAGGCAGGGCCAGTGTGCTTCAAGAATTTTGCAGCACAAGCGCTTGGCTTAATGACAGCGCCGCCCGGCGCAAGATTGCCCCTGAGAACTGCAAGAGCACCTTCTTGATAAATGGCATTATTTAATGGGCGGATGACATCGTCATTGTGTACTTGTGCATGCTCAATATTTTTGCCTAATGTTGTTCCGGATACCGTCATCGCATTGAGATCTAAATGCGACTGCATCTGTTTCATTAGCGCTGGCATTCCACCGGCGTAATAAAAATCTTCCATGAGATATTTCTCGCCACTAGGGCGAATATTGGCAATAACTGGGACCTTTCTGCTTGCAGCATCAAAGTCATCAAGCGTAATCGTGCAGTCTTTGCCGGCTCGGCGTGACATCGCCACCAGGTGGATGATGGCATTGGTACTGCATCCCATTGCCATTGCGACGGCGATGCTATTGATGAAGTTTGCTTTAGTCAAAATCTTTGCGGGCGTGAGGTCTTCCCAAACCATATCCACTATTCGTCTGCCACATGCAGCTGCCATGCGTGGATGACTTGCATCTGCCGCAGGAATACTTGAGGCGCCTGACAATGTGAGGCCTAGCGCTTCGGCAATTCCCATCATGGTTGCTGCGGTTCCCATAGTCATGCAGGTGCCATGGCTGCGGGCAATACCACCTTCAACTTCAAGCCATTGGGCTTCTGAAATTTTTCCTGCTCGACGCTCATCCCAATATTTCCAGGCATCAGAGCCAGAGCCCAGTATTTGTCCTTTCCAATTACCTCGCAACATCGGTCCAGCAGGCAAGTAAACAAATGGTAGACCAGCTGATAGAGCGCCCATGATTAAACCGGGAGTTGTTTTATCGCATCCGCCCATCAGCACCGCACCATCAACAGGGTGGGAGCGAATGAGCTCTTCTGTTTCCATAGCCAGCATATTGCGATAGAGCATGGTGGTAGGTTTTACATACTGTTCTGCTAGTGAGATTGCGGGGAGCTCTAGTGGAAATCCACCGGCTTGTAGAACCCCGCGCTTGACGTCTTCTACACGCTGTTTAAAGTGGGTGTGGCAGGGATTAATATCAGACCAAGTATTGATGATGGCAATAACCGGTTTTCCAGACCAATCCTCCGGCCCATATCCCATTTGCATTGCTCGTGAGCGGTGTCCGAATGAGCGCAGATCATCTGGTTCAAACCATCGTGCGCTACGTAGTGTCTCTTTAGTCTTTTTTGTCATTTGTTTTATTTCTTATATAAATACTTCTATATTAGTACCGTAGACGGGGTGAGGGTATACCAGCACTTGTTTTGTTAGGTATACCTATTTACCCTTCAAATTCTAGTCTGATATTTAATGAAACTATAGGGATAAATTCATGATCGTATTGATGGCTTTTTTTAGGGCACTTATAAGTGCTAGTATGTTTTTGGCCTCTACTTCTATCGCATTTGCCCAGGCAGACTATCCAAGTAAGCCAGTAAAGATTATTGTCCCATTCCCCGCTGGTGGAACGACCGATGTGATGGCCCGCATTACTGCCGATCAGTTAACTAAAATTTTTAAACAAGCCTTCGTGATTGAAAATATCAGCGGGGGAGGCGGTGTGATTGGTGCGGAGCGTGCCACTAATGCCAATCCTGATGGATATACTTTAGTCATGACAGGCGTTGGCCAGAATGCAGTTGCCCATGGTTTGGACCCCAATCTGAAGTATGACTCGCTAAAGGATTTTGCGCATATCTCTTTAATTGATTTAGGCCCAAACGTTTTGGTAGTGAATCCGGATCGACCATTTAAAACCTTAAAAGATATTGTTGATTACGCCAGAGCTAACCCAGGTAAATTGGATTATGGCTATACCTATGCGTCATCAGGTCATATGGCGATGGAATTGCTGAGACAAACAACTAATAACTGCGGTGACCCTAAAAAGAAAAATAATTGTGGACCACTACCGATTGTTGGAATCCCTTATCGCGGTGGCGGCCCCTTGATGAATGCAATCCTTGCTAATGAAATTCCGATGGAATTTATTAATCAAGATGCAGCGCTTCCATATGTGCAGGCAGGTAAATTACGTCCAATTGCTGTGAGTAGTTTGCAACGTAATCCCCTGTACCCAAATGTGCCAACAGTATCGGAAAGTGGTTATCCGGGATTCCAGGCTTTATCTTGGGCAGGAATTAGCGCCCCTAAGGGAACGCCCAAGATTGTTTTAGATAAGTTGGAAGCAGCAATGATTCAGGCAATGCAAGCGCCAGAGGTTAAACAGCGTTTGGAGTCAGTTGGATTTGTTATTCCACCCCTAGGCTCAAGCGCATATAACACCTTCCTAAAGTCGGAAATCGATCAGTGGGTCACCTTAATTAAGAAGGCTGGTATCAAACCAGAATAATCAGTAACAAGGGGTTAACGTGCTTTTGAGTTCTATTAGGACTCAAAATTCATACTGCAGTGCACTAAAGTTTGTTCTATATCAAATTGCTTGCTCCATGGTTGACCGATACTGAGGGTTAACCATAGATCGATCGCCATGGACAAACATTACCTTTCTTACTTATTTCAGCCAAAAAGCATTGTGGTGTTTGTTGGCGATGCCGATGATCCAGTTCTGTCGAGTCCTTTTGCCAAAGGTTTGACTGAAGACTTGAGTGCCCAGAAATTTAAGGGCTCCATTCAGTACCTCAATATTTATGCTCCCGACACTCTTTTAGAGCTGGGTAAGCTAAAGGCCGAATTGGCCATCATCACTCTGCCGCATGACAGAATTCTGGTCGCTTTAGATATGGCCGCTCGTATTAAATGTAAGGCTGCACTGGTTATTGGTACGGGAGTATCTGCTGGACTTGCTACAGAAATTCATGAGGCTGCACGTCGTCACGGCATTCATCTTCTGGGACCAAATAGTTTAGGTTTCCAAATGCCCGCACTGCAACTCAATGCTAGCGTGATCGGACCCATGGCTACAGCTGGTCCATTGGGTTTGATTTCTCAGTCGGGAGCTTTAACGGCATCGATCTTAGATTGGGCAAAGCAAAATCAAGTAGGGTTTTCAAATGTCGTCTCATTGGGACCAAACTCCGATGTAGATATTGCTCAGGTACTCGACTACTTGGCCTCCGACTCACGCACTCATAGCATCGTGATATATCTAGAGGGTATTTCTAATGCGCGGGGCTTTATGAGTGCATTGCGCTCTGCTGCGAGAGCAAAGCCTGTGGTGATCCTAAAGGCCGGCAGAAAATCAGCTGCTAACCTAGCAGCCCAAACGCATAGCGGCGCCATTGTTGGTAGTGATGAAGTATTTGATGCAGCATTACGACGTGCTGGTGCTGTCAGAGTGCGCTCTTTTGTAGAATTATTCTCGGCCGCGAAATGTCTGGCCTCACGCTATCGTCCGGTTGGCAAACATTTGGCAGTCATTACGAACGGTGGTGGTCCAGGTGTTTTGGCGGCAGATTGGATTAATGAGATTCACCTGCAATTAGGCATGCTGTCGCCTGAAGCGATTGCAGCATTAAAACCCCTCGTTTCTTCAAACGCATCTCTTGTCGATTTAATTGATCTTTCTGAAGAGGCGACGCCAGAGCAATATCGCGCTGCGATAGAGGCAGCCAATAAAGAACGTGAGATCGACGGCCTATTGGTGATTTACTCGCCTAAGCTAGGTGTAGATGGTTTGGCGATTGCGCAGGCCATAGTTGATGTCAAATCCAAGATCGGTAAACCATTACTCTGTTGTTGGATGGGAGACTCTTCAGTCGTGAGTGCGCGCGATCTGATTGCGAACGCCAATATTCCGAGTTTTAGAACGCCGGAAGCCGCAGTGGGTGCTTTTGGAAATATCGCCAGCTTCTATCAAAACCAACGTTTACTTCAGCAAACACCACCACCTCTCTCTCATTTAGCTCAACCTGATGTAGAAGGGGCTCGCTTGTTGATTGAGAACGTCCTCGCTGAGCGGCGCAATATCTTGACGGAGATGGAATCCAAGGCACTGCTTGCAGCCTTCCATATCCCAGTCACACAAACCATTTTGGCAACCAGTTCAAACGAAGCCATGATGATTGCAACGCAGTTAGGTTATCCCGTTGCTCTGAAGATTGATTCACCGGATATTAGTCATAAGTCTGATGTGAATGGTGTAGCTCTCAATATTATGAATGCCGCCGGAGTACGTGATGTCTACAACAGCATCATTGAATCCGTTTCAGTGCTAGCCCCTAAGGCACGGATTAACGGTGTCACAGTGCAAAAGATGGCGCGTAGCAAAAGAGGGCGCGAACTCTATATTGGTTTGGTAACAGATAAGCCCTTTGGGCCAATGATTGCCTTTGGCGCCGGGGGCACCATGATTGAGTTACTGAATGATCGAACCATGGAGCTACCGCCACTGAATCAATATTTGGCGCACCGCATGATCGAGCGTTCACGCGTTGCTGAAACTTTAGGAGAGTGGCGTGGCGCCAGTGCTGTTGATGTAGCAGCACTTGAGCAAGTGCTTTTACGCGTGTCTGAGATGGCCTGCGAGTTACCTCAACTGCGCGAGATGGACATCAACCCAATTATTGTTGATGAAGCTGGCGCTGTAGCAGTGGATGCGCGGATTGTGATTGAACGGCCACCTCAACCAGTAGATGGAAAGTCACGGGTATACAGTCATCTGGCGATTCTCCCTTACCCATTGCGCTATGAGCAGGTTTGGCCCATGAAGGGTGGTGGCGAGTATGTCATTCGACCTATACATCCAGATGATGCCGATATGTTGCAGCAGTTGGTGGCTGGACTATCACCAGAGAGTCGGTACTTCCGTTTTGTGGCGACGATTTCTGAACTCTCACCAGCAATGCTTTCACGGTTTACATTGATTGACTATGACCGCGAGATGGCGCTAGTTGCAGTATTAAAAGAGCGCAAAGTGAACGAAGAGGGTGTCTCGATTGAAACCCAAAGAATTATTGGGGTATCGCGCTACATCACCAATCCTGATGTCGTAAGCTGTGAGTTCTCTTTGTTAGTTGCCGATGAATTTGGTGGCAAAGGCTTGGGTTCACGTCTGATGTTGAGCATCATGGACGTTGCCCGCGACAAAGGCTTAAAAGAAATTGATGGCCTTGTTTTGGCTAACAATCATGGAATGCTCAAATTAATGACGGGTCTTGGATACAAAGTAAAAGAATTTGAAGAAGATCCTGATTTTAAAATTGTGACCCATACCCTGTAAGTATGGTTAATATGACTACTGAACTTTTAATCTACCTTTAATGATCAATATTATGAAAACACTGCTACTTGCTGGATTACTGAGCTTAACTTCTTTGGCTTATGCTGCCGATGCTCCCATGGTGAACCCCCACGGTAGTTCGCCGCACGGGGCGGTAGCTAGCGCCGCTGAGATCGGTGATGTTAATGTTACTAAGGCTGTGGGTCAAAATGCCTATACGGTTGCCGAGATCATCGACCAATCCAAAAGCCTCAAGGACAAGCCGGTGCTGGTGCGGGGCAAAGTGGTTAAATTTAGCCCAGAGATTATGGGTAAAAACTGGATTCATTTGCGGGACGGATCTGGTACTGCTGCAGCCAAGAACAATGACTTGGTACTTACCACCAAGGATCAGGCTAAGGTAGGCGCTGTAGTGATGGTGAAGGGCATCTTGCGTACTGACAAAGATTTTGGTCACGGTTACGCCTATGAAGTCATTATTGAAGATGCTTCAGTGAGCTCTAAATAGCCCAATAGCCAACTACCCGCTATAAGTTTGAGCTATATCAATATCTAGCAAGATATAGGGAGTACATTTTTCAAGACCAGCAGGAGTCTGAATGTACCTCTTTTTTGAACCGACCTTAGATGATCGCAAGCGCACCCTTGAGGTAGCCTTGCTCTCTATTTATGGTTTATCAGAGCAACCCATCCCCACTTATTTTTGCGATAACGCCTTCTGTTCCAGAAAGCCCATCAAGAGTTTTAACCTGATTGAGTTATTAAAGTACTGCTGGATTCATCAGTTTGATAAACCAGCACTGTTAGTAGCCTTACCGATAGAGTTGGAATCCGATACAGCACTCATCCAGCAGTTTGGTGACGCTTACTTGGGGTGCATATCTGGCGCCATTAAAAAGGGTGAGCTACAGAATTTAGCGCTCACCTATCGCAAGCTAGTGCAGGTAGAGGGCAGTCGCCGGTTTTTCTCAGTACCAAGCTTTGTAGTAGAGGAGCGTCTTAAGCAGACCCCTTTCACCGAAATGGAAATTAAGTCCTTAGTAAAGCTGCAAGATAAAAATCTGAAGTTAGTTGATCAGTTAATTCAGAAAAAAGTAGATGAACTAAAGCGTGAGCTCAGTGTATTACCCAATATCCTAAAAAGAGGGATTGGGTCAAGGGCCTAAAGGCAGATCAATCTAAAAACTAGGCTATGTCACCAAACTTGCAGGCTGGATTGGATGGGCTATAGGTTTCATTATTTCTGGCACCTGCTGATTCTTTAGAGAAACAGCCAGCTAGTGGGCAGGCATCATCATCGAGGCACTCATGAAATGAAATGCAATTCTCTTGGGTGATATCGACACGCACAGCCTCATGTAAGCGAGGGCACATTAATGTTTTCATCTTATCCATCCTTCTATGCAAATGGGATCAAACTCTGATGACATTCAGTATAAGAAGAGTGATTGGACTTGCAAATGGGCTAATAGAGATTTCAGCCCATTTTTTGATATGGATCAAACCCCTTCAATCGGTTAAGATAAAACCATGAATTTTCATGGGCGTCCTGCCTATCCCATCGGCTTTTTTGCCACCATCACCATTGTTATCGTGGCTATATCTACGAGCCTGTTGTTATGGGACTTGCGTAAACGAGAGTTGGCCCACACCCGCATGGAGACGATTGGGGTTACCAAAATCTTTGTAGAGCAGACCGAGCGCAGTTTTGAGAGTGCCGATCTTGTCTTAAGAGGCGTACAGGATCGATTGAACTCAACATTTGGTGTTCAGTTTCCTCTAGATAGTCTCGAGGTTCACTTATTGCTGGGCACCCGTGTCTTAGGAATGCGGCAGCTAGATGCATTGTTTTTGATTGATCCGAATGGAAGGTTGGTTAATTCTTCCGCTGAATTTCCCAGCAAGAAGATATCTGTAGTCAATCAAGATTACTTTAAAGCGTTTGCTAATAAAAAAGATGGCGGGCTTTTTATCGGTAAGCCATTTCGTGATGCGCAGAAAAAAGAATGGACCTTGTATCTTGCGAGAAAAATTCAAGATCAAGATGGTGCTTTTAAGGGGATAGTCATTGGTGCAATTGATATTGCCCATTTCGAAGATATTTATCAATTGTTGAAGTTGGATTACCCTCGGCCGGTTTCACTCTATCGCGATGATGGTGTTTTGTTAGCAAGCTTTCCCCATCGAGAAAGTCTCATGGGTGAGAGGGCTCCTGAATTAGGAGAGTATCTGCCCATCATTGAGTCGGGAAAGATTGAATTTTCTAGCCATAAAAAGAGTAATGGAGAAGCTGAGTTATTCGCCTTGGGTGCCGTTCCCAAGTTCCCACTATTTATTTCAGTGACCAATGATGAGGAAGAGGCGCTGGCCTCATCCCGTGAGACGGCTATTCCAATTGTGATGAGCGCTGTATTGGTCAGTCTTTTTATCATCGCCGCCGCCGGCTTATTGATCCGTGAAGCGGTGCGTCAGCAGAAATTGGCTGATCAATTAGGCGCTGCACATAACCGCTATCAGCATACGATTGAATCCGTAATGGATGCCATCATTGCGGTAGATGAAGAGCAAAATATCATTTTGTTTAATCCAGCAGCTGAACGCATGTTCGGCCTTAAGGCTGTTGATGTGATAGGCGAGTCTTTACTGGTGCTATTGCCAGAACGTTTTCGTGGCGCCCATCATTCGCATGTACAGAAATTTAAGAAAACAGATAGTGGCTCTCGCACTATGGGGCCACAGCTCGGGATTGTCGGACTGCGCGCTGACGGCACCGAGTTCCCAATTGAGTCCACTATTTCTCAGACGGTGATCAACGGTAAAAAGCAGTTGACTGCGGTACTCCGAGACGTGACTGAAAGACGTCAGGCCGAAACTGAGTTGCGTGAGATGAATCTGCAACTGCGCGGATTGTCAAAGGCTTTAGAAAATATTCGTGAGCAAGAAAGAGCCAGAATTGCTAGGGAGTTGCATGATGACCTGGGTCAGCAACTTACTGGGCTAAAGCTTGAGCTCGCATGGTTAAGCACTCGCGTGAAAGACGGACACACTCTCCCGGTAGATCGAATTACTGAAATGAAGCAGCAATTGGATGGCGCGATTGCATCTGTTCGTCGCATCTCTACAGAATTACGCCCCATTATTTTGGATGACTTAGGATTTGAAGAAGCTCTTAAGTGGCTGGTTGGTGAATTTACCAAACGCACTCATATTCCGGTTAATTTAGAGCTTAAAGAGGAGGTCCGAGTCAGCAATACCGACTTAGCAACTGCACTGTTCAGAATTGTTCAGGAATCCTTGACGAATATTGCACGACATGCCCAGGCCACTGCAGTCAATATTTCTCTTGATAAAGAGAACGGCCATTTAGTGCTCCTCATTTCTGATGATGGTGTAGGTCTCCCACCAGAATTGCAATTCGGAGGATTTGGTTTGGTGAGCATGCGCGAAAGATCTAATGCCTTGGGTGCCAAATTTACTATTAGCAACGGCAAACTGAAGGGCGTTACTATTCGTGTGGAATTTGCACTTGATTCACCGATCTTTACTGAGGCTAACGCATGAAGTACGAAGTATTAGTTGCTGATGACCACGCCATCATTCGTGATGGCCTGCGCAAGATATTGGCCGATACAGATGATTTGGTGGTGGCTGGTGAGGCCGCTAACGGCAACCAAGCTCTAGAGAAGGTGCGTGAGCGCGATTGGGCTATGGCAATTTTGGACTTATCAATGCCTGGCAGAAGCGGTATTGAGTTGATCAAACTCATCAAGGCTGAGCGCCCTAAGTTACCGATCTTGATTTTTAGCATGCATCCAGAAGAGCAATACGCAGTTCGTGCTATTCGAGCGGGGGCCTCTGGTTATCTGTCTAAAGAAGAGGATAGCGATAACTTCTTACCCGCAATCCGCAGGGTGGCAGCGGGCGGCATGTTCATTAGTCCTAAAGTCGCTGAATTACTTGCTGCAGATGCCTCTCCTGGGGCTGCGCATACCCATGCACATAGCAAGCTTTCCAATCGGGAACACGAGGTTCTAGTCCGAATTGTGAAGGGTATTAGCCTGACTGACATTGCTGATGAGTTCTCGCTGAGCATTAAGACGATTAGCACCCACAAAACCCACATTCTTTCAAAGCTGGGTTTAGCGAGCCAGGCTGACCTGATTCGCTATGCCATAGAGCATAAGTTGCTGGATTTGGACAAATAAGCAGAAATAAGCAGATTTGTCCTATCTCCTATAGGAATATTCCTATAGTTATTTACCTTAGCAATCCTATATCTATAGGACCCATCAAAAAATAAAATTCTCCTTAAGTAATGAAGTCTTGGGTATTCCCGAGCCAGAACTAAAGGAGAATTAAATGACACAAGCTAAACAAATCATCCGCGCTGTAGCAATCGCTGCTGCAGCTTTGGCATTCACATCATTCGCGCACGCTGCACCTGATGCAGACGCTGCTAAAGCACTGGCTAAGCAAAACAACTGCTTCAAATGCCATGCGATCGATAAAGATAAAGATGGCCCGTCCTATCACAGCGTTGCCGAGAAATACAAAGGCAAGCCAGGTGCTGAAGCCAAATTAATCAATCACATTACTTCTGGTGAAAAAGCAAAGTTCCCAGATGGTCATGAAGAAGAGCACAAGATTGTCAAAACATCCCCACCAAAAGATCCAGAGCAAATCAAGAATTTGGTTCAGTGGATTTTGGCTCAATAAAAATCAATTAGCCATCAAATAAATAAAAACACTCGAAATCGTAAGCACGAGGAATGTAAATGAAGATCTTCAAAAAACTTCTAGTAATAAGCGCGGTAATGGGTGCCATTGGTTTGGCGCCCCTTGCGTTTGCACAAAGCAACTTGCCTGATCTAGGTCAGTCAAAAGCCGATGTTGCAAAAGCTGCTTTTAAAGAAGACGCCAAGTGCACCAAATGTCACGATGAGAGTGAAAATGCCCCCATTCTGTCGATCTACCAGACTAAACATGGCGTGAGAGGTGATGCCCGCACGCCACAATGCACATCTTGTCACGGTCAAAGTGAAAAACACTTAGGCGGCGATAAAGATGGCAAGGGACGTCCATCACCAGATTTTGTATACAAGAAGGGTGTTTATGAAAAGTCGCCGAGCCAGGATCGCATGGAGCGTTGCCTTACTTGCCATAAGGGTGAGAAGCGCGCCAATTGGAGTGGTTCACAACACCAAGTGAACGATGTGGCCTGTAATGATTGTCACGTAGTGCATAACCCAGTCGATAAAGTGAGGGTTAAGAAAACTCAAACTCAGGTTTGCTACACCTGCCACAAAGAGCAGCGCGCAGATAGCTATAAAACTTCTACTCACCCAATTGAAGTTGGCAAAGTAGTGTGCTCGGACTGCCATAACCCTCATGGCTCAACCGGACCAACCTTGCTTAAGAAAAATACTTTAAATGAGACCTGCTTCCTCTGCCATGCAGAAAAACGTGGTCCAGTATTGTTCGAGCATCAACCAGTGGTTGAGAACTGCGCAAACTGCCATACGCCTCATGGTTCAAATATCACTCCATTGTTAAAAGATCGCCCACCAATGTTGTGTGATGACTGCCATGATGGTCCCCATGCTAGCCATAGTCCATATGGTCCAAATATGACTGGTGTTCAGGGTGGTTATCAAGGTAAGCCAAGTTCAACCAGCATGGGTAGGGCTTGTATGAACTGCCACGTGATGATTCATGGCTCAAATAGCCCCGCTGGTGGATTCTTCCAACGTTAATGAACATAGTTGATCGATAAGAGGCTTGAGATGAAAAATGGATCTAGATTTAATCTGAGACTAAGTGCGATTACTTTAGGCGTGCTTGGGTTATTTGTTGTGAGTTCTGCAATGGCGGATGATGATGAGGTTAAAGCATTAACTCAACCACAAAGCACCGTGCAAGTTGAGATGATTGGGGTAGATCAAAATTCTGCTAAGTTTGGAGAATATAACGGCCTTGCTGGTCACCCCTCTGGCGCTTATCCCAATGGTGGATTTAATGTCAAAGGTGGAAGTGCTTATACCAATAATGAGCAGGGGGAGACCATGCGTTATTCGGTCACCGGTGAAAATCTAGGACTAACATCCCGCTCTGCCAATGCCTCAATTGCGGATCAAGGTAGCTGGAGTTTTGGTGTTAATTTTGATCAACTGCAGCATAATATTAGTAACTCCTATCAGACTCCTTATAGCGGTACGATGGGCGGCAATGTGTTTACTTTGCCAAGTAATCTCTCATCTCCCAATGGGCTTAATAAAGCTCAAACCAATCTTTCACCGGTAGGCGTTGGTACTAACGTTCCGGTGGTGGCATCCGACTTAAATGGTATGGGCATTTCAACTACCCGCTACAACACTACTGTGAATGGCGTAGCAATCGTTGATAAAAACCTTAATTTCACGTTTGAATACAATAATTTGATTCAGACGGGCGCTAAATTAATGGCATTTTCTGGGGCGCAGTATGGTAACGGAACCGCCTCAAACAGTGGTAACTCGCAAAACATCTCCATACTTCCGACGCCTATCAATTATCAAACTGATACTTTGAATTTAGGCGTTAATTGGAAGGATGAGAATTCGTTTTTAACAGCTTCATATTTTGGCTCATTCTTTAATGACAATTATAGTGCTGTTAATTGGCAGGTATTTAGTTCAAATGGTACCGGTAGCACGGCCCTAACTCCAATGCAGACAATGAGCACGGCCCCAAGCAATAGCTTTAACCAGTTGAATCTTGGTGGCGGATATGACTTTACTCCCAAGACTAGACTGACCAGTAATCTATCTATAGGCCAGAATACTCAAAACCAAGGTTTTGGTGGTACTTATGATGCTGGTATGGTTACCCCAAGCATGAACAGCACCCTGAATTCTGCCTATAGTCTGCCAACCTCCTCATTAAATGGCTTGGTGAATACCGCTCATGCGGACATAAAAGTTACAGATCGCACTGTTGATGATTTGAATCTTTCTGCTAGCGCTAAATATGATGAGCGGGACAATTTAACTCAATCGAATATCTATAATTTTTCATCTGTAGGTGGTACTGCTGGTTTATATCCGAATACACCATTGAGTAATAAGCAGACTCAGCTAGCTTTGGCGGGAGACTATCGTTTAACCAAAGATCAAAAACTGAATTTAACTTTAGGAAACAATGCTATCGATAGGTGGTGTAGTCAGTATGGTGCAAATAGTACCTTGGGTGGAAATGCTGCCTACTACCCTTCAGGAAGCAATTGCGTTAATGCGACAAGTAGTAATGAAAACGTTGCAAATTTGACTTACAAGCTTAAGGCAACTGAAGATTTAAACTTTAAAGCTACAGCTGGGTATAGCAATCGTAAAACTCAATGGAATCAGCAGGCAACCACTTCGTTTGTGGATGCCAACATCAATGGCTCGGCTTATGCTCCTGGATATAACAGCGGTAACCCAATTGGTTATCAACCATATTTCGAAGCTTCTCGCAAACAGTTATTAGCAAAGGCAAGTGCTAATTGGCAGGCATCAGAAAAACTGAGCATGAGTTTGGGTGGTAAATACACGAATGATCTCTATCCTGACTCTACATATGGTGTCCAAAATGGAAATTCTTGGAGCTTGAACTTGGACGGCACCTATGCTTATGCTGAGGAGGGTACGGTTTCTGCATATGCCACACAACAAAATCAATTCCGTTCATTGACTAATTTAAATAGTCTTTCAACAGGCGCTTGGAATAACACCTTGACAAATAAAGCGACAACTTTGGGTCTGGGTATTAAGCAAGCTGGCCTTGTCGATGGAAAGCTAACGCTAACTGGTGATGCAACAATTTCTTTTGCAGCATCTCAATACAACACCCAGATTCCTTACGCAATAGCTGGAAGTGGTACTGGAGCCACCACGGTAGTGGCAGGCTGTTCCGCATCAAATTCTGTATATACCTGCGGCATGTTGCCTGCAATTCAAAATAATCTAGCAATTCTTAAGTTGGGCGGTAGTTACGAGGTAACCAAAAACTCTAAGGTTGGTCTGATGTATTGGTTCCAACATTTGTATAGTAACGATTACTACTACAACGCTTACGCATATGGAACCACGCCTACTACTGTGATGCCAACTAATCAAACAGCCCCTAGCTACAGTGTGAATGTATTTGCAGTGAATTACACCTACACCTTTGATTAATCTTTAATGCCCCTTTTGGAAAGCAATCTTATGAACACTAAACAACCTGGCGCATTGAAGAAGCTTTGGACTTTTCTGAAGAAACCGAGTGCAAAGTATTCCATTCTGGCAATTGCTGCAGTTGGATTTATTTCGGGTATTTTGTTCTGGGGTGCATTCAATACGGGAATGGAAGCGACTAATACTTTGGCTTTCTGTACCACCTGTCATGAAATGCGTGACAACGTGTATCAGGAATACAAAGAGACCATTCACTATAGCAACCGTACTGGTGTGCGTGCTATTTGCTCTGATTGTCATGTGCCAAAAGACTGGACTCATAAGATGATTCGCAAGTCACAGGCTGCATTTGAAGTTTGGGGCAAGATTACGGGTTCTATCGATACGCGTGAGAAGTTCGAGGCTAAGCGTATGGAGTTGGCTAGCCACGAATGGGCACGTATGAAGGGTAATAATTCACGTGAGTGCCGTAACTGCCATGATTTTGATGCGATGAGCCCAGAATTGCAGAAGCAGACCCCTTATAAGAAGCATATGAAGGCAAAAGAGTCTGGCAAGACCTGTATTGACTGCCATAAGGGTATTGCGCATCAACTACCTAAAGAGTATGAAGAGTCTGACGATTAAGGTTTGACAGCCTGTTAAGGCTCTTGGACAATGGCTGGGATGGTTCAATCCCGGCCATTTTCTATTCATGACTACTCATATTTCAGAACCTCCTCATTTGTCTTTGAATCCATCCTCACTGCGCGCCAATGCATTAACCTGCGTTCGGGGTGAGCGCACCCTTTTTACGGGTTTGGATTTGGAAGTTTCTGCTGGTGAGTGGCTGCATGTTCGCGGCGAAAATGGCATTGGCAAAACCAGCCTTTTGCGGCTCTTATCTGGTTTAACTAAACCTGCTGCAGGTGAAATCTTTTGGAATGAGCAATTGATTTCTGCTGATCCTTCTGAATACCATCGCAATCTCCTCTTTTTAGGTCATCGTGATTCCCTTAAAGAAGATCTCACTGCGCTTGAAAATCTTTCCATTGCCACGGCGTTGGATGGGATAGCTGTTACTGAAGATGAGATCTTGCTGGCCTTGCATCGCTTTGGTTTACGAGGGCGAGAGGATTTACCCGTTAATTGTTTATCAGCTGGCCAAAAGCGTAGGGTGCTTCTGGCCAGATTGCTGTTACGCCAGGCAAAGCTGTGGATTTTGGATGAGCCCTTTAACGCTCTAGATGTGCGTGCTGTTGAGATGCTCTCCGAATTGATCTTGGAACACATTGCTTCTGGCGGTATGGCAATCATGACTAGTCATCAAGAGATTCCGATGCCGAACGGCAGGGTAGTACAGCTATGAGTGCATTCTTAGCCATCATTCGCCGGGACTTGCTCTTGGTAATGCGCCGCAAGAGCGAAGTGCTCACTATCTTGTTCTTTTTTGTAATTGTGACTAGCCTATTTCCACTGGGAATTGGGGCAGATACAGCGCTTCTGCGCAAGATAGCCCCCGGGGTGATTTGGGTCACTGCCTTGTTATCGACCATGCTAGGCCTACAACGCCTTTTTGCCACGGATTTTGCCGATGGGACCCTGGAACAAATGGCACTTTCACCAACTCCATTGGCCCTGCTCGTGGGGGGTAAAATTGCTGCACACTGGTTGGTATGCGGTTTGCCATTGGCCTTATTGGCACCGGTGATCGGCATTCAGTTTGATCTGGATGCCAGCACCTTAGGAACTGTGATTTTGACACTATTAATAGGTACACCGATTTTGTCTTTGATTGGAGCGATTGGCGCTGCATTGACTCTGGGTGTGCGTGGTGGTGGCGTCTTATTAAGTCTTTTAGTTCTACCTCTCTACATTCCGGTACTCATTTTTGGCGCTGGTGCTGTCTATGCGCAAAGTGTTGGACTTGATGTGGGCGGACATTATTCGTTATTAGCCGCTTTGCTAGTCTTGGCTTTATTTTTTGCTCCCTGGGCAACCACCGCTGCAGTAAGGATTGCAATCGAATGAGTTCTATTCTTGATAGTCGTTCTGGCCGCACTAACCAGATAGTCAATTGGTTTAAGTTTTCCAGTCCCGCCACTTTTTATCCATTGGCCGGGAAACTCATTCCATTCTTTTGGGTGCTCGCAATCATTTTCGGCATTGCTGGTTTATGGATTAGCTTCTTCGTTGCGCCAGCAGACGCAGTGCAAGGACAAGGTTACCGCATCATTTTTGTACACGTACCAGCTTCGTGGATGTCGATGTTTATCTACATCATGATGGCGATCTGGGCTGGTTTAGGTTTAGTCTTTAATACACGTCTGTCTGCCATGATGGCTCAAGCTTTAGCGCCTACAGGCGCCTTAATGGCTTTCATATCCTTATGGACTGGTGCTTTCTGGGGTAAGCCCATGTGGGGTGCTTGGTGGGTATGGGATGCCCGTCTCACTTCTGAATTAATCCTTTTATTTTTATACCTTGGCTTTATGGCCCTGCAGGCCTCGATTGATGATCCACGTCGCGCAGATAAAGCGGGCGCCATTTTGGCTTTAGTTGGTGTAGTCAATGTTCCAGTCATTTACTTTTCGGTGAAATGGTGGAATACCTTGCATCAAGGCGCATCGGTTTCTATTAACAAATCACCTTCAATGGCGCACACCATGTTGTGGGGAATGCTCTTAGTGGCTTTGTGCTTTTGGATGTATTCGATTGCCATTGCGTTGATGCGAGTGCGAACGATTATTTTGGAACGTGAGTCCCACTCTGATTGGGTGAGAACTTTGGAAGGGGTGAAGTAACCATGTGGAATTCACCAGCGGAATTTTTTGCTATGGGCGGTTACGCCTTATATGTATGGAGTAGCTTTGGAGTCTGTGCCTTGATTATGGTGCTTGAGCCCATTGCTATTAATGCGCGTCGTAAAAAGATTGTGCAAAGATTGCAGCGCGAGATTCGTGCTGAGAAATTCGATAAAGAAGGAATGAAGTGAAACCAAGACATAAACGGGCGCTGATGATTGTTGGTGCCTTAGCGACATTAGCCATTGCTGCAGTTCTGATTCTCAATGCATTAAATAGCAATATTGCCCTCTACGTTACTCCTAGTGAAGTTGCTGCTGGTAAAGCGCCCAAGGGTCAAACATTCCGCATTGGCGGTATGGTGAAAGATGGCTCACTCAAGCGCGATGAATTGGTGGTGCACTTCATCATTACTGATTTAGTCAAAGAGATACCGGTTTCTTATAAAGGCATTCTTCCGGATTTGTTTAAAGAGGGCAAGGGCGCTGTTGTCCAAGGTAAGTTGGATCCCGATGGACAATTCGTTGCTAGCGAAGTGCTTGCTAAGCATGATGAGAATTACATGCCGCCAGAGGCAAAGCATGCTTTAGAGCAAGCGCAGAAAAACGGAGCCAAATAATGGAATACTCAATGATTCCGGAGATCGGCCATTTCGCGTTAATCCTGGCTCTTGGCGTTTCAATTATTCAAGGTGTGTTGCCTTTGATTGGCGCCCAACAAGGTCGTCGCGAATGGCTAGTATTGGCTAGACCTGCAACCCAGATTTCTTTTGTGCTGTTGGCGATTTCATTTGCCATCTTAGCTTGGTGCTTTTATGTCAATGATTTTTCTGTCCTCTATGTGGCAGAGCACTCCAACTCACAACTGCCGACTGTTTATCGCTTAGGCGCTGTTTGGGGTGGTCATGAAGGTTCTTTATTGTTGTGGATCTTCTTATTAACAGGCTGGGCCTTTGCGGTTGCGCAACTCTCTAAAACATTGGATGAGTTCATGGTGGCCCGCGTACTGGGCGTATTGGGTTTAGTGGCAACAGGACTCTTACTCTTCGTATTGGCTACTTCAAATCCTTTTGAGCGTTTATTGCCTGCGGCACAAGATGGCCGTTCTTTAAACCCACTCTTGCAGGATCCAGGTTTAGTGTTTCATCCGCCAATGCTCTATATGGGCTATGTTGGTTTCTCAGTGGCCTTTGCTTTTGCAATCGCCTCTCTGTTGTCTGGCAAGCTTGATGCCGCTTGGGCACGTTGGTCGCGTCCATGGACAACTACCGCATGGATCTTCCTAACGCTTGGCATTGCGCTCGGTTCATGGTGGGCTTACTACGAATTAGGTTGGGGCGGTTGGTGGTTTTGGGATCCGGTTGAGAATGCCTCATTCATGCCGTGGCTGATTGGCACTGCTTTATTGCATTCCTTAGCGGTGACTGAGAAACGCGGTGGCTTTAAAAACTGGACAGTGCTTCTAGCCATTATTGCTTTCTCAATGTCCTTGCTCGGAACCTTCTTGGTGCGTTCTGGTGTTCTGACATCAGTACATGCCTTTGCTACCGACCCACGTCGCGGCATCTTTATTTTGATTCTGCTTTCTTTGGTGGTGGGCTCATCCTTGTTCCTGTATGCCTTAAGAGCTCCAAAGAGCACATTGGGCGGTGCCTTCTCTTTGATGTCACGCGAAACATTAATACTCTTAGGTAACGTTTTCTTGGTAGTGGCTGCAGGCTCTGTGCTCCTGGGAACCTTATATCCATTGCTGATTGATGCCTTGAATCTTGGCAAGATCTCCGTAGGCCCTCCTTACTTTAATGCGGTCTTTGTGCCGATCATGGTTCCCGTTCTGTTCTTGCTGGCGATTGGTCCGTGGGCCAATTGGAAGAGCACCAATCTCAATGCATTGCTTAAGCGCTTATGGTTAGCAGCAGTCGTTGCAGTCGTTGCAGCCATTTTGATTCCACGCATGATGGGTGAATTCACGATCTTGACTGCATTAGGTTTCTTGCTTTCATTCTGGATTATTGCTTCCGGTGTATTGCAAATCATTCGGCAGTTCAAGGTTGGAAAGCCGACTCGCTCCTTTATTGGCATGCAATTAGGTCACATTGGTATTGCAGTATTTGTGATTGGTGTCACGATGGTGGGCGCATACCAAGAAGAAAAAGATGTGCGCATGGCGCCTGGCGATACAGTGTCAGTTGGTGGTTATCAGATTCGGTTAGTGGAAGTGCGTCCTGCTCAAGGGCCTAACTATCAAGCCACTCGCGGCACCTTTGAGTTAGGTCGTCATGGTAAGACCGAAGAGGTTTTATATCCTGAGAAGCGCAATTACGATTCATCGACGATGCCAATGACTGAGGCGGCGATTGACGCAGGCCTGACACGGGATATCTATGTTTCTCTTGGCGAGCCTTTGGAAGGCAATGCTTGGGCCGTACGCGTTTACTACAAACCATTCGTGGATTGGATTTGGGGCGGCTGTTTATTAATGGCTTTAGGTGGCCTATTCGCAGTAATGGATAAGCGCTATCGTCTGCGCCTCAAGAAATAATTCAACATATTTACTTACGAATAGATCAGTCAATATGAAAGCAAAATTTGTTATTCCACTAATACTCTTTATTGTATTGGTGGGATTCTTGGCGGTTGGCTTAAATCGTGACCCACGTGAAGTGCCGTCACCCTTAATTAATAAGCCTGCACCTGCATTTAAGGTTTCTCAGTTAGCGGACCCAAGCAAGTCATTTTCTCCAGAAGATCTAAAGGGGCAGGTGTGGGTTTTAAATGTCTGGGCTTCTTGGTGTGTAGCTTGCCGTGAAGAGCATCCGATGTTGGTTGAGATGAGTAAGTCTCAAGTGGCGCCTTTAATTGGACTTGATTACAAAGACAAACGGACTGATGCGATGGAAATGCTGGCAAGACAGGGCAACCCATACAACTTATCGGCATTCGATAATGATGGCCGCGTTGGTATTAACTATGGTGTATATGGTGTTCCTGAAACTTACGTGATTGATAAAGCAGGGATCATTCGCTTTAAGCAAATTGGTCCAATTACCAAAGAGGTGTTGGAGAAGTCGATGTATCCCATCATTGCTCAGTTGAAAAAGGAATAAGCAATGAATAGCAAATTCATCAAACTTCAGCAATTTCTATCTTGTATCTGTTTGGCGTTATTTATTCATATTGCGCATGCAGATGAAGCTACCCCTTTAGCTTCCGATCCAGCGCTAGAGCAACGGTTGATTTCTATCTCAGAAGAGATGCGTTGCTTAGTGTGTCAAAACGAATCTCTCTCAGGGTCACGTTCAGAACTAGCGCAAGACCTTCGTCGAGAAATTCGGGATCTGATTAAGCAAGGCAAAACCGATGCAGAAATCAGGACCTTTATGGTCGATCGTTATGGCGATTTTATTTTGTACCGTCCGCCGGTCAAGCCCACTACTTGGTTGCTGTGGATTGGACCATTTGTTTTGATGTTTGCAGGCATTGTGGCGCTGTTGATGTACTTGCGTCGCCGTAATACTCAAGTGGCCACTACCTCACTTTCTGATGATGAAAATAAGCGCATAGATGCTCTATTGCGAGATGACAAATGATTACTTTTTATATTGCCGCCATTGTTTTAGTTTTACTCGTTCTAGCAGCCTTGTTTCGCCCATTCTTTTGGAAGACGACTGTTCATCACGCTTCTCGCCAACAGTTAAACGCAGCCATCTATAAAGAAGAGATTGCTAAGCTTGAGAAAGAGCGTTCTGAAGGTTTGATTGATGGCGCAACTTATGAGATCTCTCATGCAGAGATGCGTCAGCGTTTATTTCAGGACACTAGCGAGGATGATGGTGTGGCAGTATTAGGTTCTCCCAAGAAGACCATCATTGCCCTGACTATTTTTATTCCAGTGATTGCTGCTGTGATGTATTTTTGGTTAGGTAGCGCTCAGCAGATCGCTGATGGTGGCGCCAAGCAACAGGTCGCTCAACAAGATGTTGAGAAGATGGTGGCTGGATTGGCGGCTAAGATGGAGCAGGATCCAAGCAATCTAAAAGGCTGGGCAATGCTAGCCCGTTCCTATAAGGTGATGGGCCGCCCAAAAGACGCTGAAAAAGCCTACGACCGTGCAGGCTCCTATTTGGATACCGACCCCCAATTGTTGGCTGATTATGCAGACGTGTCTGCCAGTAATGCCAATGGTAGTTTTGAAGGTAAGCCTCAGGCAATCATCAATAGAGCTTTGAAGGCTGATCCCAATAACATGATGGCGCTTTGGTTGGCTGGTACTGCTGATTACAATCGGGGTGATTACAAAGGGGCCGTACAAGTTTGGGGTCGCTTAGCGAAGTTACTGCCTGCTGATTCTGAAGACATGAAGATGATTCAGGGCTCTATTATGGAAGCTCGCGGTAAGGCTAATTTGCCTCCGGAACCTTTAGTAAGCCAAGCGACATCCCCTGTTGTTGCTGTGAGCGGTAAAAATATTAATGGCACTGTTGAAATCAACCCTGATCTCAAATCTAGAATCAAACCAGACTACATCGTGATGGTGATTGCTCGTGCTCCTGGCGCCCGTATGCCGGTAGCCATTATGCGAGGTAAAGCTGCGGATCTTCCTCTCCGTTTTGTCTTGAATGATGCCCTGGCCATGACTCCAGATGCCCTAATCTCCAATCTGAGCGAAGCAACGATCGAGGTGCGGATCTCTAAATCAGGCCAAGCTAAGGCTGAACCCGGGGATTTGTATTCTGAGATCCAAACGGTGAAGGTTGGTACGAATAATCTGAAGGTTGTGGTCGATCAAGTTAGACCTTAGTGAGTATCTCAAACCAAGATCGGATAATGAGGCGCCTAGCTGTTGCCCTCGGTCTTGCTTTTGGTTTAATCTTTACTACTGGAGTTCTAGCTCAGAGTCCTAATAAGTTCGAATCAAAGCTTATTGGCAGGTGGGTAGTAGATAGTCAGACCATGTGTGCTAACCCTAAATTCAAGGGTGCTGGCGTTTACTACTTCTACGATAAAGCCGGTAAGCTCGTCAATGAGCTTAGACTGCCAAGCAATAATCAGGTTCAAGTGGTTCGGCGTGGCACCTATAAATCCATCGACGTGTTTGATGAATCTAGCTTAGTCATTAAGACTGTGGCTCAGTCAGAGAACTTGCAAACCAAGGAAACGTATCTCACAACATCTTTGATTCAGTTCTCAGATGACTTCCAAGTCCAATCGATCTTGGATCAGAGTATGAACGGTGTTTTCAATATTCGAGATGGCGTTGTTTTGGCAACAAAACAGAAGCAATCCCCTTTTCATAAATGCGACTCAGAATAGGCGTAGTCAAGGCTTAATTTCACTATCTTGGTGCTACAACTAACTTGCGCATCCAATTCTCCTGAGCATTGATTCTGAAGTACTTTTTTCTTTGTATTTCAGGCCCAAAGTAAGTCTAAAAAAATACCAAATCCTTTCTTGATATGTATCAAAAGCGTTGATGGCGACTGCCTTCATCATGCTCTGATGGTGGAATTTTTTATAAGTCAGAGTGGGTGCCTTTTGGTGCCGGGAGTGGATTAATGCAGGTCCGGGTACCAGTCAGTTTTGAGCTTCCTTTAATCAGCAGTGGCTTACATCCACTCACCATTAAGGGCAAACGCATTCTTCCAATTGTTCAGGGTGGCATGGGTGTTGGAGTATCTGCACACAAGCTAGCTGGTGCAGTAGCTGCATGTGGTGGGATGGGCACGATCTCTTCGATTGATTTGAGACGTCTTCATCCGGACTTAATGGAAAAGACAAAGTCTTTGCTGCCATCCTCCGAAAGCAAGGCGCTGATTAATAAAGCAAATATTGAGGCACTCGCTAGGGAAATTCAATCTACTAAACAAGCAGCAATGGGTCGTGGGATGATTGCAGTCAATATCATGCGCGCTGTTAATGAATATGCACCTTACGTGCAGTGCTCCCTAGAAAATGGCGTTGATGCCCTAGTCGTTGGGGCAGGCTTGCCGCTAGATTTACCTGACCTTGCAAGCGATTTTCCAGATGTCGCCTTAATTCCGATTCTTTCGGAGTCTAGAGGTATTCATCTACTCTTGCGCAAGTGGGAGAAAAAAGGGCGCTTACCTGATGCCATCATCATCGAGCATCCCCGCTTAGCTGGTGGCCACGTTGGCGCAGCAAACATTGAAGATATCCACAATCCTAAGTTCAATTTTGAAAATGTCATCCCAGAAACGCTGGCGATATTCAAAACAATGGGATTGGAAGGTAAGATTCCATTGATACCCGCGGGTGGTATTACTAGTTACGCAGATATTAAGAGATTGCAGGATCTTGGTGCATCCGGCGTGCAGTTGGGTACCGCATTTGCGGTGACTATTGAAGGTGATGCGAGTGATAGTTTTAAAAAAGTTCTAGCAGATGCAGGTCCAGAAGATATGGTGGATTTTTTGAGTGCTGCTGGCTTACCTGCTCGAGCAGTCAAAACACCTTGGCTTAAAAAATATCTTGAGGCTCTTCCTGCTTTAAAGTCTGTAGCAAGAAAAAAACCACGCTGTACGATGATTTTTGATTGTCTGCATGATTGTGGCCTGCGTGATGGCAATGATCAGTGGGGTCAGTTCTGTATTGACAAAGTACTAGGTAGCGCTTTAGCTGGTAATGTACAGAAAGGCCTCTTTTTCCGCGGTGCAGGAACACTACCTTTTGGTAATCAAATTAAATCCGTTTCCGAATTAATCAACAAACTTTTAGAAAAATCTTTGGAGCCCGTAGCTTATGTCAATCCAGCCAATTAGCACTGATGTACTTATTGAAAAATACGCCAAAGATGGCGAGTATGAACCTGACCAAATTTTTCAACGTGTTGCTAAAGGCTTGTCAGTAGTAGAAGACATTGCTATTCGTGCCGATGTTGAGAAACTCTTTTTAGAGAACCTGCGTAATGGCGCAATTGGTGCAGGCCGCATCATGAGTGCAGCCGGCACAGATATTCAGGCGACGCTCATCAATTGTTTTGTACAGCCGGTGGGGGATTGCATTCAAGGTTTTGATGCTGAAGGCTTCCCAGGAATCTATGAGGCCCTCAAGCAAGCTGCAGAGACAATGCGTCGCGGTGGCGGTGTGGGTTATGACTTCTCACGCATTCGCCCAAAGGGCGCTGAGGTTAAAGGGACGGCTTCCATAGCCTCTGGACCTTGTAGCTACATCAACGTCTTTGATATGTCTTGCTCGACAGTGGAGAGTGCTGGAGCCAGGCGTGGGGCACAGATGGGTGTTCTACGAATTGATCATCCCGATATTTTTGAGTTTATTACCGCCAAGAGAACAACCGGTCGTTGGAATAACTTTAATGTTTCAGTGGGCGTGTCTAGTGCGTTTATGAAGGCGGTAGAAGGCAATCAATCATGGGAATTAATTCATAAGGCAAAGCCAGCTAAAAATGTCATTGCTGGAGGTGCATATCAAAGAGCTGATGGACTGTGGGTCTATCGCAAGGTAGACGCAAAAGAAATCTGGGAGGCAGTCATGAAGTCTGCCTATGATTTTGCAGAGCCCGGCATTTTATTTTTAGATAACATCAATCGTGATAACAACTTAAATTATTGCGAAAGTATTTCAGCGACCAACCCATGTGTTACAGCCGATACGCGATTGGCCACCCAATTTGGATTGATGCGTATCGGAGAATTATTTACCTCAGGTCAAGATTTAGAGGTGACTGTAGATAATCGCGCTTTAGGTTTAGAAGTCGGCGGTACGCAGGTAAGGAAAGCTACACCTGCTTTTTTAACATCCCACAATGCAGAAGTATTTGAAGTCATTACATCTGCAGGCTACATTATCAAAGCTACTGCTTGGCATGATTTTTATTGCTCCAGGGGAAAGGTGAAGTTGTCTGATCTTGTTGTGGGTGATGCTCTATACATTCAATCTGGTAAAGGTCAGTTTGGTAAATCTGGTAACAAGGACTTAGGGTTATTGATGGGCTTGATTACTGGTGACGGACACTTTACTAATCGTGGGAAGGGTGTGCAAGCTGCTGTAGTTAGTTTATGGGGCGAGGATCAAGCGCTTGCAACACAGCTTTGCGAAATCATTCAAACGCTTGTTGGTGGTCAATCAAATAATAAAAGAGAGTATCAACTGCGCCCAGTAGCCGTTCCTGAGCGGGATATGGTATTTATACGCTCGACCATATTAGCCAGAATTTTGAATATTTATGGTTTTAATGGTGAAACTAAATTAAGCGTTCCTGAGGTGATATGGAAGGGTACTGAGGAGTGTGTCAAAGCTTACTTGCGAGGTTTATTTCAGGCTGATGGAACGGTTAATGTCAGCTCCAACTCTAATAGTTGTTCAATTCGCCTAAATTCTTCTTGTGAACCATTGCTCAGTGAAATACAAATTCTTCTATCAAATTTTGGAATCTATAGCGCCATTCATTTAAGAAGAGAGTCTGCCATTAGGGAATTACTAGACGGCAAAGGGGGAAATAGGGGGTATTTGTGTCAGGATAATTTTGAGTTAGTGATTGATGGTGAATCACGAGAGCGTTTTATGCTTGAAATTGGTTTTGTGCTTCCCAAAAAAACAGAAAAATATAATGAATGGGTGAAAGATAAGGCATTAATTAAGACGCAATCCTTTCAGTCAGAGATTATTTCAATTGAATCTGTTGGCTTTGAACCAGTATTTGATGTTACTCAAGATGACAACAACACAGTTATTTTTAATGGTTTAGTCACCGGGCAATGTGGCGAACAACCATTACCGCCGTATGGTTGTTGTGATTTAGGTCCAGTCATCCTCCCGCGTTTTGTCAAAAACCCTTTTGGTTTTGCTGGTGAACCGAGCTTTGATTTTGAGGCATTCATCTCGGTTGTGAAGATTCAGGTACGGATGCTGGATAACGTTTTAGATGCTACTTACTGGCCCTTGCCTGAGCAGGCTGAAGAGGCCAGGATTAAACGTCGTATTGGCGTGGGCTTTACTGGTCTTGGTGATGCACTAGTCATGCTGAAGTTGCCATACAACGAAGAAGGTGCTCGCATTGTGGCTGCCAAGATTGCTCGCGTCATGCGTGATGCTGCATACGAAGCATCCGTTGAATTAGCAAAAGAGAAGGGCGCGTTCCCGAATTTGGATGTTGAAAAATATCTTGGTAGTGATAGTTTTGTCAGTCGACTAGATGACAAGCTGAAAAATGATATTCGTCAGTTTGGCATTCGCAATAGCCACTTGCTCTCGATCGCACCTACCGGCACTGTAAGTTTGGCATTTGCTGATAATGCTTCTAATGGTATTGAGCCGGCATTTTCATGGGTATATCGTCGCAAGAAGCGTGAAGCTGACGGCAGCACTAGTGAGTACGCAGTTGAAGATCATGCATGGCGCATGTATCGAGATTTGGGTGGTGATGTTGAAAATCTACCCAAGTATTTTATTTCTGCTTTGGAGATGTCCGCTAGTGACCATATTGCCATGATGGAGGCCGTGCAACCTTTTGTTGATACCGCCATCTCTAAAACCGTCAACGTGCCAGCAAATTATCCTTACGATGACTTTAAGAGCCTATATACCCAAGCGTGGCGTGCGAATCTGAAGGGGCTAGCCACTTATCGCCCAAATAGTATTTTGGGCTCGGTATTAGATCTGGGCCCTAGCAAGGAAGAGCCTTCGTTATCTAATGATGATGTTGCTGATCCCATGAGAATCGTGGTGGAAAGTCGTCCTAAAGGAATCTTGCCTGCGGTCGCTGAAAAAATTGAGTACTGGACACAAGAGGGGCATAAGACTTTATATCTCGTGGTGTCATTTATTACGATTCCTCTGAAAGGCGAAGCCGGTGGCTCAATTGAGCGTGCCATTGAGTTCTTTATGCCGGTTGGTCAAAATGGTGAATCGCAACAATGGATTACGTCAAGTATGCGATTGCTTTCATTAGCAGCTCGCGGAGGCTTTTTAGAGCGCGCTTTAAGTGATATGCGCAAAGTTGCTTGGGATCGAGGTGCAGTAAGACTGGGCACTTTCGAGAAAATTGATGGTACGCGCATGCCTTTATGGCATGACTCTGAAGTGGCTGCGATTGGTTACGCCATACAAAACATCATTGAGCGCCGTAATGGTGGCGCTACAAATGATCTTTCAGAGGCGCCTATTCGTGGGGCATCTACTCCGCCAGTGATGGTTGGGAAGAAGTGTGCTGAATGCGGTGCTCATGCTGTGATCCGCAAGGATGGCTGCGACTACTGCACCCAATGCGGACACTTAGGAAGTTGTGGGTAATTAGCCCCTACCTACAAAAGGCATGTTCGTGGCCATGATAGTCATGGATAGGATGTTGCTTTCAAGAGGCAGTTGAGCCATATGGAGGACTGCCTCGCCGACATGATCTACATCCATTCGGGGTTCAACTTTAATTGAGAGGTCAGCCTGAATGATGCCGTTAGCCATACGCTCGGTCATCTCAGTCGCTGCATTGCCAATGTCGATTTGACCGCAAGCAATATTGAAGGCGCGCCCATCTAAGGCAATCGTTTTGGTCAATCCGCTGATGGCATGTTTAGTAGCAGTGTAGGGCGCTGACATCGGGCGGGGTGCATGTGCAGAGATAGAGCCATTATTAATAATTCTGCCGCCTTGAGGAGATTGCGCTTTCATCATCCGAATGGCTTGTTGTGAACAAAGGAAGGCGCCACACAAATTGGCGTTGACGACATTCATCCACAGCTCGTAACTTAATTCTTCCATTGGAATAGCTGGGGCACCCATTCCGGCATTGTTAAAAAGTACATCAATCCGACCATGGTGTTTCTGAATTTCTGAGAATAGGGATTTAACTTGTTCTGGCTTTCCAACGTCGCACGCAACTGCGAGACAATTTGTTGCATCACCGCCAATATCAACGATGGCTTTTTGTAGCTTTTCTAGGTTGCGGCCAGTGAGAACTACCTTATAGCCGCCTTTGAGAAGTGCTTTGGCAGCAGCCCTGCCGATTCCAGCTCCAGCGCCCGTTACTAGGGCAATCTTATTTTGTACTTGGCTCATTACTGTCTCGACTATTGTTTTAAAAATGACATCTTATCGCGGATTATTTGGCTAGAGTTGATTCTTTTGTGTATTTTTGGCATGGGGGCATAATGCAAAAAAGACCAGAAATTTAATACGAGAGATTTCTATGAATTTGCTACGCAAACAACTCTACAACCCTATAGCTATTGGTGTAGCGATCATTTTATTGATTGCCGCCCTATTTGGGGTGTTGTGGGTCCTGGTACCGCCGCCACCAAAGACCATTGAGATGGCCACAGGTTTTCCTACGGGCCTGTATTACCACTTCGGTGAACGTTTAAAAAGCGCCCTTGCTAAAGAGGGCGTGACACTTGATCTGAAGACTACTGGTGGGACAATTGATAACTTGGCCTTATTGGATGATCCAAGCTCTGGGGTTGATTTTGCAATGGTTCAGGGTGGAGTCGCTGATGTTGCCAAGTACCCGAATTTGGTGTCCATCGCCGGAATGTTTTATGAGCCAATATGGATTTGGTATCGTGAGCCGGCCTTTAAATCTGATGGTGGACGATTGAGTGTCTTGAGTCAATTAAAAGGCAAGCGTGTTTCGATTGGTAATGTTGGTAGTGGCACATTGGCCTTAAGCAATGCTTTGCTCCAGGTTAGCGGCATTAGTGATGAGGAATTACATGTCGAAAAACTCAAGCCTGATGAAGCCTTGGCCAAGTTAAAAAATGGTGAGCTGGACGCGGTATTTATCGTTGCTGCAGCTGAAGCACCTATCTTGGAAAAGTTTTATACCATTCCAGGGGTCCGCTTAATGAGTTTTGAGCAGGCCGATGCCTATACGCGAAACTTACCGTATCTATCCAAGGTAAACATACCGAGAGGGGTAGTGAGCATTGCCAATGATTTACCAAGGCAAGATATCGTGGTACTTGCACCAACTGCAACCCTAGTAGGACACGCGGATATTAGCCCAGCTCTCGTGACTTTGTTGTTGGGGGATACATACGATATTCTGAAATCGTATTCTCGATTACAAAAGCCTGGTGAGTTTCCATCGGGGGTAGGATTAGATTTTCCGCTTCATGCTGATGCTGATATTTATTTAAAAGATGGGCCATCATTCTTGCATCGCTATTTACCATTCTGGACTGCGGTATGGGTCGGTCGATTTGTGAAGATTGTGATCCCGCTGCTGGTGATTTTGATTCCTTTATTTACCTACATTCCGGCAGCTAAGAATTTAATTTTGCGGCTGAAGCTTTCTCAGGTTTACGAGGAGCTAAAGATTTTAGAAAAGAATGCCTCTAATCCCGATTTGCGTGAGAAGAATTTTAAAGATTTGGCAGCAATCGAAAAACGTGTAGCCCATATGAAGGTGGCAAGGCTAGACGCTAAGGAGTTGTATGACCTAAAGGCACATGTTGGTGACACTCGCCAGAGGTTGAATTTAATGGAGTAGTGATCTGCTTGGTCACAATAATAGGAGACAACATGTTTAAAGAAACGCTAGTAAAAATAAGCGTAGTAGTGATCATCAGTGCTTTAGCGACGGGCGTTTTTGCGCAGACTTATCCCAATAAGCCCATCAATCTTGTGGTGCCACAAGCGGCTGGCGGTACGAATGATATTGTTGCGCGATTAATCGCGCCTGGTCTGGGTGAGACACTAGGCGCCTCTATTGTGGTTGAGAATAGACCTGGTGCCGGTGGCAATATTGGCACCCAAAGCGTAGCGCGTGCAGCCAAGGATGGATACACACTCCTTCTGACTATCAATAGCGCACAAGCGATTAATCCAGCTTTGTACAAAAATCCCGGCTTTGATCCAATCAATGATTTTGTACCTCTGTATTACATTGGCGCCACACCTTACGTATTAGTGGCACCACCAGGATCCCCGTTGAAAACCTTAGCGGATGTTGTTGCAGCAGCAAAGAAAAAACCCGGTGAGCTATCTTATGCGTCAGCCGGTAATGGCACGATTAGTCACTTATTGGGTGCAATGATCAATACCAGCGCCGGTATTGAGATGCAGCACATCCCCTACAAAGGTGTAGCCCCAGCAATTAATGATGTTTTGGGTGGCCAGGTGCCCTTGGCTTTTGCAAGTCTGCCTTCAGCCCTGAATTACATCAAGGCTGGAAAACTACAGGCAATCGCTATCAGCTCTGCTAAGCGCTCTAGTGCGGCGCCAGATATTCCGACGATTGCCGAAACCTACCCTGATTGCGTGGGTGAGGTGTGGGTGGCCATTTTTGCTCCCGCTGGAACCAATGCGTTTGCCGTCAAGAAAATTCAATCTGCCATGAAGGCTACCCTGTCTATGCCAGAAGTGAGAGAGAGGCTGATGGCGCAAGGTTTAGATTTGGCACCGGTTCCCCCTGAAAAGTTAGGCGCACTACTAAAGGACGAGTTGGCGAAGTGGGTAAGAATTGTAAAAGCCTCGGGTGCTCAGTTAGATTGACCTAAAATCAAAAGATGACTATTTCAACCTTATCTCCGCCAGTAACTCCCGCTAAGGAGTTAGTTCAATCTCTGCGCACTAACGGCTATGTAGTAGTTTCTGCCGAAACGGTTGCAGAGATCACTAAGACCTCGTTATCAGATCTTTTGGCCTTGAATGTTTTTTGGAATGATTTGCCACGCGATCCGTATTTGAAAGATGGAGGTCGCTATCGTTATCGCCGTCATGCTAGTTATGAAATTAAAGGCGATGCTCTTGTAGCAGTACCTCACCGCGCCCATTGGCAGTCAGTAGATTACAACGCCTTACATGGCGGTATTGAGCGCTGGTTCGAGCCAATGCAAGCGCAGTTAACTGGTAGCCCTGCTTGGAAATCATTATTGCTTGGCATGGCGCATGTATTAAGTAGCCTCAAGCCAGTCAATACTTGGTTTGTGGAAGCACACGAATTCAGAATTGATACCACCGATGGAATTGGTCGCCCAACACCTGAGGGTGCTCATCGTGACGGCCATGATTTTGTAGCAGTTTTTATATTAGATCGCGTTGGTATTAAGGGTGGTGAAACACGTGTCTTTGAAGCCAATGGTTCAGCTGGCTTGCGTTTTACGCTCAGCCAGCCTTGGTCTTTGTTGCTCATGAATGATGAGCGCATGATTCATGAATCCACTCCTATACAGCCGGTTGGAGCGCATGGCCATCGAGATACCTTAGTGCTGACTTATCGCTCAAATGGTTTCCAGGACTCCCCAAATGGTGGGCAGCAGTAAGTCTGACTTACTGCACTTCATCCGGATATGAGTAATCTTTATCGGGTTGGTTGTGCCGCTGGATTTTCTGGTGATCGCCTCGGTGTTGCTCGACCCATCGTAGATGAATTCTTAAGATTGGGCGAGCCCGCTTGTTTGATCTTTGAGAGTTTGGCTGAAAGAACTTTAGCGCTTGCTCAGTTGGATCGTCGACAAAATCCTGCGCTTGGCTTCGAGCCTTTGTTAGCAGAAATGCTTGAACCCATCCTCGCTGATTGTTTGTTAAATAATATTCCAATTGTCGGCAACTTTGGCGCTGCCAATCCTGAGGGCGCTGCATCCCTCATTGCGAAGCTGGCTAAAGCTCAAGGCTTCCCATCCATCAAGATAGCGATTGTGAGGGGCGATGAGATTTCTGCCTCAGTTTTTATGGCTTGTCTTGATCAGCAAAGTCAAGAAGCTTTATCTAATAGTAGCCTCGTCAGTGCGAATGTGTATTTAGGTGCCCGCGAAATTGCGGATGCATTGAATGATGGAGCGCAAATAGTGGTCACTGGGCGGGTTGCTGATCCCGCGCTCACAGTTGGGCCCTTGATGGCCCATTTCAAAAAATCTTGGAGTGATTGGAATTTTTTAGCTCAGGCAACGATGGCTGGGCACCTGCTTGAATGTGGTGCTCAAGTTACGGGCGGTTACTTTGCAGATCCCGGGGTAAAAGATGTTCCAGGCTTAGCTAGCGTGGGATTTCCAATCATTGAATTTGATGAGTTTGGAAACTGCTACGTTACCAAGGCTCCCAATACTGGTGGCGTGGTGAGTCTCATGACCGTAACTGAGCAACTTCTCTATGAGGTCCATGACCCGGCTCGCTATCTCACGCCGGATGTGATTGCGGATATCAGCCAAGCCCAATTAGAGCTTACCGGAGAGAATAAGGTTTTACTCAACAAGGTATTGGGTCATGAAAAGCCCGCTACCTTAAAAGCAAATATTTGTATTGATGGTGGTTGGTTAGCTGAAGCGGAAATTTCTTATGCTGGCCATCATGCTTATGAGCGTGCCCAATTGGCGGCTCAGATTATTCGCGAGAGATTGTCGGATGTATTGGATTTAAGGATTGACTATATCGGGTCTGCAAGCGTATTTCCAAGTGAAGATGGCAGTGGACCATCTTTCAGGGCGCAAGGCGGGTTTGAAGATATTCGACTACGTGTTGCTGCGGCTCATATGAATAAAGTGATTGCTAATCAGCTTTGTCGAGAGTTAACGGCGCTCTATACCTGCGGACCAGCGGGAGGCGGTGGCGTGCGCACTAGTCTGCGGCCTCGTTTAAATACTTTGGTGGCTTATGTGCCTCGTGATCTAGTGAAATCCTCTTATGAATTCTTTGCGGGTGAACAATGAATTTAACTAAGACAAGAATCCCCTTGTATGAATTGGCTCATGCGAGAACTGGCGACAAAGGGAATCGCTCAAATATTAGTGTGATTGCTTATCGGCCTGAAGATTTTGCCATCTTACTCAGAGAAGTGACAGCTGAAAAGGTGCGTGAACACTTTTCGTTTCGAAAGCCTACAGCCGTGCAGCGATATGAATTGCCAAATTTATGCGCACTGAATTTTGTGATGGATGATGTGTTGGAGGGTGGAGTCAATCTATCTCTCAATCTCGATACCCACGGCAAGAGCCTTTCTTATTGGCTCTTAGCGATGGAGATCGATCCGAGTTGAATGGATTACTCAGCCTCCATACCGGCATCTTTAATTGCCTTAGCCCACTTCACAGTTTCAAGTTTGATTTTCTTATCCAGCATTTCTGGGCTGCCAGGTTGAGATTCAAATCCTAAGGAAGCAAAGCGATCGACTAGATCTTTTGATTTAGCTGCCTCGTTAATAGCTTTGTTGAGTTTTGCTACAACATCCTTAGGCATGCCTGCGGGGCCGAAGGCTGCAAAAAATGCAATCAACTCATAGTTTTTAATTCCCAATGATTCATTGACTGTTGGCAACTCAGGGATAGCAGGCGAGCGTTTGAGAGAAGTCACTGCAAGACCGCGCACCTTACCAGCTTGGACTTGTGGGAGCATTACTGCAAAGTCTGCGGTAAACATATTGACCTGACCGCCAATCAAATCTGTCATCGCATTAGGTCCGCTCTTATAAGAGATTCCAGTCATCTTGATGCCAGTAACGCTAGCTAAAATTTCTGAGGAAACGCGTTGAGAGGTGCTGGCATAAGCAAAAGTCATTTTCCCTGGATCAGCTTTTGCTAAAGCAACAAAGCCACCAAGTGTTTTAGCTGGCACATCATTATTAACGGCTACGATCAGGGGTACAGACCCAAAATAACCAATGGGCGTAAATGCAGTGTCTTGGTTATAAGGTAAATTTTTGACAAGACTTTTCAGTGCCGCATTGGTACTGTTAGTGCCAAAGAGGAGAGTGTAGCCATCTGCAGGTGCTTTAGCGACAACATCTGCCCCAATCATCCCGTTTGCACCAGGCCTGTTTTCAATCACCACTGGCTGACCTAAGGTCTCAGCCATTTTGACTGCGAAGGCTCGACCAATTTGATCGGTGGCGCTCCCTGCTGCAAAAGGCACAATCGCTTTAATGGGTTTATTGGGGTAGCCATCTGCTAAAACGATGTTGCTTGTCAGTAGCAGCAAGAAGGCTGCGCAGCATTGAATAAAACGATTATGGGCGTATTGGGTATTCATGGGGTCTCCATCTTATTTTGCCTAGTGTAGCGGTTCTTGACCCTGTTGGGGCGAGTAGAATGAACAGTCTTTTAGTGAGCCCCTATGCGCTTTCGATCCGCTGGATATACCCCTCTTATGCTTATGGCGCAGACTTGTGCGCTCTTAGGCTTTGCTTGTTATGCGGTGGTGTTAACCCCTTTGCAAGACGAGTGGCAACTGAGTAATTTCCAATCAGGCTTAATCGCTAGCGCATTCTTCTTTGGTTATATGTTGGCCGTACCTCTAGCTACTGCCTTGACGGATCGAGTGGATGCACGCAAGGTGTATTTAGTCGGAGGCATCTGTGCAACCTGTGGATTATTGGGAATGGGTTTATTTGCCCATAATTTCTACACGGCATTATTTTTTATGGCGCTCAATGGAGCAGGCCTAGCTGGCACCTATATGCCAGGCCTCAAAATTTTGTCTGATCGCATCCAGTCTGGAGAGCTCACACGACATATCGCGTTTTATACCGCTTTCTTTGGCATCGGCACTGGCTTTTCTTATCTATGTTCCGGATGGATATTGCATAGCTTTGGTTGGCGCTATGTATTTTCTTTGATTGCTATAGGGCCATTCGCTGCATTGTTAATTGTGTGGCTATTGATTCCGCCGCTGCAGCATCAAAAGTGGAGTGGCCCATTACACATTCGCATGCGCGATATTTTCCCCTTGGATAAATGGCGTTTAGTGCTCCAGGATAAAAAGGCTTCAGGATTCATTTTTGGTTACACAGCCCATTCTTTAGAGTTGTTTGCTTCTAGAAGTTGGCTTGTAGCCTTCTTTGGTTTATGCGCAGCAGTTTCTGGGGAAGCTTTCTTTCTGACCGCTACCACTTTAGCGGGTGTGATTAATTTCTGTGGAGTGCCATCCTCGATTTTGGGTAATGAGATTGCTTTGCGTATTGGGCGTCAGAAATGGGTATGTTTTGTGATGCTTATGAGTGCAGTGATGGGTATAGCCTTGGCTTGTTCTACTGGGAAATCATGGTGGTTAATTGTTGCTCTAGCGATTGGGCATGCCATTTTCATTATGGCGGACTCTGCAACACTCACTGCGGGCTTGGTGACTAGCGCTCAGGAAAACATTAAAGGTGCAGCAATGGGTTTGCATTCCTTAATGGGTTTTGGCGGCGGATTACTCGGTCCAGCAATCTTTGGATTTGTGTTGGATTTAACAGGTTCTAGAACTTCACAGATCTCTTGGGTTTGGGCATATGTAGCAGTAGTGATTTGGGGTGTGCTGTTCGTGATATATGAGCGCCGCAATGGCTGGGTTGGGCAAAAGCCGACATCATGAGCAAGAGTTTGAATAGCATTTGCTATCACTGTGGAAGTTCATTGCTTCCCAATGAGGCTTACTCTACAGATTTGAATGGTGTCTCAAGATCATTTTGTTGTGCTGGGTGCATGGCAATTGCGCAAACAATTCATGGTGAAGGCTTAGAAGTCTTTTATGCAAGACGGGCGCAATCCAGCGATAAGCCATCTGCATACCTTGCTTCTGATCAAATCCCTGCCAAGCTGTTGCCCTATGACGATCCATCATTGCTGGGTCGCTTCACTCGCCCGGTCGGTGATGAGGGCGATCTTGAAACAACGCTACGTCTTGAGAAAATCAGGTGCGCTGCGTGTGTTTGGTTATGCGAGCAACACTTGCGCCGCAGCCCTGGAGTGAAAGACGTACAAATTAATTACGTCACGCAAAAGGTGAAGATTATTTTTTCACCAAAGCAGGTTAGCTTGGCAAGACTTCTTTTTGAAATTGAGCGCATTGGCTATGAGGCTTGGCCATTCGAACCATCACTTTCTGTTGAGAGATCCAAGAAGGAAAAACGCCAATTACTCACTAGGCTTGGGGTTGCTTTATTAGGAATGATGCAGGTCATGATGTATGCGTGGCCATCATACGTTGGCGCCAATGACATCACGGTTGAATACGATTTACTATTGGGCTGGACGAGTTGGGCGCTAACAGTGCCAGTGATGCTGTATTCAGCAGGGCCAATTTTTCAGGCTGCGTGGCGCAGTGTTCAATCGTTTAAGCAAACCCACATGTTGGGTATGGATGTGCCGATCGCACTAGCTTTGGCGCTGGCATTTACTGCGGGCACGATCAATTTAGTGACAGGATCCGGTCAAAGTTATTTTGATTCAATCACGATGTTTGTTGCTTTCATTTTGGCAGCACGTTATGTTGAATTGCTCGCAAGACAAGATGCACAGGGAGGCGCCGAGGCCTTAGCTAAACAACTTCCTGCAACGTGCGAACGCGTGCTGAATTACCCACAGGCTCAGCAGATTGAATTGGTTCCTGTTGTGAACTGTATGCCCGGTGAAATATTGAGAGTATCTCCAGGTGAGGTGGTGCCAGCTGATGGTATGTTGATTGCCTGTGAAAGTTCGGTAGACGAGTCTCTCTTAACTGGTGAATCAAAACCAATCGATAAAAAGATTGGTGATCGTATTTATGCTGGAACTCACAATATTCTCAATCCCCTCATCATGAGAATAGATGCGGTAGGGCAGTCCACCAGAATTGCTGGCATTGCTTCTTTACTCGATCAAGCCTTGTTAGCAAAACCATTGATGGTGAGTCTTGCAGAAAAGTGGGCCGGCTATTTTGTGGGCTTCTTATTGCTCTGTGCTTTCTTATCATCAGCAATCTGGCTGTATATCGACCCTAGCAAAGCATGGACAGTTTTAGTAGCCGTCTTAGTAGCAAGCTGCCCTTGCGCCTTATCGCTTGCCGTGCCAACGGCGATGGCTGCAGCGCAGGGCGCGGTTACCAGACTCGGCCTCTTGATTGTTCGTGGGCATGTGATGGAGGGCTTGGTTAAAGCAAGTGATCTTGTGCTCGATAAGACTGGCACTTTAACCATGGGTCAACCGGAGCTGAAAGAGATTGTGAATCTTCGCTCTGGGTATCGCCGTGAAGAGGCTTTGGCTTTAGCAACTGCTCTTGAGGGAGGTCAACGACATCCTTTGGCGCTCTCCTTGCTACGTGCCGCTGAACTTGAAAATCTCTCACTGCCAGTATTATCCGAACCCGTGATAAATCAACTCGGTAAAGGTTTGAGTTCTGGGGCCTATCGCTTGGGTAGTTCAAGCTGGATTGGTGCACATCAAGATCTTCAGACTGGGCAATATGGTCAGGTGCACTTAGCTGACGAGCAAGGACTGATTGCGAGCTTTATCTTTCTAGATACACCAAGAGTCGGTTTACAAGATTTTTTATCAGCCGTGCGCGCAAGAAATATTACTGTGCACTTGGTCTCAGGAGATGATCCAGCGACAGTCGCTTGGTGGGCTCAAAAAGTGGGTATTGAAAGTTATCAAGGTGGATGCACACCTGAAGATAAGTACGACTATATCGAGCGATTACAAAGTGCAGGGCGCTTTGTGTGGGCAATTGGTGATGGTGTGAATGATGCTCCTTTGTTAGCTCGTGCCGATATCTCTATTGCGGTTGGTGCTGGTGCACCACTTGCTTCTGCTGGTGCGGATGCAATTTTGACGGCGAGTTCTCTGACGCCATTGGCAAAAATATTATTACTAGCCGATAAAACCCAAATGGTCATTAAAGAGAATCTGATGTGGGCTTTGATATACAACTTAGTAGCTATTCCGGCGGCAATGATGGGTTTGGTAAATCCTTGGATCGCCGGAGTCGGAATGTCTTTATCCTCCTTAGCGGTGACTTTGAATGCCTGGCGCTTAAGAAAAGTTTAGACTTGAGCGATGGAAAGCTTATTTCTGTTAATTCCTCTATCCCTTGTCTTAGTCGGCTTATTGGCTTGGATTTTGCGTTGGTCAGTCAAAAATGGCCAATTTGATGACTTGGACGGACCTGGAGAAGCCATCTTGATGGATGATGATGCTCCTAAGGTTGGAAATAGCGTCAAACCCACTCAAAAGACTCAATAAGAGGGTTTTTTGACTTTGGGCCGCATTGGGGGAAATCACCCATGCCCTTTTTGATGTAGATCAAAACTCCTTGAATGGCTTAATTCGATAATCAATTCAGTTCATTTGAATTATGTCGCTGTTTGGTCACAAAAAAGGAGAAACCATGGGACTTACCGTGGGGGGTAATCAAGATACCTTCAATTACAAGGTTGTCAGCCAATTCGCCATTGTTACTGTACTTTGGGGGATCGTGGGCATGTTGGTGGGGGTTATTCTCGCTGCTCAGCTCATTTGGCCTGAAATCACTTTTAATATCCCGTGGCTGAGTTACGGTCGATTGCGTCCGTTACACACGAATGCGGTCATTTTTGCTTTTGGTGGATCTGCACTGTTTGCAACTTCTTATTACATCGTGCAGCGCACATGCCAAGTGCGACTTTTCTGTGACAAATTAGCAGCGTTTACCTTCTGGGGTTGGCAAGCAGTGATTGTGCTTGCAGCGTTAACACTCCCTTTGGGTATCACCACTTCCAAAGAATATGCAGAACTTGAGTGGCCAATTGATATTCTGATTACTATCGTTTGGGTTGCTTACGCTGTTGTGTTCTTCGGCACAGTAATTAAGCGCAAAACTAAACATATTTATGTTTCTAACTGGTTCTTCGGTGCTTACATTTTGACAATTGCAATCTTGCACATCGTCAATAACATCGAGATGCCTGCAAGCTTATTTAAGTCTTACTCTGCTTACGCAGGCGCACAAGATGCCATGATTCAGTGGTGGTATGGCCATAACGCAGTAGGCTTCTTCTTGACTACAAGCTTCCTGGGCATGATGTATTACTTCATTCCTAAGCAAGCTGAGCGTCCAATCTACTCATATCGTTTGTCCATCGTCCACTTTTGGGCTTTGAACTTCACTTACATGTGGGCAGGTCCGCACCATTTACAACACACCTCTTTGCCAGACTGGACTCAGTCTTTGGGTATGGTGTTCTCTCTGATTTTGTTGGCGCCATCTTGGGGCGGCATGATCAATGGCATCATGACTCTATCCGGAGCATGGCATAAATTGCGTCGCGATCCGATCTTGAAATTCTTGGTAGTTTCCCTGTCCTTCTACGGTATGTCTACCTTCGAAGGTTCAATGATGTCGATCAAGACTGTGAATAGTTTGTCGCATTACACAGACTGGACTATTGGCCACGTTCACTCTGGTGCCCTAGGTTGGGTTGCCATGATTACGATCGGCTCCCTGTACTACTTGATTCCACGTTTAGTTGGACAAAGAGACATGTACAGCACTAAGTTTGTTGAGTTGCATTTCTGGATTGCAACCATCGGTGTTGTGATTTACATCGCTGCGATGTGGATTGCCGGTGTGATGCAAGGTTTGATGTGGAGGGCTTTTGAGGCTGATGGCACATTGACCTATAGCTTCGTAGAATCTGTGAAAGCAACTTATCCCTTCTATGTGATTCGTTTGTTAGGTGGCTTGTGCTACTTAAGCGGCATGTTGTTGATGGCTTACAACGTGTACAAAACTGTCATTAACAAAAAATTTGTAGACGCTCAGATTCCACAAGCGTCCATAGCTGCTCACTAAGGATAAGAACATGTCAGAACAACGTCGATTTTTTTCCCACGAAACGCTTGAGCGTAATGTTGGTTGGCTGATCGTAGCTACCATTGCAGCAGTTGCTGTTGCTGGCTTGGTGCAGATCGTTCCTTTGTTTTTCCAGCACTCCACTACAGAGCCTAGCCCTGGCGTCGTGCCTTACACAGCATTGCGTTTAGCTGGACGTGACATTTATCAGCGTGAAGGTTGCGTAGGTTGTCATTCCCAGCAGATCCGTACCCTTCGTTCAGAAGTAGAACGTTACGGCCCTTATTCTTTAGCCGGTGAGTCTGTATATGATCATCCTTTCCTATGGGGTAGCAAACGTACTGGTCCGGATCTAGCCCGCGTTGGTGGTCGCTATTCAGATGCATGGCATCAGATTCATTTGAATAATCCACGCGATGTGGTGCCTGAGTCAAATATGCCTGCATACCCTTGGCTTGCTAAGAGTAGCGCTAATGCTGACACCATTCAGTCTCATATGATTGCAATGCGTCGTTTAGGCGTGCCTTATACCGATGAGCAAATTACTAATGCACCTAAAGAGCTTGAGGGTAAAACCGAGCTAGATGCGCTAGTGGCCTATCTCCAAGGTTTGGGCATTAATCGTAGATACATTACTGTTGATGAGGTAGTTGCCAAGTAATTACTTGGGAATGAAACATATGCAAAATATCGCACCCTACCTCTCAGCTGTATCTACAGTGCTTGGCTTGGCAGTTTTTTTAGGAATCGTTTGGTGGGCTTGGTCTACAAAAAGACAGTCTGCCAATGAAGAATCCGCCGAACTTCCGTTCGATCTTCCCGATGAATTTAGTAAGGATAAATCATGAGTGACTTTCTTGGTGCTGGTTGGAGTACCTATATCGCCTTAGTAACGTTGGTCGGTATTTTTTGGTGCATCTGGCTGTTGTTTTCTGTTCGTAAGGTAAAGGCTATTCTGAGGCCGGACGGCGAAGTAGCTGATACAGGCCACGTCTGGGACGGTGACTTGCGCGAGCTTAATAATCCATTGCCTCGCTGGTGGATGTGGATGTTCTTACTCTCTTGCATCTTTGCATTGGTGTACTTGGTTTTGTATCCAGGCCTAGGCTCTTACCCAGGCATCTTGGGTTACAGTACTGATGGCGCTTTGATGAAATCTATGACTACCGCGAATGATGAGTTAAAGCCTGTTTACGCTAAGTACGTGAAAATGGATGTTGTACAAGTTGCAGCCGATCCAAAAGCGCGTGAAATGGGTCAACGTCTTTTCTTGAACTCTTGTGCTCAGTGCCATGGTTCTGATGCTGGTGGAGCAAAAGGCTTTCCTAACTTAACGGATGGTGACTGGCTCTATGGTGGCTCACCAGAGAACATCAAGACAACCATTACTAATGGTCGCGGTGGTGTGATGCCTCCATTCCCACAATTGGATAGCAAGCAAATCGTTGATGTAGCCAATTATGTTCGTAGTCTTTCTGGACTTCCTGCTGATGACTTAAAAGCGGCGCGTGGTGCTGAAGTATTTAAAGCCAATTGCGTAGCTTGTCACGGTGCAGATGCCAAGGGCAATATTGCTTTGGGCTCACCGAACTTAACTGATAAGACTTGGCTGTACGGTAGTTCCGAAGCTACCATTGTTGAAACGGTGACTAAGGGTCGTACTGCAATGATGCCTGCTCAGGACAAAGTATTAAGTCCTGAAAAGATTCAATTATTAACTGCTTATGTGTGGGGTCTATCTAACAATAAGCCAGCACCAGCAGCTAAGTAGTCGTGTCTGATTCGCCAGTTGGGAAACCTATTCCCATTAACGTCATAGAGGAATCCCTCTACGAGGTTCGAAGCAAGATTTATCCACGTTCTGTTAGCGGGCTCTTTGCCCGCTGGCGGTATGTGCTGGTTATCGCTACCCAGCTGCTGTTCTATGGCCTGCCTTGGGTTAGTTGGAACGGTCGCCAGGCAATTCTCTTTGATTTAATTCAGCGCAAGTTCTATATCTTTGGTTTAGTTCTCTGGCCACAGGATGTGATCTACCTGACGCTCTTGCTGATTCTTTCAGCATTGGCACTCTTTCTGTTCACAGCAGTCGCTGGCCGTTTGTTCTGTGGCTATGCTTGCCCGCAAACTGTCTATACCGAAATCTTCATGTGGATCGAGCGCAAGATTGAAGGCGATCGTTTTGCGCGCATTCGTTTAGATGGTGAGGAGTGGCCTTGGGGTATTCGTAAGTGGCGCATCAAAATTACGAAGCATGTGATTTGGCTTTTAGTGGCTTTCTGGACTGGCTTCACCTTTATTGGTTACTTCACGCCAATTGAGACTTTAGGCACCGCCATCGTCCATTTAGCGCTTGGCCCATGGCAGTTATTTTGGCTATGCTTTTATAGCTTTGCTACCTGGGGTAATGCAGGCTTTATGCGTGAGCAAGTCTGTAAATATATGTGCCCCTATGCACGCTTCCAAAGCGTGATGGTGGATAAAGATACTTTCTTGGTAACCTACGACAAAGTACGTGGCGAACCTAGAGGAAGCCGAAGTAAATCGGCCGATCAACAATCTTTAGGTTTGGGTGATTGCGTTGACTGCAGTATTTGCGTGCAGGTTTGTCCAACCGGTATTGATATTCGGGATGGCTTGCAATATATGTGCATTGGCTGTGGCGCATGTATTGATGCTTGCGATCAGGTCATGGAAAAAGTGGAGTATCCAAAGGGCTTGATCCGATATACAACAGAACGCGCGATTGAAGATAAAGAATCGAATCAAAGTGCCATTAGGCATATCTTGCGTCCTCGAGTGTTAATTTATGCCGCCTTCATTACTGTTTTAACTGCTGCATTCTTATTTTCGTTGATGACGCGCAATCCATTGCGAGTGGATGTGATGCGTGACCGCGGTGCTTTGGCGCGTGAGGTGGATGGGGTCCGTATTGAAAATATCTACCGCATTCAAATCATGAACGCTTCTGAGCATTCAATGAAGGTTGCAGTGAAGGCATCTGGCTTGAAAGACTTGAGGATTTTAAATTCTCAAGGCAAAGAAATTACGGAGATTGCAGTGGGTCCAGCAAGTAATCAGCTTTTGCCCGTGAAGATTAGCACTACGATTGGTGAGAATGACCCGGGAAATTATCCGATTCATTTTGATGTAATCGCGCAGGAGATGGACGGTGATAAACCTATCTTGAGAATTCGCGAAGAAAAATCCACTTTTATTATTCCCCGTTAGACTTAAGGGCGGATTAGGGAGATATGAATATGACAGATCAGCAGACAATGAAACCGTGGTGGAAGCAGCTATGGCCTTGGTTATTAATTAGCGGTCCGGCAGTGGCGATGGTGGGTTGTGCCATCACTATTTGGTTGGCAGTCAATCTATATGCCGATAAACCACTGCGTGACGGTGTTGTGAAGCAAGGCCTAAAGGTCGAACAGGTCGCAAAATGAAATACCGCCTCTTGATTTGGATCATGTGGCCATCCTTCTTGGTAGCAGGATTGGCTGAGGGCTTATTGTTCAGCGTGGTGCATCCCTCTGAACTTTTATTCTTTGGCCACCATCCTGATATTTCTGATGAGGGGATCTACACCCTTGGATTCTTTGTGATCTGGATGTTCTGTGCATTCTCGAGCGCTTTAACTGCTTATATTTTGCCGGGGATAGAAGCTCCCGCAGATGGCAAGCCGGTCGATCGCGGCTTAATTTAAGCTTTTCTTAGTTGGGCCTCAGGACTGCAGGCGCTGCCGCCTCGATCTGGATTTGGGGAGCCAGCTAATTCGTATAAGCCATTCATATCGATCAGCTTGATATGACGTTGTTTGATTTGAATCAAACCAGCCTCAGAAAACCGAGAAAGCATTCTGCTAACAGTCTCAATCTGAATACCTAAATAGCTGCCGATCTCCACGCGACTCATGCGTAAATCAAATTCATTATTGAGGTAACCACGCGCAGCTAAACGTTGCGATATATTCAAGAGGAAAGCAGCTAAGCGCTCTTCGGCACGCATCGTTCCTAGCGAGAGAAGGTGACGTTGATCTTGAGTAAGCTCACGACTCATGATTTTATGAAACTGTTGCTGCAGTACTGGTATCTGTTGGGCTAAATCTTCAAAAGCATCATAGCGAATGATGCAGACTTCACTTTCTTCCAGCGCAATTGCGTCTGATTGATATTGACTTTCACCAATACCGTCTAAACCTAAGATCTCACCAGGCAAATGAAAGCCGATCACTTGTTGGCGACCATCCTGGAGGCAGTATTCAGTTTTCAGGGTGCCAAAGCGAACGCTATAAACAGCGCTGAGCGGATCACCATGGCGATAGAGGCTTTCACCTTTTTGTAGATGAACTCTTTCCTTGACTAGTGCATCAACTCTGCTGACGTCGATAGCGCTTAGACCAACAGGTAGACAAAATTGCCCTAAAACGCAAACTGAACATTTGCTGTTTGGGGAGTCTGAGGTTGTGTAATTCATATTGGGTCTAATTATGAGACCAGTTTATTCTATTGGGGTGATTACTAAGCCTTTTCTTCCCTGTTTTATCGCCCCTCAATGCTGACGGTAAGCCTCCTATTGGCCATTTTTTTGGGCTCCTTGGTGAGTGGTTGGCACTGCGCCCTGATGTGTGGTGGTATTGCGGCTGCAATAGAGCGCCCAGCCGTGGTTTCAGCTCGCATTAACAGTCGGTCAGAACTCTTTTTCCTCCAATTAATCATGCACTTAGGACGTTTGACGACCTATATGCTCCTTGGGGCCCTAGCTGCTTGGGTGGGGGCGGTTATCTGGCAACAGGACCTTATCCCTCTCCAGCGCCCTCTATACGCCTTTACTGCCCTTATTTTGGTGTGGATGGGGATTCGTCTCTTATGGAGGGGGCGAGCCACTCAGGCCTCTCCAGGCAGGTGGTTTGGGGCAAAAATAGCAAGCTATTGGGCCCGTTACTTTGGGCAAATGGCTAGTCGCCCCTCGCGGTGGTTTAGTGGGATGCTCTGGGGCTTGGTTCCATGTGCCCTGGTCTATAGCGTCCTTCCCTTGGCTTTTCTATCGGGTGACGTATTGACTGGTGCCGCCTTAATGCTGGCCTTTGGTTTGGGCACATTGCCGAACCTATTGCTGATCTCAAAATTTTCAGCAGCTTTGACTCAGTTTGGTCATTACGCTTGGGTGCGGTATTTGTCTGCTGCCCTGTTTTTGATGGCTGGAGGATTTGGGCTTTATCGAGCTTGGGTTTTGCCTGAAGCTTTATTAAAGGGTGGTTTTTGTTTTTCTTAGAAGGACCTGGTTGCTGCCTGAATACCTAAACTGAGATCAGGATACAAACAATCGGCGTTTAGCTTTTCTAATAAGCCGCTGCGTTCAGCCACATCATGAGGCTGGTGAGCTAAGCCACAAATAATCAATTTAATGCCGGCAGCATCGCATAGATATTTCAATTCCATAATGGTGTCCATGCCGGACGCATCCACGTAGATCACATTTTTTAAGTCGAGTATTAAAGTTTCGCTCGGTAAATTTTTCTCTATGCTTTCTAGCAACTGCACTGCGCCAAAAAATATAGCGCCATAGATACGGTAGGCATCAATTTCCCCTACTCGATTTTCTAGGACTGGAAAATCTTTCAGATCAGCAGGCTCGCAACGAGACAGACTAGAAATTCGGTAGATGAAAGTGATAAATGCAAGCAGCAGACCTATCTCCACTGCCACTGTCAAATCCAGAATCACTGTTAACCCGAAGACACACAGCATCGTGAATCGATAAGCGAGACGGAATTGTTTCAAATCAAAAAACTTACTCCACTCACCCATATTCCAGGCGACGTACATCAGAATGGCGGCAAGACTAGCTAGTGGCACATTCTTTGCGAGAGGTGCTGCAAATAAAATGACTAGTAGCAGAGTGAGTGCATGCACGATACCCGCAATCGGTGTGCTGCCACCGCTTTGCACATTGGTTACCGTTCTAGCAATTGTTCCGGTTGCTGGCATGCCGCCGAAGAACGGACTCACTAAATTGGCAATGCCTTGCGCCATTAACTCTTGGTTTGGCTCATGACGAGCATGGATCATGCCGTCAGCCACTCTGGCGCAGAGTAGCGATTCAATCGAGCCAAGTAAGGCAAGGGTGAGGGCGGGCATGATGACAAATTGTGCTGTGTCCCAGCTCACAGGGATCCATTGAAAATGGGGGAGACCGGAAGGTATGCCCCCAAAACGACTACCAATCGTATCCAC